>OEQQ01000074.1_pt1 | contig 24544 bp, 25 predicted proteins | sample 1539741 | NCBI WGS metagenome assembly OEQQ01 (sample SAMEA3891876, study PRJEB23780) | metagenome | biome: terrestrial biome; feature: animal house; material: Caecal content | place: Italy | collected 2015-05-05
GCGGGGGACGCTGCCGGGCACTTCTTCCGCCCCGGAGCCAGCGCCCGGTTCCGGCGCTGCCAAAGCCCCGTCCGGCCGCGCTCCCGGGCCTTCCGTTTCGCCTTCCGCCAGCACTTCCTTCATGCTCTCCGCCAGAGCCGCCTGCAGGTTCATCGTATTATACTGGTCCATATCCATGGGCTTCACCTGAATATCCATTTCTTCGCCCGCCGCGGCGGATTCCCGCTCCCGGGCCGAAGCCGCGGGCTGAGCCTTCTCCTCCGCCTTTCCGGCCGGTTTTCCCTCCAGCCTGCCCAGATATCTGTCATAGATCTGCTGCTGGGCGGGGGACAGCGGAACGTAGAGCATTTTCAGCTCCATGGCCTTCGCCACGTATTTTCCCTCCCCGAACCAGAGGATCAGCTGGTCGCATTCTTCCACGCATTCGGTGGCCAGCCCCACCCGGTGATACAGGAAAGCCAGCTCATAGGCCCATTTCTCGTTATATTCCCGTTTCTTGTACTCCTTGAGCACCGCGATCCGCTCTTCCAGGCTGATATCCTGCGCTTCGTAAATCTTGTACAAAAGGATGTATTTGCTGTTGTCGTTGGGCGCCAGCTGGACGAACTCCTTATAGTACTCCACGGCGTCCACCACGAGTCCCATCTTGACGGTCAGGTCGCAGAGGGCGTAGAGGATCCTCCTGTTCTGCGGGCTCTTTTCGTTGGCGAGAAGGAGGATCGCCTTCGCGTCGTCAAATCTTCTGTTGATCTTATATACGTCGCTGACCACGCCGAGGGTGGAGACGTTTCTGACCTTATTCCAGTCGATGGTATCCGCCACCTGGGCCGCTTCCTGAAACCTTCCTTTTTTATTCAGCGTTCTGATCTCTTCCAGCCGCAGCTTATATTCGTACTTATCCAAGGTACTCACCTCATATGAATCATCTTATCGTTCTTTGAGAAACGGGTTTTAGAATATCGTTATTTCGTAAATTCCGTTTGGGCATACTTCCCCACTTTTTCACTTTACATAGTGTATCATAGCGTCTGGCTGTTGTCAAAGAAATGATGGAAGGAATCATCTTCCTGTCAAAGCGGAAATTTTTCAAATCTTTTCCTTGATTTTGATCCCCGTAAAAATTACGATGAAATGAGATGTGGCGAAGGAGGATGCGGGAAATGAAGACGGTATTGATTTTGAAGGGAAGCCCGAGGAAAAACGGAAACAGCGCCCTGCTGGCGGACGAGTTCGCCAGAGGCGCTGCGGATGCGGGGCATAAGGTTGAAACCGTGTCGCTGCGGGAAAAGGAAATCGGGGATTGCCTGGGGTGCGCGGCCTGTCAGAAAAACGGCGGCAAATGCGTCCAGAACGACGATATGACGGCCCTCTGCGAGCGGATGCTGGAGGCGGACGTCATCGCCTTCGCGTCGCCGGTCTGGTTCTACACCTGGCCTTCCATCATGAAACGCTTTATCGACCGCACCTTCGCCGTCGAAAAGCGGCTGCAAAACAAGACGTTTTATCTGCTCGGCGCCGGGGCCGCGCGGGATGAGAGAGGGATGCGTATCATGATCGACTGCTACCGGAATTATATCGGCTGCTTCACGGGAGAGGGCAACGGGGACGGCGGCTGCCTGTTCGCCTGCAACACCAGGAAGCCCGGAGAAGCCAGGGGCACGGAGGCGTTTCAGAAAGCGTATCAGCTCGGAAAAACGATTCGATAGCGCCCGTTTCGGATCTCACCGCAGCTCTTCTTCCGCCGACAGCTCGTATACGATCTGCCTCCTGAGCACGCCGATTTTTTCCAGGGCATTGACCAGGCGGTAGACCGTCGCGAGACCGACCGAGGCGTCTTTTTTGGACGCCTGGTAATAGATTTCCTTGCAGCTGGAGCAACGGTTCTCCAAAATGACGTCCAGAAGCTCCAGCCTTTGCTTCGTGATCCTGCACCCGTTTTCCTGCAGTTTCCTGATGATCCTGTTTTTCTCGCTGCTCATCGCGGCTTCCTCCCCCCGTTTCCCCGTCGCGGCAAATGTTCCGGAACTTATGCGCGAATGGATTCCACCCGGAATCCTTCCTTTTCCACGGCGCGGATCAATACAGCATCCTCGATTCTGCGGTCCATGGATACCACCGCGCGCCCTTTGTCCAGATCCACCCGGGCGCTAACCCCGTCGATCCCGTTTAAGCTGTCCGTCACGCTCTGCGCGCAGCCGGCGCAGTGCATTCCCGAAATGGAAAGGGTTTTTTTCCCGATCACCGGACCGGACAGCTTCTTCTTTTTACCCTTCCCGCCGGAGCAGCTTCCTCCCGCGGGACATCCCACGCACTTCACTCCGCTCCTTTTCGCCCGGATCAGATATGCCACGGCCCCGCCCACCAGGACGGCCAAAACCGCCAGCGCGATCACATTTTCCAAATCTGTCAACCTCCCGATTCTGCATTCATGGAACGCCAGGCGGCGGACAAAGCAACTACGCTTTGCCCGCCGCCGGCGTATCGCTGTTATTCCTTATGATTGTGCGGAACGCAGCTTGTATTCCGCCGCGAACTCCTTGTCGGACTTGCGGATTCTCCACAGGATGATCAGGGCGAATACGATGACCGCGATCAGCCCGGGAACGAATGCGGTGCCCAGCGCTCCCGTAGTGACCAGCGTGCCGATCTGATATACGGCGAAGGCTACGGTATAGCCCGTGGCGAGCTGGAGGCAAATGCCGCCCAGCAGCCATTTCCCGCTCTTCATCTCCGAGTTCATCGCCCCCAGGGCCGCGAAGCAGGGAGGCGTATAGAGGTTGAACATCAGGTAAGCCAAAGCCGCCGCTTTCGTAAGCCCCATGACGGTGGCCACTTCGTTTCCGCTGCCGATCAGCGCCAGCTCATCGGTATCGATCAGGTTCGTAATGCCGTAGACTACGGCCAGCGTGCCCACCACGTTCTCTTTGGCGATAAAGCCCGTCACGGCCGCCGCCGCCAGCTGCCATACGCCGAAGCCCAGCGGGATGAAGAGGATCGCGAAGGGATGCGCGACGGAAGCGAGGATGGAAGTGCTCTCCGCGCCTTCCTCCACGAGCTGGAACTGCCAGTTGAAGCTCTGCATGATCTGAACGACCGTATTGCACACGAGGATGATGGTTCCCGCTTTCACGATGTATGCCTTCCCGCGTTCCAGCATGGATACGCAGGCCCGTTTCAGGCTCGGGATCTTATATTCCGGAAGCTCGATGATGAAGAAGGATTTCCGGTATTTCTGGCCGGTGATTTTCTTGACCAGCAGCGCCCCCAGAAGGACCAGCAGGATTCCCGCCAGATACATGGTCGCGGAAACCCACCACGCGTCGGCGAAGAACGCGCCGGCAAACAGGGCGATGACCGGGATTTTCGCTCCGCAGGGCATAAACGGCGTCAGCATGGCCGTGGTGCGGCGCTCCCTCTCGTTGCGGATGGTGCGGCAGGCCATAACGCCGGGGATGGCGCAGCCGGTGCCGATCACCATGGGGATCACGGATTTTCCGGATAAGCCCACCCGCTTGAAAATGGGATCCAGCACGACCGTCGCCCGGGCCATGTAGCCGCAGTCTTCCAGCAGCGCGATCAGGAAATACATGACCATGACCAGCGGCAGGAAACCGACGACCGCGCCCACGCCGCCGATGATGCCGTCCACCAGGAGAGCATAGAGGAGCGGGTTCGCATTTTCCATCAGTCCGCCGACCCAGCCCTGGAAGGTTTCGATCCAGGCTACCAGCCAATCCGCGATCCAGGTTCCCACCGTCGTCTGCGATATGTAGAACACCAGGAAGATGATGGCCGCGAAGATCGGGATCCCGATCACCTTGTGGGTGATCACGCTGTCGATCTTATCCTGCGCGTTTTTGTCCTTCGTGAAGACCTTTCTCTTTTCCACTTCTTTGACGATGCCGTTGACGAAATCGAAGCGCTTCCGGTCGGCGGCTTCCACCGCCGCTCTGTCCTTCAGGTCGATGTCCGCCTGCACATACGGGGCCTTCTGCCCTTTTCCCTTCAGGGCCGCGGCCGCGCCGACCGCCTCCTTGAGCCCCTCGTGCCCGGAAGACGTGGATACGGTCTTCACCACCGGGCAGCCCAGCTTCTCCGACAGCTTCTTTTCGTCGATCTGAGTCTGCTTTTTCTCCACGACGTCGCTCTTGTTCAGCGCCACCACCACCGGAATCCCCAGCTCCAGAAGCTGCGTGGTAAAGAACAGGCTCCGGCTCAGATTCGTGGCGTCAACAATGTTGATGATCGCATCCGGCCTTTCGTTTTTCACATAGCCGCTGGTGATGCTCTCTTCGGAAGTGAAGGGGGACATGGAATAAGCGCCTGGCAAATCCACTGCGATCAATTCCTCCGCCCCGTCATAATAGCTCTTCCGGATCGGGCTCTCCTTTCTCTCCACCGTCACGCCGGCCCAGTTCCCGACGCGTTCGTTTCTGCCGGTCAGCGCGTTGTACATGGTCGTCTTCCCGCTGTTTGGATTTCCAGCAAAAGCAATCCTCATGGTGCTACCTCCTTAGCCTCATACATTAGCATTTACTAATTTTAATAAGCATAGACTAACCTATGCGTGAAAAAAATAGTGACGAATCACTATTTTTATATTGAAATGGCTTTCGCCAGATCAGTATCGACGTTATACCGCCCGTCCTTGATGGAGACCACGCATCCACCCTTCAGATGGGAAACCACGGTGATGGGTTCGCCGCTGTAACAGCCCAGCGAGAACAAAAAGGAGGTCAGCTCCTCGTCGTCCGCGGTGATTTCCTTCACGATATATTCTTCCCCTTCTTTGGCTTCCAGCAAATTCATACTTCCACTCCTTTCGGCCTTTCTCCCGGCCGGTACAGTGTTAGTATATGCTAACCAAAGATCGTTGTCAATAACCAACTTGTAAAATTTCTCAGCGGGCCGGCGTTTACACGATCCCGTCCCTGTGATACCATATCCGCAGAAAGGGCGACAGCCCGTGAAAGGAGACCGCCATGCCCACAATGAGCACCTTTTCCGGCCGGAAACCGGATCCCATGAACATCGACGCCCGGGAGATCTGCCCGGAGGATATCGCCCACGCCCTGAGCCTCTTATGCCGGGGAGGGGGCCATCTGCTCCGCTTTTATTCCGTGGGGCAGCATTCCCTCAACTGCATGAAGGAAGCGCAGGCCCGGGGCTGGTCCCGGCGCGTCCAGTTCGCCTGCCTGTTGCACGACGCCAGCGAAGCCTATCTGTCCGACGTGATCCGTCCGGTGAAGGCGCACTTTCCCCTGTATGCGGAGGCGGAGAGAAACGCCATGGCCCGGATCCGGGAAACATTCGGCCTCCTGGATCTGAACGAGGAGGAGAACCGGCAGTGGAAACAAATCGACGACGACATGCTGGAGTACGAATTAAAGCACCTGATGCCCGGGGAATCGGAGCGGAAAATCCCGCCCCTGCGCTCCTGCCCGGACCTGTCGGAACGGCCCTGGAGGGAGGTGGAGGCGGAATTTTATGAAGCGCTGCGGCGCTTTCAGGATTCCCTGTAGGTCAGGTCAATTTTCAGCTTCAGCCGGTCGAAGGGGATGGTGACGGCGGGAAATCCCTCCGCGTAGCTGGCCACTTCGTACTGCCCGAAATAGAAGGTGACCCCTTCTTCCGACAGGCCAAACGCCATGTCCGGGCCCGCCGCATCGTAGACGGCCTGCCTTCTCTCCTTCCAGATTTCGTCCTCATTATAATAGGGAGGATCGCAGAAGGCGTCGGCCACCATGGTCCGGATCTCTTCCTCCGAATGATCCAGCACGTCCGAAAGCTTCAAACGGCTGCCGGTCTGCCGGTCGAACAGCATGGAATCCCGCGCCGAGTTCCCATGGGCCCCGCCGCCGTAATCGTAGTTTACGCGCATCAGGTTCAGATATCTGCCCCCGTCGTAAAGAACCCGCATTTCGGATTCCGAGCAGATGGATACCGCGCTGTACTCATGGATGCAGCCGCCGTCCCAGGAGGCGGAAGCTTTCACATAATCTTCGGCCCAGGCGGCGTGATCCGCATACAGGCCGCGGAGCGTTTCGTTGATGGCCGCATCCCCGGGGAATGCCTCCGCCAGCGTCAGCTCCTGGTCAAAATACCAGTCCCGGTTTCCGCACACGGGACAGAAAAGGTTCTTCCCTTCGATTTTCACCTCTCCCAGATCCCCCAGCGGATCCGCGGAAATCGCGTCGCCCTTGAAATCCGGTTCCCCGTCTCCGCCTTTTTCGAAAACGGCCAGGCGGTCGCTCATCCCGTCCTCCGCGGGATACAGGGCGTAAATCTCATCCTCCAGCACCGCGGCCGCAAACGGCCCGCTCCGATAGCTCCCGCCCAGCCCCATCCGGCAGGGGATGCGCAGCAGTTCCTCATACTGCAGCGTCTGCCGGTCGAATCTTCCCACCAGGAAGTCGCCGGTCACCGGAGTCTCCCCCTCCGGCTCCCGGACGCTTCCCACGTACAGGGAGGTTTCGTCATAGCCCAGGACGCTCTGAAATCCTTCGCAGACGGGAGTCTCCTGCCTGTCCTTCCGCCCTTCTCCCTCCCAGGTGACGTAATACGCGGTTTCATCCCGGCTCCCCACATGGCTCGCCACCGCGAAGTCCGGGGTCTCCAGGATCCAGCCCATCCCGTCTTCCCCATAGGGCATGGCCGGATAGGCGTTCTCTTCCACCAGGGGCTCCCCGAGGCCGCCGTCCTCCCGGATGGGATAGAAATAGCGGTCATAAAAGTCGCCCTCGTCGTTGGGGGCCTCCAGAAACAGGACGCCGTCCCGGACGCTTAAGCTCTGCGTTGCCTTTCCCGCTTCCAGCAGCTCCCGCTTTTCCAGCGTTTCCCCATCCACCAGCCAGAGGCCACCGCCGTACTTCAGATTGACATAGACGTTTCCGCCGTCCACGGCAAAATCCCCAATGGGCGTATATTCGCTGTCGAACAGCAGCGTCCGGTCCGCCCCGGCCAGCGTCTGCCGGTACAGCTGATAGTGATTGTCCGGATCCCGGTAGGCGAAATACACCAGGTCCCCGTGCTCCTGGATCTTCTGCAGCGCTTCAAAGCGGAAGGAGGCCGCCTTTTCCGCCAGCGAAGCTCCCTCCTGTGCGGACGGGGAATCCGGAGCCGTTTCCTCCGATCCGGTTTCCGCCGTCCCCGTTCGCTCCGTTTCCCGCTGCGCCGCAGAGGATTCCGCCCCGGGCGCGGCGGCCTGCCCGCTTCCCCCGTTTTGCGTGCAGCCGCAGAGCGCCCCGGCCGCCATGGCCGCGCCCAGCAGGACCAGCGCCCTTTTCCATCCCCGTGCTCCGTCGCCGTTTTTCATACTTTCCTCCATTCCGAAGCGTCACAAATCCGACCTTTTCCCGTTTCTCACCTTTCGATCTCGAACTCAGGCATTCCCATATAACCCGGCGCGATCTCGTACTCGTCGAATACCACCACCGCGTTTCCCTCCCCGTTCAGATAGAACTTCGTGTCCGGGGAAACCGTGGTGAACCCTTCGATCCCCATTTCCGCATCCAGCTCCCCGTCCGGCCCGTAGCCGAAGTAGGATTTCATCTCGTCCGTCCGGATCTGTTCCCGGATCTGGGCGTCGATGCTCTCGTTGCAGATCCTGACGTAATCCGCTCCCAGCACGTCCTCCAGGGTCAGCGGCCGTTCTTCCGCCAGGTTCAGATTGTAGTAATGCCGCTCTTCGGAAGCGGCGACCCATCCTTTGGCCGTGATCAGCTCCAGGGAAAGGAGTTCGCCCTCCTGGTATTTCACCGTATAGTCCACCGTGATGTCCATCTTCCGGTCGTTCCATTCCTCCTGCGTCCCGCCGGTCTCAAAAAACGCCTTTTTGTACTCCGCGAACTCCGCCCGGGCCTGTTCCATGTAGGAATCCACGATTTTTTCGATCTGCGCGTTGATCTCCTCCGTAAAATCCGGCGCCGCGTCGGGCTGCGTTTCCGCCTCGATCCGGGGCACTTCCAGATCGATCTCATAGTCCCCGTCCGTCCCGTGCCACGACCGGACGGTCAGCACCCTGGCCAGCGCGCCGATCACCGGCAGCTCTCCCAGCTCCCGCGCGAAGGCTTCGCTGGAATTCACCCCTACGGTCAGGCAGAGAATCAGGGCGGCAGCCGCAGCCGCCGCGTTCCGAAAAAGGCGCACCGTCCTGCTTCGCCTCCGTTCCCGTTCGTACCGTCTCCGGAGCTCTTCCCCGGACCGGGAACGGATCGCCCGGTCCACGACTTCCGAAAGCCGGTCCGGGATTTCGATGGAATCATAGATGTTTTTTCCGTCTTCCGGTCTCATATGGCAGCCTCCTTTAACCCTTTTTCCAGCCTGTTGAGCGCGCTGTAAAACCTGGATTTCACCGTGTTCAGATTGGTTTTCGTGACCCCGGAAATCTGTTTTAAAGTCAGGCCCTCATAGAAATGGAGCACGACGATGGTCTTCATGGGCTCCGGAAGGCGCATCACTTCCTCGTAGACTTCCCTCTGCCTTTCGTAGGCCGGTTCGTGATAAATCTGTTCCGGCAGCTCCCCGTCCGTGCTGACCGCTTCCCGCCTGTTTTTCCTGAGATACTGCAGGGCTTCGTTGACGACGATCCGGTAAAACCACGTGTTGAGCGCATCCGGGTTCTTCAGGCCGAAGCACTTCTCCAGCCCTCTGCAGATGGCGTTCTGCACCACGTCCAGGGCGGCGTCCTCGTTGCGCACATAGCTGTATGCCAGGCGGTAAAACCTGTTTTGATTTTCCAGTATATGGGAAACGGTGCGGTCGTAAATATCCTGCGCCATATGCCGTGCTCCTTTCTCCGCTTTATCTTATGGATACGCCGGGCAGCCATAAAGTTTGAAGAAAGGGAAAAAAGTTTTTATTCCTGCGGAGCGTCCGCCTCTCCGCCGTCCACCGAAAATTCCAGGCAGAGCTCTTCTTCCCCCTCCTGCCCGGAAACGGAATACCGCTTCACCAGGCGATACTGCCCGGAGGGCAGCGTCCCGTATCCCGCCGCCAGATCCACGGAGATCTCCGCCTCTTCCCCGGGGGAAAGCGCGTAGAGCAGATCCTCCCAGGCCAGCTCAGCGCCGGGATTCACCTCCTGCCAGGCGCCGTCCTCCAGGCGCTCCAGCGAATAGGCGGGCCCATAGGTCACTTCCCCGTCCGTCCCGTTGGAGAGCAGGAAGGTCACGCCGTCCCCGTCCGCTTCCAGCACGGCGCCGGAGAGAGCGCCCGATGCCAGCCCTTCCGTCAGCGCCGCCGGAGCTGTTCCGGAACCGCCGTTTTCCGGGCCGACGATTTGCCCGCTCTTCTCCTCTGCCGCGGCGTCTTCCCCGATCCCGCGGGCGGACTTTCCGTCCGGAACGGCCTGCTGCGCCCGGGGCGATTCCGCCGCCGCTGCCGCCGCGTCCGGAGCCGCTTCCCAAACGCTGTCGGCGGCGGTTTCCTCCCCGCTTCGCCCTCCGGTTTCCTGCCGGGCTTCCAGCGCCGCCTCCGGCTGCGCCGTATCCCGGGCCGGCGACGCCGGATACGGCGCCCGGATCTGATACAGGCCCGCACACACCGCCAGCAGGGCGCAGGCTGCCAGCGCCCCTCCCCAGCCGGCGGCAGCCTTCCCGGCCCGGGATTTTCTTCGTCCCGCCCTCCGGGCCTCTTCCACCAGCCCGTCGTCGATTTGGCCCATGGCGTCCAGCAGTTTTTCGCTCCGATCCCTTCGGCCTTCTTCCCGATTCATAGTTCGATTCCCTCCTTTTCCAGATGCTCCCTCAGCCGGTTCCTGAGCCGGAACAGCAGGGACTTCACCTTGCTTTCGCTGACCCCAAACCGGCCCGCGACCTCCTTTACGGAGTCCAGATAGAAATAGCGGCGCACGAAAATATTCCTGCTCTCCGCCCCCAGCCCGCGCAGAAAACGGTCGATGGACTCCGCCAGCTCCTTTCCCTCGACCTCTTCTTCCACGCTCCCGGCGCCGGGAATGCAGTCTTCCAGTTCCGTCAGCACCAGCTCCACTTCCCCGCCGCCGCGCTTTTCGGCCCGGTTCTTCCGGTATCGGCTGATGGAAAGGTTTCTGGTGATCTTTCCCAGAAACGCGCAAAGGCAGGAGGGCCTCCCCGGCGGCATGCTGTCCCAGGCCCTCAGCCACGTGTCGTTGACGCACTCCTCGCAGTCCTCCCGGCTTTTCAGAATCCGCATGGAGAGGCTCCTGCAGTAGCCGCCGTATTTCCGGTCCGTCTCCGCGATGGCCGTCTCGTTCCTGGCCCAGTACAAATCGATGATCTTTCCGTCTTCCATCCCTTTTCTCCCCTGTAGCGTTTCGGCTTCTCTTTTTTCTGACGCGCTCCGCCCCGTCCCCGTCGCGCGTCCAGGCATAAAATTTGCCCCGTTTCACTATAATTTTATCATAGATCCCATCAAAGGAGCCGTTTATGCTATCCTTCACTTCATTTTCCGACCCCTGTCCCTATCCCCCTCTGCGGGTGGAACGTCCAAACCCGCTCTATGCCAGCGAAATGCTCTCCAACATCGGGGCCTGCAATTCGGAAATGTCCGCCGTCAGCCTCTACCTGTACGACAGCACCATCCTCACCCCCGTCAACCGGGAATTCGCGGACGTCTTCCATAAAATCAGCATGGTGGAAATGCGCCACCTGAATATCTTTTCCCATCTGGCCCATATGCTGGGCGCGGATCCCAGGCTGTGGACCTGCAGCGGAAAACGGCCCTGCTACTGGTCCCCCGCCTGCAATCACTATCCCCGACAGCTGGTCCCCCTGTTGAAAAACGCCCTGCAGGGCGAGCAGGACGCCATTTTGAAATACCGCCGTCAGGCCGATCAGATCTGCGACGCCTATGTGGCGGATCTTTTGAACCGGATCATTCTGGACGAACAGATCCACGTGGAGATTTTCCGGGAAATGATCGAAATTTCCACCGCCTCATCCCTTTGACATCGCTCCGGGAAACTTCTATAATACACTGGAACTCATAGAAAAATCGGATTTTTGAAAAACGCCGGAGGAAGAAATGGAACAGGAACTGACGCGGGGCCCCGTCATGAAAACCATGCTGCTCTTCGCGATCCCCATGATCCTGGGGGATCTTCTGCAGCAATGCTACAACATCGCCGATACGCTGATCGTCGGAAATTTTCTGGGGGTGGACGCTCTGGCCGCCGTGGGCTCCGCCTTTTCCCTGATGACCTTTCTGACCTCCATCCTGCTGGGCCTGGCCATGGGGAGCGGCACGGTTTTTTCCATCCGCTTCGGCCAGGGGGACCGGACGGGGCTCAAGGAGGCCGTCCTGGCTTCCTTCGCGCTCCTCTGCGCCGTCACCGTCGTCCTCAACGTCCTGATCTTTCTGGGAATCGACTGGATCATCCTGTTTCTGCGCACTCCGGAACGCTTAAAGCCCCTGATGCGGGAATACCTGGTTGTGGTCTTTTCCGGGATGGCCGGCATCTTCCTCTATAATTTCTTCGCCTCCCTGCTGCGCTCTCTGGGCAACTCCGTGACGCCGCTGGCCTTCCTGGCTGTTTCCGCCTGTCTCAACATCGGCCTGGATCTTCTGTTCGTGGCCGTCCTCCATCGCGGCGTGGCAGGGGCCGCAGAGGCCACCGTCATCTCCCAGTACGTCTCCGGCGTCGGGATCGCCCTCTATACGCTCCTGAAATTCCCCCATCTCTTCAACCGGGAAGAGGGCGTTTCCCTCCGCTTCTCCCGGATCCGGGAGATCGCCGGCTTTTCCTCCCTCACCTGCCTGCAGCAGTCCATCATGAATTTCGGGATCCTGACGGTGCAGGGGCTGGTGAACAGCTTCGGCACTACGGTCATGGCCGCTTTCGCCGCGGCCGTGAAGATCGACGCCTTCGCCTACCTGCCGGTACAGGACTTCGGCAACGCCTTTTCCATCTTCATCGCCCAGAATTTCGGCGCAAAACAGGAAGAACGGATCCGGAAAGGCATCCGCACCGCGGTTTTGACGTCCTTTTCCTTCTCCGTCCTGATCTCCGTCCTCGTTTTCTCCTTCGCGGGCCCGCTGATGTCCCTCTTCGTGGACGCGGGAGAAACCGCCGTCATCGCCGAAGGGGTGCGCTATCTGCGGATCGAAGGGGCCTTTTACTGCCTCATCGGCGCGCTGTTTCTGCTCTACGGCCTGTACCGCGCCCTGGGGCAGCCCGGGATGTCCGTAGTCCTCACCGTGGTCTCCCTGGGCACCCGGGTGGCCCTGGCCTATCTCCTCTCCTCCATCCCGTCCGTCGGCGTGACGGGGATCTGGTGGTCCGTCCCCATCGGATGGTTTCTGGCGGACGCCCTGGGCATCGCATATTATTTCGGAAAGCGCGGGAAAATGCGGGCTAAAATCCGGTCATAAAGAAAAACACCGGGCCCAGCCCCAGCCCCCATGAGGAACTCAAAAACGCGGCCCAGACCGCGGTGACGAGCATCCCCAGCAGGGAAAGGAAGAATACGATCCCGCACCGCTTCCTGCGCACCGCCCGGAAGATCCCCAAAAACAGAAGGGCTGCGGAGACGGCCGCCACGCCGAAAAACAGCCACACGAACAGGAAGCCGTAAAGCCCCGCCTGATCGATGGCCAGCAGGGCGAACACCGCCAGCAGCACGAATCCCGCCAGCCCGGTCAGGCTCCTGATTTCCTGGCGCCGCTCCGCTCTCGCCTGCTCCCTTTGCTCCCGCCTTTCCCGCTTTTGCAGCCTTCGTTCCTCCTGCCTGGCCTGCCGCAGCCTCAGGGCAGCCTCCCTTTTTTCTTTCTTCCCGGCAGCCCTTTCCTGGCGCTCCCGGGCGCGCAGCTCCCGCTTCGTGGGCGCGGCGGGCTCCGTTTCCTCAGCGGTTTTTTCCTCCGCCGCAGGGTTTATTTCCTCAGCGGGTTCGGCCGCGCCGCCCGCCGCGGGTTTTTCCTCCGCCGCTGGGGCCTCCATTTCCGTCCCCGCAGGGCCCGTTTCCCGGGCGCCCTCTTCCTGTTTCTCCTGCATCCGCTGCCGGATCAGCGCTCCCGCGTCCCGTTCTTCTCTCGTTTCCATCCCTTCAACCATCCTTCCGACGCGAAGCTTCCTCCGCGATTTTCTCCTTCGTCCGTCTCACCGCTTCCTCCTGCAGGGCTTCCAGCGCCGGAAAGCCCTCCACGTTCCGGGCCGCGTAAGTCTGCTGCAGCTCATATTCCAGGGGCAGCCAGGTGGAAATGTCGCTCTCGTTATGGGAGATGACCGCCTCCAGGCGGTCCAGGGCCTTGTATACCTTCGCCTCTTTCGTCTCCAGGGCTTCCATTTCCGCAAACAGGGCCTTCAGCTCCTCCGCCAGCGCCCCGGGCAGGCCTCCCAGCAGATCTTCCACCGCCTGCCGCTCCGTCCTCTCGTGGCCGCCGTTTTTCTCGAAGGTGGGGATATCCCCGGTAACCGCTTCCCCGATGTCGTGAATCAGGCACATCCGGATCACCCTGTCGATATCGATGTCCCCCAGCTCGTCCTTGAGCAGGTACGCCATCAGCGCCGTCCTCCAGGTGTGCGCGGCCACCGTCTCCGGCTCCCCGTCCGCGGTGACGCAATGACGGCGCACGGACTTGAGCTTTTCCACCCGGTTCAGAAAATCCGTAAACTGCCTCGCCGAAAACCCGTCCATCCGACTTCCTCCTTTTCTCTCTTTCCCGATGGGGTTTCGGGGCTACCTCTCCCCGTTCCCGTTTATTGTAGCAAGCCGCAGGCCCCATGACCAGACAAAAACGCGGTTTTTTCAAAAAAGATGCGGCCGCTCCCTCCGTTTTCAAACGGAACAGGACATAGTATAATGAGAAAAACCGAAGCATAACGGAGATTGACATGAAGCGAATCTTTTTTGTAGAAGACGACTTAAGCCTGATCAACGGCCTGTCCTTCGCCCTGAAAAAACAGGGATATGAGCTCGCCGTGGCCAGGACCAGCGCCCAGGCCCGGCAGCTGTGGAAGGACGGATGCTGCGATCTGGCCATTCTGGACGTGACCCTCCCCGACGGGTCGGGCTTCGACCTGTGCCGGATGATCCGCGAAACGTCCCGGGTGCCGATCCTGTTTCTGACCGCGGCGGACGAGGAATGCGACATCATCATGGGGCTCGACCTGGGCGGGGACGATTATATGACCAAACCCTTCAAGCTGGCGGTATTTCTGGCCCGGGTGAACGCGCTTTTGCGCAGGGGCGAAAACTTCGGCGGGGGGACGTCCCTGAGCTCCAACGGCATCCGCGTGGATTTGCTCAAACGGGAAGTGTGGAAGGGCGAAACCCCGGTATCGCTCACGGCGGGGGAATACCGGCTGCTGTGCCTGTTCCTGGAAAATCCGGATATCGTCCTTTCGCCGGAACAGATTCTGGGAAGGCTCTGGGACTGCGAGGAAAACTATATCGACAGCGGCGCGCTGACCGTCTACATCCGCAGGCTCCGGACGAAGATCGAGGACGATCCTTTCAGGCCCTGCAGGATCGTCACCGTCAGGCGCATGGGCTACAGGTGGAATCCCCGCGGAACGCAAAACGAATAAAAGGAGGCGCGTATGAAACTTTTCGTGGATCGAAACGTCAAGGGGCTCTTTTGCCGCGCTCTGGCGGGCGTCGCCGCCTTTGGCCTGATCTGCTCGGCCTGGACCGGGCTGGATCTCCCCCTGGCAAAAATGGCGGTCCCGCTGTCCTTTTTTGGGGCGGCGATCCTCGTCTTCGCGTCCCTGTACGGGTATTTCCGCCGTCAGCACGAAATCATGGAAAGCGCCTGCGCCCGCATCCGGTCCTGCCTTTCCGGGGATCCGGACGCCCGGCTGGACAGCGACGAAGAGGGGGAGCTGTACCGCCTCTTCCATGAGGTCAATTCCCTGATCTCCATCTTGAACGCCCACGCCGAAAACGAAAGGCGTTCCAGAACGTTTTTGAAGGACGCCATCTCCGACATTTCCCACCAGCTCAAAACCCCTCTGGCGGCCCTGAATATTTACAACGGGATCCTGCAGGGCGAAGCCGCGGACGATCCGGCCCTCCGGGAGTTCACGGATCTCTCGGAACAGGAGCTGGACCGGATCGAAACCCTGGTGCAAAACCTTTTGAAAATCACGAAGCTGGACGCCGGCGCCATCGTTCTGGACAGATCCCCTCAAAACCTTTCCGAACTGATGGGCTGGCTGGAACGCCGTTTCTCCCACCGGGCCCTGCAGGAGGGCAAGGAACTGCTCTTTTCGGGCAGCGAATCCGTCTCCCTCTCCTGCGACCGCACCTGGCTGACGGAAGCGGTGGGCAACCTCATCAAAAACGCCTTCGACCACACGAAACCGGGGGATTCCATCCGGGTCTGCTGGCAGAAATCCCCCATGGCCGTCCAGATCCGGGTCAGCGACACCGGCAGCGGCATCCATCCGGAGGACATGCCCCACATATTCAAGCGGTTTTACCGCAGCCGCTTTTCCAAGGACATCCCCGGGATCGGGCTGGGGCTTCCGCTGGCGAAGGCCATCGTGGAAGCGCACGGCGGGACCCTGGAAGCGGACAGCGCGCCGGGACAGGGCTCCTCCTTTCTCATGAATTTCCTCATTCCTACAAAATTGTAGGGCGGGCGTCATCCGGCAGTAGGGTTTGGGTGGTACGCTGTCCCCATCAATCAGGAAGAGAGGTATGATACGCATGGATTTACTGGAAGTCAAAGACGTTTCGAAAACCTACGGAAGCGGCGAAACCGCCGTCCATGCCTTAAAGGGCGCCACCTTTTCCGTCCCGAAAGGGGAATTCGTGGCGGTTGTGGGGGAATCCGGATCCGGCAAGAGCACGCTGCTGAACATGATCGGCGCGCTGGACACGCCCAGTTCCGGAAAGGTATTCATCGACGGGAAGGATATTTTCTCCATGAAAGAGCGCAGCCTGACGGTCTTTCGCCGCAGGAACATCGGCTTCATCTTTCAGAGCTTCAACCTGATCCCGGAACTCACCGTGGAGCAGAATATCGTTTTCCCGGTGCTGCTGGATTATCAGAAGCCGAACCGGGACGATCTGGAAGAACTGCTGACCGTTCTGAATCTGCAGGACCGGCGCAGCCATCTGCCCGCCCAGCTCTCCGGCGGACAGCAGCAGCGGACAGCCATCGGCCGCGCGCTGATGACGCATCCCTCGCTGATCCTGGCGGACGAACCCACCGGAAACCTGGATACGCAGAACACCGGGGAGGTCATCGCCCTGTTGAAGGAAGCTTCCCGGAAATACGAGCAGACCATCCTGATCATCACGCACAGCAGGAGCATCGCCCAGACCGCGGACCGGATCCTGCAGGTTTCCGACGGGGTGCTGACGGATTTCGGGAGGTGCCGCGAATGAAAAGCTATCTGGACCTCATTCCCATATCCGCCGGGATCCGACGGCGTCAGAACCGCATGACGATCCTGTGCATCCTGTTTTCCGTATTCCTCGTCACCGCCATGTTTTCCGTGGCGGACATGATGATCCGCACCGAACGCGGCTTCATGCTCAGCCGGCACGGGGACTGGCACATCAAACTGGACGGAATTGCGCCCGAAATCGCCGCCCGGGTGGAAAGCCGCCCCGACGTGACGGCCGCAGGCATTGCTTCCTCCTTCAATCAGGACGGCGATCTGCCCTGGCGGATCGGTGAAAAAAGGGCCGCGCTGTACGGGACGGAGCGCGCCTGGCTGGATCGGATTTTCCATGGGATCCTGGAAGGGGAGTTCCCGGAAAACGACGGCCAGGTCATGCTCAGCCCCAATGCGGCTGACGCCCTGGATATACGAATCGGGGATTTTGTCACGCTGCACACCCCCGCCGGGGATTTCTCCTTCACCGTATCCGGCTTCGGCGCCGACGACAGGGATTTTTATGAAAATCAGACCTTTCTGGTGGGCGTCTATCTGACGCGGACGGCCTTCGATTCCATCCTGGAACAAAACGGGATCGGGGAGGTCCTCCCCTCCTGCTATGTACAGTTTGAAAGCGCCGCCAAAGCCGCCGACGCCATGCCGAAGCTGAGGGAGCAGTACGGGCTGCCGGACGGAGCCGTTTCCGAAAACACCGGCGTGATGGGAATCGCCGGGGAGAGCGAAAACGAGACCGTGAAAAATATCTACGGCCTCGCCTTCATCCTGTTTTTCCTGGTGCTGGCTTCGGGCGTGCTGATGATTTCCGGCAGCATGAACACCACCGTCGCCCAGCGCTCCCGGTTCTTCGGCATGATGCGCTGCATCGGGGCCAGCCGCAGCCAGATCATCCGCTTCGTCCGGCTGGAAGCGCTCAACTGGTGCAAAACGGCGGTGCCCATGGGGATGGCCGCCGGCACCGCCGTCAGCTGGGGGATCTGCGCGGCTCTGCGCTACGGGATCGGCGGCGAATTCGCCACCACCCCCGTTTTTTCGCTCAGCCCCGCGGGCCTGGTCAGCGGGGCCGCAATGGGCGTCATCACCGTGCTCCTGGCGGCCCAGGCCCCGGCCAGGCGCGCGGCGAAGGTCTCCCCCATGGCCGCGGTCCGGGGCGGGCATCCCGCCGTCACCTCCCGCCGCGCGGCCAGAACGGACTTCGGCAGGATCGAAATTTCCCTGGGCGTCCGCCACGCCATGGAATCGAAGAAGGGCTGGTGCCTGATGACGGCTTCCTTCGCGCTGTGCATCGTCCTGATGCTGGCCTTCTCCGTCCTGATGGACTTCGCGCAGCTCCTGCTGCCCTCCCAGGCTCCCTCCTCCGCGGACATGGCTCTCAACGGCTACGCCAACGCGATGGTGCTCGACCGGGAACTGGTGGATGAAATCAAAGGCATCGACGGCGTGGAAAACGCCTACGGCTGCAGCTATGCGGAACACATCCCGGCCGTTTCTTCCCGGGCCGGCATCAGCGAAGTCAGCCTCGTATCCTACGACGACACCCTGCTCTCATACGCCGAAGAGAGCGCGGCCCGGGGGGATTTATCCGGGATCCGGGAGGGCACGGGAAAGGTGGCCACGGTTTTCAATCCGGACAATCCCCTGCAGGCGGGAGATACCCTCGAAATCGGAGGGATTTCGCTGGAGGTTTCCTGCTCCCTGTCCCGGGGGCTGTTCGGAGACGGCCCGGTCGTCGTCTGCTCCCAGGAAACCTTCGACCTCCTGGTCGGGGAGTCGAAATACTGTCTCATCGGCGTGCAGCTGAAACAGGGCGCTTCGGACGAAACGGCGGACCGGATCCGGAGTTTCGAAAACGACGACGTCATCGTCTCCGACTACCGCGAGAGCAACCGGCAGGACAGCGCCACCTGGCTCGCCTCCCGGATCGTCGTATACGGCTTCTGGTCCATCATCGCCGTCATCACCCTGTTCAATATCGTCAACAGCATTTCCATGAGCGCTGCTGCCAGGACCCGCCAATACGGGGCGATGCGCGCCGTGGGCATGGACGGCGCGCAGCTCTCCGGCATGATCGGCGCGGAAGCCCTCACGTACGCCGTCTCCGGCCTCCTTCTGGGCTTCGCTGCCGGCATTCCCCTAAACCGTTTTCTGTACGGAACGCTCATCACCCCCTATTTCGGCCTGACCTGGAGCCCGCCCGCAGGGCTGCTGGCAGCGGTGAGCCTCTTCGTATTCGCCTCCGCCGCCATCGCGTTTTATGCTCCGGCGAAACGGCTGAGGCGGCTGGACGTCACCGCGGCCATCGGCGAGCTGTAACATCATGGCCCTCCCTCTTCCTCACCGCCGTCCGGCCAGCTCCCCGGCGGCCCAGCGGGACAGGTTGAAGCCGCGGATCCCCATGTGCTGCGCGCCCTCCTTCATCCGCGCCTCCCAGTCCTGAAACGGCCAGGTCTCATCCCAGAGCTCCGCCGTTTCAGGATCCAGAAGGGCTGGAGCGGCGTCCGCACAGAGCGTGCTCAGATATCCGTAATCGTCGTATTCCCCGGCCTCCATGGCGGCCGCGTTGTACCGGGCGATCCAGTAATCCGGCCTGCCGAAAGCGGGCGCCAGATAGAGGATCGCCACCGTCACGGCGCAGAACGAAAAGAGCGGGAACCCCTTCCGGTAGATGGAGACGATCACCCCCGCAAAGATCAGGGCGATGACCGCCAGCGCCCAGAGCACCATGAGCCGCAGAAAGGTGAGGTGATAGTTCCGGATGTAGAGGAGCATCCGGCAGGCGCTGGACGCGATCATGATATAGGTCATCAGGGAAATGGCCGTCAGCATCGCTTTCAGCGCCCTGCTCTCTTCAAAGAGCGCCAGGCAGATCAGCACCAGGGCCAGGTTGATCAGGCACACGAACAACAGCTGGAAAAATCCCTGCCGGGCGTACTGCGCCCAGGTCAGACCGCGGGGCAGCTGCAGCTTTCCCCAGAACAGATAGACCACCTGGACTCCGCAGAAAATCAGGTAGACGACGGCCGTCACGGAAGTGAAGGCCAGCGCCGCCGCGGAGGGATACTTCTTTCTCCGCTCCCCTTCCCGGGGCGGACGGGCGGCCAGATCCGCGAAAATCCCCCTGACGTAAGCGTAGCACAGGAAGAAAACCGCCGCGGCCATAGCCGCCATTCCCGCAAGGTCCCAGAGCCGGAACCCCTTCACGGCCCGCGCCAGCAGGTCCGAAAAGACCGCGTCCGCGCTGGCCAGGAGGGCCAGGATGACGATCAGGAAGGGGATCGCGGCGAAAAGTCCCGCGGCAACGGCCCCAACGCGGCCGCTTTTCCCGCCCTTCTCCCGCTGCCCCAGCCAGCCGATCCCGTCCCGTACCGGCGCGTCCAGATAGCCTGGGGTTTCCGCCAGGCTCCGGCAGATCCGGCACAGCCAGAGGGAAAAATCCCATTCCTTCGCGCGGTAAAGCTGCCGCAGCACCAGGGTGACGGTGAGCAGGAAGATCCCCGTCTTCGTCATCAGATGGATCTTTCCGTCCGCCGTCAGGCACACGGAAACGCCCAGCAACAGGATGAACCCCGCATAGACCCCGTCAACGGCGCCGCGTTTTCCACCGGCGCTGCTCCCGGAAGGAACCCCGCACCTTTTGATACAGAAGAAAAAATAGAACAGGGTTCCCGCGATGAAAAAAGGGTAGGTGATCCCCGACGCGTTGCGATACAGGCAAAAGGTATAAAACAGGGCGTACAGGGCGCTGGCCCCGCCCAGGACGGGAAAGGGGACGGGCGGCCGGGCGGCGGACAGCCGCCTTTTTTCATCCTTTTCCGGCCGGATCTCCCCCTGTGCCGCCTCCTGCGCCGCTCCCAGAGCCGGCCCCTGCGCTTTTGCCTTCCTCTCGGGATTCATCTCCCCCTGCGTTCTCTTTCCCGCTTCATCCATGGTCCGTTCCTCCTTCTTCTCCGTTCTCTCCCCCGCCTTCCTCCTCATCCTCCACATACTGCAGGATGTCGCCGGGCTGGCAGTCCAGCGCCCGGCAGATGGCGTTGAGCGTGGACAGCCGCACCGCCTTCGCCTTATTGTTTTTCAGGATGGACAGGTTCGCCAGGGTGATGTCCACCTCGCCCGCCAGCTCGGTGAGCCCCTTTTTTCGCCTGGCCATCATGATGTCCAGATTGATGATGATCGACATGGCCCACCTCCTAAATCGTCAGGTCGTTTTCCAGCTTGTAGGACACAGCCCGGTCGAACACGCCGGCCAGCACCCGGGAAAACAGACCCGCGATGACGAACACCAGGATCACCACCAACACTGCCGGCGTCACGTACAGAAACAGGCGGCAGGCGGTGATCGCGGCGATGCCGAAACTGTATATCCCCATCCGCCTTAAACTCGTCACGTTCTCCCGGATGAAGCAGTCGTCGTCCAGCACCGTCCGAAACATCCGGCGCAGCTCCAGGACGATCAGAAGCGCCAGAACGCCGGAAATCCCGAACAAAAACACCAGCGGGATCCAGTTTCGGGCGAAGTACGAATTGTATCTCCCGTAAAAGCGGATGGACGCCGGCAGCGTCAGCGTCACCGCGATGCCGATATAGAACATCGCGTCCAGCAGATATTTCGTAAAAATCGTCAGTTTGTCTTTCATCGTCGTTTCCTCCGCACTCGTCTCTTTATCCGTAATGTATCACGGTTTATATCGAAAGTCAATCTGTTTTTATTGATTTTCGATAAAATTTTATTGAATCACATCCAGCATCATCATGATCAGAAACCCGGCCATGACGCCGAAGGTCCCGGATCTGTCGTTTTCCCCGCCGCTGGCTTTCGGGATCAGCTCCTCCGCGATCACGTAGATCATGGCCCCTGCCGCGAAGGACAAAAGCCACGGCATCAGCGCCCCCGCCCGCTCGCCCAGAGCGGCCACCGCCATGGCGAAAGCGGGTTCCAGCGCCCCGACGCCGGCGCTGACGCAGAAAGCCCGCTTCGCGGGCACCCCATCCCGGCGGATGGGCATGGAAACGGCGCTGCCTTCCAGGAAATTCTGGATCCCCAGCCCCAAAGACAGCACCACGGCCGCCGCCATGACCTTCCTGTCGCCGCCGGAGCAGGCGGCCAGAAAGGCCAGGCCCGTAGACATCCCCTGCGGGATGTTGCGCAGGCTGTTGGCGGCCAGCGCCAGGGTCGTTCCCCTGGTCATGCCGCAAAAACGCCAGCCCTCCCCCATCCGAAGAAACTTTCGCCCGATGAGGCGGTCCGTCCAAAACAAAAACAGGCCGCCGGCAGCGAATCCACACGCCACCGGCAGCCAGCCAGCATGGTTTTTTTCATTTGCGCTCTCGATGGCGGGGAGCAGCAGCGACCAGACTGCCGCCGCCATCATGACCCCCGCCGCGAATCCCAGAAAGGCCCGTTCCGTCCGTGCCTTTATATCCCGCTGCAGCCAGAAGACGACTGCGGATCCCAGCACCGTCATCAAAAAGGGGAAGGCGGTGCCGCAGGCCGTATAAAAGATCGCATGTTCCATCTGTTTTCGACCGATTCCCTTTCATTCCCTCTCTATCAGGGTATGTCAGATCAGCCCGAAATGCTCCAGCGCCTTCCGAATCCCGTCCTCCGAAACCCTGGACGTCTGCCAGACGCACCAGGGCAGGATCTTCTCCGAGCATTCCCCCATGGCGATTCCGTTGGCCACGGCCCGCAGCATGGGAATGTCGTTCTCCCCGTCGCCAATGGCGTAGCAGTTTTCCGTCCGGATGCCGAACTCCTTCTGCAGGATGCGGATCCCCTCCGCTTTCGTACAGCCCTCCGGGACCACTTCCAGCCTCCCCGCGCCCTGGGGAGTGGCCACGAACTCGCCCCGGATGTAATCTTCCAGCCCCTTTTCGTCGCTCTCGTCGGTCAGCAGGCAGTAAAACTTGTCGAAGGTCAGGCCGCTGTCCTCCAGATTTTCGGGGAAGTCCTTCACGTCGGAGCCGTTGTTGGAGAAGAGCACTTTGGACCGCTCCGCTTCCGGATTTTTCACCGGATGCTGCCCGTCGAACCAGACGTGCTCCGGCGACTCGAAAAAGGCCGTGATCTTCAGCTCCCGGAGCTTTTTGATGATCTCCACGCATTTTTCATGGGGAATCGAATGGGAAAACAGCGTCCTGTCCCCGCAGTATATGTGCGTGCCGCATCCGCAGACCATGCCGTCGAAGCCGATGCTTTGGATCCCTTCGTGGATGCTGTTGAGCGTCCGACCCGAATTGATGAAGGCGAGATGCCCGTTTTCGCGCAGGCGGCGGATGGCTTCCCTGGCGCTCTCCGGAACCCGGTGCGTGGCGTTGTCCAGGAGGGTCCCGTCGATGTCGAAAAAGACGATTTTGCGCTCCCCTTTCAAAAAGCTCTCGATCTGTCGCCGCGTGGCCGCCACGGATCCCTGGACCATGGGATTTTTCCCTCCGCCCCTCCCCGAAAGGACGCGGTTGAATTCCCGCCCCAGGGACGCCACGTCCAGGGTCCGGCTGCAGATCACATACTGGTAGCCACCGCGGTCCGTCCCGGAAAAGACGGCGGCCAGCTCCGCCTTCTGCTGGATCCGGTCGGCCAGCCGCCGCACTTCCACCGGCGTCAGCCCCTCTTCGAAGAGCAGCCCCGCCTTCTCCCCGTCGGGCACCGCCTCCGCCCTGCTCTCCAGCAGGCTCTGGCGCAGCCCCGCGTACTCCGCTTTCAGGGCGCCGTACTCCTGCAAAAGCTTCTCCGCAGCCTCCCCGATCCGCTCGGCGGGCACCGACAGCAGGGCGGAAACCCGGGCGGCGTTGTCGCATTTCTCCCGGTAATCGGCCAGCGCCTTTTCCCCGATCAAAAGGGTCAGGCGGATTCCGCTCTTATAGTGTTCCTTTCCGATGACCCGGATTGGCCCGATCTCCCCGGTGCGCCTCACATGGGTGCCGCAGCAGGCGCATACGTCCGCGCCCGGGATCTCCACGATGCGCACCGCCCCTTCCAGCTCCTTCTTGCTCCGGTACTCCAGCGCCTCCAGGCTCTCCCGATCCGGGTACCAGGCTTTTATCTCCACGTCCTCCAGCACCTTCCGGTTCGCCAGCTCCTGGGCCGCCGCGATCTCTTCCTCCGTGAGCCGGCGGCTGAAATCCACGGTGACGAAATCCCTTCCCATGTGGAAACCGATGTTGGAACAGCCGTAGCTGCGGCAGATGATCCCGGACAGGACGTGTTCCCCGGAATGCTCCCTCATGTTCGTCAGCCTGCGCTGCCAGTCGATGGCGCCGCGTACGCGGCTGCCCGGAGAAAGCGGACGGCTGCAGGTATGGACCACTTCCCCGTCCGCCTCCTGCACGTCCAGCACATCCGCAGCCGGTTCCTCCGCCGGCTCCAGCGTCCCGAAATCGCAGGGCTGTCCGCCGCCCTCCGGATAAAAGGCCGTCCGGTCCAGCACCACTTCATATCCCTGTTCCGACTTCCTGCAGGAAATCACCGTCGCGTCGAATTCCCGCCGGTAAGCATCCTCATAATAGATCCGTTCCGTCATGTTCCATCCTCTTTTTTTCTGCAATTTTTGCGGCGTGAGCCCGGAGCGCTTCCTTCAGGAAGCGCCGGAAGCCGGCCCCGTCCTCTTCTACGGGGGTCCATTCCCCGATGTCATAAAAATGCCGTCCGGAAGGGTATTCCTGGCTGATGGCATCCAGCGGAAACCCCTCGATCCGCTGGGGCCGCTCGTCCTGGCAGAGGTAAAATCTCTCCCATGCCAGATCCCCGTCCTGACTGCAGTAGATTTCCTCCTCCGAAAACGCCAGACAGACGGCATTCCGGTATTGCGCTACGCACCGTCCGCCCAGCCTTTTGGCGATCCCCTTATAATGAGCCCTCATCTCCCCGTCCGTCAGGGCGCGTCCTCCCACCCGCCGGACGAATGCTCCGGGCTGTTCCTCTTCGGGCAGGCCTTCGATATACAGCCCGCTGTCGACGGAAATCACCGGCCTTTGAAAAGCGGCGCAATAGTACAGCGCCTTTTTCCTGGCGTTCTCCATCATATCGCGCCCGTCCTCTTCGGGCTCCAAAACGCGCAGTGGCAGATCCCCCAGCCCGATCAGCTCCACCTCATCCATCCCCCGCAGATAGTTTCGCATGGCGGCCAGCTTTCCCGCGTTGGTCGTCCCAAACAGCAGGGAAAACTTCTTCGTCTCTTCCATATTTTCCTCCATTCCGAAGCGCTTTTGCGCTGAGGAACG
>OEQQ01000075.1_pt1 | contig 24455 bp, 33 predicted proteins | sample 1539741 | NCBI WGS metagenome assembly OEQQ01 (sample SAMEA3891876, study PRJEB23780) | metagenome | biome: terrestrial biome; feature: animal house; material: Caecal content | place: Italy | collected 2015-05-05
TTGCTGGAACCGTTCCACAAGTTTATCATTTACAATCTGCTGGGCTTCCGACTGGCAGCAAACGGCACGCAGGATCCGGCTTATGATTCCGTCATTGAAACGCTGGCAGGAATCCTCGAGCAGCGGGACAAGACTTTCAAGGAGTTCAAGGCGTCGGGTGGAAAATCGGCGATAGAGTACACAAATAAAAACGGCAGCACAAACATGGTAAAAAAATCCGCTGCTTATCCTGTGGGACGACCTCAACAAAAGCGCTCTGGCGTACTGGCGCGAACTGGGGCTTACGCCGTCCGGGTACAAAAAAGTGACCGGGGACGCACCCAAAAAGGAGAAATCCGGCGGGATAGCCGCCGCCCTTGAGAGCATTGACACAGGTTAAGGGAAAAAACTGGCCTGCTGTGCTCGAGTACGCCGAAAGCATCCGCGACGGGAGAAAAATCGCGTGCGCGGAGCTGCGGCAGGCTGTGGAAAGATTTTTCAGGGATTTGGAAAACCCGGAGTACAGGCTCGATCCGAAGCCCGCGGAGTTCTGTATTCAGATTATTGAAAAAACACTGTGCCACCAGCAGGGTGAACGTCTCGACGGAACGCCTCTGCGTGGCGCGCCGTTTTTGCTGGAACCGTTCCACAAGTTTATCATTTACAATCTGCTGGGCTTCCGACTGGTAGCAAACGGCACGGCACGATTTCATGAGGCTTTAATCTTTATTCCTCGTAAGAATATTAAAACATCGTTCGCAGCGGCTTTGTCGTGGGCGCTGTCGCTGCTGTACAGGAAATCCGGCTCCAAGACCTATATCGCGTCGGCGGCGCTGATGCAGTCGCTGGAAAGCTTCAATTTTCTGAAATACAATGTCAACCGGATGGGTGAGAACGCCAAGGACGGCGGGAACGTCAAAATCATCGATAACAACAACGAGCATTCAATGAGCGCGTCTTTTCCGGACGGCTCTTTTTTCATCCGCGCGCTGGCTGCAAACCCGGACGCACAGGATTCGCTCAACTGCAACGTTGCGATTGTAGACGAGATCCATGCCCTCAAGCAGCCAAAGCAGTACAACCTTTTCAAGGAAGCTATGAAGGCGTACACCAACAAGTTGATTATCGGGATTTCCACGGCAGGAGATAATGAAAATTCCTTTCTGGGGAACCGTTTGAAATACTGCCGGAAAATCCTTGACGGCACAGTCAGCGACGAGCAGTACTTTGTTTTCATGTGCTGTGCGCCCGACGGCGTGCGGGATGGCTCCGTGGATTTCACAGATCCAAAAATCCATGAAATGGCAAATCCGGCCTATGGCGTGAGCATCCGTCCGGAGGAAATTCTCAACGATAGCTTGCAGGCACAGAACGACCCGCAGCAGCGCAAGGACTTTTTTGCAAAGTCGCTCAACGTATACAGCACGGCGATAAAAGCCTATTTCAACATCGATGAATTCCGGAACAGCGATAAAAAATACAACTGGGCACTGGAACAGCTTGCAAAGCTTCCCATTGACTGGTACGGCGGCGCGGATCTCTCAAAACTGCACGACCTCACGGCGGCCGCGCTGTTCGGGCACTATAAGGGAACCGACATCATCATCACGCACGCATTTTTCCCTGTCGTGGCGGCACATCTGAAAGCCGATCAGGATAACATCCCGCTTTTCGGGTGGGCGGACGATGGGAATCTTACTCTTTGCAATTCTCCGACTGTCAATCGCGCCGACGTTGTGAATTGGTTTATCGGCATGCGGAAAATGGGGTTCAAAATCCGGCAGGTGGGGCACGACAGGAAATTCTGCCGGGAGTACTTTATTGGTATGAAAAGCGCCGGATTCAAAATCATCGACCAGCCGCAGTACTACTATAAAAAATCGGAGGGTTTCCGTCACATCGAGACGAGCGCAAAGAACGGGAATTTATATTATCTCCACTCGGAGGCGTTTGAATACTGCGTGCAGAATGTGGCGGCAGTCGAAAAGACGGACGACATGATACAGTACGAAAAAACACAGCCGGAACAGCGGATCGATTTGTTCGACGCCGCTGTTTTTGCGTGCGTGAGGTATCTGGAAAATCTGGAAAAATCAAAAAAAGCCAAAGAATGGTGGGGTGAAGCTTGAGTAAAAAAGACAAGCCAAAAGTAAGGGCTGAGCCGAAAAAGAAAGAGAAAGCACAGAAGCGCAGCGCGGCATGGGTGTGCAATTCCGCCGCGTGGGATTCGCTTATCTGCGAGGGATACACGTCGCTGGCGCAGAACCCGGAAATCAGCGCGGCGGTGGATACCATCGCGCGGCTGATCGGCTCCATGACGATCCATCTGATGGAAAACACGGACGACGGAGATATCCGCGTGCGGAATGAATTGAGCCGCAAAGTGGACATCGACCCCAACAGCAACATGACGCGGAGCGCGTTCATCCAGTGGATCATCCGGACGCTGATGCTCGACGGCAATGGAAACGCCGTTGTTTACCCGCAGACGCGCCGCGGCATCCTGCGGGATTTAATCCCTATCCCCGCGTCACTCACATCGTTTACACCGGACGGTGATTGGGGATATAAAGTCTTTATCGCCGGGCGCGAGTACGGCCCGGAGGACGTCCTTCATTTTGTACTCAATCCCGGCTCCTATTACCCGTGGATGGGCGAGGGCTACCGCGTCCCGCTGGCAGAGGTGGCGGACAATCTCAATCAGGCCGCCGAGACGCAGAAGGGGTTCATGCAGAGCAAATGGAAGCCCTCAATCATCGTCAAGGTGGACGGGCTTGTGGATGAATTTTCTGACCCGGCAGGGCGGCAGAAGCTGCTTGACGCTTACATCAATACATCTCAAGCCGGGGAACCGTGGCTTATCCCGGCGGAACAGTTTTCTGTAGAACAGGTGCGGCCTCTGACGCTCTCCGATCTGGCACTCTCCGATATGGTGACACTGGATAAGCGGACAGTCGCGTCAATCCTTGGCGTGCCGCCGTTTGTGCTGGGCGTGGGAGACTTCCACCGCGACGCATGGAACAATTTCATCAACTCGTGTGTGATGCCGCTCGCCCGCTCCATCGAACAGGAAATGACGAAAAAGCTGCTTTATAATCCGGCATGGTTTTTCCGGTTTAACGCGCGGAGCCTGTACAACTACGACCTGCGCGACCTATCGCAGATCGCGGATGACCAGTTTGTACGCGGTATCATGACCGGGAATGAGGTGCGCGACTGGCTCAGTCTTTCGCCCAAGGCCGGGCTTGACGAGCTTGTCATACTGGAAAACTACATCCCGCGTGGGATGATAGGCGATCAAAATAAACTTAACGGAGGTGAGCAATCATAGAACGCAGAATTTTGCAGACAGCGCCGTTCCAGACGCGCGAGGAAAACGGGAAACGGTATCTTGACGGGTACTACGCCGTATTTAATCAGGAATACGAGGTTTATCCGGGGTGGATTGAGACAATCGCACCAGGAGCCTTTTCCCGCACGCTACGCGAGGGACGCGACGTGAAAGTGCTTTGGAACCACAATCTTGACATCGTGCTTGGGAGCACAGCAAATCGGACAGCCAGCCTTGCCGAAGATGAACGCGGCCTTTACGGGCCTGTGGAAATCAACGAGAACGACCAGGACGCAAAAAACGGGTATGCACGTGTCAGCCGCGGCGATGTGCGCGGGTGCAGCTTCGGTTTTGAGATCCGGGGCATGGAGGAATCTTGGGACGACGACGGGACATACCGGACACGGCTCACCGATGTGGAGCTTTACGAAGTCAGCCCGTGCAGCTTCCCGGCCTACACACAGACATCCATCCAGGCACGGGCGCGGGATGAACTGGACAGTGCTAAGGCGCGGTTTGATAAGGCTAAAAAAGAAAAATTCGAGACGTGGCGCGCAGAGATGCGCTGCCGCTTGAAAGGAGACTAGCAGAGTATGGCACTAAAAGCAATGATGCTCCGGCGGAGTATCGACAGGAAAAGAACAGAACTTGACGCGCTCCGTGAAAAGGACGCGGAATTTTCTACCCGTGAGGCGGAGCTGGAGACGGCGATCTCCGAGGCGGAGACGGACGAACAGCAGCAGGCCGTCACAGAGGAAGTCGAAAAGTACGAAGCCGAGAAAAAAGAGCATGAGGACGCGAAAAACGCGCTTTCCTCTGAAATCGATGGGTTTGAGGCGGAGCTTGCAGAACTGGAAAAGGACGATCCGAAGCGTTCCGATCCGCCGCAGGATACAAAAAGAAAAGAAAGGATGGAAGTGCATCACATGATGACGGTAACAACAGATATTCGCTCCCTGCCTATGGGCCGCAGGGCATTTGACGCGCTCTCGATGGAGAGACGGCAGGAGATCGTACAGCAGCCGGATGTAAAGGAATTTCTGGCACGGATGCGCAGCTTTAAGGGGCAGACCCGCGACATTACAGGCGCGGAGTTGACGGTTCCCATCGTGTTCCTTGACCTGATCTCCGAGAATATGTACCGCTACTCGAAGCTGCTCAACCGCGTGCGCGTGCGCAATGTGCGCGGCGAGGCACGGCAGACAATCGCCGGTACGGTTCCGGAGGCTATCTGGACGGAGATGTGCGGTGCAATCAATGAGCTGACCTTCGCATTTAATCAGATCGTACTTGACGGCTATAAGGTGGCCGGGTATATCCCGATCTGCAACTCCATGCTTGAGGACAGCGACATCGACCTTGCGGGCGCAATCGTGGAGATGCTGTCCGAGGCTATCGGCCTTGCGATGGATAAAGCTATTCTTTACGGCAAGGGTGCAGCCAGCCATATGCCGCTTGGTATCGTGACGCGCCTTGCACAGTCGTCCGCACCGGAGGGATATCCGGCAAACGCGCCTGCATGGGTGGATCTGTCCGATTCCAATATTATCACCATCAATGGCACGACCGGGACGATCCAGGAATTTTGGACCGCCTTTATGGCCGCTGCGGCGAATACGACCACGCTTTACAGCCGCGGCCGTATGTTCTGGGCGATGAACTCCCGTACATACTGGACGCTGCGCTCGAAGCTGATCCAGTTTAACTACGAGGGGTATCCGGTCACGAACCTGCCCGGCGTAATGCCGTTTGTTGACGGCGACGTGGACATCCTTGAGTTTATCCCGGACGGCGATATCATCGGCGGCTATGGAGATCTGTATCTGCTCGCGCTGCGCTCCGGAATGGTGATCGAATCGAGCAGAGAAGTGCAGTTCATTCAGGATAACACGGTGTTCCGCGGCAAGCAGCGCGCGGACGGTATGCCGGTAGTGCCGGGCGCGTTCGTCGCTATCAATATCAATAACGCCTCGCCGACTACTGCGATGGATTTCCCTGCGGATACCGCCAATGATGCGCAGCTGACCGCGCTGTCTGTGGGGACGGAATCGCTCTCGCCTGCTTTCTCAGCGACGACTTACAGCTACACTATCGCCGCGGCGGCAAACGCGAGCGACAAGGTAGAGGCTACCAAAGCACAGGCAGGCGCAAAAATCGCTATCGCTTATAACGGCGCAAACGTCCGCAACGGTGGTGCTGTGACGTGGCTTGCTGACGGCGCGGCGCATCCCCTGACCATTACGGTAACGCAGGGCAACAAAATCCGCGTGTATACCGTAAATGTGACCAAGGGGGGAATAACTCCCCCAGCCGAAACCGGCCTGATCGGCTCGGGGGAAATCGGTAAGGCAAAAGTCGGGCAGAAAGGGGGATAACGGTGGCATACTCTCCAACAGTATGGTCCGACGGTGATCTTATCACCGCGGAAAAAATGAACAAACTTGAGCAGGGGGTCCAGAATGAGCAGGCCGGGCCGCAGGGTCCGGCAGGCCCGGCGGCGGGATTTGGAACTCCGACCGCTACAGTAGATGCGAACACCGGCACACCAGAGGTGACTGTCACAGCGAGCGGCCCGGATACAGCCAAGGTTTTCGCGTTTGCGTTTAAAAACCTGAAAGGGGCAAAAGGCGACACCGGAGCCGCAGGAGCCCAGGGACCAGCTGGAGCAACAGGACCAGCCGGAAAAGGCGTGAAGTCTATCGCGCTGACAACAACGAGCGGAGCCGTAACGGGTGGAACAGTGACGTTTGACGACGATTCAACCGCCTCTATCACTGTGACCGAAAGCGGGGCATAAAAATGACGCAGGCCGATCTTTTAACGCTTCTTCAAGCTGATTTGAATATCCTTTCCCCTGATGCGACGCGGCTCGCGCAGCTCCAGCACCTGATCGCCACGGCGGTCCAGCTGATTGCGCGTGAGGGCGTGACGCTGTCAGAGCCGTACAGCGCGGAGGATGGCCAGCTTATCATCATGTACGCGGCGTATCTTTTCCGCAAGCGCGCCACAGCAGAGCCGATGCCCCGGATGCTCCGCTGGGCGCTCAATAACAGAATTTTCAGCGAAAAGGCGGCGATCCCCGATGCTCCTTGATTCTGGAATTGCCACCATCTGGCGGGGGACAAATACTGCCCCCGCCGGAGATATGCCGGTGATAGAATATAACGTCCAGTTTTTTCAAAGCTACTACGGGGACAAAACGGTAGGAATCAACCGGTACTGGACAGCAATGGCGCATGACGACAGGGCGGATCTGCTTGTGGAAATCCAGAGAAATTCCGGGATTTCCACGGCGGATCGCTGTGAGATCTCCCCCGTTCTTGATATAGAAGCCGCCGGGATGTACAAAATCATCCAGGTGCAGCACCTTTTGGATGAGGACGGACAGCCCGTGACGGATCTTACATTGGAGCGGATCCACGCGATAGACGACGAGAAAGGCGGTGACGGTGATGGAGGAACTGATCTCCCTGCTGAAAACACTGACGGATAAGCTTTACCACCACACCGCACCGCCGAACGCTGTGCCGCCCTATATCGTCTACGGCGAGCAGGGACAGGGCGAAATCCTTTCCGCGGACGACCAGCAGGACGGGTACAGCATGACCGTTACAGTGGACATTTTTTCCAAAAAAGAAAAAGAACCTCTATTTAAACAGGTCTATGACACTTTGAACGATAACTTTATTTCTTTCTATCTGAAAAGCGTCCAGTATGAAGAGGATACAGGGCTTATCCACTATGAGTATGAAACGGATGTGGTATAATGGCTGGCACTTCAATAACAACATCGAAAGAGCTTATGAAAAAGCTTTCTGCAATTTCCGGGAAAGGCGCGGACGAAGCCGCCAAACGCGCGGTCTATGTCGGTGCGGGATACATGGCGGAGCGAATCAAAGAAAGCCTGCGCAGCGTCGTATCCGCAAACGCGACGGGGGATCTGGAAAATTCGCTCGGCATCGCTCCCATCCAGCTTGATAAGCAAGGAAACTGGGGTACAAAGATAGGATTTTCTGGGTATGACCGCAAGGGCGTGGCAAACCCCCTGAAAGCGAGGATTCTGGAATCCGGAAGCAGCAAGCAGAGAAAACGGCCTTTTCTCGCGCCTGCTGTCAAAAAGTACCGCAAAATAGCGGAAGAAAAAATGAACAACGAGGCCGAAATCATCATAGAAAGCTATCTCAAATGAAAGGGTGATTTGATTGGCGAGTATAGGCGTAAGATATCCAAGATACTGCCCTTATACCATCAACGTGCAGGACGACGGCACGGAGACGGAAGTCCTTGGCGTGGGTAAGGTCATGGGAAAAGCGATGTCCGTCAACGTGACTATCAATGCGGATGCCGTCACGCAGTACGCGGACGACGGCCCTGCGGAGGTCGTGGCGGAATTTAACTCCGGGACCATCGCGAACGAAAATAACGATCTTGTCGCAAGCGTGGAGGCGGATCTTCTCGGAAAGACGCTTACGGAGGACGGTGAAGTCATTTCCGGCGGCGACGATTCTCCGCCCTACTGCCGCGTAGGCTGGATAGAGTCCCGGATGCTCAACGGTAAGCGCAGCTACATCGGCCAGATTTACACGCGCGTGAAATACTCCCCGCCCAGCAAGGAACTGCAAACGAAGGGCGAAAGCATCACATTCGGCTCCGTGACGCTGAACGGGACTATCATGCTGGACAAGGATGGAAATTTCGAGCGGCACAAGGATTTTCCGACGCTGAATCAGGCGGTGCAATATCTTAATCAATGGCTGAACATGGGCGGCGAGACGCCTGAACTGACTTTCACAAGCGATCCGGAAAACGACGCGACGGACGTCCCTATCGCGTCCAGTATCACAGTGACTTTTTCCAATGTCATCGACCACGGCGACGCGTCGCTCTTTAACGCAACAAACTATGACAGCGTCCCGGCCTCCATCAGTTTTGACGCGACGAAAAAAATCATCACCGTCAAGCCGGATGAAAATCTGCTTGCCAGCACGAAATATCTACTGGTGCTGACAGGCGTGACGGACGCTTATAACCAGACGCTTGATGATACGATTATTTCCTTTACCACAGCGGCGGGGGTGTAATCTATGGTGACTATCAATCTGCGCGGCACGGAATACCCGCTCCTGTTCTCCCTCAATTTGCAGGAGAAAATCCAGGACAGATACGGGGATGTGCGGGAGATCACCCGCAAAATGATGCGGTACTCCGAGGCGAAATGGCTACTGGCGCAGGCTATCAATGAGGGGTTCAAGTACGAGGAGTACATGGACGGCGCGCCGCATAGGGAAATGCCGGAGGACAAGCTCGGCGTGCTGACGACGTTCGCGGATTTTCAGGGCGGGAAGATCGTCTCCGCGCTGCTGGATGCGCTCAACGAAAGTCTCGGCAGCGATAAAAAAAAATTGACCCGGACGGATTTGGAACAACAGGTTTTGAAAATGCTGGAAACGGCGGAAAACTGAATTTTTACCGGATCAAAGTGATGGCGATGCAGTATCTTGGGTATTCCTGGCGGGAATACCAGTTCTTGACACTGCATCAATTTTTTTCTGAGATGGATGAATATGTCGCACTGACGCGCGGAATAAAGGCAGGTGATCAGGATGGCGAGTGAAGATATCGGTCTGAAAGTATCTGTACAAGGGGAAAAGCCTTTCAAACAGTCCTTACAGGAAATCAATGCCGCACTGCGTGTGAATAACGCGGAACTGGAAGCCGTATCGGCCGCATATAAGGGAAACGAAAACTCCATTGATGCGCTGACAGCGAAGCAGGACGCTCTGGACCGCAGTATTTTGACACAGACAGATAAAGTGCGCGCACTGGAAACCGCTCTGTCTGAATCTGCCAACAAGTACGGCGAGGCAGACCGCCGCACGCTGCGTTATCAGGAGCAGCTTTTAAAGGCGCAGGCTGCGCTGGATAAAACCAGATATACGCTTTCTGAAACTTCCGATGCACTTGAAAATGTAAAAGACGGCACAGATGAAAGTAGTGCATCATTTTCTGATTTGGCTGAAAAGCTCGGTGTAGACCTGCCGCCTGCGCTCAGCTCTGCAATAGATGGGCTGGACAGCGTCAACAAGTCCGGGCTTGCTCTTGTCGGCGTGCTGGGCGGGATCGTCACCGGACTGGCAAAGGCGACGATTTCCACAGCGGAAACGTCAAAGGAGTTGGAGACGCTTTCCTCTGTAACGGGGTTTTCCGTGGAAGCCTTGCAGGAGCTTGACTATGCCGGGACCGCTCTCGGCGTGGAAAGCGACCAGATCACCGACAGCATGAAAGACCTCACCTCCGCTATGCGCGACGCCCGCGGCGGTTCTGAGGATATGCAGGCGGCGTTTGATACGCTGGGAGTTAAGGTATCAAAAAACAACGGCGATCTGCGCAGCGCAAACGAGGTGTATTTTGAGGTAATCGACGCTTTAGGACGGGTGCGCAACGAGACGGAGCGCGACGCCCTCGCTATGCAAATCTTTGGTGAAGAAGCGCAAAAGCTGAACCCTCTGATCGAAGCGGGGATTGACACCCTTGGCGGGCTTGCACAGGAGGCGAATAATCTCGGCTATGTGATGGATACGGAGACGGTATCCAAATTTTCAGACCTTCAGGATTCTCTGGGGCAGCTGGAAAAACAGAGCGAGGCCGTGAAAAACTCCTTTGCGGTGGCTCTGCTCCCTGTCTTAACGTCGCTTTTCGAGACGATTTCCAACATTCCCACGCCTGTCCTGCAAATGATCATTACACTGGCAGGAATCGTGACAACTATCGTGCTGGTGGTCAAATCCATTAAAGAAATGACAAGCACGGCCAGCACCATCAAAGGCTTTTTCGATACGTTCGATAAATCCTCGCTGAAAACGACGGCAATCATTTTGGGCGTGGTAGCCGCTCTGATTGCGCTGGCCGCGATTATCGCTGTCATCATGGGAAAATCCGGAGAACTCGATGCTACCATGAGCAGCATCGGGAATACCATCGGCGGGATACAGGGACAAGTGCAGACAGCCCAAAACAGCTACAGCCAGATTCCCCGGTATGCACGCGGAACATCCTACCATCCCGGCGGGTATGCCATCGTAGGCGAGAATGGCCCGGAGCTTGTCAGCCTGCCGAGGGGTTCTCAGGTGTACCCGAACGGACAAACGCCCGGCGGGTCAAATACATACTATATCACCATTGACGCGAAAAACGTGAAAGAATTTAACGACATTGTAAAAATAGCGCAGGAACAGCGCCGCCGTAATGTGCAGTTTGGGAGGGGAAAAGCGTGAAATATAATATCAAGTGTCCCGCCGTACAAGCTGCATATGTGGATTCCCGCAATCCAAATACCCACTATTCCGGGGCGGATCAAATTATCGCTTCGTATTCCCGCACAGCTTTCGTGAAATTTGATTTGTCTCCGCTGACAACATATAGAAAAAAACTTCTTACCGACGTTTCCTTATGCTTTTATAATGCATCAACTAGGGCGAATGAATACGTCCATTACTCTATAATCACTTCTCCAGTAAACTATAACTCTATCACTTACAATACCGCTCCTACATACCAAAAGTACCAGGATTATTTTTATGATAGAGATTATGAGATAGAGCCCGAATATGGCACCGATTATTTAAAACGGGGTAATGTTAAGTTAGTCAAGTATGCAGATAGCTCTCTTGTAAATCTGTTGAATTCGTCAGGAGACGTCGCTTTTGGTTCTTACGGGGAAGATTCTTCTTCGGATATCTACGATAATACTCCCCTTATCATGAACACAGGGAGCCTATATCTTGAGGTGAATTTTACAGATCTTGACAACGGGTATCTGAACTTTCCTGAAATTCCAGATGATAATGTATTCATCAACCCTATTGTGCCCAATGAATTTAATATTCATTTATTCGCACTTAGCGGCTTTGGAGAGCCTTTTTCTTTAAGTCCTATCCTGATAACTTCAGTATCCTTAACACTGTATAATCTTACTGATTCAACTCAAAAGACTGTCAATATTCCACAGGAAAACAACGTGCTGGAAGGCTGGCGTCGATACTTTTCCGTCCCAGTAAACACCTTAACAGGGGCAAAAAACTACCAATGGGAAGCAGCCCTCAACACGGAAATCGGTATCATCCCGACTGACGGGTCCAAGAATGAATTTACAACCATCGACGCCACGCCGGACGCGCCAAGGATTATTTCTCCACAGTCGCAGTATTTGGATGGAGAACAACCGATTATTCTGCAATGGAAACATAATATTTCTACCGGCTCTACGCAGTACGCCTACGATATAGACTACCTGCAAACTGGAAGCTGGACAAATCTCGTCAATCATGCGGTATCCTCCGCGCAGACGCACACCATCCCCGCAAACACGCTCGCGGCAGGGAATTTCCAGTGGCGCGTCCGAACGTACAATACATCAAATGTCGCGGGGCCGTATGCGACAAGCGAACGGAATATCGTGGATGTGCCGCCGCAGCCGCCAGTGATCCGGTCTATTAACGCTGTGCCGCGGCTGTCCGTCTCGTGGCAGGCTACGGGGCAAAATGCTTTTAATGTCACCATCACAGACGCAGCGGGGAATACTGTGATCAACAGTGGGAATATTTACGGCGTGCAAAAGGAGTATGAAATCGGAACATACCTCCCCGACGGCGGCTATATCGTATCTCTGAAAATCCAGAACGCGCAAGGCGAATGGTCGAATGCTGTTACGAGCGGCGCGAATATCCAAAACAACCCCGTGGGCGTGGATGAAATTCAGGCAACGCCTATCCGCAACGGCGTATCCCTGCGCACGGGGCCACCGCCTGCTGACTATGGCGCGTATGTGGGAGACACAGTGCTGCAATCTCCCGGGAAGTATCTCACAGACAAGATGGGCACGACGGAGACGACGCCGGAGGGCACGCATTACATCCTGCGCGACGGGGAACCGATTGCAAAGCTTGACGGAAATTCCTTCATCGACTATACAAGCGTAGGCCCGCACGAATACCGCCTGCGCGTCACCTATGCGGACGGCACCTACTATGACAGCCTGCCTGTCACAGCCGCGCCTATCCTGCCCTATGCGACAATCGCGTTTCTGGATGATCCGGGGACGCTTTTTGTCTTGAAATATCAGCGGGACGCGCGCCCCACGACGGAAAAGCAAATCTCCGAAACGCTTGTTTCCCATACGTTTTTAGGGCGGGATCTCCCCGTCTACGATGCAACCGGGCAGAAAATCATCCAGTGGGATTTTGCGTATACGCTCCTGCATAACCTCGACGGGGCCGCGCCGTTTTTCGCACAGCAGAAAACCGTGATTGTGCGCGACCCGAAAGGGGAGCGGGCGATCGGGTTGATACAGTCTCACAATCTCACATTCCGGCGGCAATTCCGGGAACTGAGCTTTTCCGTAGCTGGGAACGACGCAACCGAGGTGATCCCATATGACTGACCTGTACCAAAGCGGAACGAGAAATCTTTCTTTCCGCGTAGAGATGCTGGACGGCTTTGTCTCCAAAGGGGAACTCGAGACGGAAAATTTCAGCATTTCCATGGATTCCACCGCGGAGATAAAGTTTTCCGCGTCGCTGACTGTGGCGGATAATCCCGATATGGACTGGCAGAAAAACCGCATCAAAATCACGATGATAGACGGCGGCGCGGAGTACGTCCTCGGGACGTTTCTTCCGCAGTACGTCTCGCGCCAGTATACGAGCAATCGCGGACTTTTGAGCGTAGAAGCCTATGATCTTTCCATCCTCGTGCAGATGGACTGCATCACCTCACGGCTGAGCATCGCCCAGGGTGAAAAGTATATGGACATCATCCAAGAACTGCTTGTGTCGGCCGGAGTGCAGAATGTGGACGCGGTCGCCAGCGACGCCGTTTTTCTTACGGCGCGCGACGACTGGGACATAGGTACGCCAAAAATCCAGATTGTCAATCAGCTTTTGCAGGAAATCGGCTATGCGGAGATGACGACGGACTCCTATGGGACGGTGGTACTCACCCCATATCAGGAGCCGTCCCCGGAGAATATCAAGCAGCAGTATGACGATGGGACAGCAAGCGTCCTCCTGCCGGAAGTCTCCTCGACAAACAACGCCTACGAGATCCCCAATATTTTTCTGGGGATTGTCAGCAACCCGGACTTAGATTCCGCGTTTACCTATCAGTATGTGAATGAGGACCCCGCCAGCAAGACAAGCACCATCTATACAGGCTGCAACAAAGTGATGGTTCTGGAAGTGGACAATATCGCGTCGCAGGCCGACCTCGAGACATACGTGCGGAAAATCGCCTATGAGCAGATGCAGGGTGAGGAAACCGTGGAGATCCAGACGGCGATCTCGCAGCACGGCGTACGGGACGTGATTGCGCTGTCCACGCAGGCAGTATCCGGGATTTTTGAGGAAATATCGTGGCAGATCGATTCTTCTTCCCTGACGATGAACCACACGCTGAAAAGGACGATTACACTATGAGCATCATCGAAAACAGCATTTTTGACCCCCAGAAAACGTCTGGGGGTTCTTCTTTTTCTGTGAAACTGGCGGAGGTGTCCGCGGTGGATTCCACGGGAGCCGCCGTGCAGTTTGCGGGAGAATCGGCAGCGGGTGTAAAGCACTATAAAACCCTAAAAAGCTATACCCCAGCCGTAGGAGACCGGGTGCTCCTACTGGGGATAAGCGGAAGCTATATCATTTTAGGCGCAATTTAGATTTGGAGGTGATGCCTTTTGTTTGAAAAACGCGAATGGGAGGACAGACAAACACAATATCCCCTCCGCCGCCGTCTGGTCGTGACACCAGAATCCAATGTGTACGACATTGTACGCGCGGAAGGGGCGGTAACGAATCCGGGCGATCCGATCAACGCGGAAAACATGAACGATTTGGAAACCCGCATTTACAACGCAATCCAGCCGATTACGCCGGACAACATCGAAGCCCTGTACGAAAAAGCCAATGCCGCCGCAGATAATGCGAACGCTGTCGCGGAGGATTTGGAGGAAAAGCGGGATTCCGGATTTTTTAAGGGTGACACAGGACCGCAGGGCCCTCAGGGCGAGCAGGGACCTAAAGGCGACACAGGCCCACAAGGAATCCAAGGCCCAGCAGGTCCGCGAGGCCCAGCAGGCGAAACCGGACCCGCGGGACCGCAGGGAGAACAAGGGCCGCAAGGGCCGCAGGGAATTCAAGGGCCAAAAGGTGACCGCGGCGAAAGTGGACTTTCCGCCTCTGTGGACGGATTTTTTACGCTTTACATCAATGACGGCGGCGATCTTATCGCTCAGTACGCAGATACGACGAACCCGCCCCCGCTTTCCATCAACGAAAACGGGGATTTGATTTATACGACAGCATAGGAGGCGCAAAGATGGCAGAATTAAATCTTGGACACGTAGTAGGCGCACAGGGGCCGCAGGGCGAGACCGGTCCAGCTGGGCCGCAGGGCGAGCAGGGACCTAAAGGCGATACAGGCCCGCAGGGGCCTCAGGGCAATCCAGGGCCGCAGGGCCCGCAGGGAATCCAGGGTGAAACGGGCCCCGCTGGCCCAGCAGGGCCGGGAGCAGAGCCGGAAGAGATTGTCCAGCAGTACACCCACGCCAAAAGCGGCGTCACACATAATCTGACCGGCCCCGCGGGCGCGAAGGTGATCCAGTTTGTTGCAACTGCGGACTACGCAAGCGGCGATCTGGTAGCAGTAAACGGCATCACGCTGAAAGCGACCGATCTGCGCGGCCTTCCTCTCCCCGACAAGACCTTTGTCACCGGCTCGGACGTTATCGCGCTTGTCCCCAACTCCGCGAGCGGTGGCTCCATCACCTTTCAGGTGCTTACGCCCGCCAGCAACCCCAACCTCTTGGACAACTGGTATTTCGTCGGCGGCGGCTCCCAGCAGGGCGGTGGGCAGTTTCCGATTAACCAGAGGGGGCAAACGTCTTGGAGTACTAAAGGGTATCACATAGATAGATGGCAAGATGAGCAACCCGTTGCAGGCAGCATACAAGCAGATGGGTTGCATATAAGTGCAGGGCAAACGACTATTCAGCCCCATGAGCTATCAGAAGTAAACGCTCTACTTGGAAAAACTATCACTATTTCTGCACTGCTCTCTGACGGCAGTTTTGGAACTGCTACATCCACGCTACCAGCGGTATTCGAAGAAACTTTTGAACTATCGGTTTCGTTAAAAGACGGGGTGACTTTTAATTTTATTCTTTTTTACGATGCAAAATCTTACCAGTTTGGGAGATTTTCAAACTCATCAGGGCAAGAAATTATTGTTATGGCGTGTAAAGTAGAACTCGGCCCCGTCCAAACTCTCGCCCATCAAGACGCGGACGGCAACTGGGTTTTAAACGACCCGCCGCCGAACTTTCAGCAGGAGCTGGCAAAATGTCAGAGATACCTTATTGATATGAAAAACGCCGAAATACGTATCTCCAGATCAATGACAAATTTGGTTCGTGCATGGTTTCCCACCCCGGTACCACTAAGGACAAATCCGATCGTTTCTGCCGGAAATTTTCAGGTAAAAACATTGGCTAGTGGAAATATCATGGATGGTGCAGCTTGGAGCTTTCAAGCTGTTGGATGCGGCGTTCTTGTAACATCGACTTTGACAGGGGCCGAAGTTACAGATGGAACGATTTTTTCAAATAACGCATTATTTTCCGCCGAACTATAGTGAGGTGCTTTATGGAAGAATTCAAAAGCAAAGTATACGTATATACGGATGAAAAAGGCCGGATTACCCGATGCGAGGGCGGTTATACCATCGGAAACGTCAAAGATTTTACGGGATGGACGCTCATTGATGAGGGCAACGGTGATCGCTATAATCTCTGCCAGAGCCACTATTTCGAGGACGGCTTATATACAGAGGACGGCATCCCACGTTATAAGCTGGTAGACGGCAAAGCGCAGGAGCGCACGGAGGATGAAATCGCAGTAGATCGAGCGGCTATTCCTGCCCCGCCGCCGACAGTGCAGGAACAGCTAAGGGCGGACGTTGACTTTCTTGCAGCTATGCAGGGGGTGACCTTATGACAGTATTTGAAATGGCAAAAAATTACTATCCGCGTTTGTGGGATGAAAACAGGCTTCGGCAGCTTGTGGACGCTGGCAGGCTGACGGAAGATGAGTATCGGGCGATCATAGGAGGTGCGTCGGATGCAGGGAATTGACATCTACAACGGCACGGGGGCGGTCGATTTTAACGCCGTCAAAACAGCCGGGTATGACTTCGTGATGATAAAGGCGAGCGAGGGCCACACGCTTGCGGATAAGTCCCTCTCCCGCAACCTGACGGAGGCGGCCGCCGCTGGGCTGCATACCGGAGTATATCACTGGTTCTGGGGCCGCTCCGGCACGGAGACGCAGCAGGAAATCGATTTCTTTTTAAAGACCATACGCGGCTGCAAGATGGAAATGCCTGTCGCGCTTGATGTGGAGCAGTCGGAGCTTTTGCAACTCGATAAGGCCGAACTGACTACATACATCAAGCAGTGGCTTGACGGCGTGAAAGAGGCCGGATACTACCCTATCTTGTATGCCAATAAGAATTGGCTTGTGAACTACATCGACATGACGCGCCTGCTGGATTATGACATCTGGCTGGCGCAGTATAATGACAGAATCACCTATACAGGGCCGGGAAATGTCGGAATGTGGCAGTATACGAGCACGGGCAAAGTCCCCGGCGTGCGCGGCGGCACGGGCAACTGCGATATCAACGAATGCTACCGCGATTATCCCTCCATCATCCGCGCGGGTGGGTGGAATAACTACCCGAAAAGCAACGCCGCCCCTGATGTCAGCTGGGACACCAAAGAAAAACGTCTCAAGGTGGGGGCGTCCTATGCGGCCTTGTGTACTGTGAGAAATACCGACGAGCGCGCCGCCGTGCGCGTGGACAAGCCGGAAATCTGCGCGATTGAGCGCATGGGGCCGGACTACACCGCCCGTTCCGGCCTTGTGGGAGACCTGTACACCATCACCGCGATTGCGCCGGGTGAAGCCCGCATTATAGCAAGCCTTGACGGTCAGGACAGCGCGTCCTTTTCGGTCTATGTGGAGGTGTAGCCGTGGAGTGGATTCAAGAACACGCACTGGAAGCCCTGTACGCCGCTGTGCTGGCCTTTTTAGGCGGGGCCTATCATTTCCTTAGAAAAAAGGTAATCGCGCAGCACGCGGAGGATGAAGCCGTCTGCGAGGGCGTCAAAGCCCTCCTGCATGACCGGATCTATGTGGAGTGTACGCACTGGATAGAGGCAGGGCACTGCCCGCTTGAGGACCGAAAAAATATTGAGTATATGTACAGGCCCTACCACGCACTGGGCGGCAACGGTACGGGTGAGAGACTATATAACGCGGTGCAGGGACTTCCCTTTGAACCGCGGGAAAGAGAGGTAAAAGGTGATGGATAACTTTTTCGACTGGGGGATGCTCGGCACGTTTGCCGGAGCCGCCGCAGCGACGGGGATCGTGACACAGGCAGTTAAGGGGGTTTTTCAAAAAATCCCGACGCAGATTGTATCCTATGTGATCGCAGTGGTGATCCTCGGGCTTGCAACAGCTGCCACCGGCGGGGCATCCGACTGGACAGGCTGGGCGCTCGTACCACTCAATGCTGTGGTAGTGTCTCTGTCCGCAAATGGCGGCTTTGATGCCGTTAAGCGAGCGCAAAAGAAAAGGTAAACGAATCCCCCTCTGGTGCTTATGCCAGAGGGGGATTTTTTGTATCTGTGTTTTTATATTTTCCCGATCTTATCCTTCTGTCAGGCCAAATTTCTGAATCGTCGATAACCCAGTTTCGACCAATTTTTTTAGATTTTTTTGACCTGTATTTTACGTCCTCTTTGTTGGCGCAGAGGGGGCGGTTTTTTATTTTTTTGATATATCGTGAGTTTGACAAGCGCAATCAGATGTGATATACTATATATAGTTTCAGATAGGTTTTCATTTTGATTTTCTCCTTTCCTGTGCCCCCTGCCAGCACTCCGGCAGGGGGATTTTTTATTTTCAGACGCTTTCTCCGGTGTCATTCATGGTAAGTGTGGAAGTATAAGTACAATCCAGTGCCGCCGCAATTGCTTGGATCTCCTTTTCCGTGAAATTGTCTCGGCTAAACTTATTTGAAAGATTTTGCCTGGATTGACCTGTTTTTTCAGCAAGTTCGCTCAAAGTCATATTGCGGCGTTTTATGACGACCTTGATTTTCTCCCCCATGCTCAGAGGCATGTGATCATCTCCTTTCTGCATATTATAATACACTTAAAAATTTCTAAAGTCAAGCATAAATAAAAAAAATAAACGAAAAAATGTAATTATCCTATTGACAAACGACACTAAATAGTGTATAATGTAATCACAAGGTTAAGGAAAGCAAAAAATAATTTACAAATCAAAAGTCAATAGGAGGAAATGAAAATGAAAAAGATTTACACTGTTAATGAGGTTTTTGAGGCTTTGATCAATGATTCGTTGTCGCTGGAAGGTGGAAGCGATGGCAGCTGGTGCTACTATCTGCATATCGATGAAAATGGAAAGTTCGTTTCCGACAAAGATGATGCAGTGGGAACTTTCGTCGCCAGAGCGCGGTACATCGAAGAATACTCGGACGAACTCGATCAAGAGTATGAGGATGATCGAGACATGGCTACAGATGTTTTTTGGGAGAATGTGTACGACTTTGAATCCAAAGACAATGAGGATTTCATGGAGGTCGTTGAGGACTTAACAGAGCAGGTCAATGAGTTCTGGAAAGAGTACTGCGAGGAAAACTTTGAAGATATCGCATGATGGAACATAGCTCCCCTGTCGATTACAGTCGGCAGGGGGATTTTTTATCCCCCCCTTTTTTGGAGGAATATCATATTTAGATACATCATAGTCCAAAAGCCAAAGAGGATTTACATGAAGTATTTCAGCCATGACATAGACAACGGGACGTTTAGGAGATCTAGTTCCTGTTGTATATGCGCTTATTGTCTGCTTCGACATTCCGAGTTTCTCAGCTAACTGGGTGGCAGTCATAGACCCGGAAAGAGCTTCTAAAAGCCTACTTGAAAACTCAGCTATCTTTTCCATATTGTCACCATCCTTATGCAATGGAATTTTTCTTTTTAACTGATGATATTATATCATGTATTGTCCACAAAATCGACACAAAAATATTTTTTTTGAAAATTTTATTCACAAAGTGGTTGACAAGAAAAGGGAAATCTGATATAGTATAGTTGTCCACAAAGTAGACCGGAAAGGAGGAGCAGAAATGACCTATCGAGGATTGGTATATTCAAAATATAAAAACATTTCCGAATTTGCATCTGCCATTGGATGGTCTCGAAATAAGGCCAGCCGCATCATCAACGGGATCCAGGAGCCGGATGCAAACGATATGGAAAAAATGGCTGAAGTCCTTGACATTAAAACGCCAGAAGCGTTTATGGGAATTTTTTTTAGGAATCTGTCCACAAAGTGGACAGATGGCGTAAATGCGTAAGGGAACACCGCAGCAAATTAAAAAGCCCCCGTAAGGGGGCGGGAAGGAGACAAAATGAATGCCTTAAAGATTTTTGAAAATTCCGAGTTCGGAATGATCCGTACCATCGAAGAAAATGGGAATGCGCTGTTTGGCGGAACTGATACAGCAAAAGCACTGGGATACAGCAATCCCCGCGACGCTGTCGCTCGTCATTGCAGGTATGTCGTGAAACGCGACGTACCCAACCCACAGGCACCAAACAAAACGATTGAAATGCTTTTCATTCCAGAAAGTGACGTTTACCGTCTCGCTGCAAAGTCTGAACTGCCGGGCGCAGAGAGGTTTGAAAAATGGATATTCGACGAAGTACTTCCGTCTATCCGCAAACATGGTGCGTACATGACCCCGGAAACGCTGGAAGCTGCAATTCTGAATCCGGATACCATGATCAAGATTTGCACCGCCCTGAAAGAGGAGCAGGATAAGCGTAAGGCTCTGGAATCGAAAGTGCAGCAAGATGCGCCGAAAGTACTTTTTGCGGATGCCGTCGCCGCATCGCACACATCAATACTGATCAGGGAACTGGCTTTTCGCCGCGTTGCGGACCGGCGGATTCCTGATTTCCCAAAAAGGTTCCGACTACAACATGCCGACACAGAGAAGCATGAACGCGGGACTGATGGAGATTAAGGAAACTACCATCGCAAATCCTGACGGGTCTGTACGTATCACCAGGACGCCGAAAGTCACGGGGAAAGGCCAGATCTATTTTACCCGGCGTTTCTTGGAAACAGCATAAGATCTCAGGTAAGGAGGAAATAAAATGGAACTTAAAAAGTATACCCAGGAGGAGTTCGACGCGTTGCCTGTCGTAGCTGGCTGGAGACTGTGCCCTTCGGGGGACTACTCTCTCATAAAAAGCTTCGGCGAGGGGTGCAGCTTCCGTAAGGGATGCATTTGTGAATTTGGAACATTTCATAAACTGGCAACGGTCGGCGGATTTGGCAGTGAATCCCGCACAACGTATTTCTTTCTGCTGGATGATGGCAACGTATCTGTGCGGTGTGGGTGCTTCTCCGGGACACTGGAAGAATGGGAGAACAAGGTCAAGGATACGCACGGCGATTCAGCTTTTGCAAAGTCGTATCTGCTGGCCGGGCAGGCGGTGAGGGCGTTATGGGAGATAGGATAAGCCGCGATTACGCCTACTACCGTCAAGCCATTCTCGACAGCGATCCGGATATGATAGGATACATCATCAACCGGGCTGCAAGCGAGAAAAGCCTCACTTTCCGCCAGTTTTGTGAGCTGGCAAAGCTGGCAGAGTGGGAAAAGAGATTCAAGGAGGGTTTAAAAAGATGAAAAAGACAAGAGCGCCTAAGCCTATATGGACAAAGGCCATCTGCAACGACAACGAGCTGCCCGCCCGCTGTACAGTGGACATCGCCGCGCTTTATCTGCGGTGTTCGCAGGTGATGGTGAATAAGTGGCTCAAAGAGGGAAAGCTGAAAGGCTTTAAACTCGGATCATCGTGGCGGATCGCCAAAGAAGATCTTATCGCGTACAGAGGTGATTCCGCTTGATAGAGCCTCTCAGCCCGTGGGTTTACCTTGCAGGCGTCGCGCTTGCGACAGTGATGATATATCTGGCAAGAAAATTTTCGTGAAAGGAGAGATAACCATGACAAACGAGCATAAAAAAATTGCCCCCAGCGCGGCAACGCTGAAAGGCAACAAAGGAGAATTATTACAAAATCATTATACCAGACTTTTCACCGGATTGCAACGCTATCGCGTCGCGTGTGGAAAAAAAGGGCCGGCCTTTTCGTAAGGCGGCCCCAGAAATAAAAAACAGGAGGAAATCAAAATGTCAGAGACTTTGAAAAAGACTTCCAATATCGCGGAGCTGTCCCGCGAGATGGTAGACAGCGTACAGACTAAAATCGTTGAGATGCAGGAGGCAGGGAGCATCAATTTTCCGCCGCATTACAGCGTCGCGAACGCGCTCCGCTCCGCATGGCTGCAAATCCAGCAGACAACGGACATTTCCGGGCGTCCTGCGCTTGACGTGTGCACGCGGGAGAGCGTCGCAAATGCTCTTTTGAACACGGTGATTCAGGGCCTTTCCCCCGCGAAAAAGCAGATTTACTACATCGTGTACAAGGATAAGCTGCAGGCCCAGCGGTCGTACTTCGGCACTGTCGCGGCGACGAAAAGGATCCCCGGTGTAAAGGACGTTTGGGCGGATGTTGTGTACGAGGGCGACGAGTTCCAGAGCGAGAAGATCCGCGGTGGATGGCGTGTCGTAAAGCACACCTCGACACCGGAGAATATCGATCCGGAAAAAATCCGCTACGCCTACGCCGTCATCGAGCACGACGACGGCACGGAGTACACGGAGATCATGACGTGGGGACAAATTCAAAAGTCGTGGGCGAAGTCGCGAAGCAAGGATCAGTCGGTACATAAGGAATTTCCTGACCAGATGGCGAAACGCACCGTGATTAACCGCGCCTGCAAGATGTATTTCAACACATCCGATGATTCCGACATGCTGATTGAAGCCTTTAACGAGACGGGCGAGCAGTACGACAACAGCGCCGCGGCCATGCCCCATAAAAGCGAGAAGCTCGACGCTCTTAACGCGGAACTGGGCGCGGAGGTGATCGACGATGACTGACCGGGAAGAAGCCCTCGAAAAATACGGTTTCATCCTCACCGACGAGAACTACTACTCGCGGGAAGCCGACATTTTCTATATGTCGTGCTCGCAGTTTCAGGCGTTTGAAAAGTGCGAGGCTGCGGAGATCGCCAAGCTGCGCGGCCTCTGGGAACCGCAGGGTTCCTCGGACGCATTGTTTCAGGGGCAGTACTTTCATAGCTTTTTTGAGAGCGAGGAAGCTTTTAAAAGCTTTTGCGACGCAGGATTTGAAAAGATTTTCAAGACTAAAACCACAAAATCCAGAGGGCTTGAAATCGTCGGCAAGTACGCGCCGTTTGAGCGGCTGGACGAAATGATCCGCGTGGTACAGGATGATCCGCTGATTTCCAAGATACTCAGCTGGCCGGGGCAGAACGAACTTCCCATGACAGGGATTGTCGGCGGAATCCCGTGGCGCATGAAGATGGACAAGTACTGCCCGGATACGCGCCGGATCATCGACTACAAGACCTCGGCAAACTTGCACGAGCTGTACTACAATGTCCAGACAAAGGAGCGCCAGACCTTTATTGAGGAATATGGATACATGATGCGCGCCGCTGTATATGGGGAGATAGAGCGTCAGACACGCGGCGCGGATGGATTCCCCTCGTTTATCATCATCGGGGTATCGAAGCAGGACCCGCCGGACAAGGAGGTGATCCTGCTCGATGATCCCACACGCTGGGCCTACGAGCTGGAAATCGTATCGCAGAAAATCCCGCATATCCAGCGGCTGAAAGAGGGCGTGGAAAACCCCAGAAGGTGCGGGCAGTGCGAGTACTGCCGCGCAACAAAGGAACTCAAGCGGATCAAGTCCTACACCGACCTTATGCCGGAGTACTGGAATGATCCTGACGTAGTGGAGTATGACGACTATGGCGGAACGTCTGTATTTGATACACTCGACACGCGGGTTTGACGGCTGCCCCGCCTGTGGGCAGTACGTCATATGGCGCAAAATCGGGGATCGGAAGTATGTGCCGTGCGATAAAGAACCGGTCATGTGCTATCAGTCCCCGGGCGCGTTTATGCGCGTCGTGAAAAAGGGAGAGCTTCTCTCAAACGTGCAAATCGTCAGTCAGAAAAATATCCGGGATGCAGTGGGAAAGAAAGTCTTTTACGCTTTACAGCCTCATGTCTTTACTTGCCCCTGCATCCCCCACAGGGGGGAAAAATTATGATTAACTCGGCCGTCATTATGGGACGCCTGACAGCAGACCCGGAGTTGCGCCAGACACAAAGCGGGATCTCTGTGGCACGCTTTTCTGTCGCGGTGGAGCGTCCGTACTCCAAAGACGGAGAGCGGCAAACGGATTTTCTGGATGTAGTCGCATGGCGCAATACGGCAGACTTTGTATGTCGCTACTTCGCCAAAGGACAGATGATCGCGATTTCCGGGTCTATCCAAGCCCGGACATATACGGACAGGGATGGGAACAGGCGCAAGTCCGTGGAAATCGTCGCTGACGGCGTTTCTTTCTGCGGAGACAAGCCGGAGCGCAAGGCGCAGACCTATGATGCTGAGCCTGTAAGCGCAGAACCGGCAAAGCCTCCGGAAAAGCCTGAGCCGCGATACCAGCAGCAGAGTATGGATGACTTTATAGATGTTCCAATGTCAGATGACGATCTGCCGTTTTAACGGATAGGACAGGTGAAATCATGGGTGACAGAGGTTTTCTCAAACTCTTTGTGGACTGTTTGGAAAAGTACCAGAAACTCAACGATACCGAGTTCGGAAGACTGGTGAGAGCTGCCCTGCGCTATAAAGCAACGGGAGCAGAGCCGGACGACCTGGGCCGGGAGGCGTTGCTGTGGGATGGTATGCGGCTGGACATAGACAGAGATAACGAGAGATACGCTGAAATCGTAGAAAATCGCTCAGAATCTGGAAAAAAAGGTGCGCAAGCACGATGGCAAAACCATAAATCCGATAGCAAAAATAGCAAATGCCATTCGCCAT
>OEQQ01000076.1_pt1 | contig 24266 bp, 22 predicted proteins | sample 1539741 | NCBI WGS metagenome assembly OEQQ01 (sample SAMEA3891876, study PRJEB23780) | metagenome | biome: terrestrial biome; feature: animal house; material: Caecal content | place: Italy | collected 2015-05-05
TATCACAAATAGGAAATCAAGTCTTTATTCAAGATTTATTCATAGAATTCCACTCTCCCAACAAGCCAACAGGGATTGCCGAGGGGCAATCCCTGTTGGCTTATTGGGCTTTTTTCCCCTGGCGGTACAGTTCCAGCACCTCCTGGGAGGGAGCCTTGGTGACGAGGCTCACGAGAATGGCTGCCAGCAGGCCCAGAAGGACGCCGGGGATGATCTCGTAAACCCCTGTGCTCTTGAAGAACACCAGCCAGCCGATATCTCCCAGAGCCCCGGCGGTGATACCTGCCAGTGCACCGGCAAAGTTCAACCGTTTCCAGTAAAGGCTCAGCATAATCACCGGCCCGAAGGCGGCGCCGAACACGCCCCAGGCGTTTTCCACCAGGGCCATCACCGTGCCGGAGGCGGGGTTGGCGGCGATGGCCACCGCCACCAGGGCAATGATGACTACTACAATCCGTCCCGCCCAGAGCATCTCCCGGTCGGAGGCCTTTTGGCGGAACACCGGCTTATACACATCGCTGGCAAAGGCGGAGGCGGAGGCCAGAAGCTGGCTGTCTGCCGTGGACATGGCGGCGGCCAAGATGGCAGAGAGCAAAATCCCGGAAATCACCGCCGGAAAGATTTTCCGCACCATGAGGATGAACACCGTGGAGCTATCCTCCAGCTCTCCCAGGAACATCCGCCCCACCACGCCGGTGAGCACCGACATGAGAAGAATCAGCACCGTCCAGCTGATGCCGATGACGCTGGATTTTTTCAGCTCCCGGTCAGACCGGAGGGACATAAACCGAATGATGATATGGGGCATCCCAAAGTACCCCAAGCCCCAGCCCAGGCCGGAGACGATCTCCTGCCAGGATGTATTCATAGAAAAGTACCCCTGGGGCAGTTCCGTCGGATTCAACTCCCCGGAAAACACCGTAAGCACAAAAATGGGGGCAATGAGCAAAGCGCCCAGCATGAGAAGTCCCTGGAAAAAGTCCGTCCAGCAAACCGCCGAGAAGCCCCCCATGAAGGTGTAGCCCACAATCACCACCGCCGCAAAATACATGGCTGCCTGGGCGTCCACCCCCATTACCGTATGGAAAAGGGTACCGCAGGCCTTGATGGAGGAGGCGGTGTAGACTGTGTAGGCTACCAGGAAGATGACCGCACACAGCAGCTGCAAGGCCTTACTCCGGGACAGGAACCGGTTGGTCAGGTACTGGGGGATGGTGATGGAATCCCCGGCGGCAATGGAGAACCGGCGCAGCCGGGGGGCTTCCAGCAGCCAGCTGGCGGCATAGCCCAGCGCCAGCCCCACCCCGATCCAGACCTTACCCAGTCCGGCAACAAAGACGGAAGCAGGCAGACCCATCAGCACCCAGGCACTCATATCCGATGCTCCGGCGGACAGGGCTCCTACCCAGGCTCCCATCTGCCGGTTGCCCAGGAAGTAGGCCTTTTCTCCCCCGCCCTTGGAGCGGAGGAAAAAGAACACCCCAATGCCCAGCATAAACACAAAGTACAGAAGAAAAACCACCATTTCCGTATACGCCATAACCTCTCCCTACCTTTCATGCGATTTTTTCATGTTTTCATGCGGTTTTTAGGTTGGTATGATTATACACCGGAAAAGGGCTCTGCGCAAGGGTTCTTTTCCCATTCCCCGGGAGAAAAAGGGCTTGCCAAGAGGTTGTCTTTTATGCTATTATTTACAAAACAGCATTAGTTTTTCGCATGAAAGGAGAAAGGCCCTATGAGCCTACGGAAATATCAGGCTTTTGTGGAGACCGTCCGGCTGGGAAGCCTCACCCGGGCCGCCCAGTCCCTGGGCTCCACCCAATCCCGCATCAGCCACATTCTGGCAGATTTGGAAGAAGAGTTTGGCTTTCCCCTGTTAAACCGCAGCCGCAGCGGCATCCAGCTGACCCAGGCGGGAAAGCTGCTGCTTCCCAGAATGCAGGCCATTTTGCAGGAGGATTCCGCCTTGCAGACCCTGGCCCGGGACATCCGTCAGGCGGATGCCGGCACCATCCGGCTGGGAGCATTCACCAGCGTGGCAGTCCATTGGCTGCCGGGGATTATCCGGGACTTCCAGGCACGCCATCCCCGGGTGGAGCTGAAGCTGTTCAACGGCGACTATGCAGACATGGAGCGGTGGCTGGAGGAAGGGGAGATTGATGTGGGCTTTGTGACCCTCCCCGCCCCCGGGGCGGTGCGCACCATCCCCCTGGCACAAGACCCTCTGGTGGTAATCCTTCCCCGGGGGCATCGGCTGTGCGCTCGGGAGGCCATCCCTCCGGAGGAGCTGCGGGGAGAGGATTTTATCAGCCTGCTGCAGGACTCCGCCCATGACACCCACCTGGCTTTGGACGAGGCGGGCATCTCCCCCCACATCAAGTTCACCACCAAGGACGACTATGCCATTCTTGCCATGGTGGAGCAGGGACTGGGCATTGCCATTGTGCCCCAGCTGCTGCTGAAAGGCCACCGGGAGGATCTGGCGGTGCGGCCCCTGACCCCCGGCGTCAGCCGCACCATTGCCCTGGCTCTGCCCCACGAAGGAGAAATTCCGGCGGTGGAAGCCTTTTGCCGGAGCGTCACCGCCTGGCTCCGGGAAAATCCCCAATAAAAAAGGGGCTGCCACGGCAGCCCCAACATGATTATCATATCATACTTATCCCGAAGATACAAGGAGAAATTATCCAAATTATATACATTCTGCCTTTTATACAAGGAGGAATTGTCAGGTTTATACAACATTCCCTATTGCAAAATCCCTCCCCCTGTGCTATCTTATAGTCAGAAAGGGTGATACCAATAAAGAGGTAAATCCTTAACGGGAATGAGAATTTCCCGGTGGTGCAGTTCCCAAAAAGAGATCTTCAAAAATCGTATCAGCAAGAAGTTTTGGTCGTTGTGAAGAATCTTAAAAACCCTAAAAATCTGTAAACAATCCATTGTAAATCCAGAAAACCCAGAAGAAAACCTTTTACAAACGCAAAACCAATTCATAGCGTAAGGTCAGAAAATCCTTTTATTTTCATTCGGTTCGAAGTGGGTAAGGAATAGGAAGGAAACAGATCTCAGGAGGGAAAAAGGCACCATAAACCGCAGAAAGGCAGGTTAACCAATGATTGAACCCAAGCATTCAGGGAATAACCCTTGACGAGCAAAGTGAGTGGTTGCATCGTCAAGGGTTATTTCTATGCCTTCTCCCTCCTGAAGCGGAGGGCTTTTTTATTGCAGCCGGGAAAGGTCTGTGGTATAATAGCCCCGAATTACGAAAACCAATGAGGAGGAATTTCTATGGTATTGGAATGGGGACGGCCCAGTGACCCCGCCGGGCGGCTGGAAAAGGAAATGCGGGTCTATGATTTTCTGGACGGTCTTTCCATACAATACCTCCGGGCTGACCATGCCCAGGCCATGACCATGGAGGCCTGCCGGGAGGTGGACGAGGCCTTCGGTGCACCCCTGTGCAAGAATCTGCTCCTTTGCAACCGGCAGCAGACGGAATTTTATCTGCTCCTGATTCCCGGGGACAAGCCCTTCAAAACCTCCCAGCTGTCCAAGCAGATTGGCTCCTCCCGGCTGTCCTTTGCCTCCGGTGAGGCCATGGAAGCCCTCCTGGACATCACCCCCGGCTCCCTGACCCTTCTGGGGCTGATGAATGACCGGGAAAAGAAGGTACATCTGCTCATCGACCGGGACCTGCTGGAGGCGGAGTACTTCAGCTGCCACCCCTGTATCAACACCTCCTCCCTGCGGCTGACCACCCAGGACGTGTTGGAGGTACTCATCCCCGCCCTGGGGCATACACCCCAGTATGTCACGCTGGATTACCCCCAGGAGTAAGGAGCTTATTATGGATTTTCAATCATATTTTCCCATGTGGAATCAGCTGACCCGGGAGCAGCAGGCCCAGCTCTCCGGCAGCGCTTTCCAGCGTTCCGTGCCCAAGGGCACGGTGCTGCACAACGGCTCTGCCGACTGCACCGGGCTTTTCCTCCTGGTGACCGGTCAGCTCCGGGCCTATATGCTCTCCCCGGAGGGGCGGGAAATCACCCTTTACCGGCTGTTTCCCATGGATATCTGCCTGTTTTCCGCCTCCTGCATCATGCGCAGCATCCAGTTTGAGGTGATTATCGAGGCGGAAAAGGACACAGCCATGTGGGTGATTCCCTCTGAAGTCTACAAGCAGGTGATGACCCAGTCCGCTCCCCTGGCCAACTACACCAACGAGATTATGGCCAGCCGGTTTTCCGAGGTCATGTGGCTGATTGAACAGATTCTGTGGAAGAGCCTGGACAAGCGGCTGGCAGGATTTTTGCTGGAAGAGGCGGCTCTGGAAGACACCCCCAGTCTGAAAATTACCCACGAGCATATCGCCAACCACTTGGGCTCTGCCCGGGAGGTGGTCACCCGGATGCTGCGGTACTTCCAAAGCGAAAACCTGGTGCATCTGACCCGGGGAACGGTGGAAATTGTGGATTCCCGGAGGCTTTCCCAGATTGCCCAGGAATAAATAAAAAAGCGGCCGCTGCATATGCAGCGGCCCAGTGAAAAAGAGGAAAGAAAATGAAGAAACGATCCATGCTTTTCCCGGCAATCCGGGGGATTGGGGCGTTTACTTCCCCAAATCCAGAAATTCCTGGGGGTCAATGCTGGCGCCGTCCAGGCTGACGCTGAAGTGGACATGGTGGCCCAGGCTGCTTTCCAGCAATGCCGTTTGGCCTACACAGCCAATCTCCTGGCCCAGCTCCACCTCATCGCCGGGCTGCACCTTCACCTCCTGGTCCAGGCTTGCGTACTTGGTGGTGTAGCCGTCCTGATGGCGGATAACCACGGTCATGCCCATGGTCTCGTCCTCGTAGACGGTATACACAGACCCAGCGGCCGCAGCCAGGACGGGGGTACCGGCCTCAGCGGCAATGTCAATGCCGTTGTGGACCCGCCAATCTCTTGTGGTGTCGTTATACACCAGGCAGTCCATGGCATAGTCCGTGATGGTCTCCCCGGACACCGGGGCGCCGGTTTTCAGAGGCTCCGGTTTTTCCGTGGGCTGGGTGGGATTGGTGGTGGAAGGCTCCGTGGCCTCCGTTCCCGGGCGGGTGGCTACCGCCGGCACCGTCCCTTCCTGGGGGTTCTGGTAGGAGGAGGGGTCCTTGGACATGCTCTCCTCCCGGTTGGCATTTCGGTAATACAAATAGCCGGAAATCCCGATGGCAGCTGCACACAGGATCAGGGCTATGTAGTAGCCCTTACCGCTCATGCTGCCGAAGAATTTGTTTTTGCTCATTTCAAGCACCTCCGAGGTACAGTATCCCCGGATTTTCCCAATCTAAACATTCCTTGGAAAAAATTTTGGAAAAGTTCCCCCGGAAATCAAAAGATTCCCGGGGGTTCTTTGTTATTGAGGCTTGGCGTTGAAAATCACCCGGCTGCCGGTCCAGAGATTGGACAGGAACTCCACCTCGATGACCGTGGCGTCCACCGGAACCTCGAAGGTAACGGTGCCGGAGGTTTTCCGTCCGGAGGACAAGGTGGCGCTGAGCATATCGTCCCGGATATAGCACCCGCCGCAGCTCAGGCCGTCGGCATAGCAATCAAAGTCATACACCGTAATATACTGGTCAGAGTCGCTGAGATTCTCAAATTCAAAGGTACAGGTAATGTACTGATACCCATCCTTTGGCTTCACAAACATATTGTCGCTGGTATAAATCTCGCAGCCCTTGTAAGTGATCTTCATATTGTCGGATTCCACCACATCCCCCACCTGGTGCGCATCCTGGGACGGCGTGGTATCCGGCTCATACTGGAAGCCCGAATCCTTCTCTCCCTCAAACAGGAAGTGGATTTTTTCCGAGCTGAGGAAGAAATTGGGGGTGTACTCCACCTCGATTTCCTGGGCGTTCTCCGGCACAGCAAAGCAGATATAGCCGGTGGTGCTCCGTCCGGGGGACAAGGTAGCGGAAAAATCCTCCTCATTCCAATAATGGGTTTCCGCTGCGTAGCCGTCGGCGTAGCAATCAAAGCTGAAAGAGGAAATGGAAATGTCCCCGGATTCTCCCCGGTTGGCAAAGGCAAATTGAAGGAAAATGTACTTCTCTCCCTCCTCCGGCTGAAGAATCTGATTTTCTTCTATATAGTCTCCGCTGGCGATATAGACAATCTCCAAATCCCCATCCCGGAGAATGTCCCCCACTACATACTGGGTTTTCTCCGGTGAGGTGGTCTGTGTGGGCTGCGTTGTGCTCTCGTTTTCCGGGGAAGTCTGCCCCTGGGTGGTGCTCTGGGAATCGTCTACCTCCCCCACCTTCCTGGGGTTATCCTGGGTGGCAACAGCAGCAATAATCACCGCCACAATTACAGCCAGCACAATCCACTTTCCTTTTCCGCCCTTCACCCGTTTCCGGCAGTTGGGGCATACCTTGGCTGCATAGGGAATCTGGGTTTTGCAATGTTTACATAATTTCGTTTCCGGTGTTTCTTTCATGTTCAGCAAATCCTTTCTTTTTTATTTTGGGCCTCTCCCCTGCATTATAGGAAATAAAAACAGCCTTTTGTTATGCTGGCGGCATAACAAAAGGCTGGAATTTTCGGATATTATGCAATGGAACCGAAGATGGCAAGGCCTATGAACAAAGATACAATACCCAACCCCCGGAACAAAATCTTCTGACTTTTCCGGGAGGCATACCGGGTAAAGGGGAAACGCTCCCACACATTCAGAAAATTGTGAAAGCAGAAAAATGGAATCACGGTGCTGAAAAGCACCGAAACCGTGTGGACTGCATAGCCCCAGGGCGGCGTTTTCAGGCTCATATAGGACTGCACCACAGCCATTCCTGCCAACAGGTACAGCAGTGCCGCTCCAAAGGCCTGACCGCCCCTCCGGCTGCGAAAGCCGGGCAACGTATCCAGCACCGTTTCCAGACCGGGCACAGCACTTCCGGACAGCTGGTTCATCAGCTGGTCAATGGAGGAAAACCGCTTTTGGGCGTCAATTTCCACGCACCTGCGGACCACCGTCCCCAACTTCCCCGGCGCCAGCCGTTCATTGGGAAACCGCCCCGTAAGCAGTTGGTTCAGAAGCACCCCAACAGCATAAATATCCGTCCGGGCATCGCTCTGCAAAAAACCAAACTGCTCCGGAGCCGCATAGCCCGGCGTACCCATAATCACCGTATCCCTGTTTTTTTCCTGTGTAAAGGAGCGGACAATGCCAAAATCGATTATTTTGACAACGTTATCTGAGGAGATTATAATATTATTGGGATTGATGTCCCGGTGAACCAACCCCCGGCGATGAAGCTCCCACAATCCGAAACACACCTGGGTGCAGATGTCCCTGGCTTCCTCCTGGGAAAAGGTCTTACCCTCCTGGAGGAGTCCGGCAAGGCTTTGTCCCGAAACATATTCCGACAGCACGAAGGCAGTATCCCCCTCCTCCGTCACAAAAAGCACCGGAGCCAGATTCCGACTGTTTATAGACGCCAGGGTGTGGTAGTAGGACACGCAGGCCTGGGGAATCTCCTTTTTCACATACAGGGTATTTCTGGGGGGATAAATACACAGCCAGGTTCCCTCACTCAAGGCTGTCAAGGGCTTGAGGTTCTCATAAATATAGGCAAAGCGCAGCGGTGGACTCAAAATTTTTCACCCCCGGGAGGTAAGATATATGACCAAATCTACAAAGGATTTGCTGGAAACCATGAAACAAAACAGCAGCTATCGGGATTACCTGAAAGAAAACCAGGCCCATCTGGAAAAGAACTTTATGAAGGTAGACCGGGTGCTCTCCGCCCTGCTTCAGGAACGGCAGGCAAAAAAAGCGGATGTAATTGCCCGGGCCGGAATTGAAGTGCACTATGGCTACCAGATTTTTTCCGGCAGCAAGCTCCCCAGCCGTGACAAGCTGATTATGCTGTGCTTTGGGTTTTCCCTCTCCCCGGAGGAGGCCCAGCAGCTGCTGAAACTCACCGGGTATCCCCCACTTTATGTGAAAGTGGAGCGGGACAATGCCATTTTGTTTGGCCTGCAAAAAGGACTGGATATCATCAGCATGAACAGTCTTTTGTATGAATTGCATTTGGAGCTGCTGGTTTAAGGAAGCTCTTACGAAAAACGCCGTCCCGAAGGACGGCGTTTTTATTGGTGCTCTAAATTACAGCAGGGTGGAGAAGTGCTTGATGGTGCGGACCATCTGAGAAACATAGGAGTTCTCGTTGTCGTACCAGGAAACAACCTGCACCTGAGCCTTGCCGTCGGGCAGAGCGCACACCATGGTCTGGGTGGCATCAAACAGGGAGCCGAAGCGCATGCCGATGATGTCGGAGGAAACGATCTCGTCCTCGTTGTAGCCGAAGGACTCGGTAGCAGCAGCCTTCATGGCAGCGTTGATCTCTTCCTTGGTCACGCTCTTAGCGCACACAGCGTTCAGGATGGTGGTGGAGCCGGTGGGGGTGGGAACACGCTGAGCAGCGCCGATCAGCTTGCCGTTCAGCTCGGGGATAACCAGGCCGATAGCCTTGGCAGCGCCGGTGGAGTTGGGAACGATGTTCACAGCGCCGGCGCGGGAACGACGCAGGTCGCCCTTTCTCTGGGGGCCGTCCAGGATCATCTGGTCGCCGGTGTAAGCGTGGATGGTGCACATAATGCCGGACTCGATGGAAGCCAGGTCATTCAGAGCCTTAGCCATGGGAGCCAGGCAGTTGGTGGTGCAGGAAGCGGCGGAGATGATGTGATCGTCCTTGGTCAGGGTGTTGTGGTTTACGTTGTAAACGATGGTGGGCAGGTCGTTGCCAGCGGGAGCGGAGATAACAACCTTCTTGGCGCCGGCGTCGATATGAGCCTGAGCCTTAGCCTTGGAGGTGTAGAAGCCGGTGCACTCCAGCACGACATCCACGCCCAGCTCGCCCCAGGGCAGCTCGGCAGCGTTGGCCTTAGCATAGATGGTGATCTTCTTGCCGTCCACAACGATGTGGTCCTCGCCAGCCTCAACAACATGGCCCTGAGCAGCGTAATTGCCCTGGGTGGAGTCGTACTTCAGCAGGTGAGCCAGCATCTTGGGGGAGGTCAGGTCGTTGATGGCAACAACCTCGAAGCCCTCAGCGCCGAACATCTGACGGAAAGCCAGACGGCCGATACGGCCAAAACCATTGATAGCAACTTTAACAGACATTATGATTTCCTCCATTTTAGTACTTGCCGCCGAGGCGGCATGATAGATTGGAAAACGCAGGGTTTTAATGCCCCATACAGCCATATTATACAATAACAAAATCAGGATGTAAAGAGGCTGTTTTGGAAAAAGTGGGGTAATTTGAAAATAATCCTTAAACCCCAGGGAAAATCAGGGAGCGACTTTCCACCCTTCCCGGCGGAAAAAGGCGGCAATTTCCTCCTTGCCTGCGGGGACATTTCCCTGGTACCAGCCGGGCTTTCCGCCCCCTCTGGCTCCCAGGTTTTCCTTCAGGGCTTTCCCCAGGGCGGTGGTCACCTCCGGCTGGGCCGTCAGGCACAGGCTGTAGCCGGCGCCCTCCTCCCCGGAAGCCACCGCCGCCTGGGGACAGGTCTTTCCCAGCACCTCACACAGCTGCCGCACCTGCCCCGGCTCCAGATTTTCGGCAAAATAAAGGACAGAAGATTCCCCCTGATACTCCCGGGCGATGGCGGCAAACACCTGCTGCTGGAGTCCATTGGCACGAAAGCGCACCTCCTCCAGCTGGCGGTTCATCCGTCGGGCTGCCTCCCCTGTTTCCAGGAGCTTGGCGGAGAATGCCTGGGACACCTGCTTGTTCTGCTCATAAATCCGGCAGAGGTAGGAGACCGCCCGGCTGCCGCAGAGCAGCTCCATCCGCACCCCCTGGTGGAATTTTACCGAGGAGAGGAGCACCACCAGGCCAATCTCCCCGGTGAAGGCCACATGGGTGCCGCAGCAGGCGCAGCTGTCCACCCCCGGCACCTCCACAATCCGCACCGGCCAGGGCAGAGCCTTTTTGCTCCGGTAGGAAACCTTCGGCAGCTCCTCCGGGCTGGGGTACCAGCACTTTACCGGCAGATTCTTCCAGATGGCGGCGTTCACCTCCTGCTGGATGTCCGGCAGGTCTTCCGGGGGGATGGGGCCGTCAAAATCAATGGTAATCATATCCGCTCCCATGTGAAAGCCCACATTGTGGTAGCCGTACCGCCGGTGAATCACGCCGCTGACCAGGTGCTCCCCGGAATGCTGCTGCATCAGGTCGAACCGCCGCTCCCAGTCGATGGTGCCTGTCACCTCCGCCCCCGGTATCAGGGGGGCGTCACACAGGTGGAGAATCTCCTCCCCGGCTTCCCGAACCGAAAGCACCCGGGCCTCCCCCAGGGTGCCGGTATCGCTGGGCTGGCCGCCCCCTTCGGGATAAAAGGCAGTCTGGTCCAGAGTCACTTCCCAGCCCCCCTTCCCTTCCCGGCAGCCGGTGACCCGGGCGGTGAAGGTTCTTTGGTGGCAGTTTTCATAATATAACTTTTTTACTTCCATATTCCTACTCCTGGCTTGTTTTCCCCATTGTACCACAGATAACGGCAGTTTGCAACGAGGCAAAAACAGGATAATGTCGATGAGTTTTTCAGGACTCATAGCTTATTTCGTGGTTTTTCTGAAATTTTTAGAAGTAAAATTACCATACAAAACCACCAAGGAGGCAGGCCCATGCAGTGCCAGAAGCTAAAAACCTATATGGAGACGGGACGGGTGGTATTTTTGCCGGCCAAGGCCATTTTGCCCAATCCCGCTCAGCCCAGAAAAATTTTTTCCGAGGAGGCGCTGGAGGATCTGACCCAGAGTATTCAGCGCCATGGAATTCTCCAGCCCCTTTCCGTCCGGCGGGTGGGGAGCAACTATGAACTGATTGCCGGAGAGCGGCGGCTCCGGGCCGCCCAGCAGGCAGGTCTCAGCGAGGTGCCCTGCCTCATTATGCGGATGGACGACAAGGAATCGGGGCTCACCGCTCTGGTGGAGAACCTGCAGCGGCAGGATTTGGATTTTATCGAGGAGGCCCAGGGCATCCGGTGTCTTATGGAGCGATGGAACTTCACCCAGGAGCAGGCGGCCCGGGCTTTGGGGAAAAGCCAGAGCGCCATCGCCAACAAGCTGCGGCTGCTGCGGCTGGGGCAGGGGGTGCTGGAGGCCATCCGGGAAGGAGGCCTAACGGAGCGCCACGCCCGGGCCCTGCTGAAACTGCCCACGGATGCACAGCGGATGAAAGCCATCTCCGTCATTGTCCAGCTGGGGATGAGCGTAGCCCGGACGGAGCGGTACATAGAGGGACTTCTGGAGGAGCCCCAGCCCCCCAAGCCCAAAATCAATGTGGGGGCGTTTTTGTCCAATCTCAATCAGTCCCTGGCTAAAATCCAGCTCTCCGGAATCCCGGCGGTTTCCGAGCGCCGGGAGACGGACAGCCAGATTGTGCTCACCATCACAATCCCCAAAAATGGTTAGTTTGCATAAATATTTTCTTGACACCCCTTTATATTCTGTTATACTGAATATAGAGGTATCCATAAAGAGATGTGGAGGTGTCCTATGAAAAAGTCCGTGAAAATTTTGATCGGTATTCTTATTGCCGTTGTGGTAGTTGTGGGGCTTTGTTTTGGCCTGAATGCCCTCTTCCCCCAGCCCAAACAGGTTTCCATGGAGCTGGAGGCCGTCATGATTCTGGAGGACGGAACGGAGTATCCCTGCACCGTGACCATACGGGGACGACTGTGGGAGAAAAGCACCAAGGGTGTGGCCGCCGGCATCCATGCCCACGACTGGGAAAAAGAGGGCATTTTCATTGATGGGGTGTTGATGACCAATTTCTTCCTCTTCATGCCGGAGGAGGAGGACAGCTGGACGCTGGGAAACAACGACAACAATGTCATGCTCTATCTCAACCGGGACTTTTCCCAGTTTGGGGCAGAGGTGGACGCCCATGTTATCCGCCAGGAGCTTCCCCGCCAGACCGCCCATGTGTTCCTAAAGTCCATGACCGAGGCGCAGCGGCAGGAAGTACTTACCCTGTTTGCCCGGTAATCACAAGTCCGATAAAAAACATGGTCCCGGATTGGGACCATGTTTTTTACACATTTCTTCATAGAATCGGGAATAAGGCTCCCTTGTCAAAGGGAGCTGGTACCACAGGCATCTGAGGGATTCCACAGCAGGCACTTTCTGAAAGTACAACCCCATGTGGAAAGCTGGAAGCCTGCAAAATCCCCCCGCCTCGGCAGAGCCGAGGCACCCCCCTTTGGCAAGGGGGGCTTTGGGTGCTATGCTTTTCGCTGGTACAGGCACATCTGATAGGAAATGCCATTCTCCTGTCCCTCTTGCAGCACCTGGGTCAGCTGCCAATCGGGGCTTTCTTCCAGGTTGGGGAAGAAGGTGTCGCTTTTGGGGCAGGTGCCGACCCGGGTCACATAGGCCCGGGTGCAGTAAGGGAGCAGCTGCTTATACACGCTGCCGCCGCCGATGACCATGGCTTTGTCTGCCGTGGCTGCAAGCTGAGCCGCCTCCTGGGGGCTGTGGCAGGTGACCACTCCCTCCATGGGGTCGGGGCTTCGGGTCAGCACCACATTCACCCGGTTGGGAAGGGGCTTGCCCCCGGGGAAGTCCGCCAGGGTTTTCCGCCCCACAATCACCATGGCCCCTTTGGTCATCTCCCGGAAGAATTTCCGGTCCGCCGACAGCGCCACCGGCTGGGTGCCGTTGCAGCCGATGCCCCAGTCCTCATAAACCGCTACAATCAGTTCCATAGGTCACCTCAGATTGCCATGGGGATGTCAAAGGGAAAATCATGGTAAACATAATTTTCCACCTGGAAGCTGTCCTTGGTAAAGGCGTAAAAGTCCGTAATGCCGGGGTCCAGGGTCACCTTGGGTGCCGGGAGGGGTTCCTTTTCCAGCATGGCCTTCACCGCCGGGATGTGCCGGTCATAGATGTGGCAGTCGGCAATCACGTGAACCAGCTCGCCCGCCTTCAGCCCGGACACCTGGGCAAACATCATCAGGAGCATGGCATACTGGCACACATTCCAGTTGTTGGCGGTGAGCATATCCTGGCTGCGCTGATTGAGGATGCCGTTGAGGGTGTCCCCGGTGACATTGAAGGTCATGGAGTAGGCGCAGGGGTACAGGCTCATATCGTGCAGATCCTGAAAGTTATAGAGGTTGGTGAGAATCCGCCGGGAGGCGGGGTTGTGCTTCAAATCATAAAGCACCCGATCCACCTGGTCAAACTCTCCCTCCGGGTACCGGTGCTTGATGCCCAGCTGGTAGCCGTAGGCCTTGCCGATGGTGCCGTCCGGTCTTGCCCACTCGTCCCACACATGGCTGCACAAATCTGCAATCCGGTTGGACTTCTTCTGCCAGATCCACAGCAGCTCGTCCAGGGCGGACTTCCAGTAGGTGCGGCGCAGGGTCATAATGGGAAACTCCTCCTGGAGGTTGTACCGGTTCACCACGCCGAATTTCTTGATGGTGTGGGCCGGGGTGCCGTCCTCCCAATGGGGGCGGACCTGCTGGTTTTCGTCGGAATAGCCGTGCTCCAGAATCTGACGGCAGGTTTCCATATACAAAATATCTGCCTTACTCATGGGGGTTCTCCTTTTTTGATATTTTATATAGGATACCACATTTTAGAAAAATTTCAAAGTGCTATCTTGAAAAAAAGCAGCAAATGGGATACCATAGACTTACCAACAAAAAGGAAGGAAAGAACAAATTATGCCTGACTATATTGTAAATCTCTGGGACAAGCTGGCCCATTTTCTCGCCAGCGAGCTGCTGCCCTGCCTGCTGCTGGCACTGATTGGCATTGCGGTGGTGCGGCTGATTCTGAAATTCGTAAGCAGGCTTCTCGCCCGCACCAAGCTGGAGCCTGCCGCTGCCCGGCTGGTACGCTCTGTTTTGCAGGCGGTATTGTACCTGCTGGTGTTCCTCATTGCCGCCCCGGTGATTGGGGTGGATGTGACCAGCCTGGTGGCTCTGACCAGTGTGGTCACCCTGGCCATTTCCCTGTCCCTGCAGAACGCCCTGACCAATGTGATTGGCGGCTTTAACCTGCTGTATACCAAGCCCTTTGTGGTGGGGGACTTCGTGGAAATCGCCACCAAGTCCGGCACGGTGCTGGAAGTGGGCCTGACCTACACCCGGCTCCAGACGGGAGATAACAAAATCATTTCCATCCCCAACAGCGCCGTGGTAGCCACGGACATTGTAAACTACTCCGCCGCCGGTACCCGCCGTATCGACATCTCCGTCACCGCCTCCTACGATGCCCCGGCGGCAACGGTGAAGGAGGCACTTTTGAAGGCCGCCCAGGTTCCCGGAGTGCTGGAGGACCCGGCTCCCATGGCTGCCCTGGAGAGCTACGGCGACAGCGCCATCGGCTATGTGCTGAAGGTCTGGTGCCCGGTGGAAATCTACTATGACACCCTGTACCAGATTAACGAGAACATCAAGCTCCGCTTCGACGAAGCCGGCGTGGAGATGACCTATCCCCACCTGAATGTGCATCTGGATAAGTAAATGAAAATGTCCGGATGAGGTTGCTCCTCATCCGGGCAATCTTTATGGGTTGCAGACGGAATTGAAGAAATGGTACAGGGGCCGAAGCTCCCGGAAGAGCTCTGCCACCCGGTCTTTCAGCTCCGGGCCAAAGACAGCCTCGGACATGGGAATCTGGGTGTCGCAGGCGATTTCGCTTTTGAAGGCCAGGTAGGGTGCCAGTTCCGGAATGTCCGTCTGCACCTTGGGACGCTTGTAGGGGGTGGCAGTCAGCTCCAGGCCGGTATTTTCCCGGAGGGTCTGCACCATCTCCAGGAAAGGCCGGGGCTCTGCCAGCAGGCGCTGGCGGTAGACCTCCTGGGTGGCAGGCTTGGGCTTCCACAGAAAGAAGCCGTAGCTCACCCGCTCCGGCACGATTTCAAAATACAGGCAGGGATTCTCCCCCTCCCAGGGGCCGGGGCGGCGGATGCTCAGCCACAGCCCTTCCTTATAGGGCAGAGGGTGGTGGAGCCGGGCATCCCGGTAAATCCGGCTGACCTTCAGGAAATTCCCCGGTTCCTGGGCAAAGGGCTGGAACAGCTCCGCCCCCAGGGCCTTCATGGGCTCGTATAGATACTTTACATAATCTTCCTTGTGAGCGGTGAACCACTCCCGGTTGTTATTCATCCGGATTCCCCAGAGAAAATCCACGGTTTCCGGTGCAAAGCCTTGAAACATTGTATTGCCTCTTTCTTGGTATATTTCCTATATCATACACAAAATCCCCGGAAAATGCAATGAAAAAACCTGCCCCTCATAAAGGGACAGGTTTGAATTCCATGAAAAAGGCAGCCAGGCATTCTGCGTGGATGGCGAAAAAGATCCGCTGTCCAGCCGCAGACGATTTATTCAGAGTTTCCTTAGCACCTGTTGTATAATGCGGATTGTGGCTTTTATGCGGTATTGCCTTAATTCCAACGCTGGTGACCGGCGTAGCCTGGGCCCAAGTGCAAAGGTTGCACAGAAATTGCAGAAGGAGTTTCCGTGTAATGTTATCCTTAAAATCGGGAACGGGGATTTCTTCCCGCTGCGATTCTTTGAAATAGGGAAACTCTGATGAAATCGGCAAGAGCTGGAAGCGAGAGATTTTTCCTCAGACAAAAGAATGGAAAACAGAGGAATACTTTTTGTATTTCCTGTTTTTCATTCTGCATGGATGGGGAAAAAGATCCGCTTCCCAGCCGCAGACGATTTATTCAGAGATTCCATAGTGCATCTCCTCCATAGACGTCCACCTCTGTCACAGAATTCCCATCCGCTGTGCGATCTCGATATTGACTTTGAGCACATTGACAGTCTCCTCGCCAAAGACGCCAAAGATTTTGCCCTGAGTATTTTCCGACACGATATCTTCGATCTCTTCCTCTGTAAGCCCGGACGCTTCAGCGATCCGGGGGATCTGTATTTCGGCGGAAGCCGGGGAAATGTGCGGATCCAGGCCGGAACCGGAGGCCGTCAGCAAATCGGTGGGGATATCCTCCCGATTTACGCCGGGATTTTTCTCCAGAAATGCCTTGATGTCCGCCTCCACGCGTTCGGTCAGCGCCGGATTGGTCGCCGCGTAATTGTTGGAACCGGAACCGATTCCGGGAAATTCCGTGCCGTCATTGTAGTACAGCTTCCCGTCCTCCCCTTCCACATATACATTGTAGTGATACGCGGAGGGACGGCTCCACATATAATAATCCTCGGTAAATTCCTGGCCGACATATTCAGCGCCCACCGTTTGCCCGTTGACCGTGAGCAGATTCCCGTCTGCCTGGTGAGGGAAAATCAGGGCGGACAACCCTGTCAGCAGGCAGGGGAACAGCAGGCCGCAGACCAGCATCAGAATAACCGTAACGCCGATTGTTTGACGTGCGCTATGTAATATGCTTTTTACAGATTCTTTCATCACATATCCACCTTCCCTTAAAACCCAACCATACCGATTGCCGTAAGCATCGGAGCAATCAACGTATCAATAATCTTGATTCCGACAAACGGCGTGATGACGCCGCCGAGGCCGTAAATCAGCATATTCCGTGCCAGCAGTTTCCCGGAGGACATAGGACGGTACTTTACGCCTTTCATGGCCAGGGGAATCAGGCATGGGATAATAATGGCGTTGAAGATCAGCGCCGACAAAATCGCACTGTAGGGCGTCGCCAGGCGCATGATGTTCAAAACACGCAGCTGCGGGATCGCCATCATAAACATGGCGGGGATGATAGCGAAATACTTTGCAATATCGTTGGCAATGGAGAAGGTCGTCAGGCTGCCCCGCGTAATCAGAAGCTGCTTACCGATCTCCACGACCTCCAGAATCTTTGTGGGGTCGGAATCCAGGTCCACCATATTGGCGGCCTCTTTGGCGGCGGTGGTGCCGCTGTTCATGGCCAGGCCCACATTCGCCTGCGCCAGCGCGGGCGCGTCGTTGGTGCCGTCGCCGGTCATGGCAACGATTTTGCCCTCTGCCTGCTCTTTTTTGATGACGTCAATCTTATCTTCCGGCTTGCATTCAGCAATAAAACCGTCCACGCCCGCTTCTTTGGCGATAGTCGCTGCGGTCAGCGGATTGTCACCGGTGCACATAATGGTCTTGATGCCGATGGCGCGCAGGCGCTCAAACCGCTCCACCATGCCGGGTTTCACAGTGTCTTTCAGATAGATAACACCCAGAATTCGGTTGTTTTCACAGACCGTCAGCGGCGTACCGCCAAGGCTGGAAACTTTGTCAACCTGCTCATGCAGGTCGGCCGGGATCGTACCGCCCATAGACTTTACATACTGCTCAATGGCTTCGGCTGCACCCTTTCGCACTTTTGTGCCGTCGGGCAGATTCACACCGCTCATCCGGGTCTGCGCAGTAAATTCCATATATGCAGCGCCCGCCGCGTCCTGGCTCGTATCGCCCAGATGCCGGGCAAGCTCCAATGTGGACTTGCCCTCTGGGGTATCGTCATGCAAGCTTGTCAGGGCGGCGCAGCGGATCAGTTCGCTGCGGGAAGCGCCTCCCACGGGGAAGAAATCGGCGGCCAGGCGGTTGCCGTAGGTGATGGTGCCGGTTTTATCCAGAATCATGGTGTCCACATCGCCGCAGGCCTCCACAGCCTTGCCGGACATGGCGATGACATTGAACCGGGTCACGCGGTCCATACCTGCAATGCCGATGGCGGAAAGCAGGCCGCCAATGGTCGTCGGGATCAGGCATACGCAAAGAGCGATCAGGGTAGAAGTTTGCAGCTGTACGCCGGAATACAGTCCAATCGGATACAGCGTTACGATAACGATCAGAAAAATGATGGTCAAAGAGACCAAAAGCGTATTCAGCGCAATTTCGTTGGGCGTCTTTTTGCGGGAAGCGCCTTCGACCAGAGCAATCATGCGGTCAAGAAAGCTGCTGCCCGGGTCAGAGGTGATGCGGATTTTCAGCCAGTCGGATACGATCGTTGTGCCGCCGGTCACAGAACAGAAATCGCCGCCGGATTCCCGCACCACCGGAGCGGACTCACCTGTGATGGCCGACTCGTCTACCGAAGCGATGCCCTCAATAACCTCTCCGTCGCCGGGGATGATCTCGCCCGCCTTTACCATGACGACATCGCCTTTTTTCAATTCGCTGGACAGAACGGTTTTCTCCGTGCCGTCCTCCAGCAGCAGACGGGCCTGCGTATCCTTCTGCGTCTTTTTCAGACTGGCGGCCTGCGCTTTCCCCCGTCCTTCCGCCACTGATTCTGCGAAGTTTGCAAACAGGACGGTAACAAACAGCACCGCACAGACGATTATATTGTATGCTCTCAAATTTGTACCCGAACTGACATCCCCCAAAAGGCCCGGGAAAAATGAAAGTACAAGTGTGATAAAAAAGCCGATTTCCACAACAAACATGACGGGATTTTTCATCATGTAAACAGGATTCAGTTTTGTAAAGGAGCCGATAACTGCCTGGCGTAAAATTGCAGGCGTGACCAGCTTCTGATTCCTTTTGCTCATGGTAAACTCCTCCTTATGCCCAAAGGGTCAAATGTTCGGCAACAGGGCCAAGCGCCAGCACCGGGAAGAAGGTCAGCGCCGCAAAGATGTAAACGACAAACACCAAAATGACGGCAAAGCTCATGGTATCGGTATGAAGCGTACCTGCCGATTCACTGACAAGCCGCTTTTTCATCAGAGACCCCGCAATTGCAAGCTGCAAGACGATCGGGAGGTAACGGCCGAAGAACATGACAAGACCGGTGGTAATATTCCAGAACAACGTGTTGTCCGCCAGACCTTCAAAGCCAGAGCCGTTGTTGGCTGCCGAAGACGCGAATTCATAGAGCACCTGCGAAAGCCCATGGTAACCGGGGTTGGTGATACCAGCCAGGCCATCCGGCGTAGCTACCGCCAGCCCAGAGAACGTCAGGATCAGCAGCGGGTGAATGATGATGCAGAGGGCCGCCAGCTTCATCTCCCGGCCTTCGATTTTTTTGCCGAGATATTCCGGCGTGCGTCCGATCATCAAACCGCAGATAAAAACGGCCAGGATCGCATAAGTGATCATATTCATAAGACCAACGCCCTTGCCGCCGAATACCACGTTGAGCATCATGTGGAGCAGGGGGATCATGCCGCCCAACGGCGTGAGCGTGTCGTGCATATTGTTGACCGTACCGGTCGTGAAAGACGTCGTTGTGGTTGTGAACATCGCGGATTGGGCGATACCAAACCGCACTTCCTTGCCTTCCATGCTGCCCATGGACTGTGCCAGCCCGACTTCTGCCAGCGCCGGGTTGCCCTGGCTTTCCGCCCAGAAGCAGACACCCAGCCCAATCAGAAACAGGATTCCCATTGCCGCGAAGATGCTTCGGCCTTCACGGCCAAATATTCTTGCCGTCAGGCTTTCCCGACCTTCGATTTGGGGGATCGCAGCGGCTGCATCATCTGCGACAACCGCAGCCGCCAGCTCCCGTTTGCGGTCCCGAACCATCTTGCCGAAGGTAATCACACAGGCCCCGGGAAGGAGCATCATGGAATACAGCTCAATCAAGTTGGAGATGATGGTCGGGTTTTCAATCGGCGTAGCCGAGTTCGCGCCCAAAAATCCGCCGCCGTTTGTGCCGAGATGCTTGATAATTTCCAGCGCCGCCACAGGCCCCATAGCAATCACCTGTTTTGTGCCTTCAATGGTATCCACCACCACATTCCCGGAAAAATTCTGCGGCACGCCCTGCCATACCAGCAGCAGGCCGCCGATAATGGAGAACGGAAGCAGCACGCGGGTCGTGATGCGAACCAGATCGACAAAGAAGTTTCCGACGTTATCCTTCGTCCTGCCTGCCAGGCCGCGGATGAATGCGATGCAGGCAGCGTAACCGCTGGCGGCGGATACAAACATCATGAATGTGATGACCAGCATCTGCGACAGATTGGACAGCCCCGACTCGCCGGAATAGTGCTGCAAATTGGTATTGGTCATAAAGCTGATGATGGTGTTAAAGGAAAGGGATTCCTCCATCGCTCCGATCCCATTGGGATTGAACAGGCCAATACGCTGAATTCTCAGGATTATGTATCCCAGCAGAATCATAATCCCATTGGTTATCACCAGAGAAACGGCATATTTCTTCCAGTTCATTCCATTTTTGGGATTGACGCCGCAGACTTTATAAATAGCGCCGTCCACCCGGTTGAATACCGGATCGGCAAAGGTGGGTTTTCCGGCGGCAATATGATACACGTAAACGCCTGCCGGAATGACCAGAATCAAATAGATGAGAATGGTCAATGCAATTTGTAACATCTGATTTTCCTCCTGCTGGACTTAGTATTTTTCCGGGTGAAGCAGTGCATAGACCAAATAAACACCCAGCAGTAAAACGATGATTCCTAAAACAATCATGATTTCCCTCCTTACTCGCTTTTATCCACCTGCTTCTGGCACCAGCCGATCAGCAGGATAATGGAACCGATACAGCCTGCCAACACTGCAAGCATGATACAATCCATCATAAGGGTTCCCTCCTTTCCGCTTTTCTGGAGAGAATCTTACCATATAAACCGTGAAGGTGCTCTTAACATTTCCGGGCAAGGATTAAAAGCATATAAAGGCCCGCCAAAACAAAAAGCCGCCCGCAAAAGCGGACGGCTCTGGAACGCAGAGTCTATTGACGGATCATCCTGTAACCAACGCCAATGTGGGTCTGAATATACCTGGGGGCAGATGGGTCACGTTCAATCTTTTTGCGCAGGGTGTCCATAAAAACGCGCAGGGAAGGGATATCGGCGGCAAGGGCAGTTCCCCGCACCTCTTTCAGAATGTAGTTGTGGGTCAGTACCTTACCCGTGTTTTTTGCAAGTACGCACAGGAGTTTGTACTCAATGGGGGTGAGGTGGATTTCTTTTTCCCCCATATAAGCGCATCCCGCCGCATAATCAATCCTTAATTCCCCGTTCTGATACAGGGAGGACTGGGCCGGCTCGGCAGTCTGGTCGGTTCGGCTGCGGCGCAGGGCCACGCGAAGCCTGGCCAGAAATTCATCAATGCTGAATGGCTTTGTCAGGTAGTCGTCTGCTCCAGCGTCCAATGCCTCCACCTTGTCCTGATCTTCGCTCCGTGCGCTTACAATAATAATGGGCACGCTGCTCCATCCGCGCACCTTGCGGATAATCTCCACACCGTCCATATCGGGCAGCCCCAAATCCAGAATGATAACATCGGGGTTATAGGAGACGGCGTCCAGGAGCGCGCCTGCGCCGTTTTTGGCGGTGTGGTACTGGTATTCCTGTGTATCCAGCGTGGTTCGGATTAAATTGGTGATGGCAGGGTCGTCCTCTACCACAAGAATTTTGGGCTTATACATTTTGAATTTTCACCTCCTCCAAGGGCAGTGTAAAAGAGAACACTGAGCCATGGGGCTGGTTGTCATGAACGGTAATAGACCCGCTGTGCGCCTCTACAATGGATTTGCACAGGCTTAAACCCAGTCCAAGGCCCCGGCGGCTGTCCGCCCCGGCGCTGCCGGTGTTCCCTGTATAGAACATATCAAACAGCCGTTGTTTGGCTTCGTCGGATATGCCCGGGCCGTTGTCAGCAATTTCGATGCGGACCATGCTGTTTTCCTTTTTTGCCGACAGGCAGATATCCGAACCTTCAGGCGTATACTTGACGGCGTTGTTCACGATATTGATAATGACCTGTACGATCAGGCGGGCGTCCATATTGGCCATCAGCATATCGTCCTCAAGTTCTACGCGAATCTCGTGTTCCGCAGCCCTGCGATCCACATGGGAAAGCGCTTCATGGAAAATGTCGCCAATCATCTCTGCGTCCCGCCGCAATGGCAGGGTCCCGTTTTCGATTCGGGTGAGGGAAAGCAGATTCTCCGTCAGATTGACCAGCCACATGGAATCGTCATAGATGGAACGGTACATTTCCTGTTTTCTATTTTCATTCAGAGAAACGCTTTTTTCCATCAGCATACCGGCGTTGCCGCTGATGGCGGTCAGCGGTGTGCGCAGATCGTGGGAAATGGCCCGCAGCAGGTTGGCCCGCAGCTGTTCACGCTGGGTTTCCATCTCGGCGGCCTGCTTTTCAGCGCGCAGTTTGCGGCGCTCCAAAATCAGGCCGCATTCGTCCAGCATGGCGATCATCAGGTTTTTTTCAAAAGTATCCAACGGCGGATAAAACTTGGATGGTATGCCGACCACCGCCATGACCTCCTGATTGCCCCGGACGGACAGATACAGATTTTGCGCATGAGAAAGGGTGCTGGTCGTAGCGCCCGCGTGCTTATCGTTTTTGGCGACCCATTCCGCCACCCCAAGCTCTTCGGCAGTCAGCCTGCCCATGGTCTGTTCTGATTCAGAGGCTGGGACCGCATGAAATCGGAGCTGTCTATCCTTTTCCAGCAGTGCATACAACACTGGACGTCCCAGAAGAGATTGGAGCTGCTGCGCGGCAATCCGGATGATTTCCTGTTCGCTTTGGCCCTGCTGCATTTTTTGATTGCTGCTCATCAGCAGTTCCATATAATAGGCCCGTTGAGCAGATTGCCGCCCCTGCCTTTTCACGCGGGTAGCCAGAGAGCAGGAAAGACAACTTGCCAGCATCATCACTAGAAAGGTGACCGGGTAGTTCGGGTCGAGCGCTGTCAGGGAAAAACGCGGAATTGTAAAGAAAAAGTTAAAGGAGACTACGCTTAGCAGTGAAACCAAAACCCCGTAGAAATACCCGTTCGTCCAAACCGCTGTGAGCAGAACCCCCAATAGGTAGACAATGATGATGTTCGCTTCACGCAGGCCGAGTTCATAAAACAAAAAACTGATCCCCGTAGCGGCAAGGGTGAGCAGGAGGGATTTCCCGAAATCCTTCCAATCAAATTTCTGTTCCGGTTTGCGAAGCAGTGCCCTTTTTTTCTTATATAGAGGTTGGACATCCGGAATGATATAGACGTCCACATCCTCCATCCTGCTGGTAAGCCGGTCCACCAGCGGCTTGCTTTTCATAAAAAGGGATGCAGAGGGGTTTGTGCGCCCCAGCACGATTTTTGTGACGCCGCTTACCTTGGCATATTCGGCGATTTGCACAGCCGGGTCGTCCCCATACATGGTGGCAATCCGCGCTCCCAACTGTTCAGCCAAACGTATATTGTCCCGCAGGCGTTTCAGGTTTTCGCCCTTCAGATTCCTGGTCTCGGGAGTTTCTACAAACAGCGCCGTGAATCCGCTGTGAAAGGCCTCAGCCATGCGGGCTGCCGTGCGGATCACCTTTGCGTTGGATGGCGCACTGGAAAGACAGGTGAGAATGTGTTCCCCGGCTTTGGCGGCAGTCTCATTTTCCGCTTTCTGGGCTTTTTTGCTTAGTTGGTCAGCGGTGCGGCGCAGCGCAATTTCACGAAGGGCCGCCAGATTATCCCTTGTGAAGAAGTGCTTCAAGGCACGGGAAGCCTGCTGCTTTTGGTAGACTTTTCCGGATTGCAGCCGCAGGATTAAGTCGTCCGGCTCGATATCCACTAATTCTACCTGGTCGGCGGAGTCAAAAATCGAATCAGGGATACGCTCGCTGACGGCAATATGCGTGATGGAGGCCACCAGATCATTCAGGGATTCCAGATGCTGAACATTAACGGTGGTGTACACACTGATACCGGCTCGCAGCAGTTCCTCCACATCCTGATATCGTTTTGAATGGCGGCACCCGGCAGCATTGCTATGGGCAAGCTCATCTACCAGCAGGATATTGGGGCGGCGCTGTAAGGCGGCATCCAAATCCAGCTCCTTGAGGGAGATTCCCTTATATTCAACTATTTTTTCGGGCAGCTGTTCCAGCCCTTCCAGCAATGCCAATGTATCGGGGCGGGTGTGACGTTCAATGTAGCCCACAACAACGTCTATCCCTCTGTTTTGAGCCTGGTGAGCGGCCTCCAGCATAGCATAAGTCTTGCCGACACCCGCAGCATATCCAAAAAAGATTTTTAAATGTCCTTTTTGAAAAGCTCCTGGACGGTATTGATTTTGTGCCTGATAATTTTCCAACCCTGCATCCCTCCCCGCCTGTTACAATAAATTTGTCCTCTAGATAATTTATTATAGCATAAGAGACCTTGTTATGCCATAAAGATGGCAAGATTGACATTAAGACGAAATTAAGATACCCATGGGACATGAGGTGTAATTTACCCTTGACAAATCTCTTTCCAGAAAAGGATTTTGGAAACCTACGCCAAGCAGAACGGCTTTACCAATCT
>OEQQ01000077.1_pt1 | contig 24167 bp, 17 predicted proteins | sample 1539741 | NCBI WGS metagenome assembly OEQQ01 (sample SAMEA3891876, study PRJEB23780) | metagenome | biome: terrestrial biome; feature: animal house; material: Caecal content | place: Italy | collected 2015-05-05
CGAACTCGTCCATTATGAAATAGACGTTGCGCAGCAGCTTCTGCGTGTCCGTTTTTCCCAACTCTTGATTGCGCGTCGCCTTTTCGACGAGCGCCTTGTACATCTGCGTGATGAGCAAGGAAGCGAGTTTATAACGGTTTTCCTTCTCGTCCGGGATCTTCAAAAACAACACGGTCGGCGCTTCGTCAAACGCCGAAAACTCGATCGCGTTTCCGGACGTCAAGGCTGCTATACCCCCGTCCGCCATCCAATTCAGATATTGATTGACGTCGCCGAGATAGGACGACAACGTCCGATCTTCCGAGACAAGCACGGTGTTGCTCAACCCGCGCGTCTTGCTGATCGGCTCGCGCGTATCAAAGTATGCTTTCAGCTCCTCGCATTCTCCCTTCGCATAGTCCGTCACGTTGCGATAGAGATTATACAAGTTGAATTTGTCGCGCGGCATATACCCGTCGCGGACATCTTCCCAAAATGCGAGAGCCAAAGCAAACAACAGATCGCGCGCACCGCGCTGCCACGTCATATCCTGCTTGTTTTCGACCGGACACATCGTGTAGATCAGATCCTGCATATCGACATAGATCTCGTCTTTCAAACGCACGTTACGTTCACACATCGCCGTCTGTGCTTCCTGCTCCGTCAGATACACTTTGCCGCCGTATATGTACTTACCTTGCCGCTGCTCGATCGGCTGCGTCATCTCGTCCGTTTTGCGCCATATATCGTTGAACGGATTCCACTGCGTCGAGTGGTACACGTCCGACAGATCTATGACCGTCACGTTATACCCGGCTTTTTCCAACGTCGCCGCGTGGCGGATATACAATTCGCCCTTCGGATCGGTGATTAGCATTGACGGCTTTGTCTTTGTCCGTGACAGGATCTCGATCGTCGGACTGACGCAGCCGACTGTCTTGCCCGTGCCTGTCGCGCCGATATACAATGTGTGGATCGGCTCGCGCAGCACGATATCGATATCGTTTTTCCGCCGTTCCGCTATGATCGGCACGCCGTCCTTGACCTCGCCGAGCGTTGACAGGCGCGCAAACGTATAGCCCTTGTTCGCGCGGATCTCTTTTCGATCCATAAAATGCGAATTTTCGAGATCGACGTTGACTTTCAACACGCGCCGCGAGCCGCGCACGCGGATATCGATCGCTACGGCAGCCACGCCGACCGCAATCAGACATACCCACACAAGATACACGACCTTATTGCGAAACGCCGCGGCAAAGCCTGCGCCCGTCACCAAGTTCACGATAGCTGCCGTCGCGCATAGCACGACCGCCGAGCCGATGAGACAACCGACTATGGCAATCAGGATCTTTTTCTTTCCCTTGTTCTCGTCCATAGCTCTATCCTCGTTGTGTTCCCCTGCGCTGCATATCCTGCTCGCGTTCGATCTCTTGCACCGACTTGATGAAATTCGAGCGCTCCCTTTGATCAATGAACGACAACGCACGCGCCACTTGTACAAGCAAATTTTCCCGGCGGCGTCGGAAGTTCCTTGCCTTCATCTTTTGCGAACATACCTTGTAATACGCACGGCGGCGATCAAAGTACAAATCGCGGCGAAGATCCTTACAAACGCCCAAAATCACATTGCCGACACGCGCCTTGTAGTCCTCTTGCAGCCGTGTAAAATAATCGACGTTGTTCAAATCGATGTATTGCAAAGGCATTTTCTTCTCGCCCGCCATTGCCGCCTCGATCTGATCCTTGTCCATTCTGCGCCCGTTCACATAGCCGAGTTTGTTGTCCTGTGCAAGCGCCTTGACCTCGGCTTGCACACGCGCAAACTCTTGCAGCATGGCAAGGTGGTTTTGCTTTGCCGCCGGATCGCTCTGTATGATCAGATCCGCAATACGGTCGATCTGCGGACGGTATGCTTTCATATTGTCCGAATTGTACTGCAATCTGCCCTTCGCCGGAAGTCCTGCGGCAAGCTCCGTGATCGCCGCTCTGACCTCTCTTTGCGTCCTCTTGTCGAAACCTTCGCGGCGCAATTCCTTCAACCGCGCAAGCGCACGGTCGCGGGCGGAATAGTATTCTTCGCCGTGCTCCGACAAGTGCATATTCGCCGAGACGAGATAATTGTCGATCGCCTTTTGACTGATCGTACCGCGCCGCGTATAGTCGAGCGTACCGTCTTTATACCGGCGCTTCGGCTCTTTTTCAAAAAACGCGAAGTGGATATGCCTGTGATCCGTGTCTTTGTGCAGCGACGCGAACAGACAGATGTTATTCCGGTTCAGTTGCGTGCGATCGATGAACGCTCCGAACGTCTGATTGAGGAACTTGACCGCGCTCTCCTGTGTCTCAAAGCCCTTGCTCGTATCGTCATCGAACGAGATCACGCCGTGCCAAATGATACTGCGCGTCGTTTTCAGCTGCTCTTTCATCTCCTGCGTCTGTTGCTCTGACAGCGCTCCGCGCATATCGAACAGCCCGCCGTTCGTTCCGCCGCGCGTGTAATACTGCTCCGCGTCCTTGTTTTTCACGACTTTTTTGCCGTTCAACGTGTACGAAAAGTAGTTGTACTCGGCGGTCAGATCGTAAAATTTTCGGCGAGCAATATAATCGGCACGCGATCGCCCCTGTAAATTCGACGGCGGTTGCGGCAACGTAAACCCGATGTTAAAAAACGCTTTCAGCATAGCTCAACCTCTCTTTTTCTTCTCCATGCGCTCGATCAGCCTGTCCTTGATCTCCTGTAATTGCTCCGGCAGCGTCGAAAAATATCCGCTCTCGATCAACGTCGCGTCCACCGGCTCGCCCTTCGAGCGCGCCACCGTGACGTTGTATAGCGTCGAGGTCAGCATTTCGACCATGCTCATCAGCACAAGCACGTCATCGAGCGACAGCGACATTTCTTTGATCTTTTTCTCGATCGCTTCAAGCCGGACGTTCGGCTGCTCCGTCGGCTCGCCGACGAACGGCAATACGCGCCGCTTACCGTATTCGAGATAGATCTTCTCGATCCCGGCGCTCACCGCACGGTTCAACAGATCGTTCATCGAATCAAACTGCTTCGTGTCGAACAGTTCATAGATTGATTGCAGCGTTTCGTCGTCATAGACGCGCAGCCAAAACGCATTTTTCCGTTTGTCTTGTGTTTTCTTCATTCTCTCTCCCGGCGCGTCAGCGCCAACACAAAAAATGGTTTCCATTTTGTTCCCCCGATCCGGTGCGCCAACACGCGCAGCCGGTCGGGCAAGGTGCGCCACCTCTTTGCCACCGTGCGCGTATAATGCGCGGGCGGTGGAGACAACTCCGTTGTCGGGCAAATTGGCGCACCGTCTTATCCTGCTTCCCCTTTTTTGCTCCAAAAAAGGTTGCTTGCCTTTACTTGGGGCGCAAGCCTCAACCCCCTCGCACGAGCCGTTAGGCGAAGTGCGGTACGATCGGCTCTATGCCGATCTCATCGCCCCGAAATTTTCGGGGCTTCCCGCTCGCGGCAATACCCGCGAGCGGCGGAGCGATTGCTCCGAACCCGTAGCGCGTCGCGCTCATCTGTTGCGGGTGCCGGCGCGTCCGGCGCCGCCGATCGCCGCAGGGCTGATCCGTGTTTTCAACGACGAACACGCTTTCTCGATCGAGCGCGAGAGATAGTTCGACGACTTTTTCCCGCCGTTCGCGCCGAGATCGGCGCGGCGTCCCGACGAAAGGAAGATCGATTCCATTTGCGCGCGATCACAATCGGTGAAAAATGCGAGCATATTCAAAAGGATCATGTCATCGCGGCTCTTGTCACCGGTGATCGCTCCCCCGCTCATCAGCGTATCGAAGTCATGCCCGCGCTTCGAGCGTCTGATACGCTCGATCACGTCGTTGTCGCTTTGACCGACGCCGCCGCGCGGCTTGTTTTCCCGTTCGGCGATCTTCTTGCCGAGCGTACCGTGCAGCCACGTCATCGTTGCCGTCGGGCAATTGGACAACGCATTCGACTTCGAGCGCATGTTCCCCGTCATCGAGATAAAGCGTCCGCTATCATACACCTCGATCTCGCCGTCCGGAAGATCCGCACGGTTTTTATACGTTTTGCGCAGGATATCGTCTGCGACAAAAATGTGTATTCCGTTGCCGGACACCGACGTCTCCGTGTATGTCTCCGCGAGTTCCTGCGTCAGCTTTTCCGCGCTCTCCGTCAGCTTGCCGTCCTTCGAGATCGATTTGTCGAGATCGATACACGTTATCCCGCATTTGCCGTCCAACGCGAACGACAAGCCCGCACAATCGTTTTCTTCGGCGTATTTGATCGCCGTCTCGAAGTCAACCCAAGTGTCCGGATCGTTTGTTTTCGCCCACTTCCCGTCCGTAGGACTGATGACGAATTTATCCTGCCGCTCCGTTTCCGGGTTGTATTTCGTGCGGAAAACGCACCAATTTTTCAACGATTTCATCGCGTCCGGCACGTTCGCTTCGAGATCGTCCAAGCGCTTCCTGTTTCGCTTGCGCGGTGCGACGCGCTTCGCGCTCTTGCCGACTTCTTTTCCGGCGTATGCGGCGCGAAGTTCCGAGCCGTTCAACTCAACTTGCAAACCGTCATTTTGCAGCTTGTACGACCAATCTGCCCGGACAGACAACTTCTTCGTGCCGTCCTTGCCGCCATGCAAAAGTTTTTTCGGCGCGAAAAACACAAAGGAAGAGTATTCGCCTTGCGGCATATGGATCATCACGTTGTTGCCGTATTCATTCCCGATTTGTTCCGGCGTCAGATCGATCGAATACCATTCGGCTTGCCGGACTTGCCCGACTTGTTCGGCTTGTCCGACTTGCTCGGCTTGCTCTACGGGATCGGCGTCAAGATTATCCCGACGCAAGGTTTGCCTCTCTGCGTCAGCTGCTTGCTCTGCGGGCTGAACGGGTTCGGTATTATCCCGACGCAGAGTTTGTCCTTCTGCGTCAAGCGTTTCTTCGCGTTGTATTTGCTGCATATCGACTTCGACATCGAAACCACGGACTACGTCGGCAATCTGATCTGCTTCGCCCTGTGTTAGACCGTTCGTCGTAAACCGTGTAATGTCTGCCGCTTCAAGCATTATGCCGTTGTTTGTCCTTCCGTACACGCCTTCGATTGCCTTGCCGTCTGCGCCTATGTATCTGATTTCATTCGTCCAATACGGCAAGTCCGCCTCGAACGCAGCCGTATCACGCCTCTGATTTGCTTCCTCGACACTATAATCTCTCTGATAGCCGAGTTTTTCAAGGTCTTGGCTCAATAGCAGCTCGTTCGAGTACGGCATACGAAAATTAAGCTGATATCTTTCTTTTGTGTTCTCTGCTGCCGCAATGAGAGCCGCCTCAACCTCATTTTCGTGCAAATAATGCTCGCCGACGTATTGACTGATCTTTTCGGCATCTGTCACGGCGGCAAAAAATTCCTTTTGATCATCGCGGACACTTTTCAGCCATGATTGCAAATATGCGGCGTGATTTTCAAAATGCTTGCCTTCAACACTGATGTCGTAATCGAGTTGCATAAAAACGCTCGCAAGTTCGGCGCGCAGTTCTTCTTTGGCGTAGTCGCTCGTGCCGAATATGCTTATCATTTCACGATTAAGCCGGCTCGCGTGTCCCGTCGAGTGCGCAATTTCGTGCAATGCAGTCGCATAATAATCTTGCATTGTATGAAAACGCTTGATTTCCGGCAAATGTATGCTATCTTGTCCGGGCGAATAGTACGCTCTGTTCCCGCCGTCGTAATAGACCGGCGCGGCGCTATTCGCTATAATGCTCTCAATCGTCGCGTTCTGACGCGCGCGCTCGTCCGCCGGCATTTCCTGTTGCTCTGCGTCGAGCTTCGGAAAATTGTTGCATTGCGACGCATTGAACACTTGATAGTATTTCAAAACCGGGCGAACGTTCTCGTCGAGATATTTTTGCCGCTCGTCCTTGCTCATATCTTTGACTGTTTCCTCGTCAAACGGCTTCTTCGTCTTTTTGTCGTACCACGACCAATAGAACACGTTCGACGACTTCTCGCCGGCTTTAACGGACGCTTTCAGATCCTTCGCTTGCTGATACGTTACCCAGCGCGGATCTGTATATCCTTTATTTTCTGCAAGCAAATATAGCCAAAGCGCGTTCAGACCGTTGTAATTCTTCCCTGTCTTTCCGTTCCTCGGCGCTCCGCCGACTTTGTACCAACCGGCTTCCCACGCCGCTGGGTTGCTCTCAATGAACGCAAGCAACTGATCTACCATTGCTTTACGCTTCGTTTCGACCGCTTCTCTGTAATTCATTTCTTTTGTACCCCCTTAAACTCGATCAGATATTCTTCTGTCGGTTTATTTTCCGGAAGATCCTCGACCGGCGTCGCCGACATGCCAAAGTTTTCCGCCATATACCGCTCGATCGCGTTTTGATCGATATGGCGGATCGGGAACGTCGCTTCCTTCAACGTCTCCGGCTCACCCGGCGTCTTTACCGGCTTTCGATACGTCTGTGTCTTTTTACTCATTTTTATCTCCTTTTTGAGAACACAAGAGAAAATACGGCGGCTGCGTGGCTCTCTCGACGCTCTCTAAAATAACGCGCTTGCGCGGTACTGTGTCAGATACTTGATCTGTTACTTTCTCTTGTGTTTTTATAATACCTAGCATATATCTAGTTTATTGGGTGCAATTTTTGCACTAGGTAGTGCAATTTTTGCACGGGTGGTGCAATTTTTGCACTAGGCAATGCAATTTTTGCACGGGTGGTGCAATTTTTGCACTAGGGGTGAACGCAGTTCACTACCGGGATCTGTTTAACGGGGTAGTCAATTTTTTTACCGGTAGTCAAATTTTTTGACTACCCCCTTTCATGCTATGTGTTCACCCCCGGTGAACTCAGTTCACTACCTCCGCAATTTTTAACTTATACATTTCTTTTCGCAGTTACTCTGTATTTGCAAAATTTGACATTGTTACGGTATTCTTCAACTTTTTGTATACACCCTTTTTCAATCAAAGATTGAAGTGCTGCGTCTATTGTTCGCAGCGATTTTGCACCTGTCCATTCCATTAAATATTTGCGGCTACCTTCAAAAAAACTTGTTTCGTCTTGCGAAAAACCATATATGATAGCATATATGTTCAATTCTATTCCTTGCAGATTAAGATCCGTCATCATCCACCCAAGAATAGTTACGTAGCTGTCTCGTTTAACTAAATTGTTTGCCATATTTCCTCCCCGTCTTTTTCGTCACGAACGAGATTTTATTTGAGCGGGAGCTCTTGTCTTGTGTTTTCTCTTGAAGTCAAAAAAAAGAGATGACTTCTGTACAGAAGTCATCTCGGATAAACTTTGGTAGCGGCGATCGGATTCGAACCAATGACCTGCCGGGTATGAACCGGCCGTTTAGAGTTTGACCGAGCCCTTCTGCGATTAAAATTATACAACGAAAATTTTTGCTTGTCAAGGTTTTTTATAAAAATGCGTGCAGCGTGTGTGTGCTTGCGTGCGTATATGCGTACACAAGAACACGCTCATCGCTCGCTTAAATATAAAATTCGCGACATGTATTGAGTTATTTGGCGCATAAAGGACCCACCTCTTGTTTTGCAAGTTGCTATTGTCAAAAATGTTTTTTTGTGCTATAATCGATTCCCAATACATTTATGCGGAGGAAATATTATGAAGTTGGATCAATGGGCAAAACTTTTCATCGACGATAAACGCCGGCGCAATTTGTCGCCGGAAAGTATCACTACTTATAGATCGCATGTCAGGCTATTCATAAATTGGCATGCAGTCAATTATCGCATTCAATCGCCGCTCTTTTTGTCTTCGAAACGGTTACAAGATTATACTCTTTTTATGATAGAAAATGGCTTGTCGGCAAAATCGATAAACAATCGCCTTAAAGCCGTAAATCAGTTTATCTCTTTTATGAGACAAAACGGTGCCCAAATTCGTTCTTTGCATGCGGAAATGGTACGCTGCGACGAACCACACAAAAAAACCTTTCAGCTTTCCGAAATCAAAAGTATCATCGATCATCTTGATATCCATAACCCCGACAGCGTCTTAACGATTTTTCTGTTATCAACCGGGGTGAGATCAAAAACCGCACGCGCTATCAAAGTCGAAGATATTGACTTCAACGCTCGCATTTTAGATCTCAGACACTTGAAAAACCGCAAGTATTTATCTATTCCGCTTGCCGACTCTCTTTTGCTGATATTAAAGCAATATATTGCTCATCATGCGCTGCAACCTACCGACAATATGTTCTTTAATAAATTTGGGCATGCTTTGACTCGTAGCACTATTTATGAACGGATCAAGCGTTACCTGATGTCAATTGGCATAGAAAAAACCGGCGTCCATATCTTTCGCTATTCGTATGCAAAAATCAGCGTCATGAACGGAATAGACAGCGTTTCATTGCAACGACTATTGACCCATCAAAAAATCGATGAGTCTTCACAATACGTAACATTATATTCTCCGGAATTAGCTCGCAAACAAAACGCTTTTAACGTTTTGAGCAATTCAACATACACACAACTTTTTGAAAAATATAATTGAAATCTGCTCGCTATTTGCTGTGCGAGGCTTTCCCTTTTGCCTTACCGCCGGTCGCTTTTGCGCCGGTCGGCTTGGCTTGCCCGACTTGTCGAGCTTGCTCGGCTTGCCGTTGCTCTTGTGCTTGATCTCTCGCAATTTCATTCGATAGCCGTCCTTTACAAACTGACATCAATGAAGCTATCTGATCGTCCCTGCTTAAACCTTTATTCTCACTCGTCTGCTCGGCTTGCCGTGCTTGTTCAGCTTGCCGAGCTTGCTTGGCTTGCCGGGTGATATGCTGCGTCTGACTGCCTTTTTCCGACGGTTCGATGAGACGGTTTGCTTGGTTCAGAAGCCGCACATACGTCTCTTGATCCATATCCTTTGCCGTAAAAACGCGAATACCTTCCTGTTGCAATTTCTCGACAATATAGCGGTTCGCCCACTCTTTCTCGCCGATAAGATAATTCTTGCCGTCCGGCGTCTTGTAGAATACGGCAAAATAGTTGATTGAGTTATCGTAAGCGAGCGCCATATCCGAGCGCTTTATAAACTCGGACAGAAGATCCAAACTGCGCTCATAGCGCCCCTTTACCCTTTCCGGCGTCAAGTATGTATCGTTATCTCGTCCGCGCTTTGCTATGCGCGCGAGATTGATCTCCGGGCTTTCCGTCGTCACATAAACCGTGGTGATTTTATAGCCCATCGCCTTGATACGGTCTAAATCCTCTAAATGCGACGGGTGCGAGGCGACGCTTTCATAAATTAGATTTTGTCCTTCATTCAGCCCATTTTCGCGTAAAACCATTGCCAAATCACGAGCTTGCTCCATTCTCAAAACTTTATCCTGCGTTGTTTTGAATTCATTTTCAAGTTCGTCTGCGCATATATATCGGAAGCCTTGATATTCATCAAGGCTCCTCAAATTTTTGATTAACGTGCTTTTTCCACTACCGTTTGCTCCGGCAAAAAATACATACTCCATAAACTATTTCTTGATCGCGTACTTTTTCTTAACTTCCGCCAAAGCCTTGTAATAAAGTTCGTCTTTGACCATCGGAATACGAGGGTTTCTTTCTTTGGGAGAGCGAGCCGCAAGATCCGCCAGCGCGATTGCTTTTGCTATCCCTTCGATTTCACGATCACTAAACGTCACTTTTTTGTTGTCGTCCATAACGGCTACCTCCTTATATTTCTTTGCACTAATATTATATACGATTTACAGGAAAAAGTCAACGGTTTGCGTCAGATAAACTTGCCGGGCTTGTCCGACTTGTTCGGCTTGCCGGGCTTGTTTGGCAAGCCTATATCGCGTTTCGCCAAACAAGGTTTTATGTCATCGGCTCATCATTTTCCTTTGTGTTCTCCAAAAAACTCCCGGTACCGCGCGATTAGATCGGCGTTACGGTTCACGCTTTCGGCGATTAACGCATTGACGAGTTCAGCTTGCGTCAGTTTTTTTGCCGCCGCGAGCGCGACAAAATCGTCCCAAAGATCGTTCGAGATCTTAAACGTCCGCTTTGTCGTCAAAGCGATTTTCGGCTCACCGGCGGCATTCGCCGCGCGCTGCGAGTCGGTCTTGCCCGGAAAAAGCCCGTCAATAAGTTTCATCTCTTTCATGCTATATCTCCTTTTTGCCTCATCATCTGCCGATAACAAAATAGTGTTGACCGGCAATCTTCGAGGCTGTTATGCTGCTCGTTTTCCGTCCACGCATAGCCGTAATAAGCGGCGCAAGTGGACAATTTTTGCCACCTATAATTCCCGTAATATTCGTTGTATTCGCCGTAGATCTCCGCGAACGCGAGCATTACATCGAATACCTTCTGCTCCATATCCGGGACAAATCCGGCGTGTTCCAAAAACGCGAGATCGAAGCCGACATTGTAGCCCACGATCGTCTTTGCCCGGCGCAAGATCGCGCAGATCGTCGCCATTTCGTCGGCAATGTGCGGCGCGTCTGCGACATCGGCGGGCGAGATATGATGAATACGTTCCGCCTCGTCCCACCGGCTGCAATAGTCCGGCTTTATGTACTTGTTGTACAGGATCTCGCCTCTGCCGTCCAAAATCGACACTTGCAGCAGCTCGTCGATCCCGGTGTGCAACCCGGTCGTTTCCGTGTCCAAGACGACGACGTCCAAATTATCTTTCATTTTCCTCTCCTATGCGTTTCAAAATCTCGTCCGCAAGCGCGGCATAGTCTTGCGCCGCATTGCCGGACGGCTTGTACTCTCGCGCGGACAACCCCGTCGCTTGTGCTGCGGGGATATCGACAGTAAAGCGTATGCGCGTATCGAGGACACCGCAATGCAACAATTCGTTCGTCGCGTCAACGAGACAATCTTCGAGCGCGCGCGTCAGAACGCGCCGGTGATTGTATTTTACAAGCACAACGCCGAGCGCCTTCAAGCCCGCATTGAGCGGCAGGATCTGTTCGACCGTCTCGGCGATCTTCCCCACGCCGGCGACGCTGAAATACTCCGCCTCGGTCGGGATCAAGACGTGATCGGCAGCAACGAGCGCGGCAGCCGTAAGCTGATTGACCGTCGGCGGGCAGTCAACGAGAATATAATCGTACTGCCCTGCCGGAATATCGGCGATCAGATCGCGCAGCCGTATCACGAACGCCGGGATCGAGGCAAAGCGCAGCAGTTCGAGCTGCAACGCTTCTTCCGCCGGAATAAGATCTCCGTACTTCGTCCGGACGACGACGTCGTCACGGCGCGCAGATTGCAAAAGCCATTGAAGCACGCTTCTTTCCGGTTCTCTGACGCCGCAGAACGCCGACAGATTGCATTGCGCGTCGAGATCGATCGCAAGTACTTTCTTGCCGCGCGCCGCAAACTCCGACATCAGATTGATGACGGTGGACGTCTTTCCGACGCCACCCTTTTGATTAAAAACAACGATCGTTTTCATATCCTTTACTCCTTTTGCCGACTTGTCGGACTTGCTCGGCTTGCCGGACTTGTCCGACTTGCCCGACAAGTCAATGATAACACAAATGAAAATAAATTACAACAAAAATGTTAAATATTTTCATTTTTGCGACACACTACACGCAGCGAAAGCGGCTTGCCCGACAAGCCGAGCAAGCCGCCCGCGCATGGAGAACACAAGGGAAAATTAAGATTTTGCCTTGCGGTCGGTGAACTCGACTTCGGCGTTCACCATTTTCACTGCGACGCGGCGCTCGCCGTCCTTTTCATAGAGATCGATGTCGAGATCTCCGGCGGCAAACACGCCCGAGCCTTTCGAGAGATACTTTTCGCAATTTTCGGCTGCTTTGCCCCATATTTCGACGCGCAGCACGCAGGGAGCTTCCCTGCCCGGTCGGTTGGACGCTACCGTCAAAACGCAGACTTTTTTCTTGTGTTCTTCGTCTCCGTTCAAAAAGATCTCTTTGAGTTCCGGATTGAATACAAGGTTGCCTTGAATTTGTGCTTTCAGCATTGTTATTTCCTCCTTGCTTTCGCAATTTATTGTCTGTACGGCGAACGGATATCTCCGCCCTCGATCATTTTCATCGCGTCCGGGAAGTCGAACAAAGTATAAACGACGTCCGACGCGACGACCTTGAAGCTCGTGCGCTCTCGCGCCGAGCAGATCGCAAAGCACTCGCCGTTGCCGGCGTTGGCGATCTGATTGCTCTCCGTTTCGTTGATCCCGCCCGCCGAACGGTAGAGATCCGTCAAGATTGTAATGTCAGCCGGCGCGAGCGAGAAAATGAACGAGTATTGAGTGTTGTTGACGATCGCCGTCGTTTTTTGTACGACGGCAGCGTTGCCGAGTATGTCCGACAAGTTCTGCGTCAAGAACATAATGCTGCCGTTGTATTTTCTGATACGCTTGTACCACAAGAACACGAAGTCGAGCGCGACCGGCTGCTCCGGATCGATAAAGTTATAGCCCTCATCTATCGCAACAAACGGGTGTATCTGATCGCGCCCGGATCTGTTCAACTCTCTGATGTTGATTATCTGTTGATCAAGGTATCTCATTATAACTAACATCTGAGCGTTTGCAACTGTATTGTTTTTTGCTCCAAACAAAGATTGGAAGTTAAAAACAACCATTCGCTCATCAGACGTCAGCGTCGAAGCGCCGTTCCAAAGATTAGAAAACCGCCCGCCGGTCGCAAACTTTGCAACGTATGTACGGACACGTTCAAGGTTCGCCTTGCGTGACGGCAACGTTTCCGCGTCGAGTTCGCTCTCGACCGTTCTCATCAGATCGTCGAACGTCGGATAATCTTCCGGCTTGAACGCCGCGCAGTCGGTATGTTCCGTAATGCCGCGCGCCTCATACACCTTCGCAAGTATGTTGTTGAGTTCTTCTAGGCTGTCCGCCGTAATGCCGGCGAGCGTGATCCGGAAGAAGCTCTCCAAGAATTGAAGGTGCGCCGCAAAGACGACTTCCGGCTCTGCCGGTGCGCCGTCGTCGGTCAGTATCTGATAGATGTGCAACGGGTTGATCCGTCCTTCCGTCGCGTTGCCGACGTCGATAAAGCGCCCGCCGACGTTCCGGCACAACGTCAGATACTCGTTTTCCGGATCGAGGATATAGATCCTCGAATTTTCGGAATAGATGAGCGACAAAAGCGTTTTCGTGAAAAACGACTTGCCCGATCCCGATTTGCCGAGCACCATAGCGTTACTGTTTATGTACTGCCGATTGTCGCGTTTCCATATATCGAGGATCACGGGATAATAGTCGTAGCCGATCGTAAAGCCTTCCGGCTCGATGATCGAAGTAAACACGAACGGGAACACGGCGGCGAGGCTCTCCGAATTGATCCCGCGCTCGAAGTTGCGCAGCGCAGTTTTCTTTGATACTGTCGCTGCGGCAAAGCCGTCAAACTGCCGACCGCGCAGATAATTGACTTTGAAGCCGTCCGACATAATGCGCCGGCGCACCTCTTTCCGGAAAGCCGAGTTTTTTTCGTTTGTGTTGTTGAAGCCCGTGACGGTGATCGTGCAATCGAACAGCAGCTCGTTCTCGTTTTGGATCGTCTGCGCGAGATTTGCCATTGTCTGAACGTGCGTCTCCTGCGATATCGCCTCGCTGATCTTGCCGCTCCCGCGCCGGGTTTCGAGTTCGACGACCGCACGGTCGATACGCTTGACCGCCTTGCTCTTCTCGACCGGCTTTATCGTCAATACGACCTTCGTATTGTCGATATTGAACAGCCCCGCGCCCCAAGCGTTCGTAACGCCGAGCGGGAAGTCGGAGATCGCGCAAGTAAAGGAGTACACGTCGTCGCAAGCGCATGACGTCGAATTGAACCGCACTTTGTCCGGCTTTACATAGTCGGTATAGTCGGCAGGATCGACGTTGTCGATCTCGCGCTCGTCGAAATTCCGGGTATAGCAGTATTTGAAAAATACCGCCGCTTCCTTTGCTTCGATCATGTACGATGCCAAGCCGGCTTTGTCCAAACCACGGCGCATGACGTCCACTTGCTGCAACAAAAGATCCTCGTCGCTTTCGTAAACGACGACATAATAGTACGGTCGATACTGCTTTGCGATGTTGTTCAGCGAATCGATTTGCGCCAAGCGGCTTTTGAGGATCTCGATCTTTGCCGCGTCCGGCGGATATTCCCGCCGCGCGAGTTCGAGCTTGACGAAAAGCTGCTTTGCCACTTCGTCGTAATTGATCGGTCGATCGATCTTGACAATTTGCATGACGGCGTTTTCGCCCAAACTGTTTATCGCGCCGGCGAACGCAGAAATGCGTCGGTCCTGCTCTACTTCGTCGAGCAGACCAAACTCGACCGAGCCGACAGACAGGATCGCACCGTAATAGTCGTCGTACTCGATCACGCCGTCCTCGCGGATCTTCTTGAACGGGATCAGATCTGCCGCGTCGCCGTGCTTCTTGCCCTTTTCATAGACTTTGCGCGACGCCGCGTATTTGAGCATATAGATCAGATCCATATACGCACGCTCGCCGTCATCGGAGAAGAACATCATGATCGACAACGCAACGAACGCCAAAAGCAGCGCCCACTTGTACTCAAAATTCGACAGTGCGATCAGAAACGCTATGATCATCAGCACGAACGCCAAGATGATATCGAATAGCGTAAAATTCAGCCATACTGTGGGGTTGACTTTGCTCTTTTTCGGTATCAGTCTCATATCTCACCTCACTTTTTCGGCGGTGTGAACGCTCCGCCCTCGTTACCTTTCGGCAATATATTGTTCAGCAGTCCTGCGTGGTGATCATTGTTTTGCGCTCCCGACGACGCTGCCCCGCCCTGTGCTGCCGGCGCTGGCTGCTGCGGCGCTGCCGCCGGTTGTTCGCGCTCATATTGCGCGCCGCCGGCTGCATTGTTAGCCGGATTGCCGCTCATCGCCTGTTCTACGGCGCTTGCCGCGCTGCCGCCGGTCGAAGCATTACCGTTCGCCGAACTGCTTTCGCCTTTGCCTTGTCGCAAACCAAAATTAGGGTTGCCATTGCCATGACCGTAACGTCCCAAAAAGCGCATAACGCCCGCGCCACGCGATCCTGCATACTTTTGTCCGCCGAATAAGTTGCCCGCCGTATTACCAATGCGCGCAGCCCCCGGCAACATGCCTGTACGGAAACGACCGTATTTGTTGTAGCCGCCGAAAGCAAGATTTTTCGCGCCACGCAGCACGCCGCCGGCCGCGACCGCGCCGCCGAGAAGCGCGCGTGCAGAATGCGCCATTTCGCGGCTCTCGTCTGCGCTTGTACCCATAAGGCGTGCAAGCAGCAGCTGCCCGCCGTTGATCGCCAACGCGCCGCCCATGAGAAGGAACGCCTTAAACAAATTTTCCGTAAAAGCCGTCCACCCAAGCTCGGTGAAGTCGATCGTCGATACGGTCGGAACGATCAGAAGGAATACGTTGACGGACAAGATCGCGCCATACGCGAGGATAACCTTCGAAACGACGGTGTCGCGCCATTGCTTAAACCGCGCCCCGTCGTCGAGCGGGATCGTCGCGGAGATCAACGGCAATACAATGAACAGCAGCACGATATCAAAGATACGTTTGACAAGCCCCAACATCGAGAAGATGATTGCCACCAACATCACGATCACGACAAGATACGCCGTCCAGAAGTTGAAACTTTCCATTTCAACCATTGGATTTTTCGTATATCCCTTATTTGCGTCCTCGAACAACCCTAACGTTTTCTTGTGTACTCCGAACACATCGTCCGGCGACATAATCGAAAAATCAAGATCTGCCGCCGTATGTTCATTCCGCCAACCCGTTGTTGTTATCGGATTTCCGTTTTCGTCCAACTTTAATTGCCGCTTTTCCTCGTAAACAATATTGCCTTGTTCGTCTCGTTCGACCTTCCATACCTCTTTGCCCTCTTCATCAAAAAGAAGGTTACCTTCCTCATCGGTCTCTTGGATATAATTCCCAAACTCGTCAAGTATGTAAACCGGCTCATAAACGGATTTATCTTCGTACTCATACGACTTTCCAACCGACATATCGAACAGTTGCGCCGAGATTGTCAAACCACTGTCCGGTGCGGTGGCGTCATTCACCTTGATCAAGACATAGTTCGACATCGTAATGCCGAAAAGCATGACAAACGCCATAACGCCCGTAATGATGATTGTCCCGAAGCCCTGCCCTACCGTCCGGGCGTGAGACTTTCGCTCGCCGCCCTTCATATTGACGATATTTTTGACTACGGCAACGATCGTCGAAACGGCAGCAACGAGTATAGCGACCAAAAAGATCAGCAAAAAGGCTTTTGTGACATTGCTCGCCTGCAAAAAGACGTTCAGTATCGATTGCCCGCCGTCCGTACCCTCGACGCTCACCGTATCGATCCCACATAGGACGCGAAACATTTCAAAGATCGTGTCCAAAAATTCGTACAGCCAAAACAATAGCTGCGCGAACATTTTATTGATCGCTATACCCATTGTTCACCTCGCTTATTGAGTTATCGCAAGCCGATCCCAATATTGTTCTTTGAACTGATCAAGCGTCAATTCCGTTCGCTTAAATTCGTACTTTTTATTGTCCACGGCAACTTGATCCCCTTTCACTTCAAAAGCATTATCTCCCGCCATATCGACTTGATATAAAGCATTTGAACTACCCGAAAACGGAGATTGCAAAGAATATCGCCCGCTGATTTTAGGGTTAATACCCAAGTCTGTTACTCGATATTCTCTCCACCTATTATTATGTGGGTTCGTTTCATACACAAAAGATCCGTACATCGCCCAATTTAAGTGACTGTCGTCACCCTCTTTTGCCGAGACTTCTACGTAATAAACGGCGTAATCTTCGGTACTTTCGCAAATCCACGTACCGATAATAGGATCATTGTCTCGCTCATCGTCAGTACACGCCGTCAGCGTACCGCAAAGCAGTACGACCGAGAGAACACAAGAAAGAATTATCAAAAATGTTTTCTTCATCTCGTTCACCTCATATCATATCTGATTGTTCGTCATCCATTCCGACAACGCGCTGATCAGAATAGGTGCGGCAACTGCAACAAGGAAAATCACCACAACGCCGATAACGAACGACGCGATAGCGCTCTTTGCCTCTTTGCGTTTGTTTTCATCGCCGCCGCTGCGCCAAAACTTGAAGCCGAGATAACAGCCCCAAATGGCACAAAGTGATACTGCGATCGTGATGAGCGCCGGGAACATACTGTCAAACAGTCCCGCCAATACATCACCGAATTGATTAAAGGTTTGATCGTTCATAATACTCTCCTTTGTTTGTATTTTTCTATATCAACAGACATTGCGTCTGATCGTTTTTATCTGATCCGTTGGTGCATTCTCGAATACAACACCACACCGATCGCTGCCGCGGCGAGCAAACATAGCACCACAATCACGATGATACCGAACGTATTGATATAATTCAGCGTGAACGTGTACTGCGACACATTTCCGAGTTCGTCCGTGACCGTCAGTATGTATTCACCGTTTTCGGTGATAGCCTGTCCGGGCGCGAACGCGACTTCTTTGCCGTCGCATAGCAGCAAGTAGGTTACGTTTTCCTTATTTGCGCTCCCGACGACGACTTGATTTTTCTCTTGTGTTATCTCCACCGTCGGGGCGACCGTATCGACGGTCAGCGTCAGATCGTAACTGTTTTCGCCGTCCTCGAAGGTCAGCACATACTCGCCGGTGCGGGACAGTTCGATCCGCCCGTCGGTCACGGCGTCCGAAACGACGTTCCCGCCGCTCAATACGCTCACCGCCCACCCTGCGGGGATCTCAAACGAATACGCTTTCGATACCGCCGGCAAGATTGTCCACGACCACGATCTCGTATTGCCCGGCTTATCTGCGGCAGTCAGCGTATAGCTGCCCGGCTCGGAGATCATGCCGGTGCGGTATGAGATCTCTGCACCGTCTTTGGTGCAGGCGATACTTTCTATCTGTTCGTCCCACTCGAACGAGATCCCGCCGGACAAGATTTGTCCGTTCAGGATCGTCGGCGAAAGCGTTACCTCGACGATTTTATCGATCCGGAACGTCAGCGTCGCTTCGTTTCCCGCAAGATCTTCCGCAAACACGGTATAATACCCGTCCGCCGAGACTGTGACGCTATCCGCAATCGCGGTCTGCCCTTCTTGTCCGGAGATACGATAATACGCGCTTGCACTGCCGTCGATCGCTATCACGACGTCGCCGTTCGTAGTGCCGTCCGGCTCTACACCGCCGAGCGCAATGACCGGAGCAGTTTGATCGATGACGAGGCGGAGTTCGATACGGTTGCCGTGAAGATCTTCGAGCACGGCAAGGTATTCGTCCTCGGCGGTCAGACGTTCGCCGAGCGAATATTGGTCGCCCGACGACGCTGCACTGATCGAGTAATACGCAAGATCCTCGTCTGCTTCGAGCAGGAAGTTCGTGCGCGTGACAAACCCGTTATCCTCGAATTGCGTATAGCTGCCGCGCAGCGCATATTCGACCGTAAGGTCGATACGCACCGAGAACGTCGAAGTGTTGCCGATGAAGTCGATCAGCATAAAATTATAAATTCCCTCTGCGTTGCGCGCTTTCCCGTCATAGCCTATGTATTTCATATCCTTGCCGGCGATCATCACGCTCGCACCCGGTTCGTCGCAGCGCAACACAAACTCACCGTTGATCGTGGCGTTCGGCTCGACCGGCGTGCCGTCCGATTTCACGATCTCCGCGACAGGTGCTGTTTGATCGATCACCAAAACAACGAGCGCTTCATTCCCCGCCTCGTCCTCGATCTCTACATGGTACTCGCCTTCGAGCGTTATACGCTCGCCGGGCGAAAAGTCTCGGACGCCGGACACCACCTCAAAGCGGCGATAGCCCTCGTCCATTTCGATCGACAACCACGACCGAGAGATATACCGTCCCTCGCTATCGATCTTATAATTTCCGTCGATCGTGAAGCCGACGGTCGTATCTATCGTGACCGTGAACACTGCCTCGTTCCCGACGATATCGCGCAGCGTGAAGTAATGCCGCCCTGCGGCTTCGATCAGTTCGCCCGAATACGGACTGTAATTGCTGCTGACATCGGAATACAACATTGTTACGCCGTTCTCGTCACACGAAACCGTAAACGGAGATTTCGTGCTGCCGTTCGGTTCGATCGCTTCGCCGCCTTGCGTCAGAATAACCGGCGTCGGCGCAGTCTGATCGATGACAACGACGATCGTCAGCGTATTGCCGGCTATATCCTCGATCTCGACAAGATACTCGCCTTCAATATTGATCTTCTCGCCCGGCTCGAAGGTCACGCCGGAAGCGTTCTCTACCGACCAACGATCGTACTTCTCGTTGACGTTGATCGCAACGCCCGTCCGCGAATAGATCTTCCCGTCTTGTTCGACATACGTTCCTTTGATCGTATAATCGATATTCCGATCGATCGTGACGGTGAACGACGTAATGTTGTTCATTCTGTCCGTCAGCTTGAACGTGTACGTCCCCGCGTCGCTCAACATCTCGCCGGAATACGACGTATATCCGATCTTGTTCGATGATACCATGATCGTCACGTTTTCTTCGGCGCAGGAGACAGTGAACGACGTATTGATCTTACTGTTCTGTTCGACCGGCTCGCCGTCCGTCGTCTCTATGATCGGTACAGGCGGCAGATTGTCGATGATCAATACGATATCAAGTTCATTTCCGTATCGATCCTCGATGTGGAAGCGGTATGTGCCGTCCGTTTCAAGCCTCTGCCCGTTGGTAGGCGATATACCGTTCGTACTCTCGACCGTCCATACCGTCGTCGGCTCGGTGACGCTCAATATCAGATAGTTTCGCGCGATATAGCTGCCGTCGTCGAGCTGCGAATATGTGCCGTCCAATGTAAAGCTCACCTCGTTGTCGAGCGTGACCGTGAAAGAGATACTGTTACCGACCTCGTCGTAAACGCTGAATACCCACGTTCCCGCCGTTTCTATGAGTGTTTCTTTTGTGTACTTCGATTGCCCGAGTTCGCCGAGCGAACTGTTGCGGTTGTAATAATATGCCGTCAGCCCGTTTTCGTCCCAAGACACCATGAACGGATCGTTGATGACGGCTTCCTGCGTGACCGGCTCGCCGTCCGACGTCGTGATTTCGACCGAGGGCGGAATACAATCGATCTCAAAGCGGTATTCGACAAACAAATTCTTGTCCTCGGCGACAAACAGGAAGATCTTGTACAACAGGCTCGTCTCCGCGCTCGCCGGGATCTCCGCAATGATGTACCCTTCCTTGCTCGTTACTTTCATCAAATTATTGTTCAACACCCACTCTCCGTCCTGCCAAACATACAACTCGACGCCGTCGGTACTCGAATACTCGAACGTAACGTCCCGATTCGTGATCCCGCCTTCCTTCACGCCTGACAACACGCCCGACGGCAGTCCTTTCATATAGAATATAGGCTCTGTTTCGATCGTCCTGCCGAAAATGTCCGTAAAGCGCATGACATACTTACCGCCCGTGCGCAGTACATACACAAGTGTTTCCGGCGATACCGGCGTGCCGTCTCCGTCCTCTTTCACCTCAACATATTCTCCGGTATAGCTGACCTTATATAGCCATATACCGGTGATCGCGTTGTACGGATCATTACTCTCGATCGTGAACGTGCAGCGCGTCTCGTTTGTCAGCGACGTATGCCGCAGCGTCGGCGCTTCGCCGGCGATCTTGATCTCGAACGTCAGCGCGTTCAAAGATCGGTCATAGATTGTCAGCGTGTATATGCCCCAATATCCGTTTTCGTATGTCAGATACGGCAGCTCGTCCGAATTAAGATAATACGCATTGTCCATACCTCTGCCGCTGATGAGCAGCATGACATACTCGTCGAGATTGTCTGCAAGCGCATTCAGATCCAAGCCGGTATATAACATGACGCCCTCGTTTTCTTCGGTATAGCCCTGTTCAAACGTCACCGCGTCGGACGAGCCGTCGCCGTAATATGCTTGCGCGGTCAGCGTCGGCAGCTGCGTATCGATACAGACGACATATTGCTCTCTGTTCCCGCAACGATCGCTTTCCGTGACAAGATAATATCCTTGCTTCCATGCGCCGGCAGCGTCCAATACGGTATCGATATCCGTGCCGTATGCAATCTCTATATCCGATCCCGTCTGCGCCGTTATGCCGTTGGATATGTACCGGAACACGACTTGCCGGTCATTGCCGGTTACACCGGCAACCGGCATAACATACTCGAAGTCGTGCGACAGGAAGTATAGCGGCAAACCGCTATATTGCGACAGATGTGACGGGAGAACGAGATTTTGTTCGGTCAGCGCGTCTGCGCGCGTCACGCCGTCCTCGTCCGTCGGGTTCGGATAGGTGCTGCCCGACACGCCGAGAACGTTACGCGCCGAAATATTCGCCGTTGCATATTTGTTGACGGCACGGTCAAGATCCTCTCGGCTCTCATAGATCTGCGCGACGCTTTCGTTCGAGATATTGACATACGACCACTTTCCGCCGAGATCCACGACGCGATACGCCCACTCCTTCGCCGTCGCAAACGCCAACGCGCTTTCGTAACTTGAAAAACTATACCGCCCCGCTATATCCGGATAGTTTTTCTCCGACAACTGCACCGTCCAATACGCCGGCGTCTTATATGCGTTTTGTATATTGACCTTGTTGCCGAACGTTTCGCGGTAGTAAAAATTGACCGTACTCCATTCCGTCGTATTGCCGACGTCGTCAATTGCGCGGAATTGCCAAACGCCGTTATTCGACGCGCTTTGCTGCACGCTATACGATGTCTTTTTTACTTTGCTTGTCGAGCCGGAATTTAAGCGGTATTCAATCGTAACTCCGCGAGGATCGCTCGCAGAATATGTAAACGACGTATTCAGCCATTCTGCCGGCGCACTGACAGTCGGCGAGGTCTGATCTACAATTACATAGTAATCTGTAAAATTGAACGCGGCGTCCATAATACGAATAAAGTAATACCCTTCTTCCGATAGCAGCGTATTTTGTTTATTATAGTTCAAACCATACGGATTGTCGGGGAAAGCCGTTTCTCCCCTTTGATAAGCGATTATCACATTGTCATCATTGTTGGCAAGATTTGCACCCGAACCGGCTGACGTACTCCAAGCCAAAGAAAAGCCGTCTTTGGTCGCCTCGGCTGTTTTTAAGCCATTTATCGTCAATATCGGCGCGGTCTTATCGATCGTAAACTTCATGCTTGCTGCATTACCGGCTGCGTCTACTGCCCGTATATAATAATTCCCTTCGTCCGAAAATGTTGTGCCGCTCGAAAAGGACATATCTGCCGTCGTCGGATATGCCGATGATGTAGACCGAGTATATTTCAGCGAGCACTCGTCGTTTTCATTGACAAGCCCTTTATCGACAGTTACGGTCACGTCTCCGGATATAAACGTTAAGATACTGCTTTTTGACAACTTCGGCGCGGTCTTATCGATTGTAAAGTATTGCGTCGTCGTATTGCCCGTGCCGTCCGTTGCTGTGACGATATAATTCCCTTCGTCCGAGAACACTTCCCCACTCGAAAAGGACGTGTCTGCCGTCGTCGGATAATAATAAGACGTTGATTGAGAATACTTTAATGTCGGCGTGCAATCTTTATCGCTCGCCGTGACCGTAACGTTCTTATTTGTTATTCCGTAATTATCCAACGTAGATCCTGCCGTCATCGTCACCGTAGGCGCATTCAAATTTACATAAAACGTAAAAGAACTATTTTGTTGAACAGGTGTCTGTGTCCAAACGCTGATTGCGCCAGTGGCCTTCACCGTATACTTTCCTTCAATAACATTTCCGTTGCTGTCTTTCAAATTCTGTGATGTGAATAGCGTTTCTTCAAAAGACTCAGTAATTCTTTCACCATTTTTTTCCATAGCATGTTCGACCACGCTACCGTCTGGACGCGTCATTTTAATAACGATATTATCAAAAGACGGACCAAACGACGTCCCATTTAATTTTGTAGTCTTTAATTCAATCGAAAAACTACTTACAGAAGCTATGGTTGTAACCGTTTCCGGATATTCGACATCCGCAAAATACTTATTAGTTGATCCACCATAAGATAAAAAGTCCTCATATGTTGCCGTTTTTGCCACGGCAACTTCCGGCGTTGTTTGAAAAATCAAACACATCGCCACCGCAAAAAGAACGATTACCGCCAAAAGCAATGCCGACCGTATTTCGATTGTTTTCTTCATTTTTTCATCTCCTTCTATGCGCTCCTGCGCGCGTTGCATTCCGCTTCGATCTCGCGGATTTCATCGCCGACAAAGCAGCGGTGTATCAAAAATGACTTCACGTTTTCTATCTCCACGGACAAAAGGTAGTTCCCTTTTGCCGTCGCTTTATCTGCAAGACTGTCAAGCAGATAGATCTGATTTTTAATATCGGTATGGCACAAAAGATCATATTGCTCCGCCGGGATCTTCCCCGCCAATCTCGATATCCGATCCAAGATCTGATCTAACATCTCTTCCGCCTTTTTCCGCTCTCGTTCAGCATACTCGTCATTCTGCCCACCGCTTGCAACGCCGGTCTGCTGCGGGATAGCCGCCGCGTCCAAGACGTCCGGCATATCGTCCGCTCCGTCCAGCAGTTCTTTTTCCCTCGCAATGAAAAGCGTCATCTGTTGTATGTCGTAATGGTGTTCCGTTTCATCGAACAGAATAAAATCGCCTTTCTTTTCTTTTGTGTTCTCTATTCCGTACACGTCGAGCGCCTGATAAATCGGCGTCGTCTTGCCGCGGATCGGATAATTGCCGAGACATAAAACGACCGAATTGCCGACGATCCCGTTCGGCGGATCGTTCAGATGTTCGAGTTCGTTCGGATAGATCAACGGCACGCTCTGCGCCGACGTCGAAACGGACATATCCTTGTTCTCCGAATAGCTGATCTGCTTGACCTTCTTCTTGCCGCACGCTTCCGAGAACAGACGGCGCGTATTCTCGTCGTTCGAGCCGATGAACACTTGTATGTTGCAGTTGCTCCGGATCGTCGCCGCCACTTCGCGCCCGTACTTGTTGTCGAGCTGATTGAAGTCCTGTATGACCGGCAGCATAAAGATCCCGCGCGAACGTCCGACCGTCACGACGCTGTCCATTTTGTAGAGCTTCGGCAGATTGCCGAACTCGTCCATTATGAAATAGACGTTGCGCAGCAGCTTCTGCGTGTCCGTTTT
>OEQQ01000078.1_pt1 | contig 23983 bp, 20 predicted proteins | sample 1539741 | NCBI WGS metagenome assembly OEQQ01 (sample SAMEA3891876, study PRJEB23780) | metagenome | biome: terrestrial biome; feature: animal house; material: Caecal content | place: Italy | collected 2015-05-05
ATCCGGGAGTTCACGGATCTGGGCAGCGGCTTCAAAATCGCCATGAAGGATCTGGAAATCCGGGGGGCCGGAAACCTGCTGGGAGAGCGCCAGCACGGGCACATGGAAGCGGTGGGGTACGATCTGTACTGCAAGATGCTCAACGAAGCGGTGCAGACCTTAAAGGGCGTGCAGACGGTTCCGGATTTCTCCACCGCCGTGGAGCTGGACGTGGACGCGTTCATCCCGCCGTCCTATATCGTCAACGAACAGCAGAAGCTGGATATCTATAAGCGGATTGCCGGGGTGGAAACGGCCCGGGAGAGCGAGGAGATGAAGGAGGAGCTTCTGGACCGGTTCGGCGCCGTGCCTTCGTCCGTGGAAAATCTGCTGCGAATCGCCCTCATCCGGACCCGGGCGCACCAGCTCTACATCACCGAGCTGAAGGGAAGGAGCGGAAGGCTGACCTTTTCCTACCGGCCGGACGCGAAGGTGCACGGGGAGAACATACCTGCCCTGCTGGCGGCCCACGCGGGAAAGCTGAAATTTTCCCATCAGGGAACGCCGGAATTCACCTACGTCTGGGACGGGAAGGAAGGGCCGGCGTCGGGGCCGGGCGCCCTTTTGTCCGTGACGGAAGGGCTGCTGGACGATATGATGCGGTTCCTGCGCGGTTAGGCGCGAAGGCGCGGCCGGCGGAGCGAAGAACAGTTCAAATGAGGAGGAGAAGAGCATGAAAAAATTTCTGGTCGTGGTGGATATGCAGAACGATTTTATCGACGGCGCGCTGGGGACGAAGGAGGCGCAGGCCATCGTGCCCGCCGTGGTAAAAAAGATCGGATCTTATGAGCCGGACTGCATTTTTGCGACGCGGGACACCCACGGGGACGGCTATCTGGAGACGCAGGAGGGGAAAAACCTGCCTGTGCCGCACTGTATCCGGGGAACGAAGGGCTGGGAAGTCAGGAGCGAGGTGGCGCAGGCCATGCCGAAAGCCGTCTATGTGGATAAACCCGTCTTCGGTTCCGCGCAGCTCGTCCGGCTGGTGGAGGAGCGGCTGCGGGAGGAAGGGATTCCGCAGGAGCAGGCGCGGATCGAGCTGATCGGCCTGTGCACGGATATCTGCGTGGTGTCCAACGCCATTTTGTTTAAGGCCATGCTCCCGGAGGCGCGGGTCGCGGCGGACGCTTCCTGCTGCGCGGGCGTGACGCCCGAAAGCCATCGCGCGGCCCTGGAGACCATGAGAATGTGCCAGGTGGAAGTCCTAAACGATCCGGAACGTTCCGGAGAAAAAGAGGGATGAGCCGATGAAAATCATCAGACAGGTGGGGATCATCTTTTTCGTCTGCTGGGCATCCCAGGCGCTGGAAGCCCTGCTGCCCTTCGATTTCCCGGCCAGCGTCATCGGGATGCTGCTCCTGCTGGCGCTGCTGTTTTCCGGCGCGCTGAAGGTGGACCACATCCGGGAAAAATCGGACTTTTTGCTGTCCAACATGGCGTTCTTTTTCATCCCGGCGGGGGTGAGCATCATCAACTATCTGGACGTGCTCAAAAGCTGCGCCCTACAGCTGGCTGTGATCTGCCTGGTCAGCACGGTGATCACCTTCGGGGCCACCGCCTGCGGCATGAAGGCCGCGCTGTATCTGATGCGGAAGGCAAAGCGGGACAAAACCGGTTCGAAGGGAGGAACGGAATGATGCAGGAGATTATGTCTTCCCCGTTTTTCGGAATCTGGCTGAGCATCGCCGCCTTCTGGATCGGGGTGAAGCTGCAGAAAAAGACGGGGCTGGTGATCTGCAATCCGCTGATCATCGCCATCGTCCTGGTGTCGGGGACGCTGCTGCTTCTGAAAGTCCCTTACGAGTCCTATGAGGCGGGCGGCTCCGTCATCAACATGTTCCTGGCACCGGCCACGGCCTGCCTGGCGGTTTCCATCTATACGAAAGCCGCGCTGCTGAAGGAAAACTGGATTCCCGTGGTGACGGGGGCGGTCTGCGGCTCCCTGGCGTCCATGGGAAGCGTGTTTCTGATGTGCAGGCTGTTTTCTCTGGACGAGGCCATGACCGTTTCCCTGATGCCGAAGTCCGTCACCACGCCCATCGCCGTGAGCATTTCGGAAGGACACGGAGGGATGGTGCCCATCACGGTGGTGGCCGTGATTTTTACGGGCATTCTGGGGAGCGTCCTGGCCCCCGGCCTGATCCGCCTCTTTCGGGTGAAGGATCCGGTGACGGCGGGGATCGCCATCGGGGCCTGCTCCCATGCGGTGGGGACTTCGAAGGCGCTGGAGCTGGGGGAGACGGAAGGGGCCATGAGCGGGCTGGCCATCGGGATCTGCGGGATTCTGACCGTGCTGTTTTCCCTTGTGCTGATGTGATATGGAGGAGAGATTCGGATGATCAAGGACGTGGAAATGCTGGACCGGATGCGCTGCATCGTGAAGCTGTACGACCGCCTGAGCGCAAGGGTCTGCGAAAAATGGAAAATCAACCGGACGGAAATGGATGTGCTGGCGTTTCTTAACAATCACCCGGAATTCGATGCCGCCCGGGACATCGTGGAGATCCGGATGCTTCCCAAAGCCAATGTTTCCCTGGCCGTGGAGTCCCTGATCCAGAAGGGGTATCTGGACCGCAGGATCGACGAGAGGGACCGCAGAAGGGTGCATCTGTCCATCACGCGGGAAGCGGCCGGCATCGTGCAGGCCATCGAAGACATGCAGAATTATGAGCGGGACGTGCGGATGCGGGGCTTTTCGGAAGAGGAGCAAAAGCTGTACGGGCGGATGATGCAGCGGATCTGCGAAAACGCCAGGGAGGAGCTGGAGCGCCTGCAGAAGCAGTCCGGGGAGATGCGGGCGGACAGGGCCCGTCCGGAAGGGGAGAAGGGATGAAGGCGGAGTCCGCCCGCGCCGGGAAATCCCCGGAAGGGCGTTTCGCGGCGGCGTTCGGGGAGCCCGGGCTGTACGCGCTCGTCGCGGGCTGCTTTCTGCGCCTGTTCTACGTGATCTTTTCCACGATTTACGACCGGCAGTACGACATCGGCATGATCGATCTGGACGCCGGGCATACGGTGACGGGAGGACATCTGGCCTACATCCAGTATCTGTTCGAAAACGGGCATCTGCCGGATTTCGACCCCACTTCGGTTTACCAGTTCAACCATCCTCCCCTGCACCACGCCGTCAGCGCCCTCTGGCTGAAATTCGCGTCGCTTTTCCTGAAGGACACGGCGGTCCTGGAGGAGTCGCTGCAGGTCGTGCCCTTCCTCTGTTCCCTGCTCATCCTCGCGGTGCTGTACCGGATCGTGCGCCGGTTTTCGCTGGGAAAGGGGGCGGTCTGCTTCGCGATGGCGCTGTTCGCCTTTCATCCGGCCCTGGTGCTTCTGTCCGGAAGCGTGAACAACGACTGCATGAGCCTGCTTCTGACGCTGCTGTGCGTGGACTTCTGCATGGCCTGGAGCCGGCGCCCCTCGGCGGGAAACATCGCGAAGCTGGCCCTGGCCATCGGCCTGGGCATGATGGCGAAGCAGAACGTGGCGGAGATGGCCTTTCCCATCGCCTTCGTCTTTCTGTATGTGCTGGTACGGCGCTGGAAGGAGGGGGGATTTGAGCGGGCGAAGGGGCTCATCGGGCAGTTCGCCCTCTTCGGTGCGCTCTCCCTTCCCCTGGGCCTCTGGTTTTATGTCCGGAACATGGTGCTGTACGACATGCCGCTGGTGTGGATCTATACGCTGCCGGAGGATTCCTGGCAGTACACGGGAAACGTTCCGGTCATCCACAGGTTTTTGTGGCCCGTCCCCTCGGAGATGGTGGATAACCTGCTGCATTTTAAGCTGGGCTGTGGATACAACGTGTGGATGCAGATCGTCCGCACCTCCGTGCTGGGGGAATGGGACATGGTGGATGTGGGCCGGGGCGTGAAGGTTCTCGCGGTGCTGCTGATGCTGGCGGGGGCGGCGCTGGCGGCCGCGGCGTTTCTGTCCTTCCTGTCCGTGTTCGTCCTTTCCCGGGGCCGGGCGGGGGAGGCGGAAGAGAACAAAGGGAACGGGATACTGACGGCGGACCGGATTCTGTTCGTGTCCGCCTATTTCGTGAACCTGCTGTTTTATCTGAAATTCTCGTATGATTATCCCCAGGAGTGCAGCATGCACTTTCGGTATATCGAGATCGAGCTGTTGTTCCCGGCGGTAGCGCTGAGCTTCGTCTGGCAGGGCTGCCGGAAAAGATGGACGAAGGGCGTTTTGAGCGCGCTGCTGGCGGTTTTCTGCGCTCTCAGCGCGGCCATGATCGCCGTCTGGTGCCTGGGGTAAGAAACGGATCAGGGATCGGGACGGGAGCCGGAGAAAGGGAGCGACCCCGCTGCGGCGGAAAAGAGGGAAAGCCCCTGGCGGGGCGGAAGGAGGAGGAAATGGCCGACAGGATGCGGTGGAAGAGGGAATACGGTCAGCTGGGCCTGACGGCGCTTTGCGCCGCCGGCCTTTTCGGGCTCTTATTCGGGATGCTGAATCTGTATCCTGTCGGGGATGGATCCATCCTCATGACGGATCTGTATTCCCAGTATGTGCCGCTGCTATACCGTTTTTACGACGTCGTGACGGGGGAGAAGGGCCCGTTTGCGGATCTCTTCCTCTCCGGCGGGGCCAACCTCTACGCGGATACGGCCTGCGAGCTGGTCAATCCGGTGAATTATCTGCTGCTGCTGTTCGGAAGGGAGCGGATTTATCTGGCGGTGAACGTCCTGTTTCTGGCTTACGGCGTTCTGGCCGCCCTGTCGGCCCACTTTTTCCTGCTTCGCTGCTGGCCCGGACGGAGGGGGTGGAATACGGCCCTGAGCCTGTGCTACGCCTTTTCCGGCTATTTCGCATACAATTTCCAGATCATCCGGTGGATGATCTTTCCCGTCCTGTTCCCGCTGTTCGCCCTGTCCCTCCTGCGGCTGTCCCGAAAGGGAAAGGGAGGGATCTACGCCCTGCTTTTGGCCTGGCAGCTGGCGCTGAGCATCCAGCTGGGGTTCATGACCCTGCTGTTCGTCCTCTTTTCCGGAGGGCTGTACGCGCTTTTTCTGGAGCGAAAGGAGGAACGCGCCTGGCGTCTGGGGCGGCTGGCCTGGTATACCCTGGCCGGGATCCTTCTGGCCGGGGCCGTTTTGCTGCCCTCGTTCCGGATCCTGCTGTCCTCCTCCCGGGCCGGGGAAACGCTCTCCTGGCTGGGGGTCATGAAGCGGCACGGGCTGGACGACCTGTTCGAGCGGCTGTTCCAGATCGCCCAGCCGGCGCTCGTAGCCCTTCTTGCCTGGGGGGGAGCCCGCGCCTTTCGCGGGCGCTGCCGGGGAAAACGGCTGCCCGCTGATCTGCGCTTTCTGCTGGCTCTCAACGCCTTTTTGTGGCTCACCGTGCTGCTGGAGCCGGCCAATCTTCTGTGGCATCTGGGCTCCTACGTCTGTTTTCCGGTGCGCTACGCCTACATGGCGCTGCTGGCCCAGGTCTGCCTGGCCAAACGGCTGTTGCCGGATCCGGCAGCGGGCATCGAACCGGAAGAGGCCGGAGCGGAAAGGGGCGAATCGTGCGGGAAAGGAAGCGCGGGAAGATCCGGGGGAAGCCGCCTTCGGCCGCTGCCGGCGGTTTTGGGCGCCGCTGCCTGCTGCGCGGCGGCGCTCTGGCTGACGCTGCGCTGGCAGGAGCGGATCGTGCAGGCATTCTCCTCCCTGGCCATCAGCAGCGTGTGCCCGGCGGAGACCGGAATGGTCTGCGCGATCATGGCCCTGCTGATGGCGGCGGGGCTGTGCGCCCTGTCGGGCGGCAGGTTTCAGCGCCTGCTGTTCGGCCTGGCAGCCTGCTGCTGCGGCCTGTGTCTGAACCTGTTCATCATCCTGCCGGAGAGCTCCGCCGTCCGCCAGGAGAACAGGGCCGCTTATGAGGAAATGACCCGCATCCGGGAGGAAAAGGGGGAGGATCCCCTGGCCCGGGACGGGGAGACGGAGGCAGGGCTCCCCTTAAATGCGGCCCTGGTCAGCGGACAGGGGTCCCTGTCGGGCTATATCCCCACATCGGACAGCGGGTTCGCGAAGACCATGGAGGACCTGGGCTATCTGGTTCCCTGGGTGGCCACCCAGGACGTCGGGGGGACCCGGATTTCCAACGATCTGCTGCGGACGGCGATGGTCTTCGACCTGCCGCCGGAGGAACTGACGCTGGAGGGGGAGACCCCGCTGGAACGCCAGGACGGTCTGGCCCGGCTCGTCTCCGGGGAAAGCGCGGTGGAAATACTGGACGGAGACGAACTTGAGCGGGGCGAAAACGGGAAATATCTGATTCGGGCAAACGGCGCGCGGACGGTCTGGCTGGACGCGGGAGCGCCAGCCTCCCGGATCCGGCTGTCCGCCAACGGGACGCCGGTGGAAATCCCGGAATCCGGTACCGCCTACAGCCCGCACCGGCTCATCGAAATCGGTTCCTTCGAGGACGAAGAAATCGTCCTGGAGGCCGTGGACTCGGCAGGGAATCCCCTCCCGGCGGAGGGGCTGCAGATCGGCCTGGCGGACGAAGGGCGGTGGCAGGAGACCGCGGCGCTGCAGGACAGGGGCGTTTCTGTGGAATTTTCGGCGGGGGAGATCCGCGTGGAACTGCCGGACGGTTTTGCCGGGCAAACCCTGTTTTTGCCCTTCGCGGCCCTGGACGGATGGCGCTGCCAGCGAAACGGGAAGGCGGCGGAGGTGAGCCGCATTCTGGGCGGTTTTCTGGGAGCGGCCCTGGAGGATGGGGAAAACCTCCTGGTCTTTTCCTTCCGGCCGCCCTGGCTGGCGGCCGGGCTGGTCTGCACGCTTCTGGGGGCGGCCCTTCTGGCCTGCCTGACGGCGGTTTCCCGAAAGGAAGGGGAAACGTCCGGCGGGAGCGCAGGGGCGGACGGCGCCGCGCAGAAGGCCGTATTCCGGCTGCGGACGGCGGCGGGACGGCTGTATCAGGCCCTTTGGCTGGCCGGGCTGGCGGGGATTTACGCCCTTCCGGCAGCGGGACTTTTCTGCTATCTTGCGGGGAAGCTTTTGTCCATATGGTAAGACGGGAGACGCGAAGAAGATGAGGAAAACGGGAAGGAAAACGGGTTTGGCAGGACGGCTTGCGGCGCGGGCCATGCGGGCGGCGGCGCTTCTGGCGGCGACCGTGGCCGTGGCTTTGGCCGGATGGGACGGGGTATCCGCGGAATGGATCGGGCAGCCCTCCTGGAGGGTCTTTTCAGCGCGGGCCGACGAAAGCGGGATCTGGGTGGAAACCGCAGGGGAAAACCTGATGCTGCTCCCCGGGGTCCGGGTGACGGCGGACAGCCGGGAAGGAAGGGGCTTCGATCCCTCCCTGGTGCGGGACGGGATCTCGGACGATCCGGATTCGCGCTGGTCTTCCGAAAACGACTGGGAGGACGCAGAACACTGGCTGCAGGCGGAGTTTTCCAGGCCGCAGAAGGTTGGGCTCGTCCGGATTTACTGGGAGAGGACCAACGCGCAGAGCTACGCCCTGGAATATTCCCACGACGGAAAAAACTGGGAGCAGGCGGCAGAATTTCAAAGCCGTCCGGAGAGCGCGGTACAGGATATCCTGCTGGACGAGCCCGCAGAGGCGGCGTACTGGCGGCTCCACGTCCGGGATGTGGCGCGGCAGGAGGAGGATTTGAGCCTGTATTATCAGAACGTTTCGGTGCTGGAGCTGGAGCTGTATGCGGGGATCGGGGACTCTTTCCGGATCGACGCGCCCAGGATCCCGTCAGGAGAGGGGAGAAAGCTTTCCCTTCCGCAGGTTCCGGACGGCTATGAGCTGACCTTCGCGGGCTGCGATTACGAGACGCTCATCGGCGCGGACGGGAAAATTTCGGATACGATTTCGGACGTACGGGCGGAGCTGGGCTTTCGCCTGACCCGGGACGGGGTTTCGGAGGAGCTTCCGGGGCTCGCCGTTACCGTGCCGGCCTCGGGATCCGGGGCTCAGGACGGCCCGGCGGGGGAATCCGGGGGAAGCGCTCTGCCGGAGAGCATTTCCGTGCGGGAATGGGCGCCCGGAGAGGGAAGCCTGTCCCTGGCGGCGGGAGCCAGAATCGTTTTGCTGGAAGGCGGGGACGAAGAGCTGGAAGCGGCGGCAGCGCTGTTCGCCGGAGAGCTTTCCGGCCTGCTGGGACAGGAAGTGCCCGTCCTCGCGGGGGACGGGGGGCGGACGGCGCAGGCCGGGGATATTTTTCTGGAAGTCGTGGATGAAAAGGAAACCGAAGGGCTGGGGGACGAGGGCTACCGGATGGACCTGGTGGTTCTGGACAGCGCGGGCGAAGGAAGCCCGGGCGAAGGAAGCCCGGGCGGGAACAGCGTGGGAACCGTTTCCGTCCGGGCCCGGACGGCGCAGGGGATCCGCTGGGGCTGTGTGACCCTGCTGGATCTGCTGGAGGAAACGGAAGGGACGCTCCCTGCGGGCGCGATCCGGGATTATCCGCGCTACAGCGTCCGGGGCTTCGGCATCGACGTGGGCCGCAGGCCCGTGAGCCTGGAGCTCCTTTACCGGATCGTGGAGGAGCTGTCCCGGCATAAAATGAACACCCTTCAGATCCATTTAAACGACAATCAGATCATCGCCCAGAGCGAGTACGACGGCACCGAAGAGGGGGCCAGAAGCCTCTATGCCGGATTCCGGCTGGAATCGGAGGTGAAAAACGAAAAGGGCGAGGGGATTACCTCCACGGATCTGTTTTATACGAAAGAAGAGTTTATGGAGCTGGTGGAAACGGCGAAAGCGTACGGGGTGGAAATCGTGCCGGAAATCGACACGCCCGCCCACAGCCTGGCCCTGACGAAAGTTTTTCCCTCCCTGGGGCTTTCCGGAAATCCGGAGAGCGTGGATCAGCTGGACCTGTCCAATCCGGAATCCGTCCGGCTGGCGAAAGGGCTGTGGGAGGAATATCTGACGAAGGACGCCCGGGGGAACGCCCGGGAAGAGGGCGGTGGAGATCCGGTTTTCGGGGCGTGCGATGCCGTCCACATCGGCATGGACGAATACTTCGGGAAAAAAGGGGAGTATCTCTCCTATTTGTCGGAGATCGTTTCCTTCGTGCGGGAGACGGCGCCGGACAAGGAGATCCGCATCTGGGCCAGCCTGTCCGAAATGGCGGAAGAGGCGGGCGCGAAGGAGGAGATCCTCCGCAGCCTGCCGGAGGACGTTCAGATGCAGGTCTGGGATACGTCCTGGGCGGATCCGGAGGAGATGTATGAGGCCGGATTCCCCATCATCAATTCCCTCAGCAGCAGCCTGTATCTCATCCCGGGCGGCGGGTACGACTGGCTGGACGGGGATTTCCTCGAGGCGCAGTGGGAGCCCAACGTCTTTTGGACGGCGGAGCGCACCTGGACGCTGCCGGCCTGGTCGGAGCGGATGCTGGGCGCCTGCTATATGATGTGGAACGACTGGTGGAGGCAGGACGGGGAGGAGATTTCGGAGGACGGCCTGTTCGCCCGGTTTCTGGATCCGCTGCCGGCCATCTCGGGAAAACTCTGGGGGGACTGAACATAAGAAAACGGACGAAAGCGAAAGGAGTTTGTCATGTCATCGCGCATTAAAAATATGACCGAAGGAAAACCGGTCTTTCTCATCATCTCATTCGCCCTGCCGCTGATGGTGGGCAACGTCTTCCAGCAGCTGTATACGGTGGTGGACACCATGGTGGTTGGCAAGGCGCTGGGAGTGGGAGCACTGGCTGCCCTGGGGGCCGCGGACTGGCTCAACTGGATGATGCTGGGGACGATCCAGGGACTGACGCAGGGCTTCGGCATTCTGATGGCCCAGGAGTTCGGGGCGGGGCGGCACGAACGGCTGAGAAAGGTGGTGGGGAACGCCACCGTCCTTTCCGCGCTGGGCGCGCTGCTGCTGTTGATCGCCGGCCAGCTGGTGGCCCGTCCGGTGCTGGTCCTTTTGCAGACGCCGGAGGAGATCATCGGAAACGCCCTGCTGTATCTGCGCATTATGTTTCTGGGAATCCCCATCGTCATGGCCTATAATTTCCTGGCCACCATCCTGCGCTCCCTGGGGGACGGGAAGACGCCGCTGCACGCCATGATCGTGGCTGCGCTCACCAATATCGCCCTGGATCTTCTGTTCGTTCTGGTCTTTGGCTGGGGCATCGCAGGGGCCGCCGTAGCCACGCTGATCGGCCAGCTGGTATCCAGCCTGTTCTGCCTCTGGCACATCCGGAAGATCGAAATGCTGGCGCTGAAGAAACCGGATTTTTGTATGGAAGGCTATCTTGGGAAAAAGCTTTTGTATCTGGGATCGCCCATGGCCCTGCAGGGCGTGATCATTTCGGTAGGCGGCATGATCGTGCAGTTCGTGGTCAACGGCTTCGGCGTGCTGTTCATCGCGGGATTTACGGCCACCAACAAGCTGTACGGGGTGCTGGAAGTGGCAGCCACCTCCTATGGCTATGCCATGGTCACCTATGTGGGGCAGAATCTCGGGGCCGGGAAGATCGACCGGATCCGGAAGGGGGTGCGCGCGGCGCTGGGCGTGGCGACGCTGACCTCCGTAGCCATCGGGGCGGCCATGCTTTTGTTCGGAAAAATCGTTTTGGGCTGGTTCATTTCCGGAACCCCGCAGGAAGTGGAGCAGACCATGCAGGTCGCCTACTTTTATCTGGCCGTGATGAGCGTCTGCCTGCCCATCCTGTATCTGCTGCACGTGACCCGTTCGGCCATTCAGGGGATGGGAAACACCCTGCTGCCCATGGTTTCGGGCATCGCGGAATTTCTGATGCGAGCCCTGACCGCGGCGCTGCTGCCGCTGGCGGTAGGGGAAACGGGCATCTTTTTCGCGGAAGTGATGGCCTGGGCCGGGGCGGACGTGATTCTGGTGGTCAGTTACTGGAAGATCATGCGGGAGACCGCCGCGCGGTTTCGAAAACCATAACAGAGTAAAAGCCGTGCTGAGGGATACCAATGATTCCGGCAATGATGGCAGTTTACTGACTGGTTATACAATGGATGAAATTGATTTAAATTCCTTACGCTCCTACCGCATTGAATTCGAACATCGCAATCCCGAGCATATTTGGAACGGAAATGACGATGAAGCATTTCTAAAAAATATGGGTGGACATTCTGTTGCCAGAAACCCAAGAATTCAAACGATGTTCCGCATGATTGGATTGGGAGACAATATAGGGTCAGGTTTTCCTGCAATATTAAACGCATGGGGAAAAGAACAATGGCGGAAACCGGATTTGAGCCAAAATGAAGAACTGCATCAGGTAGAATTAAAACTTTGGATGCCAGGATGCAGTCAATAGATTGATAAGCGCAGATTTGATTATGAAAAAGCGTCAGAGGAGACAATTTATTTACTGCAGAAAATAGTTGTAAAAAAATCAGTTGTTGTAACTGCTATATATTTCAAAAGATCTATTTAGACGAAACAGCAGCGCATAAAAATCCGCCATTGAAAGATACTACTTCCAGAAATGGTGAGTACAGTAAATGGAGGAAGTTTTTATATGAAAGCGACGGGAATAGTAAGGCGGATCGACGACCTGGGGCGCATTGTGATCCCGAAGGAAATCCGGAGGACGCTGCGCATCCGGGAGGCGGATCCGCTGGAGATTTTTACGGATCGGGAAGGGGAAATCATCCTGAAAAAATATTCCCCCATCGGGGAGATGAGCACGTTTGCCAGGCAGTATGCGGAGAGCCTGGCCCAGGTATCGGGGCACGTGACGCTGATTGCGGATCGGGATCAGTTCATCGCGGCGGCGGGAGGCTGTAAGCAGATTCTGGGCAGGGAGATCAGCAGGGAACTGGAAGAGCGCATGGAAAACAGGGAATGCGTGATGGCGGCCAAAGGGGACAAAAATTTCATCCCGGTGGCGGCGGAGGGGACGGAGGAGTTCGTCCATGAGGCGGTCTGCCCCATCATCTGCGAGGGGGACGTCATCGGCGCGGTGATCCTTCTGGATGCGGATCCGAAAAACGGGATGGGGGAAGTGGAGCAGAAGCTGATCCAGTCCGCGGCGGGGTTTCTGGGGAGACAGATGGAGCAGTGAAAAACGGGGAACTGTGTTGAATATGGAAGATTGAAAAAAGGAAGAGGCAATTCCGCAGAACGGTCTCTTCCTTTTTTGGGGCGAAATTCTCCCTGTCCGGATGGAATCAATAGAGCGTCCTCAGGATTTTCACGCAGGAATCGATCCTCAGTACGCCGCTGTCCAGGGATACCTGGTAATTTTTCGCATAGCCCCACTTCCTGTCCGTATAGAAGCGGTGGTAGGCCGCGCGGCGTTTGTCCTTGTCCCTGATGCGGGCCTCCGGGGAATCCGTCCGCTCGCCGTATACGTCCACGATCCTCTTCGCCCGGTACTCCGGGCTCGCGTGGATGAATGCGGTGAGGCAGTCCGCGTGGTCCCGGAGAATATAGTCCGCGCACCGCCCGACGATGACGCAGGGGCCCTTTTGAGCCAGGTCCAGGATGACGCTGCGCTGGGCTTCCCACAGATAATCCTCGTTGACGGGACCGAAGGCGCGGTTGGAAAAGACGGAAGCGATGAAGCTGCCGGAGGAGGACTTTTCCGCATTCCGGATATAGGATTCGGCGAAGCCGCTCTCCTGAGCGATCTTTTCGATCAATTCGCTGTCATAGCAGGGAATCCACAGCTGCCGGGCCGTTTCTTTCCCGATGGTGCGGCCTCCGCTGCCGAATTCCCGGCTGATGGTGATGATGCGGTTTTTCATGATGCATGAACCTCCTTTCGGTTTAATTCCCGGTACGTGCGGCGGATCAGCGCGACGGCCACCAGAAACGTCAGCAGATCCGATACCGGCATGGAAAGCAGAACGCCGTCCAGGCCGAAAAATACCGGCAGCAGCAGGGCGAAGCCCACGCCGAAGACGACTTCGCGGATCATGGACAGGGCGGTGGATTCCGCCGCTTTTCCCATGGCCTGCAAGAAGATGAAGCAGGCCTTATTGACGCAGGCCAGAACGATCAGACACAGGTAGACCCGAAATGCCCTGACGGCGAAATCGGTATAGCAGGAGCTCTCGTTGGCGGCCCCGAAGATGGAGATCAGCTGGCAGGGAAAGCATTCCGCCAGGACGAATCCCACGGCGCCCACGGCCGCTTCGGCCAGGAGCAGCTTCGTAAACAGTTCCTTGACGCGGGAACGCTTCTGGGCGCCCATATTGAAGCCCACGATGGGAATGCAGCCGGCCGCCATCCCCACCACGACGGAGATGACGATCTGGAAGAACTTCATCACGATGCCCACCACGGCCATGGGGATCTGCGCGTATTGGGCCTGCCCGAATACCTCGTCCAGCGCCCCGTATTTGCGGAGCATATTGTTGATGGCCGCCATGGCTGCGACCAGGGAAATCTGCGAAAGAAAGCTGGTGATTCCCAAAAGCAGCGTTTTGCAGCAGACCCCGGGATCCATTCGGAAATCACCCCGCCCGACCAGAAGCGAAATGATGCAGGGGACAGAGTACCGCCTCATCAGGCGGCCCACCGGTTCTGTCCCGAGAAACCGGTTCGATTGTTCCATTGGACGTTACCTTCCTTCCACAAAAAAACGTGCAGCCCATACGCAACCGGAATTACGCATGTCAGCTACACGTTGTTGTTTTTATTATATGGATTTCGAACAAAAATTTCAAAGGGCGTTTTGTACAAAAATTTCCTCCGCCCCATGTGGCAACCTTACCCCACGTACGCCTCGAATTCGTCGTCCAGCGCGTCGAAGAACACGATGCCGATGATGCCCCGGCCCGTGTGCGCGCCGATGGCGCAGCCCAGCACGGTTTCCACCAGCTCCCGGGGCTGCACGGCGGAAAGGAGCAGCTCTCTGGCGTATTCCAGGGATTCCCGGTCTTCCCCGTGGCAGATGCCCATGATCTGGCGGGAAGGGTCGCTGATGTGTTCCTGGACATATTCCACCAGGCTCTTTAAGGACTTCTTGCGGCCGCGGACGGTCTTCAAAACCGAAAGCGCGCCGTCCCGGTCCACGATGAGGACGGGCTTCATGTCCAGAAATTCCCCCGCGGTGCCCTTGAACTTCGACAGCCGTCCGCCCTTGATCAGATATTTCAGCGTCCGGACCGTGAACACGTGGTGGATGTGCTCCACATAAAAGTTCGCCGCCCGGATGAGGGTATCCTTCCCGGCTCCGTGCTCCTGCATCAGCAGCAGCTTATAGACGATGAGGCCGAAGCCGATGGATGCGGAACGGGAATCGATGATGGTCAGATCGAAGTCCGGGTAATCTTCCAGCACAGCCTGCTTCGCCAGGTTGGCCGCGTTGAAGGTGCCGGCGATGCCCGTGGAAAAACAGAGGTAGATCACGCTGTCCCCCCGCTTCGCATAGGGACGGAACGCCTGCTCGAACATGTCCGGGTTGATGTGATAGGTCCGGATGTCGCGGTTCACGTCGTCCAGCATTTCATAAAACTCGGGCGTGGAAATGGTGGCCCCGTCCAGATAATCCACGTCGTCGATGACCACAGGGGTGGGGATTACGTGCAGATGAAACCGGTCGATGATCTCCGGAGGGAGATCGCTGGCCGAATCGGTAATGATTTTTAACATAGATTCCTCCGTCAAAAGGATTTTTGCGGGCTCTTCCGGGACCGCATAAACAATTGTATCACAAAGAGAGGGAAAAAGACCTTGTCTTTCTCTTAATTTTATCCGAAATCATTCCGAAGAAGATCACACCTGGCTCATCTGATTGAGCAGCCCGATCTTCATATCGTACAGCTTTTGAGAAAGATCCACGTATACCCCGTGAGGGTTGACCAGACGGCGGGTTTCCTCCCAGAGCGTGTCCAGCTCCGCGGAACAGTATTCCCGGATTTCCATGACTTTGGGGGAATGATAGACGCACCGGCCGTTCTGGAAGACGGGGACCATCATTTCCCGCATCCGGTAGCTGCCGGGTTCCAGCTTCGTCTTTTTCCAGGGCTCGTTGGGATCGAAGAGCACCAGGGGTTCGTCCTCGCTGAAGGTCTCGCCCACCAGGCAGATCAGATCCGCCTTGATCTTGCCGGTCTCGGCCTCGTAAATGCGGTAAATGGTCTTGTTGCCCGGGTTGGTGACCTTCTCCGAATTTTCGGACAGCTTGATTTTCGGAATGAACTCGCCTGTGGCGCTGTCCTGAATGGCCGCCAGCTTGTAGACGCCGCCGAAGGAGGGCCAGTCCTTGCTGGTGATCAGATGGGTGCCAACGCCCCAGGAGGTGATCTGGCAGCCCTGCACCTTCAGGCTGTCGATGAGATATTCGTCCAGATCGTTGGAAGCGGAGATCACCGCGTCGGGGAAGCCCGCCGCGTCCAGCATCTTGCGGGCCTTTTTGGAAAGATAGGCCAGATCACCGCTGTCCAGGCGGATGCCGTAAAAGGTCAGGGGAATGCCGCTGTTGCGCATCTCCGTGAAGACGCGGATGGCGTTGGGCACGCCGGATTTTAAGGTGTCGTAGGTATCCACCAGCAGGATGCAGGCGGAAGGGTACAGATTCGCGTAGGTTTTAAACGCCGTATATTCGTCCGGAAAGCTCATGATCCAGCTGTGGGCGTGGGTGCCTTTCACGGGGACGTCGAAAAGCCTGCCCGCCAGCACGTTGCTGGTGCCCACGCAGCCGCCGATCATGGCCGCCCTGGCCCCGTAAATCCCGGCGTCCGGCCCCTGCGCCCTGCGCAGGCCGAATTCCATGATGCCGTCCCCGCGGGCCGCGTAGCAGACGCGGGAAGTCTTGGTGGCGATCAGGCTCTGGTGGTTGACCAGGTTCAGGATGGCGGTTTCCACCAGCTGGGCCTCCATGATGGGGGCGATCACCTTGACCATGGGTTCTCTGGGAAACATCACGCTCCCTTCCGGAATGGCGTAAATATCGCCGGAAAACCGGAAATCCCTCAGGTATTCCAGAAAATCCTCTTCGAAAATGCCGAGGCTTCTCAGATAATCCAGATCCTCCGCTGAAAAATGCAGGTTGTTGATGTATTCGATGACCTGTTCCAGGCCGGCGCAGATCGCGTAGCCGGAATCCATCGGGTTGTTGCGGTAAAAAGCGTCGAAAATGACGGTCTCATTGCGGTCTTTGTTCTTGAAATAACCCTGCATCATGGTCAGTTCATAAAGATCGGTCATGAGGGTAAGATTGTGTTCACCCATGATTTTCCCTCCTGAAAGATGAATCTTATTGGTATTTTTCCGATAACGTGATCAGGATGAAGCCGATCACGAACAGGACGATCAGGGACAGAACGCCGTATTTGGAGCTGTGCAGGAACCAGGCGCAGGCGGACAGGATCAGAGGCCCGAAGAAATCCGCGAATTTGCCGAACACGTCGAAAAACCCGAAATATTCGCTGGATTCGTCTTTGGGAACCAGCTTGCCGAAATAGGAACGGGACAGCGCCTGGATGCCGCCCTGGCAGATGCCCACGCAGACCGACAGAATCCAGAATTCCGCCTCCGTATCCAGCCCGTATCCGAAGATACAGATCCCGATGTACATGAAGATGAAAATCTTGATGAGCCGCATGGTGCCGTACTTTTTCGCCAGCGTTCCGCTCAAGATGGAGCAGGGGAAGGCCACGAACTGGGTCAGCAGCAGGGCCAGCACCATGGCGTTGGAATCGATCCCCACCTCGCCGCCGTAGGTGGTGGCCATGGAAATGATGGTGCCAACGCCGTCGATGTAACAGAAATATCCGAGGATGAACAGGAGCAGCCGTTTGTCCTTCGACAGCTTTTTCAGCGTCTTTCCGAGGCGGCTGAAGGTGGCGGAGATCACGTGATCCTGCCGGGGAATGGAATATTTCTGATGGACGTTCTTATACAGGGGAATGGACATCGCCGCCCACCACACCATGGTGATCACGAAGGAAATCCGGGTGGCGGAGGTCATGGTAAGGCCCAGGGCGTCGCAGTTTAAGATGAGAAGCAGCCCGGCCACGAAGGGGATACAGCTGCCGATATAGCCGAAGGCGTAGCCGTAGGTGGAAACCCGGTCCATCCGGTCGTTGGTGGTGACATCCACGAGCATGGCGTCGTAAAAGACGTTGCAGGCCGCATAGCCGATGCGGGACAGGATAAAAAAGACCAGAAACGAAATCCAGCCCGGCGCGAAGGTGAACAGCAGCCCTCCGGCGATGGCCAGGACGAAAAATGCGGTGAAAATCTTCTTCTTCATCCCCTCATAATCGGCGATGGCGCCAAGGATCGGGGATAAAATCGCAAGGATCAGGATGGAAATGCTGGTGGCGCTGCCCCACAGGGAGGTGGCGGTGGAGGAAGCGACCCCGGCCCCTTCGGCGAGGCCGCGGAAGTAAATCGGAATGGTGGCGGTGACGATCATGATGAAGGCGGAATTTGCCACGTCGTACAAAATCCAGCTCTTCTCCGACCGCGTCAGCCGGCTGTCAGCGTTTTTCTCTCTCATAAGAAACTCCTTCTGGTAAAAAATCTTTTGAATACCCAACTATTTTACTTCATGGCAGAAAAGAAAGCAATGAAATCCCGCCGCAAAATCCTTAAATCGTCTTTTTGTTGACGTAAGAATTCTCAAATTTCGAATACACGATGGTCTGGGCGTGGTAAAGGCTGTAATATCCGGACAGCATATAGCTGATGGCCACCGCGATCAGATAATAGTAGGCGTGGTCGAAGCCGAACAGCTCGAAGCTGATGAGCAGGGCGGTGATGGGGCAGTTGGTCACCCCGCAGAAGACAGCCACCATGCCGATGGAGGCGCACAGAGGGGCGTTGGCGCCGATGAGGGCCGCGAACAGGCAGCCGAAGGTGGCCCCGGTGAAAAACGAGGGCACGATCTCCCCGCCCTTGAAGCCGGCCCCGATGGTGAGGGCGGTGAACAGGATCTTCAGGAGGAAAGCCAGAGGGGCGGCCTCGCCGGCCAGCGCCCGCTCGATGACGTCCATGCCGGGCCCCAGATAATCGTCGGTTTGAACCAGCAGGGTCAGCAGGATGAGAAAGACGCCGCCCATAGCCGTGCGCAGATAGGCGTTTTTGAAAAATCTGGCGTACTGGGCCTTGAAAAAGCTCATGGCCCGGCAGAACAGGATGCTCACCAGGGCGCAGAGAATTGCCAGAACGACGACGCGGAAGGCGGAGGTCAGGTTCAGCTCCAGCGCCGTCCGGATTTTCAGGTTGTCGAAGGGGGAATGCAGGGCGCGGGCCAGCAGAAAGGCGGTGAGGGAGGCCCAGATGCAGGGCACCAGGGCGGCGTAGTACATCACCCCGACGCTGGCGATCTCCATGGCCAGAAAAGCCGCCGCCATGGGGGTCCCGAAGAGGGCGGAAAAAGCGGCGGAAATCCCGCTCATCAGGATGATCTTCCGGTCCTTTTCGTTGAACCGGAATTTTTCCCCCAGCTGTTCCCCGATGCTGCCGCCGATCTGCATGGCCGCCCCTTCCCGCCCTACGGAGCCGCCGAAGAGGACCGTCAGGAGGGTGGAGATGAAAATCAGCCCGCTCATCCGCAGCGGGATATGGGCCTCCTTATGGATGCTGTCGATCACCGTATCGGTTCCCGCGTTGTTTTCATAGTGAAACGTTTTGTACAGAAAGACGATGAGAAGGCCCGCCAGCGGCAGGAACAGAAGGATCCAGGGATGGGCGTGGCGGAAATCCACCGCGGCCTTCAGGCCGAAATTGAACAGGGTGCTGACGGAACCCACCACGAGCCCCGTGATCGTGGAAAAAAACAGCCACCGGAGAAACTGAAACAGATTGCTCAGGCTGCTGTACAGAGCGTTATCGGATAATTTCCGGCGCAGCCGGGTCTCTTCGGCCGCTGTGGACGGATCGTTGGTCATGGCGTTTCCTCCCTCATCAGTAAAATGCGACGTTCTGTCCGCCTTATTGTATCACTTTAACGGAGGAAAGAAAAGGGAGATCGCCCACGCCGCCAAAGGCGAAGGAACGATCTCCCTGAAAAGGAGAAAAACAGTGAGATAAACTTTTATGCGTACTTTTCGTTGAAGGCCTGCTGAATGGCGGCTTTCGTCTCCGGATCCTGCTCCGCGGAAAGCTGGTAGCGAACCCTCGTCTTCATGTACTCCGTGCCGATCCTGATGCCGGCCTTGCAGGCCACGACGCGGACCCTCTTGTCGGGATGATCCAGATAATGGGTGATGTGGTTGACGGAATCCTCATCGCCGATGTTGGCCAGCGATTCCAGAGCCGCGCAGATAACGTCCGCGTCCGCATGCTTCCCGTCCATCAGCTTGATGATCCCGGCGCTCTTCTTCTTGCCCTCCAGCTTTTTGATTTTCCCGATGGTGCTTTCGTCGCTCATGATAAATGACCTCCTCGTTCGAACTGTTCATCTTTGAACTATTTTTGATTATAGGCCGGAAGTTTGTTCAAACTGTGACGACTTTATAAACTTGCCATAAAAAACGGATAAAAAATCCGGAGGGGAGGTTTCCGAATGTGGAACGATTATCTCAAAATCTGTGCGGGAGACAGCCAGAAACAAGTTGTCAAGGACTTTTTATTCAAAAAAGCTCGGAAGTCTCTTTTGTTTTGGGAAATGACTGTTTTACATAAAATCGACCTATGTAGGCAACTATTGTTGCCAAAACAATTCATTCAATGCATAGAGATTTGGACTGTTAAATCCCGTCCGCACAGTTGTTTGTTCTCTTTTAGGCCCATTGTTTTTTTTTAATAAAGATTTAACTGGCCTTTTTATGGTAGATATATCCACTATACTATGATATAATAATGACAAAATATTTTCTGTATTTCCAAAAGAAAATTGTGACTTATGCCATGTCTTAATGTTACAAGTCAACAAATTATTTTCAAAACGTACATAATAAGAGAGGATGTGACCCATATGAGTGAAAATATAGTAGAAAAAAAAGCTAAAATCTTTATTAGCCATTCGGTTCAGGATATGGCGTTTGTCCGACCACTTGTCGATCTGTTTGAGCATATTGGCTTAACTGAGGACAATATGTTTTGCTCTTCAGTTCCAGGGTATAACATTCCTTTAGATAATAATATCTATGATTATCTGAAGGATCAGTTCCAAAATTATGATTTGAGAATTATTTTTGTACTATCTGAAAACTATTATAATAGCCCCGCTTCACTAAATGAAATGGGTGCTGCATGGGTTCTCCAACATAAGTATACAAGCATATTAATTCCGCATTTTGATTTTAGAGATATTAAAGGGGTTATCGACCAAATGCGGATATCGATCAAACTTGATTCAGATAAGTCTGAACTAAAAGCGCGCTTAAATGAGCTGAGGGACTCAATTATGAGGGAGTTTGGGTTAGGTACATCTTTGTCATCACAGAATATATGGGAACGTCATCGAGATGAATTTATAGACAAAGTAAATTCAACAGAAATTTACTGGAAGGATTTGCGGCAACTTAGAGATAACAATCGACCGTTTGTGGAATGGACTTCTCCATTAAAGAAGTTGATTGAAATGAACCCGTTTAGTTACGATGCTATGTATATGCTTGGTACAATTTATGCGGAACTAAATGATTTCGAAAATGCGGTTAAATATTTGAAGATGACAGCAACCTTGTCTAATAATAATGAACTACGAGAGAAAGCAAATAAAGGGCTACAAAATTTGGGATATTCGATATAGCCAAACATGATAGTTAGAAAGGGTATGAGTATGGGAACATATGATAAAACAGGACACGTTCCGCAATATGCTAATAATAGAGGCAGAAAAAGAACTATGTGGCCATTTCCTGGCACAAGTGCTATAGATTTGTTAAAAACAGACTATCATATTATGGTCGATTTTAATCTCTTAAAGACATCGAATTTTCAGCTCTTTTATCTGGAGTGGACTCAAAATATGTCTCTAAGCGAAAATAAGCGAATCTATGTACCATTCATGGAACATAATGGCTTATCTGTTCCTTCAATATATGAGAAGATAGAAGTACTTCAGTATAATGGATGCTATGATTATTATTCTCTTTTTAAATGCGTAAAAGGTATGGGAACTTGGCTATACCTTACGGGTGACGAAAAAACAGCTGAAAGCGTAATTAATGCATCCAAAGAAGCAAGAATCTACTTGCGAGTCTATAGATTAGACCAAGAGGGAAAACTAAGAAATTGTAGACGGCCTGAATTTAAAGTAATGCCGCCTTCAGATGCTTTTTCCCTGACAGATCGAATATTACCCGTTAGGAATGTTTTGCGAAAAAGCCAAATTTCACCAATAAAAGGAAGCATAGTATATACGTCAAAGCATCAGCCCGTTAAATTAGAAAATGAATTTTCATCTAACCCTCAGTCGATTACTTATCAGACAGATTTGCGAGGAGTTCAAGCTAAAATATATCAGGCTCAATGGTTGTCCATTTCTTATTTTGAAGATAAAGCAAAGCGGATGCTTGAAAAGCCGATACTTTGTGAGGGAATATGTTGGCCGACAGATTTACTTTATGACACCAACGGAGAGTTTGTTGGTATTCTTGTTCCAGCAGCTGAGGGGTACCAGCTTAAACAGCAGTTAATGAGTCAGCAAGGTCTGGAAAAGAATTTTCCGGAATGGAATAGACGTAATTTGACTCACCTCACAAAAGTGATTTTAGATAAAATTATATATTTGCAAGATAGAAATATCTTGTTTGGGCTTATAAATCCAGGTGCAATCTTTGTTAAGAATGAAAATTGCGTATATTTTACAGAAATGGACACATACCAAATTGAAGGCTATCCTATTTTGTCATATGAACGGGTTATGCAAGCACCTGAATTGCAAGACGCAAGTGAAGGAATGCGTCTATATACAAAGCAACAAGATAATTATGAAATCGCATTGCTTGTGTTTATGCTACTTATGCCAGGAAAATTTCCTTACAATAAGGGAAATAATAAAAGTATTTCAGATAGTGTAAAAAAGATGTCGTTCGCATTTCGATATGGAAAGCAAAACGAAGAACATGGTGCAAGGGAATACTTTGGTTTGTGGAGATTCGCATGGAGTCATTTGGGTTACGAATTGAAACAAGCATTTTATTATACCTTCCAGAATGGACAAGCTTTTAGCACACCGGAAAGACGGCGAGACGCTCGGTTTTGGCTAAAAAATGTAGAAGACCTAGAAAGAGAGCTTATTAATCCTTATGACGAAGAATCGCTTAAGATTTTCCCACGCACATTTAAAAGGTACAGCGGAACAAAGACAATTAAATGTATAAGGTGTGGAATTGAGCATTCAGATTTTTACTACAAGTATCCAGAAAAGAGAATTTGTAATTCATGTTTAGGCCAGCCCTCAGAGACATATTTTGTATGCAAAACCTGTGGCAAATCTTTTTATTATGATTTTGGGACGTTATTTAAATACGAAGAGTTGGTTAGAACAAAGAATTTTTCTATGCCTACCCATTGTCCTTATTGTCGTTCAGATAAAAGAAAATGTATATCTTCGGATCAATGATGATGGCCTTTGTTTTGATTGTGCAAAGATCGCCCGCGAGCGGATTGTCAAAAGGTATAACGGTAAATGTGGACACTTAATTGAACTAACTCAAGGACAGGTAGACTTTTATATGAAAAAATTTGGAAACCTACCACAGTGGTGTAAACAGTGCCGTGAAAAACGGCGCAATGGATACTAAACCTTAGAAAGGAGATGAGAAATGTGCAAAACGGATATCATTCAGAACCAGATCGCGTATTTAGCCTTGATGAATTCAAGCAGTTTGACCGGCTAAATCAAAATACAAATAGCAGAATTCCAATATTTTTTTGCGTTGACGTAAGTGGCTCTATGAGTACTAGGGTTGGCTTTTTTGAAACCAGGCTGTCTCTCCTTTCAAAGGTAATGGCAAAACTTCTGGAAAATATGAAAAGACACCCCATTCTTAGCGAACGCGCTGTAGTTGGTGTGGTTACATATAATAATAAAGCAATATTGCAGCAGCCTGCTTTGGATTTAGGTATTCTTGATATTAGAAATGCTACCAGTTTTGATGCGGAAAATCAGACTATTTTTTCTCTAGGATTGCGTCGTGCGTTACAAGCAATAGACCAGTACCGAGACGGTGTTCGTCGAAGCGATGTAGAAACATTCACGCCAATGCTTGTCTTTATGACGGATGGACAGCCAGTAGGGGATACAGACAGTGAAATTGAGTCAGTTTACAATGAAATATGGAGTAGAGTTCAAAAAAATGATCTTTACGTATTTCCAATTGGCATCAGCCAGCAAGCAAATATGTCCTATGTATGCGCTCTGGATCCAGAACATCATGGATACCAAATGATTAGCGAAAATGATTTCGAAAAGGTGTTTGCGAAAATTGAAGAACTTGTTAATGATAAACCTGTTGCTCCTTACGAGGAAGGAATTGAGATTACAATGAAATCATCAACCCAGGCGGACACAAAGGATACAGGGGCAGGAACATTTTTTGATGTAAGCGTCTTTGATGAGATAATTGACAGACATCAGTTTTGAAAACAGCAAGACAAAGTCTGCAAGAAGTAGTATTGAACTCAAAGGAAATGCTAAAAGCGACAAGTTCTTTTTAGTGCTGAGCTATATCTATTGGGCTTGCCGAGAGGAATCAGCATACATTCCAACAAAAGCGTTTGCATTACATTCAAACGGTAAGCCATATGCAGGTATATCAAGGGTCGATGAACAAGTTGCGACCCTTGATATTTTATCGCTTTGGCGTTATGCTGGTTGGAAAACGGTAATTGTAATGTTCTAGATACAGTTGGTTAATTTATATCTGGTAAACGAAGTTTACATGGCTTATGGGGGGATCGTGAATAAGGAATGACTCGTCACCTCTGTTGCATCTCATTTTTGAGCATACGCTTGATCTTGTCGCTCATAGTTTCGGTGCTGGTAGTGCTGAAATGGACGCGCACCTTGTAGGTGGTCTTTCCGATTTTCTTTACCAGCGCAGGGGCGTCCTCCGGCGCTCTGGCCGAGGTGGTGTCTACGGGCTGCATGGTACGGGGT
>OEQQ01000079.1_pt1 | contig 23978 bp, 19 predicted proteins | sample 1539741 | NCBI WGS metagenome assembly OEQQ01 (sample SAMEA3891876, study PRJEB23780) | metagenome | biome: terrestrial biome; feature: animal house; material: Caecal content | place: Italy | collected 2015-05-05
GTCAGGCTCAGAGCATGGGCAATGTCTTCCATGCAGATGTCTTCTGTTTTGATCTGCATAGGATCAAAATGTCTGCCGGTAAAGGTTGTCATGGTATTCTTCATAAAATGCCTCCTGAATACGATGTTTTTATTATCTCTTTTTTATTGACATATGTCAATAACGAGTTATAATCATCTTATAAGATATATGGAGGGATCAGAATGCCAAGACCATGCAAGAGGCGGAGAGTCTGCGGACGCCCGGTCTGCGCCCGCTTTGGACCGCGGGGACAGGAGAGGACGCCGGAAGAACCATTTGTATCCATGACGCTGGATGAGTACGAGTGCATCCGGCTGATGGATCTGGAAGGGCTGACCCGCATCGTGGTAACGCATTCTCTGGACGAGGCGCTGCTGCGGCGCTATGACGGCATCCTGGTGCTGAAGGACGGCTCGCTGGCGGAGTGCGGCCGCTTCGACGAGCTGATGGAGCGCAAAGGATATTTCTATTCCCTGTATACGGTGTCCCAGTGAGTCGGGCCCCGACGGATGGCGGAGGCTTAAAGATTAAATACGCGTAATATCGGAATTTGATAGGATATTATACTTGCGTAATGTCGAAATTTGAATGGTGATTTAAGTTGCGTGTTTTTGATATTTATTCTATAATCAGGTCAGAGGTGATTGACCATGATGTTTCAGAGAAAGATATACGATAAATTCCTTGAGTGGAAGAGGGAAACAAAGGGAAGAAAAGCGTTGTTGGTAGAGGGCGCCCGGCGAATCGGAAAATCGACGGTCGTGGAAGAGTTTGCCAAAAACGAGTATAGGAGCTATATCCTGATTGATTTTGCAAAAGCTGAGGAGGATGTGAAAAGCTATTTTCATCTTCATTTGAACGATCTGGATACTTTTTTTATGCTGTTGTCCGTTTATTATGGCGTGGAACTTTATCCGCGCGACAGCATTATAATTTTTGATGAGGTTCAGATGTTTCCAAAAGCGAGGGAAGCGATCAAATATCTGGTTGCGGACGGGCGTTATGACTTCATCGAGACAGGCTCTTTGATTTCCATAAAAGAGAACGTGAAGGACATTGTGATTCCTTCGGAAGAGCGGCATATTAAAATGTTTCCCATGGACTTTGAAGAGTTTTGCCAGGCTTTGGGAGAAGCGCCGTTGGTCGCTTACATTCGGGATTATTTTGGAAAGAGAATTCCCCTGGAAAGAAATATTCACGAGAAAGCAATGCTCATTTTTAAGCAGTATCTTCTGGTGGGTGGAATGCCGCAGAGCGTAGTGGCCTTTTTGGAAAGCAGAAAGGGATTTGGGAAAGCGGATCTTGAAAAAAGGGATATCCTTGAACTTTATCGAAATGACATTATGAAAATTAAAGCGCAGTATCGTTCCAAAGTCCTGGCAATTTTTGATCAGATTCCAGGACTGTTATCGCGACATGAGAAGAGAGTTGTGTTCAACCGGATTGTGGAAGGATCCAGCGCCGAACAATATGAGGAGACGTTCTTCTGGCTTTCTGATTCCATGGTCGCCAATGAATGCAGGCGGACGAACGATCCCAATGTAGGCCTGTCCCTTACCGAATCGGATACTTTTATCAAGTGCTATATGGGCGATACGGGATTGCTCGTCAGCCATGCTTTCGATGAAAACGAATTGCTGGAGGATGAAGTTTATAAGCAGATTCTGGCCGGGAAGCTGGGATTAAATGAAGGAATGCTTTATGAAAACGCAATAGCGCAGATGCTCGTAGCAAATGGACATCGCCTTTTCTTCTATACGCATTATAATGACGAAAAGCGCCGTAATGATATTGAAATCGATTTTATTATCTCCAACAACAGCAAGACAAAGTATAAAATGTATCCCATAGAAGTAAAATCAGGTCCGCGATACTCCACCGTCTCATTACAACGGTTTCGGGAGAAGTATAAAGAGAGGATTGGGGGATGTTATGTCGTGCATCCCAGGAACCTGTCTGTCAACGGAGATATTCTGTGCATTCCTCCGTATATGACTATATGTCTGTAGCGCATCCCTTCTTCTGAACCAGTTCCCTCGCCTGTTTTCCCGTCAGATGATCGACCTTCAACTCCAGCATGCACACAGCCGCCCAGTAATCGGCGATGGCCTGCCGGCGGTGATCGTCGCTGTCGGCGGGCGCGTATTTTACGGCCAGTTTTTCCAGCGCCGCCCGCTTTTCGCCTTCATCCTCGAGAATCCGCATGGTTCCAAAGGCGATAACGCTCCGGAAATAACTGGTGTACTCTTCCGGAATAACGCTGTCCTGATCGATGACGCAAAAGGACGCTTTTGCGTTCCGGCGGACAGCATCCAGCTTATGGCCGGATTTCGCACAGTGGAAATAGAGCTTTCCCTCATCATAAACGTAGCTGATGGGAAGGGCATAGGGATATCCGTCGTCCCCGTCCAGCGCCAGAACGCCGGAAGTCCCCCGGTTCAAAACGGCGATGCAGTCTTCCTGAGACAGCGCCTGCAGATTTCTCCTCATTTCGCGAAACATGAGATTTCCTCCTGTATGAAAAAGATGATTTTAATATAACAACCTGAAAAAGAAAATGCAACTCCTGAAAATCAGTTGACAAATCCCGGGTTTTCCAATAAGATCAATAAAGAAAGAGATATGACGATGATGAGGAATAGTAGGAATGGCAAAGCGGCCCAGAGAGGATGCCGGCGGTGAGAGGCATCCGCGTTTTCCATTTTGAACCGGCCCTCGGAGTCCTGCCAAAAGCAGCGTATCCCGGCGTTAACGGGGAGAAGAGAGAGCGCTGACGCGCTAATTTGGGTGGTACCGCCGGATATCCGGTCCCAGCAGGGATTGGATGTCCGTTTTTTATACGGTAGGAAAGTTCCTTCCCTACCGTATAAAAACCTCCGGTGGATCGCACTGCGGCGGAAAGGAAAATGTCGCTTGCGCGACCCGCCGCAGGCGGAGAATCCCGCCTGCGGGATTCTTTATTCTTTACAGGAAAGGAAAAGGAGAGAAAAGATGGCAGACAAAAAACTTGTGGAGCAAATCACCTCGATGGAAGAAGATTTCGCCCAGTGGTATACGGACGTCGTCGTCAAGGCCGAGCTCATCGGGTACACCAGCGTCAAGGGATGTATGGCGATTAAACCCGCGGGCTACGCGATCTGGGAGCTGATCCAGAAACAGCTGGACGAACGGTTTAAGGAAACGGGCGTGCAGAACGTGTATATGCCCATGTTCATTCCGGAGAGCCTTCTGCAGAAGGAAAAGGACCACGTGGAAGGGTTTGCGCCCGAGGTGGCCTGGGTGACGCACGGAGGGCTGCAGCCGCTGCAGGAGCGCCTTTGCGTGAGGCCCACGTCGGAGACGCTGTTCTGCGATTTTTATAAGGACGACATCCAGTCCTACCGGGATCTGCCCCGCGTGTACAACCAGTGGTGTTCCGTGGTGAGATGGGAAAAGGAGACCCGGCCGTTTTTGCGCTCCAGAGAATTTCTGTGGCAGGAGGGGCACACGGCCCACGCCACGGCGGAGGAAGCCGAAGAGCGCACCATTCAGATGCTCAACGTATACGCGGATTTCTGCGAAGAAGTGCTGGCCATCCCCGTGATTAAGGGGCGCAAGACGGACAAGGAAAAATTCGCGGGCGCGGAAGCCACCTATACCATCGAGGCGCTGATGCACGACGGGAAGGCGCTGCAGTCCGGAACCAGCCACAACTTCGGGGACGGATTCGCGAAGGCCTTCGGCATTCAGTTCACGGATAAGGACAACAAACTCAAATACGTGCACCAGACTTCCTGGGGCATGACCACCCGCCTGATCGGAGCCATCATCATGGTGCACGGGGACAATTCCGGGCTGGTTCTCCCTCCGAAGGTGGCGCCGGTTCAGGTGGCGATCATCCCGATCCAGCAGAAGAAGGAAGGGGTGCTGGAAACGGCCCGGGAGCTGAAAAACCGGCTGTCCGGTTTCCGGGTGAAGGTGGACGACACGGACAAGAGCCCCGGATGGAAGTTCTCCGAGGCGGAAATGCGCGGCATCCCGGTTCGCGTGGAGATCGGCCCCAAGGATATCGAAGCGGGCAAATGCGTCCTGGTCCGCCGGGATACCCGGGAGAAGATCGAGTGCGCGCTGGAGGATATCGAAGCGACGGTAGGACAGCTTCTTGACACGATCCAGAAGGAAATGCTGGAGAAGGCCCGCGCCCATCGGGAGGCCCACACGTACGTGGCCCGCACCATGGAGGAGATGGAGGACATCCTCACCAACCGCCCAGGCTTCGTGAAAGCCATGTGGTGCGGCTGCCAGGAGTGCGAGGACAAAATCAAGGAAAAATTCGCGGCCACCAGCCGCTGCATGCCCTTCGAACAGGAGGAGATTTCCGACGCGTGCGTATGCTGCGGAAAACCCGCCAAAAAGATGGTGTACTGGGGCAAGGCATATTAAATTCCGCATACTGCGGACAAACGGACAGCCCGGGGCTTTTGGAAAGGCCCCGGGCTGTTTTAAATATCAGGTATTATTTTCTCCGGCGGCGGGCCTCTTGCTGGAAGAACTCAAACGGAGCACATGCAGCTCGTGAAGGGCCCGGGTGGCGGCCACGTACAGCAGCTTCGCCCGGTCCGGCCGGGAGAGCATGGACTCCAGATCGGGGTTCCAGAGGATCACCGTATCGAATTCCAGCCCCTTGACCAGGCGGAGGGGGAGGACGGAAAGACCGGCGGAAAAATCCCGGTCGCCCGTTTCGCTGACGGGAAGATCCCGGGAGAGGAGGGAGCGCACCCGGTCCGCCTCGTCCTGGTCGGCGCAGATGACGGCGGAGGTGAGGAAGCCCTTTTCCCGGTTGCTCTCCATCAGGGAAGCCGTATACCGGACCAGCCCGTCTTCCGCCCGGAAGCGTTTCTCCTGCACCGGGAGCCCGTGCCGGATGACGGGGGTGATTTTATAGCGCCCCGAGGAAGCCTTTTCCAGAATTTTTCCGGCGTATTCGGAAATCTCGATGGTGTTGCGGTAACTCTTCTGCAGCAGCAGGAACCTGTCCCTGGGGCCGGTGAGGAAGAGCTTCTGCAGCTCGTACCAGTCGTTCATGCCGGTTTCGTAATTGATGTTCTGGGACACGTCTCCCATAATGGTGAAATAGGCGGCCGGCAGCAGGGTTTTGAGCGCGTAATAAGCGCCGATGCCGAAATCCTGTGCTTCGTCCAGAAAGAGCAGGCCGAACTCTTCGTTGGGCCTCATCTGGGCGGTGCGGTAATGGATCAGGGCCAGGGCGGCCATGTCGTAGAGATCGTATTCGCGCCCCGCCATGCGTTCCAGATGCGCCGCGAGCCCTTTTGCCGCGGCGGGGGACTGGCGCGCGGACCAGGCGGAGAAAAACTCTTCGTACAGCTGCAGGGCGTTCTGCCTGGGGCGCATCGCCCTGTAATGTCCCTGATACTGCCGGAGTTTGGCCTGGATTTCTTCCTTTTCCCGACCGCTCATGAGAAAACGGATGCGGTTTTTCACCCGCTCGTCCAGCGTGGAAAGAAGTCGGTTGATACTGAAGGAAGGATTTTCCCGCAGCAGCGTCTGGTTGTTGGAGGAAGAAAGGATGGTGCCGATTTCGCCGTCCTCCAGCGCGGAGACGTCCACCGCGTCTTCCCGCCTGTGCATCAAAAACAGCTCCAGCTCCTGGAAAAACCGGAGGCCGCAGCGCAGGGGGGCGGTAGCGTCCGGTTCCGCATGGCGGCACTTCGCCGTCCACTCCCTTTCGCACAGACGGGCGAAGAGCTGATCCATGCGGAGGTGTTTGATGTCCGGTACGTCCAGCTCCGGAAGGCCGCTGGTGATGTAGCCCAGCAGCAGGTCGTTGCTTCCCACGATGCAGAATTCGTTGGATTCGAACCGCTCTTTATAGTTGTAGAGGAGATAGGAAATCCGGTGCATGGCGACGGTGGTTTTCCCGCTTCCCGCCACCCCCTGCACGATGAGATTGGCGAAGGGCGTTTCCCGGATGATGGCGTCCTGCTCCTTCTGGATCGTGGCGATGATCTCCCCCAGCACCGCGTCCTTGTTGCGGGAGAGGTACTGCACCAGCAGCTGATCGTTGGAAGCCACGTCGCTGTCGTAAAATCCGTTCAGCTTTCCGCCGTCGATGTCATAGGTTCGCTTCAGGTGCAGGTCGATGGGGATGGGCTTTTCGTCCGGAAGGCCGTAGCTGCCCTTTCCCAGCTCGTTTTCATAATAGACGCCAGAGATGGGGGCGCGCCAGTCCGCGATGAGCACGTCGGTGCGGTTTTGAAATACCCCGTTTTTGCCGATGTAAATCCGTTCTTCCTTTTCTTCCTTTAAGTCCGTGTAATCGATGCGCCCGAAGTACGGTTTTTCCAGGGCGGCCCTGTTCCTGCGCAGGGAGCTTTTCGCGTGCTCCTCCAGGCTGGCGGCGGTCATCATCTGGGAATACAGCTCTTCGTTGCCGCCCTGTATGGAACGAAACAGCTCCTGAACCTGAACGTGTTTCTGCTCGTATTCCTGCTCGTACCGGGTTACGTTGCCCCGGATGATGCGCAGGCAGTGATCCAGCCAGTCCAGTTCTTCCTGCCGGTCGATCGCTTTCTGATCCATGGTGTCCTCCTTTTTTCCTGACGGGTTTTCGACTCAGGCCATGCCATTCATAATTCGACGGATTTCACTGAATTGGCTGCGCAAAATGCAGCTTAGTGAGCGGGCACCCAAGCGGCAGTTTGCCACATGCGCCTGCATGGCTGAATTGCTACACTCAGTATATCGGAAAAAGAAAAAAATACTAGACTTTTCTTTTTGCTTCTGTTATCATGGACAATGAAGTGTACGAAAAAACAGGGCTGCGCGCAGCCCTGTTTTTTTTGTAACGAATAACGAATTCGGGAGCCGTGTGAAAAGAGGGAGCGCAACAACGTTGCTCAAAAAGAGAAAGAATTTGTGAAATCCGTACAGTTTGGGGGGGAGCCGGTTTGGAATGCTGGCGTATTGACGAAGAAGGCCAATATTCCTATAATGGATATAATTGAACGGCACAAAAATGAGCGCAACAGATGAGAAACAGGGTGCGCTGCGAAACAGATAGAGATATGATCCGTTGCAGGGAGGCTGTTGAGAGTATGACATTAGATGAAATGGCGAAAGAGCTGGGCGTTTCAAAAAGTACCGTATCCCGCGCTTTGTCCGGGAAAGGAAGGATCGGAGAGCAGACCAGGCAGAGAATCCGGCAGTTCGTGCAGGAGCAGGGATCCGGGAGCGGCGCGCCGGAGGAGGACAGGAAGCCGGCAACCCGGAATCTGGGGGTTTTCTTTCCGGACGATATCTTTGTGAGCGGAAATCAGTATTTTTTTGAATGTCTGCTGGGGATTTATGAAGCGGCTGACCTGATGGATTACAACGTGTTGATCACAGCGGGGACTGCCCACGATATTTCCGGCCTGCAGAATTTTGTTGAACAGGGACGGGTGGACGGGATGATCCTGACCAGGAATCTGGAAGACGACAGGGTGCTGCGCTATCTGTCGGAGCGGAATTTTCCCACCGGAGTGACCGGGCTGTGCAGGTATGACAATGTCATCCAGGTGGATACGGACAACGAGGGCGCAACCGAGATGCTGACCTCCCTGCTGATCGGCAAGGGCTTCCGGCGCTTTGCGCTGATTCTGGACGATATGTCGCATCATGTGAACAGGAGCCGCTATGAAGGATTCTGTAAAGCGGTGATCAAAAACGGCCTGCCCAGGGACAGGCAGGAGATCCACACGGGCAAAAAGAGCAAGGAACTCCTCAGTTCCCTGCTCAGCAGCCTGATTTCAAAGAAGGTGGAATGCGTGATCTGCGGGGATGATATCCTGGCGATCAGCGTGATATCCCAGCTCATGGTGGAGGGCTACCGCATCCCGAAGGATATTGCGATCGCTTCCCTGTACAACAGCTCTACACTGAACGTACTCGTTCCCGCAGTGAGCGCGGTGGATGTGTCTGCGAGAATGGTGGGAAACGTGATCGGAAAGCAGATGATCCAGATGCTTCAGGGAAAAGAATATCAGAAGAAAACGATGATCGATTATGAGATCCTGATTCGCGCATCCACATACAGGGCTTAGGCGGCGAGGACAGGAACGGAGGCGGGAGGCGGCAGCCCCCGACAGGGAGACAGAGATGGAGAAGAGACCGGATTTTTATAAGGGAGCGGATATTTCCTTCCTTCCGCAGTGCATGGATGCGGGAATGAAGATAAAGGACGTGGACGGTTCGGAGATGGAGCCCTTTGCGCTCATGGAAAAATATGGTGTCAACGCGGTTCGTCTGCGGCTGTGGCACACGCCGTCAAACGTCCCCGAATCGGGAGGATACTGCAGCCTGGATCATACGATAGAGCTGGCGGGAGAAATCAGGAAGCACGGCATGCAGTTCATGCTCGACTTTCACTATTCCGATTTCTGGGCGGATCCGGGGCAGCAGAAGAAGCCGAAGGCATGGGAAGGCCTGAACCATGAGCAGCTTCAGGAGGCGGTTTTTCAGTATACCAGGGATACGCTTCTGAGAATGCAGGAGGAAGGGATTTTGCCGGACATCGTACAGATCGGGAACGAGATCAGGAGCGGGCTGCTGTTTCCGGACGGGGAGCTTCCGGACTATGCGGGGATGGTACGGCTTATCAACGCGGGGATCCGGGGAGCGAGGAGCGTAGCGGATTCCCGGCGGATGCAGATCATGATCCATCTGGATCAGGGCGGAAGATATTTTTATTTGAAGGAATGGTTTGAGGGCGCCTTTCGGGCCGGGCTCATGGACTTTGACCTGATCGGCCTGTCCTACTATCCGTTCTGGCATGGCACGTATGCGGACCTGAAGGAAACGATGGAGCGGCTGACGGAAGAATACCGCAAGCCCATTATGATCGTGGAGAGCGCCTATGCCTGGAGAAAATGTGCGGACGGGTTCATCGACGAGGCGCAGGAGAGGATAGCCGGTTTCCCTGCGAACCCACAGGGACAGAGAAAGGTGCTGGAGCTGGTAAACGGGATTGTGGCTTCCCTGCCTCAAAGAATGGGGCTCGGCGTTTTCTACTGGGAACCCTTCTGCGTGCCGCCGGGCGGGGGCTCCTGGGCGCAGAACATGGGGCTTCTGGACGAAACCGGACGGGCGCTGGAGGGGATCCATGCATTTGAATTTACGAGGGAGGGATTCGACCCCTCGGCATGGGCAAAGGTGTATGAGCCCCAGGGGCTGACGGCGCACACGGGGATGGCCGTGACTTTGCCGGAGGAAGTTTCGGTGCTTCTGGCGGACGGAAGGCTTCTGAAAAAGAAGGTGCGCTGGCGGACAGAGGGAGAGGTTTCTTTCCCGCTGCCGGGCAGCTACACGGTTTCCGGCCGGGTGGAGGAGAAGGATCTTCCGGTTTCCGCAACAATACAGGTGGAGGAGCGTTCCTGCCGGGGCCGGAATCTGCTGCGGGATGCGGACTGGGTGGAGGGAATGGCCTCATGGCAGACGGAGAGCAGCGGGGAACATGTGGTTGCTCAGCTCTGCCCGGAGTTCGTGGAGCCCTTTCCGGCTCCGCCCATCAACGCGCTTCGCGTGGAAGGAGACCGGAATTTTACCTTCCGGATCAGCCAGCAGGTCAGAATCGAAGAGGCGGGAATCTATCGCATGCAGGCGCAGCTGCAGGGAACCGATACGACGGGGGTAAACGTACGTCTCTTTGTGGAATCGGAAAAAGGGAAAAAGGAGCTGACGATCCATCCCACGGAGCACGGTTTTACCGGATTTGAACTCGCGGATCTGAATCTGGAAGGCGGGGTCGCGAGGGTGGGAGTGGAGATCTCGGCTTCTCCCATGTATGTCTTGATGAAAAATTTTGTGTTTGCCCGGGTATCTTGACGGTTTTGGATCGCCTTCGGACATATGGTGCCGGAAAGCGGACGGCTCCATTTTGGAGAGCTGACGCCTTCCGGCATATTTTTTGCAGGATAGGAATGGGATGTCCCATTCCTCCTGCGGAAACACGATTGCGCAACGATTGCGCAAAAGAACGTGAAATGAGCGCAAAACTTTATGAAAAATGCACACATTTCGAAATGGTATATTTGCAGTTATGCAAATTGACGTCCTGAAGGCCGGAGTATATAATTGTTTATAACAAAAGGACAAAGGCATAAACAAATATGCGCAACTAGCGCAACAAGAAAGGGGAGATTTTATGCAGACTAAGAAGAAAGGATTTCTGAAGAAGCTGCACAAGTACAGGGTCTATCTTCTGATGCTCGCGCCTGCCGTGATTTATACGCTGATCTTCGCGTACTATCCGATGACCGGAATCGTGATGGCTTTTAAAAAGTATAATTACGCCGGCGGCATCTGGGGAAGCCCCTGGAACGGTCTGGACAACTTTGCTTTTTTCTTTAAGTCCGGACAGGCGGGAACCGTGACCAGAAACACGGTTCTGTACAATCTGGCATTCATCCTGCTCGGCACCGTCACACAGGTCGCGGTGGCGGTATTCCTGACGGAGATCCACGGGAAGAAGTTCAGGAAGATCAGCCAGTCCATGATGTTTCTGCCGTACTTCATTTCCTGGGTTATCGTAGGCGTCATGGCGTTCAACATTTTCAGCTCGGATTACGGATTCATCAACCGCCTGATCACGATGCTGGGCGGAGAGAAGATTTCCTTCTACACAACGCCCCAGTGGTGGCCGTTCATCCTCATCTTCTTTAACATATGGAAGGGCGTTGGATACGGTTCGGTCATGTATCTGGCCGCCATCATGGGAATCGACACATCCGTGTATGAGGCGGCGGCAATCGATGGGGCAAACGTGTTCCAGAGGATTTTCAAGGTGACGATCCCCATGATCATGCCGACCATGATCATCCTTCTGCTGATGAGCGTCGGCGGAATTTTCAAGGGAAATTTTGACCTGTTCTACAATCTGGTCGGAAACAACGGGCTCCTGTATAACTATACGGACGTTATCGACACGCTGGCGATGAGAGCGCTGATCTCCAGCAACGACTTCGGAATGTCCGCAGCCATCGGCCTGTTCCAGTCTGTGCTTTGCTTAATCACCGTAACGGTCGTGAACAAGCTGGTCAGCATGTATGACAGGGATTACGCATTGTACTGAGAGAGGGAGAAAAAATGGCAAAGGCAAATCATTTGGGAAAGGTAAAAAAAGGGAAAGACGTCATTGCTCTGCATGTGATCGCATACTGCTTTACCGGTCTGCTCGCGCTGCTGTGTCTGATCCCGTTTCTGATGGTCCTTGCGGGTTCGTTTTCTTCGGAGGCGGCGATCACAGCCAATGGATTTTCCATACTGCCGCAGGACTTTTCGCTGGAGGCCTATAAAACCGTTTTCAAGGAGCCCATGGTGGTGGTGAGGGCCTATGCGACGACCATCGGGCTGACTGTGGTAGGAACGATTGTCGGTCTGCTGGTTCAGACCATGACGGCCTACGTGCTGTCGAGAAAAGATTTCGAATGGAGAAACGGATTTTCCTTCTTCTTCTACTTTACAACGCTGTTCAGCGGAGGCCTGGTGCCGACCTTCGTCTTGTATACCCAGACGCTGAACCTGAGGGACAGCTATCTCGCGCTCCTTCTTCCGCTGGTCTTTTCCGTTTATAATCTGCTGGTTATGAAGAGCTACATATCGGCGATCCCGGATTCCCTCATCGATGCGGCCAAAATCGACGGCTGCGGAGAGGTGCGGACGCTGTTCCAGGTGGTGCTCCCCCTGATCAAACCGGCGCTGGCTACGGTCGGACTGTTCATCGCACTCGCCTACTGGAACGACTGGTATAACGCGATGCTGTATATTAAATCCGAGGAGCGCTATCCCCTGCAGTACTTCCTGTATCAGCAGGTAAACAACATCGAATCCTATAAGAAACTGATTTCCAACAATGCGGTGAGCAGCGCCGTGGTGAGCTCGCTGTCGCTGCCGACCCAGACGCTGAAGATGGCGCTTACCATCGTGGTGACAGGCCCCATCATTCTGGCATTCCCCTTTGTGCAGAAATATTTCGTACAGGGCATTACGATCGGAGCCGTCAAGGGCTGAGAATGGATACGGTTACTTCCGTGTAAACGGCAAACATATAAATTGTGATTAAGGAGGGCTTTATGAAAAGAAGGATGAAAAAACTGGCTGCGCTGTTTACGGCTGCGGCGGTGATGATGGGAACGCTGGCAGGCTGCGGTTCCGGCAGCGGCGCTTCCGCAGGAGAGCAGAGCGCGGCGCAGGGAGAAGAGAGCACGGGCGTCGTGGACACTTCTGAGCATGTGGATCTGAAGATGTATCTGATCGGGGAGAGGACGCCGGATTTTGACGAGGTATATGGAAAGATCAACGAGATCCTGGAGGAGAAGCTGAACTGTTCCCTCAGCGTGGACTTCCTCTCCTGGGGCGAACACGACACCAAATATTCCCTTCTGTTCTCATCCGGAGAGGATTTCGATCTGATCTTCACGGCGTCGGGCTGGTGCCATTATGAGCAGACGGTGGCTCTGGGGGGCTTCTATCCGCTTTCCGAAGAGTTTATCCAGACCTATGCTCCGGATATCTGGGAGGTGGTGCCCGAGGTGGCCTGGGATCAGGCGAGGATCGACGGACAGATTTACATGGTGCCCAATTATTCCAACGAATTCGGTCAGGACGTGCTTGCGGTCCGTGGCGATTTGATGGAGCAGTACGGGATCGATCAGATCAGCAGCTGGGATGAGCTGAAGGAATTCTATTATGCATGTGCGCAGAACGGCATGTATGCGTCGCAGGGAGGCCCCTGGTATCAGTATTTCCAGGCACAGGGACTTTCTACCACCGGAGGAGCGCCGAAAGGCGGCGAGCTGGTTCTCTACAATGCGCAGGATCCGGAGGATCTGGATTTCTACTATCTGCTTGACTGGGATGGCTTCGCGGATTATTGCCATCAGGTAAAGGAGATGGCCGACGCGGGATGCTGGTCCAGCGACGTGCTCAACTCCAGCGATGAAAGGCAGACCGGTCTCCTGACGGGAAGGACCGCGGGCATGATCTGGAACATGGGGAGCTGCCGGACCTACGGAAGGCAGGCGAATGAGGAGAATCCCGGCTGGAATGTGACGATGGTCGATCCCGTCGCGGATCTGCCCAAGAGAGTGCAGCCCTATATCAACAACGGCGTCGCGATCAATCTGAACAGCCAGCATAAAGAGCGTGCCATGATGGTTCTGAACGAGTTTTATACCAATCCGGAGGTCTATGATCTGGCCATGCTGGGCATTGAAGGAAAGCATTGGGAAGCGGTAGGAGACGATCAGTACACGGTGATCGACGAATCGAACTACGGTGTATCCAACAACTGTAACTGGGGCTGGAACAATACGGAAATCGAGAGAACGGAATATATCGAAGACAGGACTCCGCTGGACGATACTTACGATGCGATGCTGGAAGAGTGGGGGAACAACATCAAGGAGGCCCATCCCTATGACGGCTTCAACTTCGATATCACCAATGTGAGCACCCAGTTCGCAGCCGTGGAGGCAGCGCTTGGAAATTATTACGATCCCCTGATCAACGGCCTGGTGGACGATGTGGACGCTTCCATTGAAGCCCTGCGCTCCGCGCTGGAAAGCGCCGGAATCCGCGACGTGCTGGCGGAGATGGAGAGTCAGGCCGCAGCCTATGCGCAGGAGTAAAACCGGAGAATGACTGCCGGAAGAACGTGCCCGGCAGATGAAAAGAGGCAGGCTGTTACATGATAGATGTAACAGCCTGTACTGCGAAAAAGGAAAGGGATGGACAGATGGAAGAAAACAGAATTATCATCGACGGTTCCGCAAAGGAAGTGCGCCCGCTTCCCATGGGCGGGAAGGATAGCCGGGGGAATTCCTGGCAGGTGGACAGCCTGGGCTTTCTGAAAAACGGAAAGCGTTTCCTCCCTGTGATGGGAGAATTTCACTATTCCAGATATGAGCCGGAGGACTGGGAAGAGGAACTTCTGAAAATGAGGGCAGGCGGGGTGGGGATCGTCGCCACCTACGTGTTCTGGATTCATCATGAGGAAAGGCAGGGGGAATGGGATTTCACCGGATGCCGTTGCCTGCGGGATTTCCTGAAAATCTGCAAAAAGCTGGAGATGCCGGTATGGCTCCGCATCGGCCCCTGGGCCCATGGAGAATGCAGAAACGGAGGGTTTCCGGACTGGGTGGTAAAGGATGGCCGGATGCGGGTCCGCACCAACGACCCGGCTTATCTGAAGCTGGTGGAAGCATTTTACCGGAAGGTGGGAGAGCAGGCTGAGGGCATGATGTGTAAGGACGGAGGTCCCATCGTCGGCATCCAGCTCGAAAATGAATACGGCCACTGCGGGGGCCCCTCCGACAGAGAGGAAGGGATGGCCCACATGCGCACCCTGAAAAAAATGGCGCTGGAGGCGGGCTTCGACGTGCCCTACTATACCGCGACGGGATGGGGCGGCGCCTATGTGGTGGATGGCGAAATGCTTCCCGTTCTGGGAGGCTACGTGGACGCCCCCTGGGCAGAACATGTGGAGCAGATGCCGGCCAGCGCCAATTTCGTGTTTTCCGCCTATAAACAGGACGAAAACATCGGTTCCGATCTGAAGCGGGCGGACGGCGCCGGATTTACCTTCGATCCCTCCATCAACCCTTATCTGACCGCCGAGTTGGGCGGCGGACTGCAGGTGACCTCCCACAGAAGGACCTGGCCGTCCCCGAAGGATATCGAGGCCCAGTCCATCTGCATGCTGGGAGGGGGCGCAAACCTGCTGGGCTATTATATGTATCACGGCGGCATCAACCCGGACGGCAGATACAGCACGCTTCAGGAATCCCGCGAAACGGGATACTGCAACGATCTTCCGGTAAAATGCTACGACTTCCAGACCTGCATCCGGGAGTCCGGCGAGATAAACGCGAGCTTCGGAAAGCTGAAAAAGCTTCATCTCATGCTGGAGGATTTTGGAGAGAGCCTGGCGGAAACCACGACCTGTTTCGCGGAAAAGCAGCCGGAATCCCCGGAGGACCTCCATACCCTCCGCGTTACGGCGAGGGTGAACCCGAAGACGGGAGCGGGTTTTCTGTTCGTCAATAACCACCAGAGGCACCGCACCATGGAAACCCATACAGACGCTTCCGTCTGCCTGCAGTTCGGGGCGGAAAAAAAGGAAATTCCCGGACTGAATCTGAAGGATGGAACCTGCGGCGTGATCCCGTTCGACTTTCCGCTGGGGGACGGAGTGCTGGAAACCACCAACGCCTTCCTCATGTGCAGGCTGGGAGGCCGGACCTTCTTCTATACGGAGAAGGGAACCGTAGAGCCCCCGCGTTTTGTATGGAAGGACGGAAAGGCCTGCGATGCGGTTGTTCTTTCGGAAGAAGAGGCGGACCGGGCCTTCCGCTTCGGGAACCGTCTGTACATAGCTAAACGCGCGGACGACTGTCTGATCGAACAGGACGGAAAGCTGTATCTTCTCACCAGGGCTCAAAAGAGCACTCTCACAGTTTATGAGGAGACAGGAGCGCCCCGGTATGTTACGGTGGAGAGAAAGGGATGCCCGGCGGAGGTTACGGCGCGGTTTGAGCTGACGGGAGAGGCCGCCGACGCCCCGGGAGAAAAGCCGGAATACAGGGAATATTCGGTATCCCTGGAGATCCCCGCGGGAATGAGCAAAGAAGCCGCGGAATCTGAGGATTATCATCAGCTCTACCTGGAAGCGGACTACGCGGGCGACAGGGCTGAAGTCTACCTGGACGGAAAGCTGGTGGATGACTGGTTCACCAACGGGGAGAAATGGCACATCGCGCTGAAGCGCTTCGGCTATCCCTCCAGGCTTACGCTCCGTATTTACTCCACGGACAGCCCTGTCCCGAACCCTTATGGGAACCGGGTGTATTACGATCTTCCGGTAAAGGAAGGCTGCGGGCTTTTCGGGCTGAGAGTGCTTCCGGAATATAAAATTCTGACGGAAGGGTGATGAAAAAAGAGCCTGTTATTTCACAGGCTCTTTCGTACCTTCCAAACCGTCGATGATCTCGCTGGCGGCCAGCGCGTTGTCCGCGATGGGCACCCAGATGTGGGAAAGGCGCAGCAGAAAACCGTCCGACGGGGTCTGTCCCGGGTTTTTGAGAAACTCCAGAGCGATCTCGAAGATCGCCTTTTCCCCGGGGGAGAGGGAGGGGATCCGGGAAACGAGCTGCTCCTGGAGCACCGCGGTATCCCGGCATCCGCTCCTTGCAGCGATGGCGATGTCCTCCAGGAAAAAATCGTGGAAATTCTGGATCCACGCCGCGATAAAGGCGCATTTTATCAGCCCGTCGCAGAAAAACGGCAGTTCTTCGATGGCGTCATACAGCTGCACGAACCTCGTATAGTGCAGCGAAGACAGGAACAGGTGCCGCCCGGCCAGTGAATCGATCAAATGCTGTTTGTCCGTCATAAAAACCGCCTCCTTCGAACCTGCGGGCGGGCCATACCGGCCCGCCCGCGGGCTGTATCCTGATTGTCCTTATTTTAACAAATCCGGGCGGAATGTTCAATCTTCTCAGAAGCGTTTGATCTTTTTGGAAGGGGTTTTTTCGAATTCGGTTTCCCGTACTTTCAGGCGGTAGATCCGCTTGTGCGCGGGAGCTTCGCGGTTATAATCGTCGATGATCCCCTGGAGGGTTTCCGCCAGATCGCGGATCTTTTTTTTGCGGGCGTACTCGTAATCCGGGAAGATCTCGGCTTCGATGACGCCTTCGTTTTCCCGTACCAGCACTTCCTGGATCAGTCGCTGCTGGCTCAGCCTGTTTTCCAGCTCTTCGGGGGAGACGTTTTCCCCGTTTTTGGTGATGATCAGGTTTTTCCTGCGGCCGGTGAGGAAGACGAAGCCGTCGTCGTCCACGTAGCCCAGATCTCCGGTTCTCAGCCAGCCGTCCACCAGGGTTTCGGCGGTTTCTTCCGGCATTTTGTAATAGCCCTGCATGACGCTGCTGCCTTTGACCCAGATCTCGTCGTCCACCACTTTGGCGGTGCAGTTGGGAAGCAGTTTGCCCACGGAATTCCGCTTCGTGTTCCAGCTCAGGTTATTGCTGATGACCGGAGAACATTCCGTCATGCCGTATCCCTGCAGGATGGTGATGCCGTACTGGGCGAACAGGTCGATGTAGTCGGGGTTTAAGTAAGCGCCGCCGCTGCAGATGGTGTGGAACTGTTTGCCGAAAATCATGTTTTTCACCAGCTTTTTGGGCAGGTCCTTCACGTCCTCCATTTTCTTCGCCAGGGTTTCGATCATCAGCGGGACCATCAGGATCATATCCGGATGGAACAGCTTGATGTTCTTGGCCACCCGCAGCAGGGAATCGTTGATGCAGATGACGGAGCCCAGAGAAATCCCCTTTAAAATGTCCATGGTCAGGCAGTAGGCGTGATGGATGGGAAGCACCGACAGCAGGACGGTGCGGGGAGGGATCCTCATGTCCATACAGGTGGCGTTTTCCGCCAGGTTGCGGTGGGTCAGCATGACGCCCTTGCTCTTTCCCGTGGTGCCGGAGGTGAAAAGGATGGCGCACAGGGAGTCCGGATCGGGGCGAAAGGAAAAGCTGCCCTGATGCCGGGCGAGCAGGGAGGAGAAGGACAGCGCCCTGTCGTCGCTCTCTTCCTGCTGCATGGAAATCACGCATTTTAATCCCGGGCAGAGGGTTTTGCACAGATCGATGACGTCGGCGCGGGCTTCGTCCGCCACCAGAACCGTCGCGTCGGCCCGGTTGATCAGGTCGCAGATTTCCTCCGCGGGCAGGGAGACGTCCAGAGGGACGGCGGCCCCGCCGCTGTTGACCGTGCCGAAAAAGGCGGTGAGCCAGGGGACGGAGGTGGGGCCGATGATGGCCGCGTGGCCTCCGCAAACGCCCAGGGAGGACAGAACGTTGGAAAAGCTCTGGCTGTCCGCGAAGAGCCGGCTGTAGGACACGGACGCCACCTCATTTTTGCCCGCTTTATAGCGGATCGCGTCTTCGGGGCCGAAGGTTTCGGCCGCCTGCGTTAAAATTTCGAGAATCGTGCTGCAAACCATGGCCGCTCCTTTACTGCTGTGAGGACAGCTGTTCCAGATAGTCCACCGCTTCCTGCACGGTGCGGATGTCGGCGGCTTCCTTCTGATTCACTTCCACGTCGAATTCGTCCTCTACTTCCCCCAACATGCTCATGAAGTCGAAGGAGGTAAATCCCAGATCTTCCATAAAGCGGGATTCGGGGCGAACGTTTTCGGGTTCCACTTCCACATATTCACAGATAATCGCAACGAGTTTTTCGAACATTTTTTTCTCCTATCTTCTTTTCTCTTATTTTCAAGCGGATGTTTTATACTTCGCGGATGATTTCCCCGATGGTCAGGGAAGGGTTTTTGATGCCCAAAAACAGGATCCGGCACAGGTAGTAGTACAGATATTCCAGGTCGTCTCTGGAAACGGCCTTCACCTGATGCTCGAAGTTGAAGTCCAGTCCGTTGTCCTCCGGGCGGTGCATGACCGTCAGATACATGCCCTGAGTGGTGGCGCCGTTGGGATACCATCTGGTCTTGTAGCGGATATCTCCCAGTTTATCCAGCCCTTTTTCCTTCAGCGTCATGGGCTGATAGGTCAGGGACATGGGCTCGTAGGTGCGTCCGCCCTCCTGGGGATACAGCTGTCCGCGGCGGGCAAAATAGGATACGGGATCGTAATTGGCGTGCAAAAAGAGCTCGTTCTGGAGATCCCGGATCGCATAGATGCCCTCCAGGAAGGTCTTGTCTTCGGAGAAAACGGTGCGGAACGGGAAGGAGTGGATCCGGGTGCCGCCGGATTTCTTTTCCTTCAGGGTCGCGCGGCGGGCGATGGTGGTATTGATGGAAACGTCTTCGTTTCCGTTCATTTTCTGGAAGTAGGTGCGCAGCCCCATCATCAGCAGGCAGACCAGGGAAACATGATACTGCTCGCAGAAATCCATGAGCCGTTTCGTGGGTTCTTCCTCCAGATGGAAAATATCCAGGGCGGAGTCCACGGAGTCGGAGACGTCCCGCGCGGCCCGCAGATTCGGATTCCCGGTCTCCTCTCTGGCCTGCTCCAGCTTCATGGGCCCGCGCAGCCCGTTATAAATGGGCTCGGAAGAGGAGATCAGCTTTTCGAAGAAGGCGGCGTCCTTCTGCTGCGCTTTGGATCCCGCCTCATAGGCCAGATCCTTTTTGAGCTGCTCCAGATAGGAGCTCATCTCCTTCGGATAAGGGACGCCTTCGTACATCCGGTTGCAGTAAATTTCGATGATATCCTTCATGAAGCAGATCAGGGACTGGGCGTCCATGGTCTTGTGATCCACCAGCAGATAGATGCCGTTGAAGCCGTCGGGCATATGGATCATGACGATCCGGTTCATGGGGGAATCCTCCAGCGGGAACGGAACCCGGGTCCAGCCCTTCATGGTTTCCTCCGCTTCTTCCATGCTGACGCCGGAGAAGTCCACGAATTCGATGTCCCGTTCCTCCCGGTCCACCACGTACTGATAGCAGGTGCCCTCCTTATCCAGGGCGAAGCGCAGGCGCATGGATTCGCACCGCTCGTACGCTTTATAGATGGACTCTTTCAGCGCGTTCCAGTCCAGATCCACCTGGATGGTCAGGCTGGTGCCGATGTTGACCACCTCTTTTTTCGGGCAGAAATTCTGATAGAAAAAATGGAACTTCTGGGCTGCGGTCAGGGGATACACGGGGTATCCTTTTCTTTTTCTCATCATTTTAAAATTCCTCCTGTAAAGGAATCCAGCGCCCCCTCGCAGGCCGCCATATCCTTATAATAACTTTCCGCGTGCGCGGCCCCCGGAACGAGAAGAAGCTGTTTGTTGGGAGAAGCGCAGTTTTCATAGATCCGTTTGCCCATGCTGCAGGGCACGAAGGTGTCGTTTTCCCCGTGGATGATCAGAAGGGGAAGGCTCATCTTTTTCACTTCGCGGGCCGCGTTGCACTCATCCAGCCCGTAGCCCGCAAGCTTCCGGTTCATCCGGTCCGCGATGGAGAGGATGGGGAAAGCGGGAAGGTGGTACATGGAGTGGAGGACATGGGCGAATACCTCTTTGGGGGAGGTAAAGCCGCAATCGGAGATGACGCCCTTTACCTGGGGAGGCAGGGGAAGGGAGGCGGTCATGAGCACCGTGGCTCCGCCCATGGAAATCCCGTGCAGGAGGATCTGACAGCCGTCGCCCTCCTGTTCGATCACCCGGTGGATCCAGGACAGGGCGTCGCGGCGATCCAGGCAGCCGAAGCCGATGTACTTGCCTTCGCTCTTTCCGTGAGCCCGTTCATCCACCAGAAGCATGGAAAAGCCGCGTTTCAGATAGTAGTCGGACAGGCCGATGTAGTCGCTCATCCCCTCGCTGGTGTAGCCGTGAAAGCAGATCACGGTCTTTTTGCTGCCGCCGTTGGGAAAGAAGGTTCCGTGGAGCTTCAGCCCGTCATACGAGCGGATCCACACGTCCCGGTGAGGCTGGGCCATCATCCATTCCCTGCGCTTTTCGATCAGCGGGAAATACTGGGACCAGTCGGTGCCCGCCATCTTGATGGTGCGGTCTGTCCTGGCGTTCCCCCGCATCATGGTCCGCCTGTAAAAATAGGCGGAAATTCCTGTTTCAGCAGCCGCCAGAGCGCCGAAGGCGGCTGCCGCATACCCCAATTTCGTTTTCATCTCGGTGACCTTTCTCGATCCAAATCGATCGGAAACAAAGGGTTTGGTTTCAGTTTTCGACCAGCGGTCAAACTGCTGATATCGTTAGACTAGCATTTTTTCGACCACTGGTCAATATACAGAATATCGAAAAAAATTTTCTCTGAAGAAACATTTTCATACAGAATCACGGTTGTTCGGAATCCGGATTGTGTGCTATACTGAACCGTAAAACAAGCTGGCGTCTGTAAAAACGGTTTATTATTTTCGGAAAGGCAGTTAAGAATGGCAAATCAGGCGAAATACAATCAAATTTTGGATGCGCTGCAGAAAATTTTGCTCCGTAAAAACATCCAGTCCGTATCGGTCAGCGAGATTGCGCTGGAGGCCGGGATCGGGAAGGGGAGCGTCTACTATTATTTTCCGTCCAAGGATGCGATTTATGAGGCGCTCATCGAGAGAAACTATGAAAAGCCGCTGGAAACGGCCAGGAATCTGGCCGATCAGACCGGGATTTCCCCCTTCACCAGGATGGCCATGCTCTTCCAGGCCTGTCGGAATTCTTCCGCGGAATTTCTGCAGGAGGAGAGCAGCTCCGATTTATCCAGCGTGCAGGAAAAGGCGTATATTCATCAGAAATATCTGACCCATCTGATCCAGGCGCTCAAACCCCAGCTGGCCCGGATCATCCGCCAGGGGATCGAGGGCGGGGAGATCCATTTCGAGCAGCCAGACGCCCTGGCGGAGATCGTGCTGATCGTGCTGTCCGTCAAGCTGGACAATACGCTGGTGCCGTCCTCCAGGGAAGAGATCGAGAGCACCATCGGCGGGCTCGTGAAGCTGCTGGAGCAGGGCACGGGGAATCCCGCGGGCTCCCTGAATTTCCTCACCGCGCTGTAGGCGGAGGAACGCTTTTCCAATCCGGAAAAGTGTGATATGATAGTGGAAAGCTTGAATAAGGGAGGAACATCATGAAAGTACTGGTAATCAACTGCGGCAGCTCGTCCTTGAAATATCAGCTGATCGACAGCGAGAGCGAGGCCGTGTTGGCGAAGGGGCTGTGCGAGCGGATCGGAATCGACGGCAGCAGCGTGACCCATCAGAAGGCGGGAGGCCCGAAGAAACAGGAAGATGCGGACATGAGCGATCATACCGACGCGGTGAAGATCGTGATCGAAAAGCTGACCGATCCGGAAGACGGGGTCATCGATTCCCTTTCCGAAATCGGAGCGGTGGGACACCGGATCGTGCACGGAGGGGAAAAGTTCCAGGGCTCCGTCCTCATCGATGAAGACGTGATGGAGGCGATTTCCGAGTGCAGCGCCCTGGCTCCCCTGCACAATCCTGCGAACCTGATCGGCATCCGGTCCTGCCGGAAGGTGATGCCGGGCGTGCCCATGGCGGCGGTATTCGATACGGCCTTCCATCAGACCATGCCGCCCAAAGCCTATCTGTACGGCCTTCCGCTGGAATATTATGAGAAGTACAAGGTGCGCCGTTACGGCTTCCACGGGACGAGCCACGACTTCGTTTCCCGCCGCGCCGCGCAGATTCTGGGTAAGAGCCGGGATGAGCTGCGCATCATCGTCTGCCACCTGGGCAACGGGGCCTCCGTATCCGCAGTCCGCTACGGAAAATCCGTGGACACGTCCATGGGCCTGACGCCTCTGGAAGGGCTGATCATGGGGACCAGAAGCGGCGATATGGATCCGGCCATCGTGGGCTTTCTGGCGGAAAAGGAAGGGATGAGCGCGTCGCAGGTGATCGACGTCTGCAACAAGCGTTCCGGCGTTCTGGGCCTTTCCGGCGGGATTTCCAGCGATTTCAGGGATCTTGCGGAAGCGGCGTCCGGGGGCGATGAGACGGCGAAGACGGCGCTGGAAGCCTATGCCTATCGGGTCGGCAAATATATCGGGGCCTATGCGGCGGCCATGAACGGCGTGGACGTGATCGCCTTCACCGCCGGCGTGGGGGAGAACAACGCGGAAGTCCGCCAGATGATCGGCCAGTATATCGGCTTTCTGGGGACCAGCATCGACCCGGAGAAGAACCGGATCCGCGGGGAAGAGGTGATCCTTTCCGCGGAAGGGGAAAAGGTGGTGACCATGGTGGTGCCCACCGACGAAGAGCTGGCCATCGCCCGGGAGACCGTGCGCCTGGCAGGAAACAGATGAGAAACTGAACTATGAGATGAGGGAAGGGGTACACAAAAGAGGGAAGGGGTACACAAAAGATGAAAAAACTGCTGAATGAATTTCGGGAATTCGCCATGCGCGGGAACGTGATGGATCTGGCGGTCGGCGTCATCATCGGCGCCGCGTTCCAGGCGATCATCAATTCGCTGGTCAACGATGTGATTTCTCCGGTGATCGGCCTGTTCGCCAACACGGATCTGAGCTATCTGTCCATCGCCATCGGGGATGTGGAGATCCGCTACGGGGCGTTCCTCACCGCGGTGATCAACTTCATCATCATGGCGTTCATCATCTTCATGATCGTGAAGGCCATGAACGCTCTGGCGAATCTGGGAAAGAAGAAAGTGCAGGAGGAAGAGGCGGCGCCCACGACGAAGGCCTGCCCGTTCTGTAAGAGCGAGATCCCTGCGGACGCCGTGAGATGCCCTCACTGCACGTCGCATCTGGACGAAGCGCGCGAAGGAGCGGACGAAACGGAATAATCCTGATCGAGCAGGGACCGGAGATACTTCCGGTCCCTGATTTTGATTTCGCCGTAAGAAAGGCCGATGACGCCGTCCTGTTTCCATTCGTTGAGCACCCGGTTGACTGTGACCCGGTTGAGCCCCAGCGCCATGGCGAGATCCTCCTGGGTATAGGGGATGCTGTCGGAGGTCACGCCGCGGTCCCGGTCCGGATTCCGGGTCTCCCAGAGGAGGAAGCTGGCGATCTTCTGATAGCGGTCGTACAGGGTGATCCGCCGCAGCTGGCGGGTGAGGTGATCGCAGGTATTGGACAGCAGAGAGAGCATGAGCCGCATCAGCTCCGGGGACTCCTCCATGGCGGCGTAAAGCCTGTCCAGATCGCAGGAGAGAAGGGTCACTTCGTTGACGGCGCAGACGGAAACCGGGCGGACGGACTGGGAGAGAAAGGAGGATTCCCCGAAAATCCGCCCCTTTTCGATGATCTCGTAAGTGAGCTCCCGGCCGGAAGCGGTGACGAAAAAGGCCCGCACCCTCCCCTCCCGGATGAAGAAGAGCCGCCCCGCGTCCTCTCCCTGCAGATAGATCGCCTCCCCCGGCCGATAGCGAAGGACGGTTCCGGCGGCCTCGAAGTAACGGTATAAGTG
>OEQQ01000083.1_pt1 | contig 23621 bp, 14 predicted proteins | sample 1539741 | NCBI WGS metagenome assembly OEQQ01 (sample SAMEA3891876, study PRJEB23780) | metagenome | biome: terrestrial biome; feature: animal house; material: Caecal content | place: Italy | collected 2015-05-05
TCCAGCAGGATGGCGGAGTCGCTGCAGTTGTAGATCCGGATCCGGTACTTTTTCCGATAGTTGACGCCGGACATTTTGTCGTTGTAGGAGCTGTTCCAGTAGTCGTCAAAATACAGGCTTCGAATGGAGTACAGGCCGTTGACTGCGTGGGGATCCCGCCGCATGACGGTCTGGAATCTTTCCTTCTGCGCCTGGCAGTCCCAGAGGGAGAGATAGTATTTCCATTCGTTTCGGAATTTGCCATAGGAGGTGTTTCTGTCGGGAAAAGGGTTATTCGCCTTCCACATAGATGTCCTCCTCGATCGTTCCGTCCGCCAGGACGTAGAAGCATTTGGTGCCGTAAACCTTGCTCCCTCCATCCAGAACATAGTAATCAAACGAATCCTGAGTCCTGCCGGATTCATTGGTGGATCGGATCCGGACGAAATACTGCCCCTCGGGAAGAGGATTTATCTCTACAGAAGGCACTCGGATGTTCTGCTGGGAATAAAGCATGTTCTGGAACAGATAATCGGATGCTATCTCTACACTGTAGGTAATGTTTTCGTTATCGAAATCGTATGAGGCATCCCAGGTGATCTGCAGCCTGCCGTTCTCGACTGAAGGTACGGCGATGAAAAAGGGCATTGGCTTTTCCAACGATTCCAGATACGCCTGATAGTTATCTTCAATTTCTCCGGCCATGGAATCCGTCACGGTTTCATACTGTTCCGATGTAATAGGAGCATACATCAGATCGGGCATACTGTACACATAGGGTTTGACCACAGGTTTATAAAGCTGGATGAGCTCAGTTACCTTTTCAGCAGTCAAATACTCTGTATAAAGCGTTTCAATGGCTTGTGTAAGTCCGTTTCGGTACTCTTCAAGCTTATACATCCTCTGGAAGAGAACGTTCCCCCAGTAATTGCTGATTCCAGCCTCCCAGCTTCCGGCAAAGCCGTTTCTTCCGACCATGACATCCTCCATAGCCGTAAGGGAGGCGTCGTTATCCCAGGAAATAAAATAAAATTTATCCACATTTAACGGACTATAAAGAAAATAATTTCTTGCATTGGTATCCTCATTTCCCATCAGGATCTGAAAGCCCATCCAGTAGAACAGATTCTCCGTATCGAACCATTTTTCCACGGTCTCTTCGATGGGAATGGAATAGTCGTTCACATCCTCCAGCATCTCGATCAGCTTGCTGTGATCGGTATTCCCCTTGACTTCCAGATAGGTTTCAAAAGCGTTTAAATCGTAGGTGGGATCCGTGATGAGCTTGATGGCATCTTCGTATCTGTAAAATTCAAAAAATTCGTTTTTATACAAGTGTCCGTTGTTGTCCAGGCCATGAGCCTTCAGGTATCGCCCGTTGATCTGCTCCACCTGGGTATAGAGGCCGTAGTCCTCAAATACGCCGTTTCCCCCTTCGGTTTCGTCCTTCACATACAGATGGACGAACTGGGTCCGCGCAGCCATCATCTGGGGAACCTCCTTCATCAGGTCATAGGCAAGCTTGTTGCGGAATCGGGTTCCCTCACTGACATGTTTGTTCAGATTAATAGTTCTTTGGCCACGCCACTCACCTTTACCTTCTTTCAGCTCTATCTTATAATTTTTCTGCTCCCGTTCTGAGGAAGTCTGTCCGCGGATCTTGATGATGGCGTTGGGAACGGTCTCATCGTATCCGACCTCGTCCGGCAACGGGCCGTTTTCATCGCCGACCTGCAGGATTCCCTCCACCGCATACTGGGGGATGCCGCGATCCTCGTACCAGTACTTGGAATAGGTGTTGATTTCCGCCCAGGTATGATCCGTATTTTCTGCGGAGTTTCCTTCCCGCACGGTCAGATACATGGTGACCACGCTGCTTTCATCGTCGTCCTCATAGATCGATTTATTGTCCCGCAGGCGGTAATCCTCCACGGAGGGCGAAACCTTTTCCACGTAGGAGGCGGTCCAGTCCTGGACATCGGCGGCAGTTTCAGAGACCGTTTCCTCCGTTTCCGTTTGGGACGGGCCGGCAAAGGCGCAGCCGCCGAGCAGAGGGATGGCGGCGCAGGCCAGCGCCAAAAGTTGCAGCTTATTTTTCATGAACCGTTCCTTCCTTTCGTTCCAGATAGTTGCACAGCCGGGAGAAGACGCCCAGCTTTTTATTTTCGACCAGCGCTCCCCTGCACAGAAGATAATAGGGAAGCCGCCTGGTGTAGTATTCCAGCCGGATCCAGCTGACGAGATAGAAGACGAGGCCTCCGGCGAGAAAGCCGAGCCCGTAAAAGTTGATCTCGCCGAACAGGATCTGCAGAATCGTGCCGACGATGCTGACGGCGGCGAAGGCGAAGGTGGAGAGCAGCGCCCCGGCATAATCCTCGAAGTATAGCAGGATCAGCATGATCGTATTGCTGATGGCATAGAGGCCGTATCCGGCGCAGAGCAGGCGGTAAATGCCCATGGAGGTATCGTTGAAGCCCAGCGGGAGCAGTTCCAGAACGAGGGAGCCGATCACGATGAACAAAAGCGTGGTGATCAGCTGTTTGTGGGCGTTGAAGGCCAGCTCCTGCCGAAGCACGGAGAGCATCTCGTTTTCGGCCTGCTGGATGTCCCGGATGGAGCCGTTGTCGTTGAACAGGGTATAATAGTTGCGGTACAGGGGATAAAACCGTACCTCCACCGAGGTCACGAAGTTGATGGTGGTGATCAGGATGGAGAAAAACGCGCACAGCGCCGGAACGTCGTGCATGGGCGCGCCGTAGAACAGCCCTTCCACCTGCACCTGGAGCGGCCCGAAATACATGATCACCAGATGGGCGAACAACCCCAGATTGACGAAGATCCCGGTAAAGGCCAGGGAGCGGTATTTGTCCAGCCAGCGGAGAAAGGAGAAACGGCTCCCCTGGCTTCTGGGAAAATATTTCAGGAGCTGGCGGTAGTACAGCGCCATCAGGAGCCCGTAGGCCAGGATGACGCACAGAAACAGGGAGGTTATCGTCACCCTGCGCAGCAGCACCAAAAGCAGGGCCAGCAGCAGGCCGCAGGCCAGGGAGATGGCGAAATCCTGCACCAGCACCCTGTAGTCCTTGAGCGCGGTCAGATAGTTCATCTCCGTCCAGACCACGATCAGGATGGCGTAAAACCACAGGCAGAGCAGCCTGTAAACCACCGGCACTCCGGAAAAATGAAGGAAGATGGCCCAGAGGATGCAGCCGCCCGTCAGGAGGATGGATGTGTTTCCGTACAGGCTGGGCATGATCCGTTCCGGCTTTTCTTCATACAGCATATCGGAAACGTATCGGGTGGTGGTCATGTTGAACAGGCTGGTTGTGGTCAGGGACGCCAGCAGGCAGTAGGTGAGCATGCAGTTGAGCAATTCCCTCTCATGTCGGGACATGCCCGCCAGCTGGGAGAGAAAGGCCACGCTGACCAGCAAAATCACGCCCAGGATCATGGGGCCCGCGCAGATCAGGCCCGCATAGCCGTAGGCGCGGCACAGGCTGAACAGCCCCTTTTTCGTAAACAGTTTTTTCAGTGAGAAACCGATTCCTGCCAATTTTTCATCACCTCCGCATAAGCGTTTCTGTAATTCTGAATCATATCGTCGTGGAGGTAGAAGCGTTCCACCCGTTTTTTCCCGATCTGTCCCATCCGGTAGCGCTCCTCCGTCCGGACGCTCATGCGTTCCATGGCGCTGCACAGCGCTTCCCTTTCCATGGGAGGCGTGCAGATGCCCGCGCAGCCCAGATCGTCGCCCGCCATTCCGTTGAGGAGCTCCCGGCAGCAGCCCACGTCGGTGGTGATGCAGGGACGGCCTGCGGCGAAGGATTCCAGGACGGAGAGGGGCTGGCCCTCGGAAATGCTGGTCAGAATGGTGAAGTCCAGCTTTTCCATGTAGGTCAGGATGTTCGTCATCCCCGTGAAAATTACCTCCTGCACGCCGAGCTGTTCCACCAGCGCGTAGCATTCCGCAGCGTACTGTTCGTCGTCCTCCGGGCCGATGATGTGGAGGCGGACATTCTGCATCCGGAAGCGCAGCTCGTAAAAGGCATAGATCAGGGTTTTGACGTCCTTGATGGGAGCCAGGCGAAGAATGGCGCCGATATCGATCCAGCCGTCCTCCTTTTTGAGGGGAATGTCGCAGAAGCGTTCATAGTGGATCCCGTTGGGGATGACCCTGCAGCGTTTTGGCGGACAGCCGAGCTCGATCTGGGTCTTTCGCGCGTTGTCGAACAGGCTGGTGATCATGGAAGCCTTCTGGTATACCGCGCCCGAAAGCATGTAGAAGAAGCGTACCCAGAAGCGCTTGAAGGCGGCGGGGACCCAGCGGGCCCGTATGATTTCCTCTTCCCGTTCCCTGGTGTAGATGCCGTGCTCCGTCAGCATGAAGGGCACGTGGTAGCGATAGCTTCCCAGCCTTGCCAAAAGCCCGCTGTAGCCTGTGGCGATGGCGTGATAGAGATCGGCCTTCGGCACGTCCTGGCTGATGACGTACAGGACCGGAAGGAACATGGAGCGCAGGGTGTGGAACATGTCGGAAAAGGCCGTATAGGGAAAGTCCTTTTCGCAGATGCGGGTCAGGATATTCAGAAATTCCGGGCTGGTGAGAAAGGACATGGGCGACATTTTCCGGTCGTTGTACATGCCAAACAGCACCTCCCAGTCGGGGTTTTCACAGTGGACGAAATCCGTCAGAGCCTGCAGTTCCTCCCCGGAAAATCTGTATTTCCTGCCTCCGGAGGGAAGCTTCAGCGCGTCCTGCAGAAAGATTTCCCGGACCTCCACCACGTTTTGGGGCAGCTCATATTTGAATTTTCCCCTGTCCTCAGAGGAGGCGCCTATCGTCAGGAGCACGAATTCGTGCTCCGGCATGGCCTTGATATACTGGTGCATCCAGGTGGATACGCCTCCCGTCACATATGGATAACATCCTTCAAGAATCACACAGATACGCATATATTTTCAGCCTCTTTCGATTACGATGCGGTTTTCCGAAGCTGTTACCAGATACAGGCCGCCGCCCAGATCCTGCAGAGTCCCTCCGCTGATGCAGGTTTCCGGATCCGCCGGGGGCCTTTCGTTGATCCGCAGGAAGAGGAAGGCTTCATCCTGAAGGCCGGAGAGATCCAGGACGATCTCTTCGCCGGTGGCGCTTAGCTCCACGTCCAGGGAATCGTAGCGCTGCACGGCGCCCGCCATTTCCGATGCGGTCAGATTGCGGATATCGGGAGCCGATGTATACAGCCAGTCCAGATATTCCGACAGACGGTTCTTCATGGCCTCCCAGCCCATTTCCGCGCCCCGGTCCGCATCCAGCACGTCGTCCGGGTGCTGGAAATGGGAATTGACGTAGTGGAGATTCAGCTCGGAGAGGGCGGCGATTTCCATGAAGGAATCGATGATCAGACCGGAAATGACGCGGGGCGTCTCCACCACGCCGTCCTGGGCCACTTCGAATTCCTGCGTGTATTCCACGTCGCCTTCGAAGTAAATGCTGGCCACCGCCCGGATTTGGGGGAAGTCCTCGGCGATCATCCGCCGGGCCTCCTCCGACAGGATGTTGGAGGGCGGCACGTAAACCTGGGGCGTGATGCCGGGATAGAGTTCCTGCGTAAAGGAGATCAGCTCCTCCAGGGAAGCGCCCATATCCTCTTTCGTTTCCCAGTAGTCATAGTCGAACAGGCGCTCGTAGGTGCCCTGCGCATAGCCGTCCCCGAAGCCGGCATCGAAGCCCTCCCGGCATAACGGGATATGGTTATAGCCGTGCAGGCCGATTTCCCCTCCGCTCTTCAACAGGGCGGAGCCGAAATACCGGAATCTCTGGGTATTCAGATTGCGTCGAAAGGGCGCCTCCAGCCCGTCGGAATAGTCCTCGATCACCATCCCGCTGTAGCGGATGCCGTATTCCTCCGCCAGTTCCTGAAGCTGAGGCCACCAGATATTCGAATAGAAATCGGAAACGCTGATGCCGTAATCCCGTTGGATATAGGCGCTGGTCCCGGACGGCACGGGAGAGGGAAAATCGTCCAGATAAAAGGCGCTTCCGTTGATGACGGGCCAGCAGAAGGCTTCGGAAAGGAGGCTGTAGGCCGCGGCGTATATGCCCCGATAGGCCTTCCCCATGATGCCGAAATTCATGAAGACCACCTTGCCCTCTCCATGGGGATATTCCCACAGGACGGGAAGCTCCCGCTCGTCGGCGCTCACCAGATGGACGGTGCATTCCGAAGACAGATCCAGGGTGAGGGCGGATTCATAGGGCTCTTCGATGGTGTAATCTTTCCCCAGCCCTCCCAGCATCAGATCGGACCGGAAGCGCAGCCCGGGAATTTCGTACATCTCCCAGCCGGATTCCCGGATCCCCATCTGCGCGCCCAGAGCGCGGAAAAAGGTATCCCCCTGGGGCGGGAAATAGACCATGATTCCGCCGCCGCCGCTGACCCAGTCCATGATCTCATAAGCGCCTTCCCCGAGAATATCGTATTCCATCAGCGCGGTGACGATCTTTTCATAGCCCTCCGGGGAGGGAAGGGGTTCTGCGGAAAGGTCTACGAAATCGGCGGTCACATGAAGCTGTTCGAACAGGGCGCGGGCGTCCTCCTCTGCCAGCGCGGAGTTCGCCTCCTGGCTGTTATACAGAAACAGGCATTCTGCCGTCCCGTCCTCTTCGGCAGCTTTTTGAAGGGAATCCGCCGGAAGGATGGTGACGGACGATTCGTTTTGGGCGTAGGAACCGTAAAAATGCTGGCCGATCAGGGCCGCGGAAAGCAGGGCGAAGGCGATGCAGATGACGATGACGGGAAAGAAGCGGAGCATGCTGTTTCTTTTCATGAAAAATCTCCCTGATTTTCGAGCCGGATCGCGACCTCGCCGGAATGGGCGCAGAGCAGGTACAGATCCCCCGTCAGCTTCGTCAGCGTTCCGCCCTGTACGTCGGAAACGGAGCCTTCGTTCGCCCGGAGGAAGAGCCATGCCTCGTCCTGAAAGTTGGAAAGGCTGATCCGGAGTTCATTTTCGTTTATTTCGGTCTTCACATCGAGATAATGGTATCGCTGCACGGCCCCGGCGACCTCCGTCCCGGTCAGATTCCGGATGTCCGGAGCGGAGGAATACAGCCAGGCCATGTATTCGGCCAGCCGGGTTTTCAGAGCTTCCCAGCCGGAAGCGGCTCCCCGGTCCTCATCCAGCACGTCGTCCGGATGCTGGAAGTGGGAGTTGACATAATGCAGGTTCAGCTCCGATAGCGCCGCGATTTCCATATAGGGATCGATCACATAGCCGGAAATGATGCGGGGCGTTTCCACGACGCCGTCCTGCGCCACCCCGAATTCCTGCGCGTATTCGAATTCTCCCTCGAAGTAGATGGCGGCGACGGCCTTTATGTCCGGAAAATCCTCCGCCAGAATCCGCCTCCCTTCCTGAGACAGGATGTTGGAGGGCGGGACGTACACCTGGAAGGCTTCCTCGGGGAAGACCTGGCGGCAGAAGCGGTCCAGCTCCCGCAGGGAAGCGCGGATGTCGTCTTCGCTGTTCCACTGCCGGTAGGAGTCGAATTCGTCTTTGTAATCGAAGTTATCCAGCACCAGTGGCATGTGGTTGTAGCCGTGAAAGCCGATTTCCCCGCCCATGTCCAGCAGGTCGTTGCCGAAATAGCGGAACCGCTGGATGTCCCCGTTTCCCTCCAGAGGCGCTTCGTTTTCGTCGGAATAGTTTTCGATGACCAGCCCCGTGTACCGGACGCCGTATCGTTCCGACAGGTTTTTGACGTCCGGCCACCAGACATTGGTGTAAAAGGTACCGATATCCATATGATAGTCCCGCTGGATATATTCCCCGTTTCCAGCCGGAACCGGGGAGGGAAAATCGTCCAGATAGAAGGCCGAGGCGTTGATCACCGGATAGACGCAGACGTCGGAGAGCAGGCTGTAGGAGGCGGCGTAGAAACCGCGGTATGCCTTTTCAAAATAGTTCAGGGTATTGACCACCACGGTCCCGTCCCCATGGCGGTATTCCCAGATGATGGGGACCTCCCTGTCGTCCGCGCTCACCAGATGGACGATGCAGTCCTCCGTCAGCGTGACCGTGCTGGAGGAATCGAAGGGATCCGTGATCTGGAAATCCTTCCCCTGTCCGCCGAGCATGAAATCGGACCGAAAACGGAGCCCCTGAACGGGATACATATCGTAACCGATGTCCAGGATCCCCATCCGCCCCATGACCAGTCTCAGGCAGGACAGGGAGGATGGGGGGCAGACCGCCAGCAGGTTCATGCCGCCTTTGACGGAATCGAACAGCGTAAAGATCTCCTCCCCGAAGAGGTCGTAATCGTCCAGAGCCACCACCACGTTTTCGTAACCGGATAGCCGGAGGGTGGGATCCGCAAAGAGATCCTGCTCGTCGAAACGGATTCTCATCTGGGTCAGCACGTCCCGCATCTGCTGGGCGGCTGATTCGGAAACGGAAGAGGAGCTGTCCAGAAGGAGCAGGCATTCCGGTTCCCGGTCAAAGGGTTCTTCCGCGAAAACGGACTGATCCAGGATATCCGGATCGCGCCCGGTTTCTTCATAGACGATGTTGCGCCTTTCAATTAACAATACGGCGATCATCAGGAAGAACAGGAGCATCGCCCACTGCATCCTCCTGAACTGGATGCGGTAGCCTCTCTTTTTCCGCTCTTTTTGAGTTCTATTCCCGAATGTCATGGCTGTCCTCGTCCTTTTTCCAGAATTCCACCGTTTTTCTCGCGCCCGGGGTGAGGTAAATTCCCCGTTTTTCGATGAGCTCCAGCATGCGGCCGATCCGGTTCGGATCCCTGAGACGAATGCCGAGCTGGATCTGCATCAGATAACCGTCCTCCAGCTGCGGCCATCTGTCCATCACATGCTCCGCGCAGGCTTCGGAAACTCCGAATTCCTCCAGAGAGAGGGAATTGGAAAACTGCCTGTGGTAAAGGGAACGCTCATCCGCTTCGGCCAGGGTCCCTCTCGAAATCCGGTCCGCCAGGAGCTCCTTCAACTCCAGCATGCGGTTCCGTTTCATATTTCCTTCCAGAAGGCCGCTGTCCACATAGGCCTCCAGGGTCTGCAGATAGGCGCCGGAGCGGGACTGGGAGGACTTATCCTCTTCCCAGGCCCTTCGAAGGGCCTGCAGTCTGTCCTCATAATCCTTCTGGAGCTCCACCATGGCGGTGGTGGCGTAGTGAACGACCTCCACATCGTCGTTCCTGCGGGCGTTGTTTAAAACGTCCACGTATTGCCCCGTATCGTGATACAGGATATCCATGATCAGTTCGCGGCGCGTGGCGGCGTCGTTGATCAGAAGGGCCTCCTGCAGGGGAACGATCAGATCCCTGGCGGGTTCCTCTTCCATCAGGATGCTCCGGTGGATTTCGTCGTTGATTTTCAGCTTTTCGATGCCGACTTCCTTTTTGCTCTCCTGATCCCCGTGGGATTCCCATTCCAGAATGAACAGGCAGCCAAAGCCGAACACGGGAATGAAGAAAACCACGGGCATGATGGCGGAGCCGCTCTTCAGGATGCCGGTTTTGAGCAGAAGAAAGGCCGCCAGGCAGAGGACGCAGTGAAGGACTACCAGGAAAAGAAGCATTTACTCACCCACTTTCTCCGTCACGTAGTAGTGTATTCCGGCGGAAATCAGACGGCTTTCCACAAAATGAAAGCTTTCCAGATTGACCTGGGTGAGCAGCAGATAGAGCCTTCCATCCGATCCTTCGCCGATGACGTCGGCCGTGCGGATCAGCCGGGAAAGCCTGTCGCTGACATCCTTTTTGTCCGTCTCTTCCAGCCGCAGCAGCACGAATTCCGCGATCTGACGGTCCCGCATTTCCTCCTGCACGGAAAGAATTTCCATAAAGCGTTCCCTGCGCATCACATTGGTATCCGGATAATAGGTTTTCTGCGCGGTGAGCTCCTCGTATTCCAGAGCGCGCAGGAAAGAGGTCTGGATCAGGCCGCAGAGAATCCGGAACATGTTCATATAGCTCATGCCGTACTGTTCCGGGCTCACCTCGTAAATGACGACGAAGAGCACCAGCTTTCCGTCGCGGAAGATGCCGTTGGCATAGACCGGCATGCCCTCCGTCATCTTCGTGTTTTTGTATACGTTCCCTCCCCGGACGGCGCGAAACAGCTCCCCGATTTCCTCCAGAACGGCGGATTTCGGCAGCCTGGCGCGCATCCGGTTGGAGCAGGCAACCAGCCTTCCGAAGCGTTCGTAGCGGTCCACGGAATAGATGGCGATGCTGTGGTTTTCCAGAATGTCCTCCATGGTCACGAGAGCTTCCAGGAAGATGCTCTGGGGAAGGACGTTGTCCAGCCGCTGTACCGCGTCGAAAATGCGGCCGAAGCTGTCCTTAAAGCCGAGAATCTGCTTTTTGTATTCGCTTTTGTTTTCCATGGCGCTCTGATACACTTCGTTCAGGAAAATGTATTTGTCGCGCAGAAGGCTGTATTCCTCCTGGGAAAAGCGGATTTCCTCGGTCTTTTTGTTTTTGATATAGCCGGTTACGGATCCGGCCATGAGGTAGATCATGAACGGAATCCAGTTTTCCACGTTGTAAAACAGCAGCGTCCAGTCCACGCCCTGGCGCATATACTGGAAAAACAGGGCCACGCAGGCGAGCAGGGCGGACACGACCCCCACGCGGATTCCGTGGACGGTCCCCATGATCACGACGAAAAACAGCCGGACGTCCACGAAGCGGAAATAGACGTCGTTGCCCAGAAAATGATGCAGCAGCTCCGACAGGAGGAAAAGAACCGCCATTTCCACATACCCGATGAGTTTGCCGCTCCGGTTCAAAAGGGCTTCCGCCAGATCGCCCAGGGTCCTTTTGCCTTTTCCGGCGGATGCAGAATAGCGCCGGTACAGATCCAGGACCTTTTCCATGACGTCGTCCTGGGGGATCCATCCGTACGTCCTGCGCAGCCTGACGGGATACTCCTCCCGGCTGATGACGTCCGCGTTGTTTTCGTAGAGGATTTTCAGGTCCGGCTGGGCGGAACGGAGCAGGGCCTCCAGATCGCCCCAGGTGTGGGAATATCCGCTGCTCACGAAAAAGGCGTCGGAGACGTCGTCCTCTTCCTCCACGATCCGGCTGATGAGCCCGGCCAGATCCCGCTGGCTGATGAAATCGAGCCTGTCCTGAGCGCGGTAGGGCAGGAGCACCTTTTTCTTCTGGATGGCCTGCCGGAAAACGGAACCGAGAAAACTGGCATCGTTGGAACTGTCGGCCAGACAGGGAAGGCGGAGAACGATCGTTTTCAACGAAGCCCTGGCGGAATAGAAGCGGCACAGGGTCTCCTCCTGTCCGGCACACAGGGCGGCGCTCTGAAAGTAGTCCCGGTCCAGCGCGGCGGAATCCGTCCCTGTCACGGGGACGTAGTTCTGACTTTGCTCGGTGGAGAGAAAGATGAATTTATCCACATGGGAATGGGCGGCCTGAAGGAGCGCCTTCTCCAGCTCGTGAAGCTCGTCGGGATAGCCGCTTCCGCCGTCAATATAGCCGGATACGAAGAGGACGCAGCTGAAGGAATAGACATCGAAGAGCTGGCGGAACGCGTCCTCCCCGGGACAGGCATGGTAAAAGCGCTTTCCAGGGCGATGGGCGCAGTTTTTCCCCGCTACCACGGCGCGGACTTCTTCCGAAAGATTTTGCAGCAGATCGTCTTTTAGGGAACCGGTCCAGCCGGTGATGAGCAGATCTTTCATAATTCGTTATCCGTCCTTTTGAATCAAAATGAGGAAATTGCTTAAAATAAAAAAAAGCTACAATCACAGAAGGATTGCAGCCGGACAACCTTATGGGCCGGTTTGAGGCCGCATATCAGGCTCCTGGCTTTGCGTCCCTGCATTTCTGCAGGTTTGCCGGGCCGGAAGAATGTAAACGATATGTCTCTGAACGCAGGATGCATGAAGGCTCCAAAGCGTTTTTATAAAAAGATTCTACAGTCAATTATATGGTTTGTCAAGTTTTCCTATGCGAATTGCCAGAAAGAGGGAGGGGTGCGTATGGAAAGTTTGGACAGGACGGAACTGGATTTTTTGCTGCGCGACAGCGTGGAAAACGGCTTTCGCGGCTTCGCCGTTTCCTATCAGCCTCAGATACGGACGGGCACCGGGAGGCTGTACGGCGCGGAGGCTCTTGCCAGATGGCGCTGCGCCAGATTCGGAAACGTGGGCCCGGACGTCTTCATTCCCATGATGGAAGAAAACGGAAAAATCGTGGAGCTTGGGAAATGGATCTTTCGGAAGGCCGCGGAGCAGTGTCAGAAGTGGCGGGGGATTCAGCCGGATTTCCGGATGAGCGTCAACCTTTCCTGCCGTCACCTGGAAAAGGCCGATATGAAGCAGTTCGCCCGGATCACGCTGCAGCGGCTGGGGCTCCCCGCCCGGAACATGATGGTGGAGCTGACGGAGTCCTGGCCCGTTTCCGGGGGAAAAGAAGGGGAGGAGCTGGTGTTCGGCCTGCAGGAAACGGGGATGGGGCTGGCCATGGACGACTTCGGAAGCGGCTACTCGTCCCTGCTGTCCCTGCAGAAGTTTCCCTTTCAGCTGGTCAAGATCGATAAGGATTTTGTGAAATTCGCCGCGAAGGATGGCGGGCAGGACGATTTCGTCCCCTCCCTCACGCGGCTCTGCCACAGCGTCGGACGTCAGGTCTGTCTGGAGGGGGTAGAAACGGGGGAGGAATACGAGGCCGTGCGCCGGCTGGGCATCGAGGTGATGCAGGGCTATTATTTCGGCCGTCCGGTCCCCGCGGAAGAGTTTGAACGCCTCTATTTATAAACGGCATGGGGTTTTGAGCGTAGTCCGCCAAAAATCTTGAAAGCTGTGCGGGATTTTGTTATTATCCTATTAGCAGACGGAGAAAATCGATCTATGGAAAGGAAAGCTGTCATGCAGGGGAAGGGGAATTGTATTTTAAACGGGGAGAAGAGCTTTCAAACGGAGGGCAGGGAGCAGCGGGCATCGTCGCTCGCTGTCATGGCGGAACGGATCCGGGAGCAGTTTATTCCGGCAGGGATGGAACGGGACTTTGTGGAAGAGGCTGTGAGGATCAACCGCGTGGTGATGACGGCCATCGCCTTCTTCGCCATCGGCGCGGAGCTCTTCAACGTGACGCGGGTCCTGTTTCTGAGCCAGTCCGGGCTTCAGACGCAGAACAACCGGATCTATTTTTCGTTCTATTTGCTTTTGCTGGCGGTGAGCATCGGATATCTGGCCGCGGACAGGCTGCTGAAGCTGAAGATCCGGGCGAGATACGGGATGGCGCTTGCGTTCATGAGCGTTTTCCTCCTGTGGCAGACGCTGTTTTATATGTACGATATCAGCAGATCCATTTCCCTGGGGAAAATCATGGCGGTCACCACGCTGGTGGCTTTCTCGGCGGTGAGCGTGATGAAGCCGCTGTATGCGGTGTGCAATCTGCTGCTGAATTTCGGCCTTCTGATCCCGTATACATATGCGGCGTGCGGCAACGACTCGGGCGTCCTGATCAACTATTCCCTGATGGCCGGGATCTGTTTTATCATCTATTTCGTCCGCTTTCACGATATCCGCACGGAACTTTTACAGAAACAGGAGATCGTCAATATCAGCCATCAGCTGGAGGAGTCCCGGAAGCAGTTCAGCCTCAGCCGGGAGCAATATGCTCTGATCCTGCAAAAGAGCAATTTCATCACCTTCGAATGGGACATTGCCGGGGGAGAAGTGCGCTTCTCCGAAGAGTGGAAGAAAGTGTTCGGCAAGGAAGGGAGGATCGCGGACGCGGAAAAATTCATCCGGGAAGGCCGGTCGCTGAAGCGGCAATACAAGACGGAAATCCTTCAGTGTATGGAGAGCCTGCGCAACGGGGAGTCCTGTGTGAAGCGGGACCTTCTCCTTCCGGTAGCGGGCGGGGCGGAGCGCTGGTTTGAGCTGCATCTCATCCTGCAGCCGGACGAAACGGGAGCGCCCGTTGTGGGAGTCGGAATGCTCTTCGATATCATGGATCAGAAGCGCCGCATACTGGAGCTGGAAAAGGAACTGGAGACGGATAATTTTACCCGGCTTCTCAACAAGACCGCTCTGGAAAGCTACGGAGTCCGGAAGATGGGGGAGCTGCGGCCGGGCGAGCGGCTGTACATGCTCATTCTGGATATGGATAGTTTTAAACGGATCAACGACAATTTTGGACATCCCTGCGGGGATTATGTATTGAGGCAGGTGGCGGGACTGATGCGGGATCCAGCCCCGAAGGGCGCCAGGGTAGGCCGCCTGGGAGGCGACGAGTTCGGCGTCCTCCTCGCCACGTCGCGAAGGAAAGAGGAATTTCTGCAGTATGCGCAGAAGCTGGTGGAGGAAGTGCGGGACATCAGATGGCAGGATCTCGACGTGGAAGCCAGATGCAGCATCGGCATTTCATCGCTGGGAGCGGGGGAAGGAAACTGGGAGAAGCTATACGGCGACGCGGACAGGGCGCTGTATATGGCAAAGCGCGCAGGAAAAGACTGCATGCGCGAGTTGGAAGCAGGTTGAAAGAATGAAGAAATCGAAATCGAAAGAAAAGGCCACGCAGAGGCGGCCGGGAAGAATGGCGGCAGCGGCGGCGATCGTCAGCGTGGTTCTTCTGGCCGGAGGATGCCTGACCTATTTCCTGCTCCAGGACATCCTCAGCAGCACCACGGAGTCCAGGATCCGGGCGTCCGCGGCGGAGTACAGAAGCAATCTGCTCAGGCTGGTGGAAGGGGATATCCAGATCCTGCAGACGCTGGAGAGCCTCTGGGAGGAGGACGACCTTCCGGATGAGGGAAAGCTGACCGAAAAACTGTACCAGGTGGCGGAGGAAAACGGCTTTCCCGGTATGGCCTATTTCCGGGGAGATACGGGAATTGTGGTCAACCGGGGACAGGAGGCGCAGAACGGGGCGAAATTTGAAGCCATGCCGGAGCCCATGCAGGAAGCGCTCAGGCGCGCCGGAAAAGGAGAGACGGCGGTATCCGATATTTATGACAGCGAAAATATGGGAAGGGAGATTTTCGTGGTGTGCGTGCCGGTGACGGAAAAAGACGGGGTGCGCGGCGTGCTGGCCGCGGCGGATCCGGCTGCGCGGATGGAGGAGCTGTTTGAGGCGCAGTTTTTCCCGGAGAGCTACAGCTTCGTCCATCTGATCGGAGACGACGGCAGATACCTCGTCCGTTCCCGGGAGGGAAAACTGGCGCAGGAGATGGAATCGATCTTCGAAAATCCCTACCTGTCGGAGAAGATGAAGGGGAGAATCCGGACGGTGATGGAGCAGGGCGCAAGCAGTATGCTCACCACCAGGGCCAACGGTAAGAAGTATAAGGTGTTGCTGGAGCCGGTAGGGCTCAACAACTGGTATCTGTTCTGCTCGACCTCCATGAAAGAGGTGGTGGGATCCGTTTACTGGACCATAACGGGGACGCAGGCGATGATCCTGGTGATTCTGGCCGTCTGCCTTCTGATCGTCAGATCCGGATACCGGATGCTTCGAAACAGCAACAGGCAGCTTCAGCAGGCAGCCTATGTGGATCCGCTCACCCAAAGCTGCAATTTGTCCGGCTTTTTAAAGCGGATCGAGGAGACCTGCGACGAGGAGCCGGAATTCAGCGTGGCCGTCCTGAACATCTATCAGTTCAAATTCATCAATGAAATTTTCGGGAGACAGCAGGGGGACCGGCTACTTCGATATATCGGGAAGCTCATTCAGGAGGAACTGAAGGAGGGGGAGTTTTACGGCAGGGACGCGGGAGATTTTTTCTACCTGTTTCTCCTGGGCACGGACCGGGGAAAAACGGAAGAAAGAATGCACGGGATCATGGACAAAATCAAAGCGGCTCCGTCCCTGCAGCGGAGCAGCTACCATATGCTGTTTTACTGCGGCGTGGCCGATACGCAGGGACAGGAAGGAAACGGGGATCTCTCTTCCCGCCTGATGACTCAGGTGATGTTTGCCCTGGACAAGGCGAGGGAAACCCATCAGGATAGCGTCTGGTTTTACGACATGCAGCTGCACGAGAGGGAGAAACGGGAGAACTATATCGAAAGCCATATGCATCAGGCGCTGGAAAAAGGGGAGTTTCGCCTGTATCTGCAGCCGAAGATGAGGCTGAAGGACAAAAAACTGGCCGGTGCGGAGGCGCTGGTGAGATGGGTTACGGAAGACGGGACCATGATGTTCCCCGGCGATTTTATCCCCCTGTTTGAGAAAAACAGCTTCTGCACCCGCCTGGACCTGTACATGATGGAGTGCGCCTGCCGCCACATCCGCGGATGGCTGGAACGGGGGATCGCGCCGGTTCCCATCTCCGTCAACCAGACCAGGCTGTTGTTCTACGAGACGGATTACCCGGAAAAACTCCGGGAGCTGGTGGACCGGTACGAGATCCCGGCGGGGCTCATTACGCTGGAAATCCTGGAAGGGCTGGCCGTGGGGAACGTGGAGGAGATGAACGAAAAGATCAGCCTGCTCCAGAAGGAAGGCTTCCGGATCTCCATGGACGATTTCGGATCGGGATACTCGTCCCTGAATATCCTGGGCGCCCTGAATATCGACGAGTTGAAACTGGACCGGGCCTTCCTGACGGAAATGGCGCAGGGAAACAACCTCCGGCAAAAGACCGTCATGGAAATGGTGATCGCCCTGACGGGCCGGCTTCGGATTACCACGGTCGCGGAGGGCGTGGAGACGGAGGAAGATGAGCGGCTGATCCGGGAGCTGGGCTTCGATATGGGCCAGGGCTACTATTACAGCCGGCCCGTCAGCGCGGAACAATTCGACAGAAGATTTATGGAAACGGGAGCAAAACGCGGACATGAAAACAATGCGAAAGACGAATAAGGGGAAAAGCGGTTCGGGAAAGGTGCGCAGGGCGTTCGTGAAGGTCCGGCTGTATGTGGTGATCTTCCTGTTCCTTCTGGCGTTGGGCCTGAACAGCTATGCGATTTTGCGCAGGTCGCTTCTGCAGAACGCTCAGGAGCTGGGGACCTCCCTCGCACGTGGATATGCCGCGGAGGAGAGCAGCAATCTGGTCGTGTTCGCGACGCTGATCTCCTTCGGCACGCTGAATCTGAATCAGCTGATTCACGAGGAAAGCCGGAGCACCCAGGAGCAGATCCTCTGGCTCCAGGAGTATTTCAAACGGCTGCAGGCCGTGGTGGGGGAGAACGTCATCGACCCCTACGCGGTCGTGGATGGGCAGATCGTGGCGGCAAACCCCTGGGAGGGCGACGAAGATTATGAATATGAGCGGGCGGACTGGTACCGGATGGCGACGGAGGCCGATGGGGAGATCATTTTTACGGACGTGTATACGGATGTGATCTACGGCAGGTCGGTGCTTACCATCGCCCAGGAATCCCCGTCCACGGGCGTGGTCATCGCCTTCGATATCTTTCCGGAGAATTTCCAGCTGGAATCGGACGTCCTTTCCCTTCCGGAGGGCTTTTCTCTGTATATGTGCGATAAGAACGGGACGCTGGTCTGGTATGAAACGAACCTGAAGGAGCGCTCTCCGGAGGAGATCCAGAGCTATGTCAGCGGCCTTGCGCAGATGGGGCAGAGGGGGGAGCTGGACGAATACGACGTCTTCGTGCTCTCCCCTGACCTGGATAAGAGGGCGGCCTACTATCACGAGATGTCCAACGGCTGGCAGATCATCCTCACCGTTCCCTACGACACGCTGCTGGGCAGCCTCGAACGCTTCAGCACGGCTTTCTTTTTCATCATGCTGGCCGGCCTGCTGGCCATCGTCTTCATCGCGTGGCGGGATCTCCGCCTGAACGGGCAGATCGAGAGGACCAACGAGACGATCCGGGTGCTGGGAAATTCCTACTACGCCCTCTACCGGGTGAACTGCGCGAGGGAAACCTATGAGATGATCAAGGGGTCGGATTACGTGCGGAGCAGGATCCCGCAGACGGGCAGCTACGAACAGCTCTGTCGGGTAATGAGCGAAGTCATTGAGAAGGATGCGCTGAAGGAGTTCATGGAATGCTTTTCGCTGGAAAGCATTCAGCGCCTGGTGAAAAACCGGGTGAAGGATTTCGGCGGAGATTTCAGACGGCGGTTCGGGGATACCTACCACTGGGTGAACATCCGTGTGCTGTTCGATGAATCGCTGCTCCCGGAAGAAGCGGTTCTGTGCTTCCGGGAAGTGGATCAGGAAAAGAAGCTGCAGTTCGAGGAGCGCAGCCTCCTGGAAAATGCGCTGGAAAATGCCAGAAACAGCGAAAAAACGAAGCAGGCGTTTTTCAGCAACATGTCCCACGACATGCGCACCCCCTTAAACGCCATCACGAGCCTGGCCGAACTGGCGCAGACCAACATCGGGGATCAGGAAAAGGTGGCGGACTATCTGGCTAAGATCCGTTTCTCCAGCGGGCAGCTGCTGAATCTGGTCAACGATATCCTGGATATGTCACGCCTGGAGCAGGGGAAAATCGCCCTGGATTATCGGGAATTCAACCTGAGAAGGAGCCTGGAGGACATCACGGCGGCCTTCCGGCTGCAGGCCGAACGGGAGGAGAAGCGGCTTTCCACCGATTTCGAGATTCACAACGAGCGGATTCTGGGAGATAACTTCCGCATCAGCCAGATCCTGAACAACCTGCTTTCCAACGCCTTCAAATTTACGGGGAAAGGGGGAGAAATCTCCCTGCAGGTAAAAGAGTTTGAGAGCATGGGGAGCGTGAAGTATCAGTTCGTCGTGCGGGATACGGGTCTCGGTATGTCGGAGGAATTCCTCCCCCATCTTTTTGAGCCCTACGCCAGGGAGACCCGGTTCACCGCGCAGAAGATCAGCGGCACGGGCCTGGGGATGTCCATCGTGGAGAACCTGGTCAAGCAGATGAGCGGACAGATCGATGTGAAGAGCCGGCTGGGAGAGGGAACGGAGTTCACCGTAACCGTCCCCTTCGCGGTGGCGGAGGAAAAGGAAAATGCGGATAAGGCGGCCTGCGGGGATGCCGCGGGGAAGGAGGAGGTATTTTCCCTGGAGGGCAGAAAAGTGCTGCTGGCCGAAGACAATCTGATCAATATGGAAATCGCCACAGAAATTCTGACCATGCACGGCGTGGAGGTCATACCGGCGGAAAACGGCCTGGAGGCGCTGGAAGCCTTTCAGGCGTCAGCCCCCTTCTCCATCGATGCGATCCTGATGGATATGCAGATGCCGCAGATGGACGGCTGCGAGGCCACGAAGCGGATCCGCTCCCTTCACAGGCCGGATTCAGGCCTTCCCATCATCGCGGTGACGGCGAACGCCTTCGCGGAGGATATCGCGGAAACCTCAAAGGCGGGAATGGACGCGCACATTTCCAAACCCATCGATTTTAATATTTTGTGCCGGACGCTGGAAACGCTGATATCGGGAAAGAGACCCTGAAAGGAGAAAACGGATGGAGAACAGGAAGGACGAAGCCCGCGCGCTTCCCCGCACGATGCTGATCGTGGACGACGATATCATAAACAGGAGCATTCTGGAAAATATTTTTTCCCGCTATTACCGGATTGAAGAGGCGGAGGACGGAAGCGAGGGGCTGGAAAAGATTCTGAGCAATCCGGACAGGCTCTGCGCGATCCTTCTGGATGTGGTCATGCCCCGGATGGACGGGATCCAGGTGCTCAGGCGCCTGCATGAAACGGGGCTGACGGACCGGGTGCCGGTTTTTCTGATCACCGCGGAGGCCAGCGACAGCGTGATGCGGGAGGGGTATCAGCTGGGCGTCATGGACGTCATCGGAAAGCCGGTGATTCCCTATGTGGTGCTGCGCCGCGTGCAGTCCGTGGTGGAGCTGTTCGGGGCCAGGGAGCGGCTGAGCAACGTGGTGGAGCTGCAGCAGTCCGAGATCCTGGAAAAGGCGCGCAGGATCGTGGAGCTGAACCAGGGCATGATCGAGGCCCTTGCGGCCGCCATCGAGTTCCGGAACGGGGAATCGGGAGAGCACGTCAGGCGGATTCACGACATCACCGGGTACATGCTGAAAAATACGGAAATGGGAGAGGGATTCGGGCAGGACGATGTGGATAATATCGCCCTCGCGGCCATTATGCACGACGTGGGGAAGATCGCCATTCCGGACGCGATCCTGAACAAGCCCGGAAAGCTGACGGCGGAGGAATTTGAGATCATGAAAACGCATACCGTGCAGGGGGAGCGGCTGTTGGGAACGATTCCTCAGCTGAGGGAGAGCGAGGCCTACTTTTACGCCTGCGATATTGCGCGCCACCACCATGAGCGGTGGGACGGCCGGGGGTATCCGGACGGGCTGAAGGGGGATGAGATCCCCGTATGGTCCCAGATCGTTTCCCTGGCGGACGTGTACGACGCCCTGACCAGCAAGCGGGTTTACAAGAACGCGTTCAGCCCGCAGCGGGCGCTGGAAATGATCCAGAACGGGGAATGCGGCGTCTTTAACCCGCGCCTTCTGGACAGCTTTATGAAGGCGGAACCGGAAATCAGAAAACTGTATGAAAAATGAGAGGAGTGCGGGAAGAATGGATAAAGAAAGACTGAAGGCTGCGGGGATCGACGCGGACGGAGCGCTGGAGCGCCTGATGGGGAGCGAGGCCCTGATGGCGCGCCTGTTTCGGAAGTTTCTGGAGGACGGGAACTTCGCCGCCCTCCTGGAGTCCGTAAATGCGGGAGAAAAGGAGGAGGCGCTGAAGGCTTCGCACACCCTCAAGGGTATGTGCGGGAACCTTTCCATGGACAGGCTGTACCGCCTGTTTACCGCACAGGTGGATCTGATGCGGAGCGAAGACTGGGATGGGGCGGCGGCCATGATGCCGCAGATCAGCGCGGCGTATGAGGAAGCGGTTTCGGCGATCCGGGACTGCTTCGGGTGAAGGGACCGCCGGTTTTTCCGGCACGGCACGAACAACAACGACAGCGCAGGGATCGAAAAAAGCCCGCGCCCCCGATTTTGTCTGTCGGGAGCGCGGGCTTTTTTGGGTCAGATTTTGGTACGGTCAGCCTTTGGCGGGGGCGGCAGTTTCGTCCGCCCTGATGCCAAGGCTGTCGATAATGGTGATGACCAGGCCGCGTATGTTGTTTTCCGTGGTGCGGTAGGGCGCGATGCGCAGGGTGTAGAAGCGCCCGTTCATGGCCGTCACCTCACGGTCGATGGGAACCAGATTCTTCAGCACCGCATTGGCGTCGCTGATGATGTCCTCGTCCGGGAAGCTGTGGGCGAAAATCTGGAGGGAGCGCCCGATATCGTGCTCCATGAGCTGAAATTCGCGCCCCACGTATTCCGTGAATTTGCGGATGTTCAGATTGCTGTCCACGAACAGAATGCCGATCATGGTGGACGAGAGGAAATTGGACAGATCGTTGGTGAGCATGGTGAGCTCGTCCAGCTTCTGCTGATATTCCGTATTGACGGTGTACAGCTCCTCGTTCACCGACTGGAGTTCCTCGTTGGAGCTCTGGAGTTCTTCGTTGGCGGTCAGGAGTTCCTCGTTGGCCGCCTGCAGCTCTTCGTTGACGGTCTCCAGCTCCCCGATGGTGGATTTCAGATCGTTCTGGGATTCGTGCAGCTCCTGCTCCAGATCGGCGATCCGCCTCGCCGCCGTGGTGTCCACGTCGTATTTTTCGGTCACGCCCGCGAGCCCTTCGCCGGCAGCATTCCCGCTTTCAAAGAACAAAACGGCGATCAGGCCGGTCTCTTCCTTTTCCCTGCCAGGAATGGGGCTGACCGTCAGATCCACCGTCCTTCGGCCGGAGGGACAGTCCACGGCGATGCCCGTATAGGTGACGGAAATGTGCTCGGACCGGCAGCGGTTTAAGGCGGTGGAAGCCACCAGGCTCAAATCCCGGTTGATCATGCTGAAAAAATTAAAGGTGGCCTTCCCGGGAGCGATGGAAAGATAATCCATATAGTTCCCGAAGAAGTGGATCACGTGGTTGGATTCGTTGACCACCACGGAGGCGGGGAGGAAGGTTTCCAGAAAGCTGATATAGGAGCTCTCCAGAGCGAATTCCACGCTTTCCCGGTCCCGGATATCGATCGCCTTCGGAGCGATGGCGCGGATGTTGGGAATATTGAAGGTGGGAGGGGCGAATTCATCCACCTTTCCCTCGCCCTTATGGAGATAAATTTTTTCCGCGCTGCAGATGGGGCGGAATACGCTGGAAAATTCTCCGGCGGTTTCGCTCTTGCCCAGGAACAGATAGCCCCCGTTTTTCAGCGCCGAATGGAAGATGGCGAAGAGGGAGCGCTGCAGCACGGGCTGGAAGTAGATCATCACATTCCGGCAGCAGATCAGGTCCAGCTTGCCGAAAGGAGGATCGGACAGCATATTGTGAGGGGCGAAGATGATCATGCGCCGGATTTCTTTCGATATGGTATATTGCTCGTTCTTCTTGAGGAAAAATTTCGCCAGTCTCTCCGTGGACACATCGTCCAGGATACTCTCCGTGTAGACGCCCTTTCCGGCCTGCTCGATGGCCCGGCTGTCCACGTCGGTGGCAAAAATTTTCACGTCCCGCTGTACGCCCAGCTCGTCCAGAGCTTCGCGGAACAGAATAGCGAGAGAATAGGCTTCCTCCCCGGTGGAGCAGCCGGCGCTCCAGACGCGGATGGGGTCTCTTTCGCCGGCGTGTTCCACGATGCTGTAGATCACGTTCATTTTCAACTTTTCAAAGAATGCCGGATCCCGGAAGAAGTTCGTGACGCCGATGAGGATTTCCTTGACCAGGACGCTGGCTTCCTCCGCGTTGGAGGCCAGAAATTTCGTGTAATCGGTGAGTCCGGCGCTGTGGGTAATCACCATCCGGCGCTCGATGCGGCGCAGGACGGTGCTGCGCTTATAGTTTGTAAAATCGATGCCGCTGTTCTTCTTCAGAATGGCGTAGATGCGGGAAAAGGTCTCGTCGTCTGAAAGGAGATCTTCGTTTTCCTGCGGACGGATGATGGTGGAATAGCTGGAAAAATTCAGGATTTCATCCGCAATTCCGTCGGGAGAGAGGATGAAATCGGCCAGCCCGGTGTTGATGACGCTCCTGGGCATCCCGTCGAATTTGGCGCTGTCCGGATTCTGGACGATCACAAGGCCGCCGTGTTCCTTTACGACTTTAATGCCGCTGGTTCCGTCGGATCCCGTTCCCGACATGACCACGGCGATGGCGCGTTCTTTCTGCTCTTCTGCCAGGGAGGTGAAGAAGACGTCGATGGGGTGATTGAGCTTGCCGTGGATGAATTCGGTCAAAAAGAGCTTTCCGCCGTGCAGGGTCATATTGTTCTTCGGAGGGATGAGATAGACGGTGTTCGGACGGATCGCCATTTCATTCTCGGCCTGGAGAACGCGCATCTGCGTATGCTTGCCCAGAATATCGGCCATCAGGCTCCTGTAGTCGGGGGAAAGATGCTGGATGACGACGAAGCTCAGGCCGCTGTTGCAGGGCATGTGCTGGAAAAACTGCTGAAGCGCCTCCAGGCCTCCCGCAGACGCCCCGATGCCGATAATCAGGGGGGAATCGGCAGGAGCTTCCTCCGGTTTTGTCTGTGTGTTATTTTTCATTGTCATCAGGTGGTACCTCCTATGAAATAGATTTCCTTTTTAAATACTGTTCCTCAAATTTTCTGGGAGGGAGGGGCCTCGCATAATAGAAGCCCTGCCC
>OEQQ01000084.1_pt1 | contig 23620 bp, 20 predicted proteins | sample 1539741 | NCBI WGS metagenome assembly OEQQ01 (sample SAMEA3891876, study PRJEB23780) | metagenome | biome: terrestrial biome; feature: animal house; material: Caecal content | place: Italy | collected 2015-05-05
TTTTTTCATGTCCGGTAAATCCTGCCGTGGCAAATAAAAAGTATCTTAATCATATTTTTTATTGATTTTATAGACGAAAATTGTCCTATAAATCTTCATAAACGTTTATAATATCCTGAGAAAATAGCTTAAAATCAAGGATTTCCGCATATCTTTATTTCTCTTGTCGTATTTCCTTATAGAGTGGTTTTGTAAGACTGGGCACCATTTTAGCACCACAAATTATAATAAAAAGAATGAAGGCAAAGCGGTATTTTCATACTTCAAAAGACAATTTAGGACAACCTTACTCATGCCACTTATGCATTAAAGGGTCATGATGTCTTGCAAATGAAGCATTTATAGGCACAAAACTAATTAGGATAAGATTTACCTTTTTCCTTAAAAACGTCCTTTAACTGCGTAACATTTCAAAGGGTATGCTATCTGTTCAGGTACTCCTTTCCCTTCCATTTCTTTGTGAAAAGTTCCGTAGCAAGCATAAAAAAGGAGTACCCTCTCCACAAAATCACGCTTTTCTGTCAGTTACAATAACGTAATTTTATTTGTTGGGGAATACCTTCAAACCTTACTTTAAATAAAGCTTGCGTTTCACACAATACTATGCAAAATAACATTAACAAATTTTCTTTTGTTTGCGTTGCAATTTTTTCGAAAGAGTGGATTTCTTTTCTTTCTTTTTAATATAGTTATTTCTTTTTTCGGCTATAAATACATAATATCCATTAATCTCCTGTACTTTGACACCACCAAAAATAGATGATAATTTATTTTTGTACCATTCAAGACGTTTGGTAACCATTACCATTCGGCCACCAACACTTAATTTATTAAAACCAACTTCAATAAAGTGTTTAGCAACTGAAAAATCGGTATGATACGGCGGATTAGATAATATTAAAGTAAAATCATGTTCCATAATATTTTCAAATCCGTTACTTATTCTAATATCAGCATTAGGAATACCATTCAATTTTGCATTCCGTCTTGCATATTCTACCGCTTTATCAGATATGTCACACATAATAACGTTCTCCCACCCAATTAACTTGCAAGCCAAAATTCCTACAACACCATATCCGCAGCCTAAATCTAATACTTTGTCCTCTTGTAAAAATTCGGTTAATGCCAGCATAGACAGTGTTCCAACATCAACAGTCTTTGGTGAGAAAAGCTCTGAGTCTGTTTCAAATTTTAATGGAGTATTTTTTATCTGTATTTCTATCATAATGACCTCACATATTTTTTAATTACACATTCGTCTCTGCTCGACAACTTCCAATTTGTTGATTTGTATGAATTGTATTACAGAACACATATATGAATTATTTAACTATAATCCTGCCCTGCACAGAATGGCAGACAAGAGTAAAAAAGCAACAGCTTCTTTCGCTATCAAATTATAGGAAATCCGATCACCATTTGGGCACCAAAGCATCAAAAATCGCTGCCATTTTAAGTTCTTTAATCGCTGGAAAAGCAATATTTATAAGGATTTTCACAGATCAAAACTTTTTGATGGCACCTAATCAAATACTATTTTTTTATCCCTCCAATCCCAGCATCATGACAAGCTCATCATAATATTTTGTATGGTGCTGTACCCTTTCCCGCATTTCCTTCAGATCAAAAAAATAAACGGTCTGTCGTTTTTCCCGAATGTCTGTTTTAACGATACTGATAAATCAGGTCTTTTTTAGTCTTCCAGCTCGCTTACAGTTCCCTGGTTTTATATACATAGTAGCCTTCATAGTAATAGCTGTGATCAATGCCCTGCATATAAATTTCTCTATCATTTACATTGTCTGTAAGAGCATTTTTCAAAAGGAACTTAATTTCTATATCTTTAATCGGGCTGCGCTCCATGGCAAGCAAATAATCTTCCTTATCCACTTTACTCCAGTCAACGACATATCCGATTTCTTTTTTCAGCATCAGATCCAGCCAGATTCTTGCACTTCTGCCGTTCCCTTCCCTGAATGGATGAGCCACATTCATTTCTACATATTTTTCGACAATTTCATCGAATGTGGACTGAGGCATTTTGTCAATGCTCTGCAAAGCTGCATCCAGATACATCAATGGAGCAAAACGGAAATTTCCTTTTGAAATATTCACCTTTCGAAGCTCACCGGCAAAATCATATATTTTATCAAAAAGGTATTTATGAATCCTGGCAAGGCTTTCAAATGTTCCGGCTTCTAAACTTTCCAAATATCCACTTTCAAACATTTCAACTGCTTTCTGCTTGCTGATTTTTTCTTCTATTTTTGCTAATTCCGCTGAATCTGTAATTCCCAGTTTGTTTTCAGGCATTACCTTACCTCACATTTACACCAAATAATCTGTTTTAATTTCTATACTAAGTATACCATATCATCGGCAATTTTGATGCACAACATTGCTTTGTCATTTTATTTTTTGCCGTTTTGGAACAAGACTCTTTCAAAATGATATGGCAGTGGTGTAGTAAGCGCCGCTCTTCCCCATGAAATCATTGATTTTACAGACTTTCACGGGAGTTTTCAAGATACTGCCGCAGCGCACAAAAAGTATCTTAATCATAAATCTCCCTCTCAATGGATGTCTTCATTTTTAAAAATTGATTTTGATATTAAAATGCCTCTGTCGTTTATTTGCCAACATTTTCGTCTTCATAATAACTGACAATCTCCTGCTCCAATTTTACATTCCTCTCCAGCATATACTCTGCCATCTCCCCATACGCCGTATGCGTTTCCAACGCCCTAAGCCGCATCCTGTCCTGTTGCGTCAGGGGATGGAGGCAGGACTTGAAACGGGGATCCTGAAGCTCAGCGCGGGACATACGGTACATCTGAAATGGGATACCGGTGACACGGCATAAGTGCTCATGGATATAAAAACCTCCGGCGTCAATGTCTCCAAAATGGAGAAAAGTCAGGCCGGGATTACAGGCGTAAATGGTTTTGAGGAAGTCCCGCTGGTCCCGGGTGGCGTACCCGCCCAGGTAAAAAACGGCACGATCGGCAGAGGATAGGCGAAGCCAGGAGGTGTAATTTTCCACGGTCATAAGCGCCGAAGCGCGGACATGAATCCACTCCAGCTCCTTAAGCTGACCGGAAAAAAATTCGACGCCGTCTTTAAAGGCGCTCAAATCCAGCTCCTTTCCGCCGGTTCGCAGCATCACATCGCCCTTGATGCACAGTTTCTGCTTTTCCCTTGTGATGTGGTACTCCTCCAGGATCTCATCCTCCAGCTCATCTTCCTCACAGGGACGGCCAAGGGAATCGCGGAGCGCTCTGCACACGGGATAAAGGGTATTGTCTTCCAGGTATTTTGAATCGCCGTAAATCAGCATGGATGCTTCCCGCAGATAAAGGTTTTCCTGGTTATTTTCGATGAAAACCAGGGCTTTGAGAAGCTCCCCGGTCTGGAGATATTTCTGAGGAATCCGATTTTTTTCCAGGCTTTGACGGAGCTTTTCACATTCACGCTCTGCTGCGGGAGAACGGCCGCCGTATGTAGAAATCAGACCCTCCACGTACCGTCTTTTGGAGGATTTGGATTCGTAGCGTCCGGTTTCTTCCAGGCAGCGCTCGATCTCGTCGATTTTGCTGTCATTCAGATAAATGCTTTCAATTTCATTGCTGAATCCTGCAGTCTCAAAGGTGAGAAAGCCTTTCTCCTGGCATCGGGCAGCCGCCTGGTTGACCGCCTGGATCTCCTCCGGATCGCCGTCATTGCGGCTGTACTGCCTGTAAAGCAGGGACGGGCTGATTTTCGTCCGTCTTGCAATAACACTGGTCCCCTGATCCTTCTTGCTCTTCCTGTATTTGTCGGCCAGGGCCGCCAGTATCTTTTCTTCGTAATTCGTCATCTGCCATACCCCTTTTCCTCATGAAACTGCACGATTCCCAGCCGCATACAGTCCATGCGCACCCGGAGAGCGGGAAGGATGACCTCACATTCGTTTCCGATGGATTCGGTTTTATCAGGCGAGCAGAAAATCACCTGCAATTTCTGGCTGCGCATAAAGTCCAGCATCAGCCTGACATTTCCCGGGTCCATCTTCGCAAAGGGTTCGTCGATAAATACCAGGCGGGTGGAATTTACCCGCTGATTATAAATCAAAAGCAGGGCTGAGGACAGGATCAGCAGATAAGGAATCTGTACCTCTGCGCCGGAATTATAGCCGGTCTGGCGCGACAGCTTTGCCCGGTCCAGAATCTTGCTGCTTACCAGGATCTCGTAGGTCATATAGTTCCGGTAATCGGCAAAGCGGGCAATGGTTTCCTCGCTGTTTTTCTCGATAATCCGGTTGATGATGCCCTTCATCTCCTTCTCCAGCTCCTCGCCCTTTTCATCGGATATGGACATCATGGATGTAAAGGTCATCTGCCCATCCTGACTGCCTCCGAGCTGCTCCCGCTCATCCAGATACCGGGCGTACTCGATGACCCTGGCGTACTCGGAGCCGTCCCGGACGAAATGGACGTCAAACTGGTACCTGGATGCAAAATTCAGTTTGGCCAGCTCACCGTTAATCTGCCGCAGGTCATCTCTGGCCCGCTCGCAGGACTTCAGGATAGTGAGGACAAATTCATTTTTAAAGATGTCTTCATAGCGCCGGGTCTGCTCCTCCAGTTTCTGACGGATTTCCTGGAGATTGTCCATCCAGATCCGCTCACGCCTGGCCGCGTACTGCTCACGGCCTTCGGTCCCTCTGGGCAGCATATTTTCGGAGTGGCGAACATTGTACTCCGCCTGTTTCTGCATCAGCGCATCCTTATGCTGCACGATGCTCCGGCTGATTCTCTCTCTCGTGCCCTCAACCAAAAGACCGCCGATTCCTTTCCCGCCGGCTTCCAGATATTTTTCGTAGGCTTCTACTGTGCGCTGAACCAGGCTGTAATGCTGAACCTGGTATTCCCGGAATTTCTTCTCCTGGATCGTCAGCTCGTCGGATCTGGCGGCAATCTTTTCACCGCACCGCTGTATTATGGTATCTTGTGCGGCCGTTTCCTGCACCCTGCTGCCGTATTCCTTCTGTACGGCATTCTGCTCATCGGCAAGGCGGCCGACCAATTCGTTAAGCTCAATAAATTCCAGGTTATTCCTCTGTGCCTTTTTCAGGTTTTCCAGCTGAGTTTCGGATTCCCTGGCCTGCTTTGCTGCTTCCTGATACTTCTTATGAGCGTCATAATCGTATTCACGGAAAAATTCCCGGTTTTGAGCCAGCCTGCTCTTCTGCCCTTCCAGCTCCTTTTTGTGCCCGAGCGCTTTCTTTTTCTCTTCATTGAGGCGCTCAATCTCCCGTTCTGCCCGAATACGGTTTAATTCAAAGGTTTTCTGTCCCAGATAGTAGGAACGGATCCGGTCAAACCGCAGGAAGTAGCTGTCCATGGCCACAGACACGCGGCCCTCCCGGGAAATGGCATTTTCATAAAGCTTCACTTCCTCAAGCTTTACTGCATGGATCCTGCCCAGCTGAAAGTTAAAGTACTGCTTTGCTACGGGATTTTTTATTTCCATCAGAAATACAGCGGAATCCCTCTCCACATCCACCGTTCTCTGCATCAAAAGCCTGGTATTGAACAAATGGGCGTACCGGTGTTCGGAGCGATTCAGCACATCATCGGCAATATCGTAATACGCAGGCTCCACCAGGATCGTGTAGCGGCGCGGGCCGAGGAAGGCCTCCAGGGCGTCACGCCATGCCTCATCCTTAAGGCCGATCACATACTCACAGGCAAACCGGGCCCTGGAAGTAATTTTCCGTTTTTCAAATTCGCGGTTGATCTCATCCCGCAGGCCTACATAATCGGGGATCTGGGCGTAGGTATTCCGATGCTTTTTGCACTCCTCGATGATTTGATGCTGCTTATCCAGTCCCCGGTCAATTTCCGCAAGAAGGTTCTCGATTCCCGCGATCTGTTTCACCAGCCCTTCGTAAAACCGCTCCGTTTTCTGCCGGAAGCTTTCCACCGCCGAGGCTTTTTCCGCAGCGGAATATTCCTGCTGACAGAGGGAGGACAGGATGCTTTTGTCCTCATCTGCGGCAGAAAGCTGCGCCAGCATCTCGCTGATCACTGTCTGAAAATGCTCCAGCCTCCGGCATTTTTCCGTCAGCTCCGTTTTCTCTGCCGTCAAATTCCGGTAACGTCGCTCCTCTTCGGCAATCATGCGGGTGTTGTCCAACTGCTCCAGGCTTACCTTTGCCTGAATCAGACGGTCATCCACTTCCTTTTTCCTTCCCTCGAGAATCTCCAGCTCCCTGTCCAGATCTTCCTTTCTCCGGGCAGCCAGGGTACGGTCATTTTCCTGGCGTTCAATCTCCCTTTGAAGGTCCTTAAGCCTTTTGTAGACAATGCGGATATCATCGGCCAGAAGGCGGTTTCTCTCCGATTCCCAGACATCATACTCATTAAGAATGCCATCCAATTCACCAATCTCCTGCTCGACGACCCGGAAGCTTTCGTTGAGCTGGCTGATGTTTTCCTTCGCCTGAATCAGCTTCCCGAAATCCACATTTCGCTGTTCCAGGACGCTTTCCCGGATAAACTGATCGATTTTCGCGTCCGGGTCATAGGACATGATTCCCCTGAGCTTTCGAAGGTAGGTGGGGAGCTGGCTGAGGCTCAATTTAAGGCCGGTCATCTGCAGGAATTTCTGCAGGCCCTGCTCCCGGTTCATCATGAGCAGCCTGTATTCTTTATGGAGGCCAGAGGCGCTGAAAGGCATAACGACACCGTCTTCCTCGTAGGTATGTGCCATCTGATCCAGCCCCATCCGATCTGCTGCGTACCGGTAAGTCTGGCAGTTATTTGCCGGATTTGTCTCGATGACTGCCCCAAGGATAAAGGATTTTTCCTCCACATCATCATAGTATTCCAGCGCAATGTGGCTGTACACGTAGGGCACCTGGTCAGCCGGGCGCATATAGGTCCCGGCCGTGGCGTCCAAAAGCCCGCGGGTGTAGGAGGACAGCGTCCGGCTGCCCTTGCTTTCCGAAGATTTGTTGAACACCACATCCCCGTAGGCGGCATACTTGATAGCGTCCAGCATCACGGATTTTCCGTTGCCGTTTTTGCCGGCAATCAGAGTGAAAAAGCCTACGGGCGCCGTCTCGTTGGAAAAGCCATACCAGTTAATCAGCCGTACTTTTTTCAGTAAAATCATACGCCCTCCTCAAAATCCTCCGGATAAAGAGGTTCTTCCCCGGTTTTATCGGGAAGCACCCTGTCCTCCCCGGTCTCCCGTTTTATGTACTCATCTGCCACTGTCTGAAACTGCGGCAGATCCCAGCCAAACTGCAGGGAAGGATAAAGGCGGATCGTCATATCCTCCCCCTCTTCGTCATCATCAAAATCAATCAGGCTGTATTTTTTGAACAGGCGAAAGGCGGCATTCAGCTCCGTGCGGGTTAAGATTATCTGGTAGGATCGGATCTTGTCGATCAAGTCACCCTTCGTCACATAATTTCCCTCACTGTATCCAAGATTTTCCAGATAAACCTTCCACAGCACCAGCAGAAGATGATACTGAAGGGTGGTGAAGGTGACCACATTGGCCCGTTTGAGCCCTACCACATCCGCATCCTCCTCGCTGGCCACCAACATACATACGCCGACTTTGTCATCCAGAATCAGGTCAAAGCCCATCATCCGCAGGTATTCGGAAATGTCCTGCCGGTTGGATTCCCGGGAGACAAACTGATAAAACCGCTCATCCCTGTCCCGCAGGATGAAGGTGGATTCCAAAAGCTTGCGGATGCACCGCTTAAATAAATGGCTGTTTTCTTCTTTTATGGCAATCTGCAGATTGATTTCTCCCATTGTGCCTGTCCCCTATTCTGTCCTGTCTTTTCGCTTTATGGTCACACGGCTGATTCGTGCGGCCTCAGTCTCTACCATGCCTTCTCCAAACTCCACCTCATATGGAAATCCCACCGTCCCCGAATAAATGATGCTGGCGGCAATCATGGTGGCGTCATCCCGGGTATGAGCGCCGCATTCCTCCACAGTGATCTTCTCCCGGCCAGCCAAAAGAGACGCAAAATGCTTTTCCACATTATCCATGCTGTAGCGGTCAGGTGTTTCCGCAAGAAGCTCATCGGTCAGGCGCTGCTTCTCTTCCTGAGTAAGGTCATCGGCCAAAAGCCCCGCATTCTTCAGGTTCGGATTCCGTTTCCGCCGCCGTTCAAAGGACTTTCGCCCCACATATCCTATGCTCTGCAGGCGATGGGCCTGAGATAGTCGATCAATCGCCTCCCTGCGGTCCTCCCCGTCCATATCCTTCAGGAAAAGAAGGAGGCGGTTCAGTTGATGCTCCAGATTGGTATTTCCGCTCAGCACCATCATCATCCGGGTAGAATACAGGTTGTAATAGGTGTTGATTTTCCGGTCAATATAGTTCATTTCCCGGTCATATTCCAGATTGATAAAGCTGTCCAGCTCACCAAACTGCCGCTCCACCTTTTCTCTGGCCTGCGCCTCACCCACATTAAACACCTGGATATGTTCCTGAATCATACGGTCATAAAGCTCAGACCGGCGCAGTTTCCGCAGCATCCGATCAATCTCAGAAATATAAGAAGGAATCAGACCGCTTTTCTTGATGAAAAAGTAATCGTTAAAAAAGCGGCTAAGGAGCTCATCCTTAATCAGATACTGGCCAAAGCTGTTGGCGTCTGCCATCCGCATCACCGCCCGCATGATCTCCCGAATGCTGTCCTTAAGGATCAGCAGCTCGTTCTTTAAGTCGCATTCATGTTCAATCAGTGGTGAAAGGATACTCTGATACGGCCGTATGGCTCTGGCGCTGTCCCTGCCAAAAGCTGATCCGAGAATTTCGTACATCGAAAAAATATGATTGGTGATGGCGCCGTTGGCATCCCCGTCAAATATCTTGTGAACGGCATCAATAAGTTTCCGGCAGTAGGCAGACACGGAAGCGATATTGTCCCCGCTGCGGCCGATTTCCTGGGGCGTGATCCAGCCGCAGGCCCGGAAATACCGCAGGATTGCCGAAGCATTTTCCTGAGGCGTGCGGCCGTTTCCAATCTCCTCACCGATATTTTCCGTCTCAAGGGAATAGGTGCAGTTCTGAAGATAAAGAATCAGCGTATTCCGCGCATCCGTCTCGTAAAGGACGGGAATTTCCTTTGATTTTTCGATAAGCTGGGAAATACAGTCGAAATATATCGCCCGGTTGCGGCAGCAGAAGGGATTAAAAAATTTGTCATTCAGGGATTCGAAAAAGGACATTCGGCACCTCCTTGCATATATGGCACATTATAGCATTTTCGCTTATCGGAACCCTTCAATCCACCGCATCCCAGTTTTCCCTGATCTTCCCGATCAGCTCCAGATCCGCCGGAAGCCAGTCCACGCTGTCCAGTTCATCCCTGGAGATCCATTTCGCGGCTTCATGTTCTTTTAAAACCGGTTCGCCGGAAATGATTTCAGACCAAAAGCACTCCATCGACAGATGAAACGCAGGATAATCGTATTCGATGCAGCACAGTTTTTCTCCCACCGAGATGGTCGTATCCAGCTCTTCCTTTATTTCCCGGACCAGCGCGCGTTCCGGTGTCTCTCCCGCTTCAATTTTTCCTCCCGGGAACTCCCAGCCGTCTTTGAATTCGCCATAGCCCCGCTGAGTCGCGAATATCTTATTGTGATCGTGAATGATGGCCGCAACCACTTTTATCGTTTTCATAAGCTCTTCCTTTCCGTCCTTATCCGATAATATACTGATAAATGTCGTCCCTCACCGGGGTATCCAGGCTCCATTCGATTTCAACGGCCGTTTTCGTCGTGTTGGCCATTTGAAATTCCTGAGCCCTTCCGGTCGCCTGCATCCGTCCCAAATAATAAAATTCCTTCGAAATTTTATCATCCTTGTTTTTTCGGACAAATAGCTGAACGTCGATCCCTCTTTCCCCGGCATGAAGAAAATTTTGGACGTCCTCGGATTCCAGGGATCTTCCTGATTTTGAAATGGCGATCAGGGTATCGGCATCCTCAAAATGATCCTCATATTTGGTCGTATCGCTGATGTCATCGGATTTGTCATAGTTAATAAAGACCGGCAGTGTTTTCGTCTTTTTATCGTATTTGTAGCCTCCGATATTCAAGGGGACCTCATTGTTTTCCCAATTGAGAAGACGGCACGCTTCCTCGTAGGTATACTTTTGATACAGTACAAAATCCGTGTCCTGATATCTTTGGCTGAAATTTTCCCGATATCTGGAAATGCCGAACTCAATCAGCTCCTTTACCATCGCATAAAAGTCCGGATTCTTTAACATCTTCTCAAAACTTCCAGAAATCCCATACTCATTTTCTTCCTTTTCGATGAAAACGCAGGTATCGTAGGTCTTCTTTCCGGATCCCGCCGGGAATTCATTGGTCATGACATTCACGACATTTTTTTGAGCGTTCTCCTTCATAACGATATCATAATTCTCCAGCAGGCTCCTTTTCAACTCTCCAAGGATTCCGTGCTGGTAGGTCAGCAGGCGATTGAGCATTTCGAGTTCGTGGATGCGCTTTCCGGAAGCCAGTTTTTTCGAAATGAACTCGACGATTTTCTCCTCCTCCCCGGACAGGCGGACTTTATAGTCCTTTTCATATTTCACAAGGAATTTATAATAGGACCCGAGGCTGCTGTTATCAAAGATGCGACACACGTCCATTTCCCCATATTGATCAAAATCCTTAAGCGCCGGGATCCTTCCCAGTTTATATTTCAAATTGGTATAGTTTTCCTTAATCAGTTTTATATCGCTGAAGTTTGCGGCATCGATGGCCGCAAAAATCCGCTTTCGGCTGACTTCATCAAAATGTATGGTGGAGACGCCGGGAATCACCCGGTCCCCTTCCATGACATAGCGGCGGATATTATCTTTGTTGTAGCTCCGGTCTCCGGAAAGGGCGATTGGAATCAAAAAATTGTTCCTGTAATTCCCGATAAAATCCAGCACCACGACAAATTCCTTGTTTTCGGCCTTTCTCAGCCCCCTTCCAAGCTGCTGTACGAAGACGATGGCCGACTGCGTGGGGCGCAGCATGATCACCTGATTTATTTCCGGAATATCCACCCCTTCGGAAAAAATATCTACGGTAAAGATGTAGTCCAGATAATCCGATTCCCCCATTTTTTCTTTGGGGACGTCCTTCACCAGCCGCTCGATGGCATCTTCTCTCACAGCGCCCGAATCCTCTCCAGTCAGCGCCAACGTCCGAAATCCCCTCTCGTTAAATTTCCGGGACAACTTTTTCGCCTCTTCTTTTCGGCTGCAGAAAATCAGTCCCTTTACGCGATCTCCGCTATGGCCATAAAATGTGGCCTGTTCTATGATATAGGCCACTCTGTCGTCGCTTGTCAGACGATTGAAATTGCGAAGGGCGTTTCCCTGGTCGGCGTCGCCAATCGTTTCTCCATCGATATTTAAATCCGTGATGCCAAAATAGTGAAACGGACACAGCAGATTTTCCTCCAGAGCCTGTTGAAGCCGAATCTCATACGCTATGTTATGATCGAATATTTCATACACGTCAAAACGGTTCGTTTCCGGGCTCGCCGTCATCCCCAGCCAGAAGTCCGGTTGAAAATAATCCATAATTTTCCGGTAACTGTCCGCGCCGGAATGATGCGCCTCATCCATGCAGATCACGGAAAAATCCTCCGGGCCGAATCCGTTCAGAACATCATCCTTGCTCATCATCTGCATGGTGGAAAATATCAGGTCAGCGCCTTTTATTTTTTCAATGTCCCTGGACGTACTTCCGGAAAGAAGAGCGTATCGGTACGCAGACCCATCTGCTCGTTTCTCCCCAAATACCCTCCTGTAGCTGGCCATGGCCTGTTTCGCAATCTGCTCTCTATGCACGAGGAACAAAATCTTTTGAGGAGTCATTTCGCGCAGCGCAAAGGCCGACGCGTAAGTTTTCCCGGTTCCTGTGGCCGAAATCAGAAGCGCCTTTTTCTTTTGTTTCCGGATCAGCTCTTTTACGCTTTTTATAAACGCAACCTGCATGGCATTCGGCTGAAGCTTATACTGCTCCAGGGAAACCGGCACCGTTTCTCTCGCTATTTTTTTCTGCTTTCTGATCAGCTCGTATCGAATGCGATAGGTATCGATAAAGTCCTCATAGGGCAGGCTGCGTTCATCGGTCCACAGAGCTTCGAATTCTCTTAGAATCTCTCCGACAACTTCTCCCTCCTCATACCCGACAAGTTTTGTATTCCATTCCCGGTTTACCTTCAAAGCTCCCGCGGTCATGTTGGCGCTTCCGATGATAATCCGGTAAATCTCTTCCTTTCTGAAGATATATCCCTTCGTATGGAATCCGTCTTTATCTTCGTTGGTACAGAACATCTTTAACTCTATATTCTTCAGGGAATTTAATTTATCCAGCGCAGCCGGATCGTTGAACGCCAGATAGTCCGTCGTCAGAATTTTTCCCCGGATCCCTTTCCGTTCCAATTCGAGAAACGTTTGCAACAGGGGCGTAATTCCTCCTGACGTAATAAAGGCAACGCTGATACAGAACTCCTCACAGTTCAAAAGTTCCTGCTCGATGGAGGAGATCACCCGCTTTCCCTGTTTTTGACTGTTCCATACAAATTCCGGACGACAGGCCAGATTGGATTTTGTATTTCGATCTATAAAAGCTGTTTCCAGTCCGTCCCGCAGGTTGTAAACATGTTCCATGATGCCATCCTCATTCCTCTTCCCCTTCTCTGCCGGCCGCGCCTTACTCCGCCTCTTCCCTGGTCACCGGAATATACACCCGTTTAAGAGGAATCATCTTTCTGTATTTTTCGTCCAGGTCTTCGTAATATTTCAAGATCAGATCCACCAGCTCGGTGCCGTTGATGGCCCGGATGATGGGGGTGTTGTCCAGATATTTCCTGGCGTTTTTCGTGTAGTTGGACAGGGATACGAACAGGCCGTAATCCCCTTCCCGCATGGCTCCTTTCAGGGATTGAATGGTCGTTTCCCTGATATCGCCGTCCTGGCTCTTTACCTGCACCAGGATCCGGGGCGGAAGCTCGTCCTTGTAAGCGACGATATCGATCCCGCTGTCCCCGCCGTGGGCGGACACCGTCGTCCGGTACCCCATCGCCCTGAGCAGGTCCGCCACGAAGTCCTCCAGCGCGTAGCCCTTCAGATTTTTGCTCAGCTCTTTCAATATGAAATCCTTCGTCGTCTCGATGATTTCTTCCGCCGTTGCGCCGACGCTTTCGTCCTCCTCCGCGGCCATGGACAATTCATTTTTCCGGAAATCCCTGTCCAGCGCGGCCAGGTATTCGTCCGCATAATTTTTCACCGCAAAAAACGTCAGGGCTGATCCGATCTCATACAGGGCCCCCTGCGAAAAGGCGGTTCTGGGCAAATGTTTCAGCCATTTCACCTTATGCTGCTGCACATATTCGACGGCGTCGCCGTCGTGAAAATATCCGCTCTCCACCACCCCGATATTGATCATGCGGTCGATTTTTGACGGATATACCACATAGTCGCCCACCTGTACTTCGTGCGCGAACCGGTACAGCATCCCCGCGCTGTTGGCGACGCTGCCCTTTTTCGCATAGGGATATACTTTTATGTAATGCTCCTTAAACGCATCCCTGTCCGCTTCGATTTTTCCCAGATCCCCCATATCCTTCCATCCGATGGCGATTACGCCCTTCTGCAAAAACAGAGCGTCGTCTTTCGTATGAATTCCCCAGATTCTCTTTTCATCGCTCCCCATGGTTCTTCGTACCTCCTGTCCCCGGCTCAGAGCCCTGTCTGACCATAGTATATCTCTCTTTGCAAAAAAGCGCAATTTCCCTGTAAAGCGAAAAGGGCGGGAAACCCTTTCCGATTTCCCGCCCGGTTGGCGCCTGGGACGGCCGAAGGCGCGCTCTCAGCGCGCCTCCATATTTTTGCTGTGAATCCGGTTCATCTCATACCATCCCACCGGACTGCAGTTTTCGCACACGTATAAAAATTTGTGGCAGGAGGGCTCTCCTTTGACCGTTTCCACCAGTTTCAGGGGGCGCCCGCATTTCGGACACGGCGGCATTCTGAATCCGAACAGGCTGGCGGATCCCGCTGACCGGTCCGGGCCCGTCAGCCTGCCGTCGCGCTCCATCTCAAGGATTCCGGTTCCAAACCGAATGGGATACATGTAATAGATCGCGTTGCCCGATTTCGGCGACGGCATCTTTCTGATTCTGGGTTCCTGAAAAAAGCTGTCCTTCGTCACGTAGCCCGGAATCAGGATTTCGTCGGAAAGGACGTCGAAAAACACCCTCGTATAAACGTCGCAGGCGTTATCCCATTCCGTCCGCATCAGCCTCCGCAAAAACGGGCCCGCGCTGCAGCTTTCAAACTCCGGATGCTGTCTTTTGACGTAAGACGCGTATTCGTAAAAGTTTGTGATGCCGCGGTGATCCCTGCAGTAATGGGGGTATACGAAATAATCGTAAGCGCTGCGGATATGGGCGCAGAGCGCTTCATAATCCTCTCCGGACCGTTCTCCCTTCACCTTTCGTTTCATCGTCCGGTAGTCCCTGGGATCCTGAAGGCGGGAAGATTTGATTTCCAGAGTAAAAATACCCGAATTCCGTAAAAACTCCCGCGTCCGGACGGAAATCGTGCCCGAATCCCCGGGGCTGCCGTCCACATCCGCGCGAATTCGCCGAAATGCTTCGTCCAGAACGGCCTCCGATATCCGGGCGTCGAATATCACCCCGTCGAAGGGGGCGTGCTTTCTGAAGCCGTCGTTCCGGATCGCGTCGTACGAACGGTATCTCAGGCGGCTGTATTCCTCCATGAGCCGCTGGAGGACGAACTCCGCGCTCTTGCCCTGCACCGTATTTTTCCGGATTTCCGACAGAGGCCTGTCGTGCTCCCACGTATTATGGGTATGCCTGACGATATGTTCCACTTCGTCCCCATCCAGCTCCGACGGGTCCGGAACGGGACAAACCAGCATATCGCCGAATCTTTTAACATCCATGTTGTCAGCCGCAATCCCTTCTCAGGACCTTGTCCATGGGTCTGCCCTTCGCCAGCTCGTCCACCAGCTTATCCAGATATCGGATATCCCGCATCAGAGGTTCTTCGATCTCCTCCACCCGCACGCCGCAGACGGTGCCTGTAATCCGTTTTCGCTCCGGATTCATCGCCGGGGCGGACGCAAAAAACTCCTCATACGTAATCGGACTTTTCAGCAGATTTTTCAACTCCCCGGGACCGTATCCGGTCAGCCAGCAGATCGCTTCATCCACCTCCGCCTTCGTCCGCCCCTTTTTCTCCGCTTTCGCCACCAGGAGCGGGTAAACCCGCGTGAAATCCATTTTATAAACCTTTTCTACGTTCATGGCGTTCCCTCCTCTGGCCGGATGAAGTGCGTGGAGATCCTGTCCTCTTTCTCCGGCAGGCCGAACCGCTCTTTCCCCAAGGCGATGCTCTTCATCAGAAACGCCATGTTCCTGGCCAACGTCCGCATGGTCTGCCTTCCTTCTCCGTCCAGCTCCGCCTCCCCCTTCTCCCTGCCGTGTATGCTGTTCCAGTACTGGCTGGAAGCGATGGGCATGTTCGAGATGGTAAAATATTTATTCAGCTCGTCGAAGGTGGCGGAGCATCCGCCCCGCCTGGCGCATACCAGGCTGGCTCCCACTTTCATCGTCTTATCGAAGGGCGTGCTGTAGAACAGCCTGTCCAGACAGGCGATCAGGGTAGCGTTGGCGGAGGCGTAGTAAACCGGGCTGGCGATGACCAGGCCGTCCGCGGCCTCGAACATCGGCGCCAGCTCGTTGACGATGTCGTCGAATGCGCATTTCCCCCGTTCAAAGCAGGCGCCGCAGGCGATACAGCCCCTGACGTCCAGCTGTCCGATCTGAACTGTTTCCGTCTTCACCCCGCACTGAGCGAAAACCTCCTCCATCTCGCGGATCGCGACGGAGGTATTCCCGTTTTTGCGCGGGCTTCCGTTGAGAATCAATACATTCAATGTTTCTGCCATGATTTGCTCCTCCTGTCCGGCGGTGTTTCCGGGTATTTTGCGGGTATTTTACGCATACCCTCCGCGGATCTCCCCTGTATTTCCCATGTATCGGATCAGAGCTTGCAGACGTTTTCCGGTTTTCCCTGAAGGTAGGCGGATACGTTGTCGAATTCGATCTTCGCCCTTCTGATCATGGACTCCTTCGTGGCGAAGGCGATGTGGGGCGTCAGCAGCGTATTTTTCGCGTGCAGCAGGGGATAATCCTCCGGAATCGGGGGCTCCATATCGAACACGTCGATGCCCGCGGCGGATAGTTTGCCGGAATTGAGGGCGTCCGCCAAAGCGCTGTTGTCCACCACCGGCCCTCTGGCGCAGTTGATCAGGATGGCGCCGTCCTTCATTTTCGCGATTCTCTCCGCGCTCATGAATCCTCTGGTGGTATCGTTAAGCGGCACGTGCAGGGAAACGATATCGCTCCTAGAAAGCAGCTCGTCCAGCTCCGCCGCTTCGATTCCCGCTTCTTCCCATTCCGGCTGCGCGTGGCGGGAGTAAGCCAGCACCTTTGCGCCGAATGCCGCGAACAGCTTCGCCGTGCAAAAACCGATCTTCCCGCATCCCACGATGCCCACCGTCTTTCCCGCGATTTCCCCGCCGGTCAGCCCTGCGCCGGTCAATCCCGTTCTGGCGGCTTCGTCGCATTTGCGCAGCATCCTCAGCAGCTCGATGACCATGCCCACCGCCAGCTCCGCTACGGACTGGTTGGAGTAGCCCGCGCAGTTGCAGACCGTCACGCCTTTTTTCCGGCAGGCGTCCAGCCCCACATGATCGATGCCTGTGAAGGCCACCGCGATCATTTTCAGGCTGTCCGCCGCTTCCACGACCTCGTTCGGATACGGGTTGTTGGCGATCATCACGATATCCTGCCCGGCAGATCTGCGCTTTAATTCCTCCACATCCGTGGTCTTCACATCGTAGTATGTGAAGCTGTGTCCCCCGCGCTCGAAGCCGGCCGCGAGCTCCCTGACCATTTCCTCCGGAATTCCGATCGGCTCCAGTAAACTGATTTTCATCGATTTCTCCTCCTCTTTTTCAAATCTCTTCTTATCATACCACATGTATGGGGGTTCCGGAAAGGATCTTCCGCTCGATCCACTTCGCCACCCCGTCCTCCCGGCAGGGGCCGCAGCAGACATCCGCCGCCGCCTTCACTTCGTCCAGGGCGTCTCCCACGGCCACGCCGATCCCGCAGGCGCGCAGCATCCCGATGTCCCCGATATCGTCCCCGAAGGCCGCCGTCCGGCTTAAGGGAACGCCCAGAAGGCCGGCCAGCATGCGGACGGCCTCGACCTTTCCCGCCCCGGCGGGCAGGAAGCTGTAGCGGTCCTCCCCCCGGTACCGGATATACCGGCAGCCGAAGGCTTCCGCAATTTGCGCCGCGTCCTCCTCCCGCCCCAGCGTCGCCACGATCTTCAGCGCTTCCTTTCCGAAGGGCGGCCTGCACTCCCGCCACACCCGTTCCGGGGTGGGAACCGCCGCATCGGCCCGGGGATTTTGCGCCAGGATCGCTTCCAAGATGCCGTCCGTCTGCGCGGCCGAAAAGGCCCAGCGATGCAGGATCCGGCCGGAAACGTGGCGGATCAGGGTTCCGTCCGTATTGATCGTATACTCTGCACCCAGATCCCGGGCCAGCTCCCCGGTATGAAATCTGGCCGTAGCAAAGGCGGCCGGTATCCCGGCCGCCCGAAGGTGCAAAAACGCCTGCCTTGTGGCTTCGGAAAAGCTTCCGTCCGGCCGGAGGATCGTGCCGTCCAGATCCGTCACCACCAGCCCGATCGTCCTCACAGGGTTTCCTCTTTCATTTCCTCTTTTTCCGCATCCGGCGCTCCCTGAGCGTTCCCGCAGCCGCATTCTTCCCGGCCGCTCTCTTCGCAGCCGCACTCCGCCGCATCGTCCTGAACGGTCTCGCAGACGTCTTCATCCCCGTCCTGTACCGTCCAGGGATCTTCCAGCTTCGCGCCGCATTCGGGGCAGAACCGGGCGCTCTCATCCACCTGCGCCCCGCAGGAAGGGCATTCCTGAAGCCCCTTCAACGCCGCGATCTGCTTTTTGATCCTGCCGATCTCCGCGAACGTCCCGGTAACCATGTCGAACTCCACCTCCAGTCCGGCATGATCCTGATCCTTCTCCCTGTGATAGACCTTCTCGCCGATCACCTGATACCAGGTTTTGATCTTCCCCTCCAGACGTCCTGCCTGCGCGTTGAGCCGCGCCAGCTCCGCCATGTCCTTCGCCTTCTGCGCTGCGCTTCTTCCCTTCGCGGAAAGGCTCTCGCCCGCCCTTTCAAAGAAATCCATGCTCATTCCTCCTCGTATGCTCCTTTATTGTGCGTTCTATTGTGCGTTCCTTTATCTCCTGCTCATTTCCATCAGCTTTTCGCGCATGGCGCCCTCGATCTGCATGAGCTCCGCTTCCGCTTCCTTCCGCTTGCTGCGCCCTTCCTCCTGGATGCGCATCACCTCGTCCAGCGTGGAAATCAACGTCTCGTTGGTCTGCTTTAAGGTTTCGATGTCCACGATGCCCCGCTCGGACTCCTTCGCGGTCTCCACAGTCGCAATTTTCAGGGCTTCCGCGTTCTTTTTCAGCAGCTGGTTGGTCATGTCGCTCACTTCCCGCTGGGCCTTCGCCGCCTGGGCGGAATGCTCCACCCCGATGGCCAGCACCATCTGGCTCTTCCACAGCGGAATGGTGTTCACCAGCGTGGACTGGATCTTCTCCGACATGACGGTGTCGTTGTTCTGGATCATCCGGATCTGCGGCGCCATCTGCATGGCTACCGTCCGGGTCAGCTCCAGATCGTAGACCTTCTTTTCGAAACGGTTGCACAGCTCTGACAGGTCCCTCGCCTTCTGGGCGTCCTCCGGCAGGCCGCTGGCCTCCGCCCGCGCCACCAGTTCCGGCAGCTCCCGGGTGCGAACCTGCTCCAGCTTCTCCTTCCCGGCCAGGATGTACATGGACAGCTCCTTATAATAGTTCAGGTTGAGCTGATACATCTGGTCCAGAAGAGCGGCGTCTTTGAGCAGCTGAATCTGATGCCCCTCCAGAGTCCGGCAGATTTTGTCCACGTTGGCTTCCGCCTTATCGTATCTGGCTTTCAGCGCGGCCAGGCGGTTGCTGTTCTTTTTGAAAAATCCGAAAAGGCCCTTCTCCTCTTCCTCGTCCTCAAAGCTCCTGAGCTCCGTCACGACGCGGGTGAGCTCCTCGCCGATCTCGCCCAGATCCTTCGTGCGCACGTTGCCGAGAGCCGCCTCCGAAAAATCCGCGATTTTCTTCTGGGAACCTGCTCCGTACTGCAGCACCAGCTGGGAATTCGTCAAATCGATCTGGCGGACGAAAGCGTCCACCTGCTTCTGCTCCGATTCCGACAGCACCGTTCTCAGCTTTTCCCGCTCCTGCTGCGCCGCCGACTTCACCGCAGGTTCCTCCGCAGCCACAGGGACGGGCGCTGCCGCTTCCTCCCCGAACGGATCCAGCGTCAGCGAAGGCGCCTCCTGCAACAGTTTTTCCAAATCCTGACTCATCGTTTTTCCCCTCTTTCCTCGTAATCTTCCACATTATGCCGTCACCGGTTCCCGCCGGATCCGTCCGACGGGCCCGCGGTCTGAAACGGGCTGTCCTGCGCGAAACCGTCCTGCGCCAGCACGGTCTTTAAAACTTTGGCGTCCGCGGCCGCTTCGAAAGCCGCATCCCGATACAGATCGTCCAAAAGCTTTCGAAACGCCTGATTGATGGTGTCCATAGCCTTTTCGATCTCGGCCTTGGCGGTGCGAATGTTCTCCCCGTCCACACCCGCCCGCTCGAAATCCGCATAGGATTCCACCAGCTTCACCGTGGTGGGCAGGTAATAATCCATGAATTTCCTCATCTGGGGGCGTTTCTCCGGGTGCTCCCGCAGCATCGAAAACGTCCGGATCAGCAGCCCGTCCAGCTCGTACAGCCTGTCGGAAATCACCTCCCCGGGGATCTCGTCGTTGAGCCTGCGCAGGCGGTTCATATAGGCCTGTCCGTCCCGTTCGATCCTCTCCTCCTCGGCGTCCGGAACGGATGACGGATCCTGCGCGGCTTCCACGCGCTTTCTGGATTCCTGCGCTTCCTGCAGCTTCAGATATTCTTCCCAGACTTCGTCGTTGATCACCAGCGTGGTTTTCTTCGGATCCATGTGCCCCTGGGGCAGCATCCCGGATTTCAGCATGATTCTGGCGTCCTTTCGCACCTGCCGGACGCTCCGTCCGGTCCGGGCGGCCAGATCTTCGATCTCCATGTACATTTTCTCCCCGATGAGCTTCAGATATCGGTCCGCGATCCTGTAACGGTTCAAAACCCTGCACCCGTACCACAGCATCGCGCCGGATCCCGCCGTCAGGAGCAGAAACAGCCAGGTCAGCCCTCCCGCCGGCGAACCGGAGGAGACCAGCCACCAGATGAAAAAGGAAAACGCCAGGATGGCGAACACGCCGGTTCCGATGCCGCCGAAGGCGGCGAACAGAATGCCGCCCACCTTTCCGCCCTTATTGAGATATTCTTTCGCCCGGGGCCTTGCCGGGCGGGCCTCCTGCCATCCCGCGTTCCGGTCGCGGCGCGGATAGCGGGGCGTCCGGCGGTCGGCCGGCGCCGCGGAAGCGCTGTGGGAGGCCTCCCGGCCGTCCCGTTCCGGTTCCCGGTTCCATCCCCGGTTTATATTCTCCTGCACCCGGTTGACCTGACGCCGTACCTCTTCGACGGCGTCCTCCGCCGTCTCGCTCACGGCCTGTCCGATCCGTTCAAAATCCCCGGACTTCACGGCCTCTTCGATCCCGGAAACGGCCTTTCTGATCCTCTCTTCGATCTCTGAAAAATCGCGCATTTCGTTCATATCATCCCAGTCCTCAATCCGATGCTCTTCTTTCGTTAGAATAACACAAAACGCGGCGATTGTAAAACCAAACCGCCGCGTCCCTTTTCATCCTTTTCCTTCTTCCGCAGGGCCGTTCAGATTTTCCTCCAGCCGCTTCATCAGCCCCAGAAGCGTTTCCAGCTCACCGTCCGAAAAGCCCCGGCAAAACCGCCGGTCAAAGGCTCTGAAATCCTCCGCGATCCGCTCCGCCTTCTCCCTCCCCAGGGGGGTGAGAAAAATCCGGAAGCTGCGGCGGCAGTTGGGATCCGCCCGCCGCTCGATCAGCCCGGCTTCCGCCATGCGGTCCAGCGTGCGGGACATGGTGGTCACATCCAGCCCGCACAGGTCGGCCAGCTCCTTTTGTTTCAGCGGCTCCTTCGAATGCAGACAATTTAAAATCCTGGGCTGTCCCTGCCCCAGCGTCAGCCCCAGTTCCAGAAATCCGGGGCGCAGGATCCGCTTGCGCATAAGCTCCAGCCGGATCAGCTCTTCCCGGATCCGTTCCTTTTGAAAGCGTTTTTCTTCCATCGCGACCTCCGTTTCGCCCCTTTACTCCAGCTCGAACTGCCCGGTATAGAGCTGGTAATATCTCCCTTTTTGTTCCAGCAGTTCCTCGTGGCTGCCCCGCTCGATGATCGTCCCTTTTTCCAAAACCATGATGGCGCGGGAATTCCGGACGGTGGAGAGGCGGTGGGCGATGACGAACACCGTCCGGTCCTCCATCAGCCGGTCCATCCCCTTTTCGATGAGCCGCTCCGTCCGGGTGTCGATGGAGCTGGTGGCCTCGTCCAGGATCAGCACCGGCGGCCTGGAAACCGCCGCCCGGGCAATGGCCAGAAGCTGCCTCTGCCCCTGGGACAGGTTGCTCCCGTCCCCGTACAGCATGGTCCGGTAGCCGTCGGGCAGCCGGCGGATGAAGGAGTCCGCGTTGGCGATTTTCGCCGCCTCCAGCACTTCCTCCTCCGAAGCGTCCAGCCGGCCGTACCGGATGTTGTCCGCGATGGTGCCGGTGAACAGATGGGTGTCCTGGATGACCATGGACAGAGAACGCCTCAGGTCCGGTTTCCGGATCCTGCGGATATCGATGCCGTCGTAGTCGATCCGCCCGCCCTGGATCTCGTAAAACCGGTTGATCAGGTTGATGATGGTGGTCTTTCCCGCCCCGGTGGAGCCCACGAACGCGATCTTCTGCCCGGGTTTGGCGAACAGGCTGATGCCGTCCAGGATCTTCCTTTCCGGCACGTAGCCGAACACCACGTCGTAAAACCGCACGTCGCCCCGCAGCGGGACCAGACAGGCGCCCTGCCCGCTGTCCGCGCCCTCCTCCTCCGGCACCTTCCAGGCGAAGCGGCCGGTTTCCTCTTCGCACTCCTCCAGGCCGCCCGCTTCCGTCACCCGGACGTTTTTCAGCGTCACATCCCCCTCGTCGATTTCCGGGGCTTCCTCCATCAGGTCGAAGATCCGTTCCGCGCCGGACAGCGCGGACAGAAGGAAGTTCGCCTGCTGGGTAAACTGGTTTAAGGGCATGGCGCTCTGCCTGACGTACACCAGGTAAGAGGCCAGGGATCCCAGATCCATGAGGCCCGTCAGGGCGAAGATCCCGCCCACGCAGGCCGAAACCGCGTAATTGACATAGGAGAGGCTCACGTTGGTGGGCACCATCATGCCCGAATAGGTCAGGGCCTTCGTGGACGCCTGCCGCAGCGCCTCGTTTCTCCTGCAAAATTCCTCCAGATCCTGCTTCTCGTGGTTGAAGACCTTCTCCACCTTCTGCCCCGCCACCATCTCCTCCACAAACCCGTTGATGGAGGCCAGGGCTGCCTGCTGCCGGTTGAAATACTTCTTGCTCCGCTTCCCGTTAAAGCGGATGAGCAAAAACATGAGCAGCAAAAAGGCGATCACCACGACGGAAAGCCGCGCGCTCAGCACCAGCAGCATGGCGATGGTCCCGGTGAGCATGAGGAAGCTCTGGATCAGCATGGCGAAGCTGCCGTTGAGCGCTTCCTGCACGGTGTCCACGTCGTTGGTAAAACGGCTCATCAGCTCCCCGTGGGTATGCGCATCGAAATAGGACAGCGGAAGGGTCTGCACGTGGTCGAACAGATCCCGGCGGATCTCCGACACCACCTTCTGCGCGGTGTGCACCATCAGGCGGTTGTAGCCGAAGGTGGCCAGCACCCCGCACCCGTACAGGGCGCCCATGAAAATCAGCACCCGGATCAGCCCCGGCACGTCCCCTGTCAGCGCGTAGTCGTTGATCACCGGCTTGATCATGTACGTGCCGAAAATATTCGCCCCGCTGCTGACGGTGACCAGCGCCGCCACGAAGAGCAGCAGCCACTTGTGGAAGCCCAGATAGCGCAGCAGGTTTTTCAGCGCCTTCTTCGTATCCTTCGGCCGTTTGTAGCCCACATATTTCGCCATTACAAAAGCCCTCCTTCCTGCTGGGAACGATAGATTTCCTGATAAATCCGGTTGGAGGCCAGAAGCTCTTCGTGGGTGCCCGTCTGGTCGATCCGGCCGTTGTCCAGGATCACGATCTGATCCGCGTGCCGGACGGAAGAAATCCGCTGGGCGATGATGATCTTCGTCATGCGGGGAAGCTTTTGGGCCAGCCCTTCCCGGATCCTGGCTTCCGTAGCCGTATCCACGGCGCTGGTGGAATCGTCCAGGATCAGCACCTTCGGGCTCTTCAAAA
>OEQQ01000086.1_pt1 | contig 22778 bp, 20 predicted proteins | sample 1539741 | NCBI WGS metagenome assembly OEQQ01 (sample SAMEA3891876, study PRJEB23780) | metagenome | biome: terrestrial biome; feature: animal house; material: Caecal content | place: Italy | collected 2015-05-05
GGCTCCCTTAACCTGTTCAACCACCAGACCAACGTAAAGCTCACGTCCCATATCGTGTGCATCGTTCTCAAAGGGCTGGGAGAAAACCTCCGCAAGATCGCCATGCACGTTACCAACGACTTTGTAACTTCGGCGGTCAATGTGAATTTTCACAGCGGCGTTTCTACCTGGTGCTACTTTGACGAGTTCCACATCCTGCTCCGGGACGCGCTCACCGCCAGCTACTTTGTGGCCGTGTGGAAGATGCTCCGCAAAAAGGGCTGCGTCCCCTCGGCCCTGACGCAGAACGTCAAAGACCTTTTGGCCAGCCGGGAGATTGAGGCCATTCTGGACAACACGGATTTTATGATCCTGCTGTCCCAGGCCCAAAGTGACCGGGCAATTCTGGCAAAGCAGCTCGGCATTTCGGAGCACCAGCTCTCCTACATCACCCACAGCAATTCCGGCGAGGGCCTGCTGTTCTATGGGGATGTGACGATCCCCTTTGTGGATCGGTTCCCCCGTGGAGAAATCTATAACCTGCTGACTACCCGCCCGGAGGATTTGAAGAATGAAGCGAAAACCGAATAAGCCCAAACAGGAGCCCAGGGAGCGCCCCGGCTCCTGGGAGAGCGCCGCCGATCCTGGCGGGGCCGCTGGGGGCGGCTCCCCAGGCGGTGCCGGGGCTGCGGACAACCGCACTTCTGGACAAAGTGTCCAGAAGATGGGGTGCCCCGCAAAGTCAAAAGACTTTGTGGGGAGAGGAGGAGCAACGGAGCGGGCGGATTTTGGCGGCAGCGCCGCCGAAGGAGCCAAAGCGAAGTTTGCGACGACGAAGTTCCGGCAGAAAAGCAAACAGGAGCAGGCCGCTGCGTCCAAGCTCCGCATGGAAAAGCGCGGGGAAAAGCTGGAACGGGCAAAGGATAAGCTGGCAAAACAGAAACCGCCCAAAAAGCCCGGCCCGGTGCGGCGGATAGGCCGGGCCGCTGGCGGGGCCGCCCACGGTTTTGTGCATGGCAAGATTTATGAGAATGAACAGGAAAACGTGGGGATCGAGGGGGCCCACCGCTCCGAGCTGGTGGGCGAGTCCGGCCTGCGGCATGGCAAGCGGTTTGTGCAAAAGAAAATCCGGCAGCACCCGGCAAAGGCTGTCCAGCGGGCCGAGTCCAAATATGTCAAGGCCACGGCGGACTATCATTTCCGCATGGCCGCCCAGGAGCACCCGGAAATGTCCGGCAACCCTGTTTCCCGGATGTGGCGCAAGCACCGCTTGAAAAAGCAGTATCAAAAGCGGGCGCGGGAGGCGGCAAAGACGGGCGCGGCAAGCGCGGCCAAAAAGACCGCCGCCGCCACGGAAAAGGCCGGGGCGAAGATCGCGGGCTTTGTGAAGCGGCATCCCGTGGGGGTGCTGCTGGCCCTGGCCTGTGTGCTCCTGCTCTTTATGATGCAGTCCTGTTCGTCCTCCCTGGTGACGCTTGGCAACGCCGGGGCGGGCGCGGTGGGCGCGACTACCTACCCATCCCAGGACGAGGAAATGCTGGCGGCGGAGGCGGCCTATTCCGGCATGGAGGCCGAGCTGCAAAACTACCTGGACACCTATACCGCCACCCACAGCTATGACGAATACCATTTTGACCTGGACGAGATCGAGCACGATCCCTATGTGCTGATCTCTATCCTCTGTGTGCTCCATGAGGGGGAATGGACGGCGGACGAGGTGCAGGGCACCCTGGAAAACCTCTTTGACCGCCAGTATATCCTGACGGAGCGCGTGGTGCGGGAAACCCGGTATGACAGCGACGGCGATCCCTACTCCTGGTACATCTGTTATGTCACGCTGGAAAACAAAAACCTTTCCCATCTGCCCCTGGAAATGATGGGCGAGGAACAAATGGCCCGCTATTCCCTCTATATGTCCACCCTGGGGAACAGGCCCGATCTGTTCCCGGAGTCAGCCTATGTGGGGAAATACATCACAAACCCGCCCGCTGACTATGACGTGCCGGAGGAATATCTGGACGATGAAACCTTTGCGGCCATTTTGGGCGAGGCGGAGAAATACCTGGGCTATCCCTATGTGTGGGGCGGCAGCTCTCCGGCCACGTCCTTTGACTGCTCCGGCTTTGTGTCCTGGGTGATCAATCACTCCGGCTGGAATGTGGGCCGCCTGGGAGCCCAGGGGCTCTATAACATCTGCACCCCCACCAGCGCACCCCGCCCCGGCGATCTGGTGTTCTTTGTCGGCACCTATGACACGGCGGGCGTGTCCCATTGTGGCATCTATGTGGGGGACGGGATGATGATCCATTGTGGCGATCCCATCCAATATGCAAACCTGAATACAAGCTACTGGCAATCTCATTTCTACGCCTACGGGCGTTTACCCTGACAAGGAGGTATCTATGGCGGTAAGCAAAAGCCAGAAAATCCAGGCCGAGATTGATAAGGTCAAGGCCAAAATCAGCGAACAGCAGGCCCGGCTGAAAGAGCTGGAGCAAAAGCACCGGGAGGCGGAAAACGAGGAGATCGTGGACATCGTGCGGGGCATGAGCGTTTCCCTGGAGGAGCTGCCCCTGGTGCTCCAGCGGCTCCGGGACGGCGGCACCTCTGGACAAAGTGTCCAGAAGTCCGAGGACGGCGGAAAGGAGGAAAATTGAAGATGAAACGCTTTCGGGTGATGGCGGCGGCGCTCTGCGCCGTCGTTCTTTTATGCGGCTTTAGTGTCCCGGCGTATGCCTACGCGGACGGCGGCGAGGGCGCGGACTACGGCGATCCCACCATGACGGAGGAAGCTCCCGCCCCGGAGCCCACCATTGAGCCCGGCGAGGGCTTTTCCGAAGAGGGCAACCTTGTGACCCGCGATCTGCTCTATGACGAGCACACCAACAAGCAGTTTATTACCGTCCAGACCAGCGGCGGCAACACGTTCTATATCGTCATTGACTATGACAAGCCCGTGGACGAAGAGGGCGAACAGTACGAAACCTACTTTTTCAGCGTTGTGGATGAGGCTGATCTGCTGGCTGCGGCGGAGGCCGCTGGCGTGGAACAGGCGGTGTGCTCCTGCTCTGAAAAATGCGAGGCGGGGGCCGTCAATACGGATTGCGCCGTCTGCTCTGTCAATATGAGCAAGTGCGTGGGCGTTGAGCCGGAGCCGGAGCCCACGGAAACCCAGGAGCCCGCCCCGGAGGAGGCCGAGCCGGAAACGGGCGGCAACATGGGGATGCTCCTGGCGGTGCTGGCCGTGGCCCTGGTGGGCGGCGGAGCGGCGTTCTATTTCAAGGTGCTGCGCCCCAAACAGCAGAAAGCCGCCGCGCCCCAGGAGGACTACGGCGACGAGCTCACGGACTATGACGAGCCGGACGGCTACGGGGACGAGGACGATGACGGCCCGCCCTGGGACGAGGAGGACGATGACGGAGAGGAGGCTGACAAATGAGGTTTACCAACAGCCCCTTTGAAAAAATGATGAAGCAGAAGCCCCGTCCCCAGGCTCCTGCCCCGGCGAAACCGCCCAGGGGCTCCCGGTGCTCCGGGTGTCCCTACTGGCGGGGCATCGGCTGTGTCTCCTGCTACCGGGAACTTCTGAAGGCCCCGGCTGGCGGGAGGTGAGGCCATGGCCCGCGAGCTTACCCGGGAGGAAAAGGCGGCCATCCGCGCCCTGGTGGTAAAGTGGTGCGCCAACTATGACCGGGAGTGCGGGTGCCTGCCGCTGGACGGTGAGTGCTATATGTTCGGGAAATGCTGGACGGGCGCATACTGCCGCTACTTCCGGGAGGCCGTCCTGCCCCTTGCCCCGGCGCTGGAGGCGGCCCTCTTGACCGAGGGGCCCAGGCCGGATTTCAAGCCCTGCCCGGTCTGCGGCGGGGCCGTTCCCCCGGATCGGCGGCAGGCGTACTGCTCGGCTGCCTGTGCAAAGAAGGCCCACCGCCGCCAGCAGAGGGAATATATGCGGAAAAAGCGGGGCTGATGAAATATTTACAGAGGGTGATGGAGTGATATAAGTTCAAGATGGAAAAAAGGGATAAGTTTTTGGATATTAGTATTTTGGAAAAATCAGGACACTATTTTAGCGAAAAAATCCTATTCCAAAAGTAGACAGGGAAAACACAAGTAACAATTTTTAAAACAATCAAAGCGGCCGCAGTGAATTGCGACCGCATTTCGACTCCTCTGAAATTGACTCCAAAACAGAAAAATTCTATACTGGTATCATCAAATTTATGTGCGGCATACAGCTGCAGGGGGCCATAAAAATGATGCGAAGGCAATCAGGTAATACTGGTTGCTTTTTTATTTCATGGGGAACTGCGATCCCGTGAAATAAGAAGCGCTGCGCGGGGATCGTACTGCGGCAAAAGGAGTGTTCCATCCTTCAGAAGATGTCGCTTGCGGCATCCGTCACGCAGGCAATTTTCAATTGCCGGAAAAAGGCCATTAGGATCCCGGTATCGGAAAGGAGGGAGAAGAATTTATTCGAAAACCAGAATCAGAAAACAGTCGCGACCTGTGAAAAGGCCCATCATGGCCTGGATTCCCAGAAGCCTGTTCGCGGGCTTTTGGGCCGTGACGCTGAATGCGGCCAAAGGTCTGACCGTGTTGGCGGAAGAGACCGCTACTACGGGAGGGCTGTTTGACCAGGCGGAAACGGCCATGCACACTGTTTATACGGATATCCTTGGAATCGCCACCATGGCGGCGGTGGTGTGCGCAACTGTTTGCCTGTTTCTCATGTACTTTTCAAAAAATGGCAGGACAGTGGACGAAAGCCGCGCGTGGCTAAAGCGGATTGTGGTCTGCTGGCTTGCGCTGATGTTGATGGGGGCAATCGCAACGTACTTCCAGAGCATTGTGGCCCAAAACGATTTCCAGATTTAGCGGTCAAAATTTGAGAAAACGCCGGTGCTCCCACGGCGGAAAGGAGAAGCTTATGAGAGCGGATCATGCGGTATGACGTGGCTTTTGGAGATGCTGTTCGACAGCCTTCGTACCATGTGCGCGCAGTTTGTAGTGGACATGATGGATATGGCGACAGGAGTTTTTACAGACCTGCTTTCCTGTGATCTGTCACTTTTTGAAGGGCTGTTCTCTGTAGCGGGAACATTATACCGGAATGCCATTCTTCCCATGTCCATCGCGTTTCTGATCGTGATCTGTATATGGCAGCTGCTAAAGACCATGTTTGGCGGAGCAGGAACCGCGATAGAAGAGCCCATAGAGCTGGTGGGAAGGAGTATGCTGTGCCTGTTCCTGATTTTAAACTGCAAAAATCTTGTGGACTACCTGCTGAATTTTGCGGGAACACCCTACAGCTGGATTGTAGGAAGCGACATAAAAATCGAATCTTTTTCCGGATTTGTTTCCGCTTCTGAATTGGCGGCGGCAGCGCTGGGGATCGATACGCTGAGTCTGCAACTGTTGCTTTTGATTTTACAGATTGTAGTGGCGTGGAACTATTTTAAACTGCTGTTTGTGGTGGCGGAGCGATATGTGCTTTTGGGGATTTTCAGCTACACGGCTCCTCTGGCGTTTGCGACGGGAGGAGCAAAGGCAACCAACAATATCCTGGCCAATTGGGCGAAGATGTTTGGCGGACAGCTGATTTTGATTATTCTGGACGCCTGGGGGTTGAAAATGTATCTGTCAGCCTATGGGAATTTATTAGCCAGCCGCCACGGATTTACCCGCTTCTTTGTGGGGTGTTTGTGCCTGGTGGGATTTTGCAGGATTATGCAAAAGCTGGATTCCTACCTGGCTTCCCTGGGATTGAGCATGGGGCGTACCAGCCCGGGAATGAGCGGCACTGCCCTTGCCATTATGGCGGGCAGGATGCTGGGACGCGCAGGAGGTTATGAAAACCGGACTTTCAATTCAGGAAGCCCTGAAGGCGGAAAAGGAAAAACGGGAAAAAGCGAGAACAGGCCTTTTCGGGAAAACGATTTTGCAATGTATGAGGATCCGATTCCGATGTCAGGCAGGAATGTATCAGAAGCAGCGCCAAAAGAAGACAGGGAATTGCAGCCCGGGTGGGAGAAAGAAAACCGTGTGGGCGGACAGCATCGCGAAAACACCGTACAAAACACGGGCGATGAGCGGTTAAATGAGGACGAAAATACAGGAATGGGCGCAGGAGAAGAGGGCTTGCGGGAACAATCCGGGTTGACGGCTGCGGATGATAACAATGTCTGGATGAAGCCGGAAGAGGAAGTCAAGGATCCGGATATGGATATGTCCGTTGAGACGGACCAGGAGATGGACACCGAAGCGCTTTATTGGACGGAAGGTTACGATACCGGGATCCTTTCCTCGGAAGAAGAGATGGCAGATGAGGGAAAAATGGAAACTCCAGGGATTCCTTCTTTCTTGCAGGGGAATGAAAACGGGGAAACGGATCCAGGCAGCGATCAGGCCCTGGGCAATACAGAATCAGAGGAAGAAAAAAGCGGTAACTATGAGATCGGCGGCCTGCAACCTGCAAAATGTTTGCCTTCCACCCTTGTGGAGCAGGAATTGGGCGATACCGAAAGAAAGACGGGGGAATCCATTCAATCGGAACCGGCCTTGTCACGGGGAGCCTTGTCTGAGGGAGCAAAATCTGAAAGCGAGAAGGAAACTCCTGTAGTTGTAGAGCAAACCGGTATGGAAAGCGGGGTGGGATCACACGGTTCAAAGCACCGTTTTACCAAAAATGGAAGGCTTTATCTGGCGACGGATCAGTATGAAGCCCCGGAAGTCCCTTATCAGATCAATAGGAGGAATGGGGCTAACTATTATACCGTTCCGGCAGAGGCCGCGTCAGGCGGTGTACGGGCCGTTTTACAGGAGGATGGCTCCATTCGTTATTCCCGCGATTCGAAGAATGGCTGGGAACCGAAATTGCGGCAAAACCGGGAACAGGTGCAAGAGCCCATGTCTTGCGATTTGGACCAGCCGATTTGACAAAGGGGAATATGCCAATGGAAGAGGACAGGAACAGAACTTCCCTGGAAGAGGCGTCATCCCTGGCGGCCAATGCAGCCCATTCCATATTGAGGGCAGCGCGGGCCGGAAGAGATGCTGCGGGTATGGCGGCAGGAGCTGCAGCGGGCGGACCGCTGGGAGCGGTACTGGGATTTGTGGTGACCAGAAAGACGTTCTGGAAAGTGTTTTTTGCGATATGCCTTTCCATTCTGTTGCTGATCATGGTGATCGCCAATTTCTTCGGAATCCTGCTGGCACGATTTGGGCTTCTGGATGCGGAAGGATATGTTCGGGCGGCCAGAAGTCGTGAAAGGATCCTGATCCAGGAAGAAATTGACCGGCTGAAGGATCAACAGCCAGAAGCGTTTGAAGAGCTTTTCGCTGCCCTGGATGAAAGATGGGAGAAAATGAATCAGGAAATTCAGGCGGATTATCAGGAGAATTACGGCAGCTTTAAGCGTTATGAGATGGAGGTGACAGACGAATACACGGACCGTTTCAAACCGGATTTTTCCGGATATCTTTCCGTGCTGCTTGCCCAAAGCTGGAGCGGCAGCCAGATTCGCAGTTTTCTGGGGAGCGGGACGGTGGACCTGTATCGGACGAAGCTGACTAGCGATTATGAGGATTATTTCCTCATGGCCCAGGAGAGATATGGCGTGGATAAGGCTCTTTTGATGGCGATAGCAAAGGTGGAATCAGGCTTCGATCCGAATGCGGTTTCATCCGCAGGGGCAAAGGGGATCATGCAGCTGATGCCCAAAACAGCGGCTGCGCTGGGAGTTTCAGATCCGTTTGATCCGGAGCAAAGCATACTGGGAGGAGCAAAATATCTGGCGGATAGCCTTACTGTATTCGGCGGCTATGAAAACAGCGTAGAATTGGCCATCGCTTCCTATCATGCTGGAGTTAGCGCAGTAAAAAAGGCGGGATATCGGATCCCCCAAAACGGACAGACTCCGACTTATGTGAAGAATGTCATGGAATATGTAGAACTGGTGGAAAGCGGGAGCCTGACGCCGGGAAGGGAAAGTCGGCAGGAAACGAACCGGAAACAACTGAAGATGTTTCTGGGAGAAGTATATAGCCGGGAGAATGATCTGTTTTGCTGGGAAAAAGAGGGAGTTCGGGAAGAAGAGCGGGAGACAGTCCGATATTTCCAAAACGGGCGGGAAATTTCCCAGACAGAGTATGATCGCGCGCTACGGGAAGGAGAAGAAGGCCTGCATGTGGAAAAAACAACAGAAACCTGGCACGTGGTTTCCTACCGGATCATCAATCTGCTGAATGCGACCCTTCCAGAGATGGAAGGAGAGTATCGTTATAAATATGTAACTACTCCAAAGAGGTTTCTGCAGGCGCTGAAAATGTTGCAGTTTCTATTGGAAGAACCGGATGAGGATGCCTTTGTCCGGGAGTTTGGCTGGAAGGAACTGGTGGACGGCCACGATGCCTTCGAAAACAGCTACAGCACGGATATCGTTACGTCGGGAGAAAACATTTCCTATGATACGGCGCCGGGGTGTGTAACGGAAGTGGCGTATTATAACCAGATAGAAGAGCCGTGGGCGGAGGTGGCATTTTGCGGTACGACGATCCGGAAGTCGGGATGCGGCCCCACCTGCATGGCTATGGTTATCAGCACGTTGACGAAAAAAACAATAACGCCGGAAATGCTGGCAGAATATACGGAAAGAGAAGGGCTGTATGTGCCCGGAAGAGGGTGCAGCCATAATCTTCCCCGGATGGCGGCAGAGAACTGGGGATTATCTGTGAAAAGGGTAAAGGATACTGAGTTAAGTGAAGTGGCCCGATGTTTAAGGCAGGGAGCGATGGCGGTGGTGATCTGCGGGGAATATACCATTACGGGAAGCGGAAGCGGTCACTATATTGTTCTGACGGGGGTGACAAAAGAAGGATATTTTTCCATCGCGGATCCGGCCAGTCGGGAACGCAGCCAAAGACTGTACGATCCCGATACGATACAGGCTTATGCGAGAGATTTGGAAGAGGGGAGTATCTGGATCGTTCAGCATGTAGACTGAAGGAAAGGAAGGTGCCGATGAGCGGTTGAGTATGGGGAAAATCTCGAAGTGGAAAAGAAAAATGCTGTCTGTGGGATTGGGGGCAGCAATCCTGTTTCTGACGGCGATGTCGCCGTTGTTTGCCCTCTTTGCAACAGCGGCGGGAAAAACGGCAGAAGATCAGGATTATACGGATACGGAGCAAAAGTTCTGTGTTCTGGCGGTGCGGGCGGAAGTCTTTCCGGGATTTGAGGGAGAAGTGGAAGTCGTCCTGCAGGACGGATTTGGAAGGATAGAAACCTGTGCGCTGACAGCTGAAAACGGGTATGGCTGGAACCTTTCGGTGGCAGAGGGATGCTATCAGGCCGTGGACGTACAGGCCCGGGAGGGGGAGAGCAGATTTGAGGTCAAAAGGCTTTCTTCGCGCCTGCAGGTCACGGAAGGAGAAGTGACCGTCTGCCGCCTGGTGGTAACGGATTATGAAATTACAGAAGAAACGGAAATGCCCTCAAAGGAGGGAGAAACGGAGGAACATATGAAGAATCAGGGGACCATGGAAATCCAGAGAGAAGAAGGAGGAAAGAAGGCGCGGCCAGGCAGGAGGCTTTCGCTCCTTATGTGGCTGGCAGCGCTGGCTGCTGCGGTGGGATACTGGTATTTTCGTTATGGAAGGAGAAAACGCAGTGGCAGATGAAGAACCCATGGTATTTGACATTCCTGCCAATTTTGCGGAGGAAGGCACGATGCTGGGAGGCAGGGTGAAGAGCAGGAACCTTTTGGAAACGGTGCTTTTGTTCATCCTGTTAATACAGCCCATCCTTGCACTGCAATTGGAAGAACGGATCAAAATTTATCTGGCTGTGCTTCTGGTACTCCCTGTCTGCATCCTTTCCATCATCGGGATTCAGGGAGAAAGCCTGTCCTCATTTTTTATGGCTGCTCTGTACTTTTTCCGCACGCGAAAGATCTGGGGCAGGCCGGATGAGACGGAACGGATGGAGTGTAGCTATCGGGAAAGGAGACGGTCGGGTGTTAAAAGGGAAATTGCCAGAAAGACTGGAAAGAAAGCGGGAAGTTTTCGAGCTGGATCGAAAACTGCGGCGGGAAAGCAGGCCAGGACAGCGCGTGCGGACCGGGCCGCTGAAAGAAGCGCTCGATAAGCATACGGGCAGAAGAGGGAAAAGGCAGGACAACAATCCTTTGAAAACGGATCTCCTGCCTTATACGCTTGCAGCAGACCTCATCCCTGTCCAAAAGATCGAGAACGGCATTCTTGTCACAAAGGACGGCAGGTATTTAAAGATCATAGAGGTGTTTCCGGTAAACTTCCTGATGCGCAGCGCACGGGAACAGCGATTTGTGATTCAGGCATTCTGCCAGTGGTTGAAGGTTGCGCCCTGCCGTTTCCAGATACGGACTGTGGCCCGCAGGGCGGACATAGGAAAATATCTGCAAAAAGCGAAGGAGGAGATGGAAGGGGAGGAAAACGATGCCTGCAAAAGATTGCAGGAAGATTATATGGGGCTTCTGCAGAACGTGGGGTTAAAGGAAGCCATCTCGCGGAGATTTTTTCTGATTCTGGAATATGATGATCCGGAAGGCAGGCGGGCAGAAAAAGAAGATATCGCAGCGGCCTTGGATAACCTTGCAGATACGGCGAAACGTTATCTGGGCCGGTGCGGAAATGAGGTCCTTTGTCCCAAAGAAGGGACCCGGTTTACCATGGAGCTTCTTTATCAACTGTTAAACCGCCGAAGCGCAGCAAAAATCCCCTTTGAAGAGCGCATCGGTCAGGTGGCGGACTGGTACATGAAGGAAGGCGGAGAAGAAGCGCTCTCCCAAATTCCGGCGGCCGATCTGGTGGCGCCGCTTTCCCTGGATCTGACACATCCGGGGTATTTCGTGATGGATGGAACATATTATGCCTGCCTGTATGTGCCTTCGGGGAAATACCGGACTAAAACGGCGGCGGGCTGGACCGCTTTCTTGATCAATGCAGGGGAAGGGATCGACGCTGATTTTTTCTTTTTCCGGCAGGACAAAACAAAAAGTCTGGAGCGCATTGGCAGAAATATTCGAATCAATCGTTCCAGAATCCGTGATTTTTCCGATACGCAGGCAGGATTTGACGACCTGTCGGATTCCATTCAGGCGGGGCTCTATTTAAAGAACGGATTAGCCGGCAATGAGGAACTCTACTATCTGTGTATCCTGATTACGGTGACAGCGCACAGCGAAAAAGAATTGATGTGGCGTGTAAAAGAATTCAGGAAACTCCTTAAATCCCGGGATATGGAGGCCATACCGTGTTATTTCCGGCAGGAACAGGCCTTTTTATCCACCCTGCCTCTGTTGGGTCTGGAAGACTGTATTTTTGAACAATCCAGGAGAAATGTCCTGACCTGGGGCGTGGCCGGTTGCTATCCGTTTTCCGCCTACGAAATGAGCGATGAGGATGGTATTTTACTGGGGGTTAACAAGACAAACCGCTCTTTGGTGCTGGTGGATATTTTCAATTCCAGACAGTATTCCAATGCAAATATCACCATCTGGGGCACCACCGGGGCAGGAAAAACCTTTCTGTTACAGCTCCTGGCGCTGCGTATGCGGCGCAAAGGAATACAGACATTTATCATTGCGCCCGACAAGGGGCACGAATTTATCCGCGCCTGCAAAAACATTGGAGGACAATATATCCAGCTTTCCCCATCTTCACCGCACTGTATCAACATAATGGAAATCTGGAAAGAGGATCGGTCAGCATCCGCCGTGCTGGACGGGGAGGTGGAAAAATCCATGCTCGCAGCCAAGATCCAGGATTTACATATCTTCTTTTCGCTGCTGATACCGGATATGGATCACGAGGAAAAGCAGCTTCTCGATGAAGCGATGGTTCAGACCTATGCCATAAAGGGGATTAACCACGCGAATGAAAGCCTGTGGGAAGCGGGAAAAGAAGGCGGGCGTTACAAAAAAATGCCTGTGCTGGGGGATTTGTATGCCGTTTTGCAATCGCGAAGAGAAACCCGGCGGATGGCAAATATCTTAAATCGCCTGGTGCATGGGTCCGGCGCCAGTTTCAATCAACAGACCAATGTGGATCTGGAAAACAAATACGTGGTGCTGGATGTGTCGCAGCTGTCCGGAGACCTGCATGCAGTGGGTATCTTTGTAGCCATCACTTTTGTGTGGGCCAGAGCGAGGGAAGATCGGACAAAACCTAAGACTGTGATCCTGGACGAGCTGTGGCGGCTGATCGGCGCATCGGGAAATGAACTGGCCGCAGAGTATGTGCTGGAAATTTTTAAGGTAATCCGGGGATATGGAGGAGCAGCCATAGCGGCCAGCCAGGATACCAACGACTTTCTGTCTCTGGAAGGTGGAAAGTATGGGAAGGGGATTATGAATGCGTCGAAGACAAAAATTGTTATGAACATGGAACACGAGGAGGCGCTGCGGGCGCAGGAAATTTTGCACCTGTCCGACGCGGAAACGGCGGCCGTCGCCCATTTTGAGCGGGGGAACGGCCTGCTTTGTACCAACGGTACAAATGTAACCATTGATTTTCGTGCCAGCGAGATGGAAAGGGAGTTGATTACCACGGATCGAAAAGAACTGGAAGTTCTGCGACAAAAACTGGAGCGGGAAGGCAGGACCGGAGACCGGATGGTATGGTCGGGAGAGACGAATGGAAATGGATGAGCAGGTGTATGGTCTGATTCGAAAATGTAATGTGGTGAAACGGCCGCAACTGGATGCCTTTTTTCCGGAAAAGGAAAGGGCAGTGGGTCGGGCGTTAAAACGGTTGGGGCGTGCAGGGTGCATTCATACGAATTATCTTACGGGTATGGTGGCCACGAATGAAACCGCATTGGAACAGAAGGACCCGGGCACTCTGGCTGCGCTATGGGTACTGGCAGAACTGAAGAAAAAGGGCCTTGTGGAAGAATTTTTCCTGGCCGGACGCGAGGAGTATCCTGTGCGGATCGTGGTAATCGGCAAGGGAGAACTGTATGACATTCTATTTGTGGGCAGGCAGGAGCAGGAACTCGTCCAGAGTGTGCTTCGCCGGGTATATCTGCCGGATTGTAAGCATCTGGTGATCACGGAGGATCCGGATCAGGCCAGAAATCTGCCTTTGCAGAGGGTATTTGCGATCTGTCAGGTGACGCAGGAAGGAAAGGTGATCTTTTATGAAGGATGGGAAAACGGAGGATAAAATCCGGAAGTTGCAGGAGCTGGCCTGCCTTCTGGAAAGGCGAATCGGAGAGGCGGAAAAACTGTGCCGGTACGATGGGGAAAGCAGCCTGCCTTACCGTTATCGGGAAGAAAATATCCTTGCGGCGGCTGAACTTTCGGAAAAGCTTACCGGGAAACTTCGGGAACTGGCGGCCGGCTGTGTGATGGATCCAAAGCGACTTCTTGACTATCGGGAGAGATTGCCGGAGATTCATCAGATCTGTGTGAGATATCAGAACGGGATCCTGGAAATCAGGCTTCCCGTTCTTTTACCTCATCGGAAAGGAGCCTATACGGAATTTCTGGATAAACCGCTGGCCTGCGCGTTGCAGAAATGGAGTAGCCTGCGACGGGAAAAGGGGGAACCGGTTCCTGCATTTCAACAGGCGGCCATCTGCTTTGTACATGGATATCTGGACGCAACAACCGTCCGGGATCACGATAATATTGAAGCAAAACACATACAGGATGTATTGGCGCTGTTCTTCTTACAAGGAGACGACGGGATGCACCTGGACCTGTATCATACCAGCGAATTGGCCGGGAAAAACCAGACGGTTCTGTACCTGATGGAGCGGGAGAAGTTCCCGGAATGGGTGCTCAAACGACGGTGGTAAAGAAGAGAGAAGGTATCGAAAAAAGCTTTCGATCAACAGCCTGAAATTTCGATAGTCCAGAACGACGAAATAATCAGGAAATCCGGGGATATTCCGGCATAGATCAGACGGAGACAGACCCGGGTACGGAACCGGCCGGGTACAAAACGGAATGTTTTCCGGGAGGAAGGGGAGTCTGATGAAAAATAAAAAAATGACCAAAGGGGAGACGTTACTGATGGCTATAGGAGTATGCGGAGAACTGCCGGCCGATCTGGTTGGAAGGGTGGTTGGATCTGCTTCCTATGCGGCTGCGTTGGTAACAAAACTAAAAGAGGAGAAAAAGATCAGCTGTCGATCCGGCGACGGAATAAAAGGATATGTGCTTCGTAAAAAGGGGACGGAGACGTTGCTGATGCGATTTCTGGAACAAATGCAGCCGTTTGGGGATAAGGATACAGGACAAAACCGGATAAAAAGCGATCCGGACAAACGTCTGCGTCTCCATCGGATGGCTTATGCGTGGGTGGGAATGTATGGTTTTGGAGCAGCCGTATTTCCAAGGCAGTTTCCCGCAGAAAAGGAAACTTATTGCCCTTCTGTGCTGGTAAAAAGGAAAATTGCCAGAGAGGCCATGGGATCCCGTGCCTGCGGAATACTGGACGCCGGAGACCATGGATTTTGCGTTTATCACACCATGGAAAGCCTGTTGAAATGGAATCAACGCACGGAATGGACCTTCCGGCTGCGCGCTGCACAGAGCCTGTACGGGGCAGGGGAGGAGAGTCGCCTGCAGGCCATAATTTTGGCGGAAGATATGCGCATGCTGGAACGAATCTTAAGAAGCGACGGAGGAATCAAAAAGGAACTGTTTTATCCGGATGATGTCTATGAATCATATTTTTATCTGCCAACCTTCGGGAATGCGAAACTTCAATACAGGTTTCTGGTGGATGCCGTGTCGGAGCAAAAGCTGAAGAAAAGGATTGCAGGATTGATTCCGCCCGGAGAGGAGCCGGCGATTTTTTGCTGGCGACTGGATCTGTGGCAGCTTCGGCGGACTGCAGACCGGATCCTTAGGAACGGAAAGAGGACGGTGATCTGCCTGGATTACCAGGTAAAAGCGCTTCAGGATTATCTTGGATCTGAAGCATTGGTTTTGGGGCTGAAGCCGGAGAAAATCAGCTCTATCCTGAATCAGGAAGGAGGGGACCCGGATGAATGAGAAAAAAAAGAAAGGGATCGCGGCAGGAATGATGATTCTTTTGTTCGTCTGGTATCTGGGCGGGTTTCTTTCCCTATTTGTCGGAAAAGGCCGGATCAGTTTTTCCCCTTTTATTTGTTTGAAAGAAGCTCTGAGCCTGAATGGAGCGGGATGTATGGTGCTGATAGCGCTGATGGGGAGCGGTGTGGCGGCAGGCATTGCAATGAGAGGAAAGGAGGGCATTCCCGGAGAGGACGCAGAACGCCATTTCTCCTATTCTGCACAGGGAACTTATGGGACGGCCGGCTATATGACCCGTCAGGAACAAAAGCAGATCCTGGCTTTGGATCAGGATGTGAAACAGGTGGATGGAATCATCCTGGGAAGCGACGTGGAAACAGGAGCTATTATCAGCCTGCCTCAAAACAGCCCTTTAAACAGGAACTTTGCAGTATGCGGCAGCCAGGGTTCCATGAAGTCCAGGGCATTTGCCAGAAATATGATTTTGCAGTGCGCGAAACGGGGAGAAAGCATGTTTCTGACGGACCCAAAATCTGAACTGTATGAGGATACGGCGCACTATCTGGAAGAGAATGGATATCTGGTGAAGCAATATAATCTGATCCGGCATGAATGTTCGGATTCCTGGGACTGCCTGGCAGAAATCGACGGAGGTCTGATCGATGTATTTGTAGATGTGGTCATTCGAAATACCACAGATAAGTTTGACCATTTTTATGATAATACGGAAATGGATCTTCTAAAAGCGCTGTGCCTGTATGTGTACCATGAATATCCAGAAGGAAGACGAAACTTTGCAGAGTGCTATAAACTATTGCTCCATAACAGTCTGGACCGTCTGGACGCGATTTTTGAAAACCTTCCTGTTGGGCACCCGGCCAGGGGACCTTATCAGCTCTTTTCGAAGGCTGAAAAAGTAAAGGGGAATGCGGTACTGGGACTTGGTACACGGCTGCAAATCATGCAAAACGACCTGATCCAGACGCTGACAAGCGTACCGGACATCGACCTGACTCTTCCGGGAAAACAAAAGTGTGCTTACTTCTGCATTACGTCGGACCAGGATTCCACCTATGATGTGCTGGCAACGCTGCTGGTGTCTTTCCTTTTTATTAAGCTCGTGCGGGTAGCGGACAGCCAGAAGGACCGAAAACTGCCGGTACCGGTATATCTGATCCTGGATGAGATGCCGAATATCGGTATCATCCCTTCCTTTACCAAAAAGCTGGCGACGGCCAGGAGCCGAGGCATCGGCGTATGTATGATCTATCAGAACATCCCGCAGCTTCAAAACCGTTACCCGGATACCCAGTGGGAAGAACTGTTGGGCGGCTGCGATACGGCGCTGTTTCTGGGATGTAACGACATGACCACAGCCACATACTTTTCTGATCGTTCCGGGGAAGTAACAGTGGGAGTATCGTCTACCCGGAAAAACTTCCATACGATCCGGCTTACGGACTACGTGCCGGAATATGCGGAATCTGCAAGCGTGGGAAAACGAAAACTTTTGCTGCCGGATGAAATCCTGCGTTTTCCGTTGAGCGAAGCGCTGCTCGTTCTCCGGGGGCAGAAGGTGTTGCGGATCAAAAAGTACGACTACAGCAAACATCCTGAATCATTGAAGTTCGTTCCGCAAAAGGCTGAGGATCATGTGCCGGAGTGGAGAAAGAAAAGGGAGGTAGAAAAAGAAGCAAACGAGAATGGGATAAGAGAAGAAGAATTTCGGGATGTAGAAGAGGATAAAGCGCGAAATGCAGGAAGTGAGGGAGTGCGATTGGAGGATTTGCTTTAAGCTGATCATGGATGTGCCTAGTGCTGATACCTCTGACATAAAGGGAAATCACTCTATCATCAATCAAACTGATGTAGCTGTAGACTTATCAGTTTGGAGATTTATTTTATGGCAAGAAAGAAGGATACCCTGAAGTGCTATAATAAAGTTGTAACAGGAGTGGCTATTAAGATATAATCAAAATCATAAGAAAAGAGGTACTATCATGCCACAGAGTTACACACCGGAATTTAAGAAAAAAATTGTCCGTCTCCATCTGGAGAAAGGACGCACCTACAAGAGCATCATTGCGGAATATGGCGTTTCCAAAGCCAGTATTTCCAGGTGGTGTACAGAATTCAGCGAAGAATGCCAGACGAAAGCCATTGCCAATCCGGATATTACGAACGAAGCAGAACTCATGAAGGAGAATCTCCGCCTCCGAAGAGAACTGGAAGAATCCAGAAAGGAAATTCTTTTTTAAAAAAACGGCGGCATTCTTCGCAAAGGGAATCGAGTAGAGGCTTATCGGTTTCCTGATGAATATCGGGGCATATTTGGTACGCGCTGGCTGCTGGCACGGCTGGGGATTTACTCAAATGCTCATTACAACTACCGGAAACACCGGTAGGCAGATTATGGCTGCCTGTCTGGAGCGTGAAGGATATCGCTACAGCACTACTACCATCCATAAGTATATGAATACAGAGATGAGGCTGCGTTCAATCGTCCGGCCAGGCAAGCCTGGCATAAAGCCTAGGAAGTCCCATAAAATATTTGAAAACAAACTCAATCAGGACTTCCATACAGACAAGCCGAATCAGAAGTGGTGTACAGACTTCACATACCTGTTCCTGAAGAACGGAGAGATCCGATATAATTGCACAGTCATAGACCTCTATGACCGAAGCGCAGTGGCAAGCGTGACAGAGCGGCATATTACCAGCGGCCTTACAATCCGCACACTGCAAAAAGCATTAGAATCACAGCGCATTTCAAAAAGCGGACTGATTGTGCACAGCGACCAGGGAAGCCAGTATACTTCAAAGGCATTCATAGAATTCTGAGAATCGGTCCATGTCACCCAGAGCATGAGCAAAGCCGAATGTCCATATGACAATGCGCCAATGGAGAGGTACTTCAACACGCTTAAGAATGAATGCACCAATCTGTATGAATTCCAGACGGAAGAAGAACTGCTGCGGACGGTAGAGGAATTTGCCTATGTAACCTACAAGCACGTGAAGCCACGCAGTTATAATGGATACCGCACCCCCTATCAGGCGCGAATGGCAGCATGAATACAGGCGGGAGCATATGTCCTGATGGGATTGCCGGAGCAATTCACATCAGGTCTGGAAGTTTTTGTCAATGACAAAGCTGCGCAGAGGTGCGAAGCACCATTGACAAACGGTTACAGCTCAGATAATCTTCCGGCAACAATGCAATAAAATTTTAGCTCAAGTGTTACAAAAAAGATTGACCACAACAAGCTGTCTGTCAGCATGAAAAGGAATCAACACAGTTTTTGCATCTTTTTTATTTTTGTATTTTTCGATTTCTAATTTCACTTCATTTTTAGCCCATGTAATCACATCATCTCTTGTGGGACCGTGTTCTGCCAGGAGGTGTTCTAAAGTTCCCAGCTTACGAATGATCGTGGAAGAAGTGCTGCCATTTGCTTTGATATAAAATTTGCAGATATAGAAGGACTCTGCATTTTTTGATTTTGTAATGTGAAGATTCATACGGCATTCCTCCCAATCCTTATTATATCACAGAATGACATAAAATAAGGTAGATAAAAGCCAAAAAATTGACAAAAAGTGCAGGTTTTATGCGGCCTGCAAGTGTTTTTCATTTATTCGAATGTCAAACTCCCGTGAATAAACGAGAAAAGGAGAAAGAAGAAAGCGTCAGAACTTTCCTAGTACTCCGACGGAAGACGAGACGGGATCACAAGCACGAAAGAACTTTACAAATTCAAATATATATGATATTCTAAACTAAAAATATGGGCTTATAGCTCAGCTGGTTAGAGCACACGCCTGATAAGCGTGAGGTCGGTGGTTCGAGTCCACTTAAGCCCATTATAATATTAAGAGGCGATGAAATGGAGAGTAAAGATATTGGTAGACTACAGAGAGTTTGGGAGGATGAGAGCCAAATGTCGGATATGTCTTGAAAATCACTATGGAGCCGCAGGCTGAACATTAGTAAGCTGTGCCGTTTTTTCCACGTAATAGGAAAAGCATATGTTGGTATGCTATAGTAAATCTGTTTCGACTGCCAATTAGTAATAGGCAGTCGTTTTTATTATATAAAAATGGGCACCGAAGATAAGAATTAGTGAATATAAGAGGATAACTGTAGGCAAAGACTATTCGTTTTATATTTAAGGAATAGATTCATTATATGGTTTGAATGTCAACAGGTATTGTTCCTTAACTGATAAATATGTACCTTGAAAAATGAATATATTATTTTAAAAAGTATTTAAGACATGGTTTACAAGTTTGTTGTGTATCCTAAATTAAATAAGGGGGTTAATAAAATGAAATTTCAAGAATTGACATCGAAACCAGAAGTGGGAGAAATTCAAACAGAAACTTTGAAATATTGGAAAGATAAGAAGATTTTTTCAAAGTCTGTAGCGAGTAAACTAGGAGAGGAAGTTGTTTTTTACGATGGACCTCCTTTCCCAACAGGAAAGCCGCATCATGGAACAGTATTGGTTTCGTTTATTAAAGACATGATTGCTAGGTATTGGACAATGAAGGGACATCCTGTACCTCGTGTTTGGGGGTGGGATTGTCATGGATTACCAATCGAAAATCAAGTAGAGTCTCAGATGGGAATTGTTAATAAAAACGAAATAGAAAAAAATATTGGAATTGATGTATTTAATGAAAAATGCTATGAAATGGTATCAAATAATAATGAATCCTGGAAAGAGTATGTTGAGCAAATGGCACGTTGGGTAGACTATGACGGTGCATATAAAACAATGAATCCGGAGTTCATGGAAAGTGTTATGTGGGCATTTAAAAAGTGTTACGAAAAAGGACTTATTTATAGAGACTATAGAGTAACACCATATTGTATGCATTGTGAAACATCCTTGTCCATTTCAGATACAAGAGAGTCGGATTCAACAAGACTGAGACAAGATAGATGGGTTATTGTGAGGTTTGGAACATCAGAGAATATTAATGGTAAACGTGTCTATTTCCTTGCGTGGACTACTACTCCTTGGACATTACCGTCGAATTTGTGTCTTGCTGTGGGTGATAAATTAGAATACTCTTATGTGAATACTGAAAATGGTATATATATTGCTTGTAAAAATGTACTTTCAAATTTTCCGAAGATATTTGGTCAAAATCCGGATATTATCAGAGAGTGTAAAGGTGTTGATTTGGTTGGAAAAGAATATGAGCCATTGTTTAATTATTTCTCAGATTTAAAAGAGCATGGTGCTTTTAGAGTAGTGGAAGCAGAGTATGTGGGGGCTGATGAAGGGGTTGGTATTGTGCATACCGCTCCTGCATTTGGAGAAGACGACTATTGGACATGTAAAAAGCATAATATTCCTTTGGTTAATCCTGTTGATGAAAAGGGAAAGTTTACAGATAGTGTGACCGATTTTTATGATGCGAATAGTGAAAAAAATGTTATAGAAATGAATCAAGATATAATACGTTATTTATATGATAATGAGTTGGCGGTTGCGGATGGTACTATTGAACATAACTATCCACATTGTTGGAGATGTAAACAACCACTGATATATAAAGCAATGGATGCTTGGTACTTGAATATTGGTAGGCTGAAAGAACGATTAATTGAGACCAATGAAGAGATTAACTGGGTTCCAGAAACTGTGAAGCATGGGAGATTTGGTAAGTGGTTGGCTAATGCAAGAGATTGGAATATTTCTCGAAATAGATACTGGAGTACTCCGATACCTATTTGGGAGTGTAATTGTTGCGGAGAAAGAACGGTATTTGGCAGTATTCAAGAAATATATGAAGCAACTGGTATTAGATTAGAAAATTTGCATAGACAATATATGGACAAGATCACATTAAAATGTGGAAAATGTAACTCTGTTATGCATCGTGTTCCTGAAGTTTTGGATTGTTGGTTCGAGAGTGGTTCGGTTCCCTTTGCACAGAAACATTATCCTTTTGAGAATAAGGAGTGGTTTGAGTCCCATTATCCGAGTGATTTTATAGTTGAATATACAGGACAAATTAGATGTTGGTTTTACTATTTGCATGTATTGGCGGTTGCTTTATTTAATAGACCTGCTTTTAAAAATTGCATTGTACATGGTACTATCTTGGCTAAAGATGGTAAAAAACTGTCAAAGTCTTCAAAGAATTATACTGATCCTATGGAACTTATGAAAGAATTTGGTACAGATTCATTTAGACTGTATTTATATCAGACAAGTGCAATGCTTATAGGTGATTTACAATTTGATGAAGCTGGAATAGTGGATGCGTATCAACAAATTATTTTACCATATTGGAATGCCTGTAATTTCTTCATTTCATATGCAAATATTGATGATTTTGAAAAGGGAAGTATTGTATGCCCCAATCCAAATAACCAATTAGATAAATGGATACTTGCTCGATTATATAGAACCGAAAAAAATATTTCAAATAGTATGGATTCATATTATGTGAATAAATATGTTGATGACTTGATTCCGCTGGTTACGGGTTTAACTAATTGGTATATTCGGAGATCCAGACGAAGATTTTGGTCTAAAGAAATGTCTGATGATAAGCTGTCTGCATATCAAACATTATACTATGTTTTAGTTAATATGACAAAAATGTTTGCACCAGTTGCACCTATCATCTCTGAAAAAATTTATCAAACACTTACTGATGCTGAATCAGTACATCTCGAAGAGTGGCCAACAATACCAGAACAATTTTGTGATGATGAATTGCTTGAAAGAGTCGAGTTAGTGCAAAATATTATATCGCTTGCCAGATCAATACGGAACAAAAATGGAATAAAGAATAGACAACCATTAAATACATTAAATGTTGCCTTTTCATCTGGTGACAAAGCGGAATTAATCCTTGAATTTGAAAGTATTATTGCGGAAGAACTTAATGTTAAAAAGGTGATATTACTTAATACTGTTGATGAGATTGCATTAGTAAAATATAATCCTAATTTCAATGTAATCAGAAGTTTATACCCAGAGAAGATAAAAGAGCTAGTAAAGGCTATTAAATCTGGATATTATAAAGTAATTAAAGAAGGGGTTTTGGTCAATATTGGTGGTCAATATCATGTTTTTGACTCGAAAATTCTTATGGTCACTTATATTGCTAAAGACGGATACCATGTTGCAAGTGATTATGGAGTTGTTGTATCTTTAGATTTAGAGATTTCTGATGACTTAAAGAAAGAGGGACTAGCACGCGATATTGTAAGAAATATTCAAGATGCCAGAAAAAAATTAGGATGCGGTATTACGGATTCCATAAAAATTAACATGGAAGGAAATGTACCACAGGAATGGGTAGAGTACATTTGTAAAGAGACAATGAGTGAGATTGATTCTTTTGATGAAATTGCTTGTGAACTGTGTCTGACAGATGATGAAGGAGAAAAAATAGTTATAACGATTTGCAGATAGTTTAAGAGAGTCTCTGGAGGAAATGGATGATGTGAAAAATAGAAGGGGGTGGCAATCATTTACCAACCCTTCTATTTTAGTGTGCCTGGCGAGCGCACGGTCTAAGGGGTGCAAGTCCCTAATCCGCCCTGCAGTGGGAGGGATACAGCCGAAGGCAAGGGCGTCATTGTGAGATGGGGTCTGAAGGAAGCCGGAGGCAAAGCACTGGCCTGTAAAAGTTGCCCGGATAGGCTATGAAGCGTGGATGAGGTTGCTAAACAAACCCCCATGCCTTTCGCTGATCAGCACCACCATAAATGAAACATCGCAG
>OEQQ01000087.1_pt1 | contig 22710 bp, 19 predicted proteins | sample 1539741 | NCBI WGS metagenome assembly OEQQ01 (sample SAMEA3891876, study PRJEB23780) | metagenome | biome: terrestrial biome; feature: animal house; material: Caecal content | place: Italy | collected 2015-05-05
CTTCTGGGGCCGGAGCAGAAAATGGCCAGCCGCCGCGCCTATTACGCCTGCATCACTCAGGTGGACTACGCTCTGGGGCGGATTTTCGGCGCTCTCAGGGAAAACGGCCTGTTCGCCAATACCTGGGTGATTTTCACCTCGGACCATGGGGAAATGCTGGGCGATCACCATATGTCCCAGAAGAACCTGTTCTTCGAGGGCAGCGCTCACGTGCCCCTGCTGATCATGCCGCCTCAGGGCCGGGAAATCCCGCACAATATCAGCGTGGAAGCGCCCGCGGATCTGGCGGATCTGTATCCCACCATCCTCTCCATGGCCGGCCTTACGCCCCCCGTACCGGTGTCGGGCCAGAACCTGCTGGCCCCCATGTCCGATGACCGGATCTTTTTCGGCAACAGCTTAAACACCAATTTCTGCGTCATGGAGAAAAAGGTGAAGCTGGTCTATTCCGCTACCGGGGATCACGTCCTGCTGTTCGATCTGGAACACGACCCCATGGAGCAGCGCGACCTTTCCCGCGATCCCGCCTGGGCGTCCAAAAGGCGGGAGCTTTGGGACCTGCTGGTGGAACACACCCGCAAATACACGCCGGAAGCCTTAAATCCCGACGACACCTTCGTCACCGCGCCGGCGCCCCGCTTCCCCGGCGACATGCCCGGCAGATGGTTCGGCTTCCACTACCATGACTACAGCGTGGATACCTTCCATTAAAAAAACATAACGAACGGGCCCCCTCTTTTTCGCACGACTTTCCGGCTATGCCGGCCGGAGCGCGAAAAAGAGGGGGCCCGTTGGCTCTCTACATATTTTTTTCAGTTGGTGTGCAGCGCGCCGCGCTGTCCAAAAATTTCTTCCGTTTTTTTCGCAAATTCAACAGTACCGTATCCGGTTATACCTGCTTCCCGATTTCCCCCTGCCAGACCGGATATCTCTCCCGGTCCCGGGGCCCGATCTTTCTGATGACGCGGCAGGGCACGCCGGCGGCCACCACGCCGGAAGGGATGTCCCGGTTCACCACGCTGCCGGCTCCGATCACGGAATCGTCCCCGATGGTGACGCCGGCCAGCACGGTACACCCCGCTCCGATCCACACGTTGTTCCCCACCGAAATGGGTTTGGCCACCTCCATGCCCGCTCGGCGCTGGTCCGGATCCAGGGCGTGCTCGGCGGTGGTAAAGCAGCAGTTGGGAGCGACGAACACGTTGTCCCCGAAGGCGACCTTCGCCCCGTCCGTGATGACGAGATTGTGATTTGCGTAGAAAGAGTCCCCCACGTGGATGCGGTATCCGTAGTCGCACCAGAACGGGGGCATAAAGGTCGCGTCCTTCCCCATGCTCCCCAGGAGCCGGGAAAGGATGGCCAGCTGTCCCTCCCTGTCGTTGGGGGACAGCTGATTGTATCGATAGCACTCCTCCTTACACCTGCGCGTATCCTCCTCCAGCTTCGGATTGCCGCAGGCCCAGAAGAGGCAGTTCACCGGAATGTCCACCATCCCTGCGCTCCTCTCTTACCGCTCCACGCGGACGCCGCAGTAATCCAGAACCAGCTCGCAGAACATGGCGTTGGCCCAGGAGAACCACTCCCTGGTATAGCGGGCGGGATCGTTGACGCAGAAGCCCTCGTGCATCATACCCTTGCCCGCGTCCGTGTTCTTCATGGTCTGCAGGATCTGAAGCTTCTCTTCTTTCGTCCTGGAAGTCAGCCCCTGAATCGCCAGGGAAATGTGCCAGATGTATTCCGGCGGCGTGTGAGGGCTGCCGATGCCCTTCGCACAGGATCCTTCATAATAGTAAGGGTTGCCGTTGCTCAGGATGAACTTCCGGGTGTTTTCCACCACTTCCCGGTCGTTCGCCTCATACCCCAGATAGTCCATGGCCAGAAGGCTGGGAACGTTGGCGTCGTCCATGAGCAGGTACTGGCCGTAGCCGTCCATCTCATAGGCGTAAATCTTCCCGTAATACTCGTTGTTCACGATGGCCAGAGACTCGATGGCGCTGTGGATTTCCTTTCTCAAAGCTTCCGCTTCCGCGGCCAGAAGCTCGTCGTCCAGCACTTCCAGGGCGATGGTCTGCATGTATCCCAGCACCACGGTGGCGAACATGTTGGACGGGATCAGATAGCCGTATACGCAGGCGTCGTCGCTGGGGCGGAACCCGGACCAGGTCAGGCCGATGCCGGATTTGACCAGAGCGCCTTTGCCCCCTCTGGAGAGGGTGTCCGTGAAATAGCAGTTTTTGCGCACGAAGGAATAGGGGGACTTCTCCTCGTGGCTCTGTTCGGTCCTCCACACCTTCAGGATGGTGTGCAGCCCCTTGACGAAATTCTCATCGAACTGGTCCGTCCTGCCTGTATTTTTCCAGATCAGCCAGGCCAGCTGCACCGGATAGCACAGGGAATCGATCTCGTACTTGCGCTCCCACAGCCAGTCGGTCATCTCCGTCTCGTCGTGCTCCCAGCAGTTGCCGTTCTCCTCCTGATTGAAGGCGTTGGCATAGGGGTCGTGGTTGACGAAGAAAAACTGCCGTCTGGACAGCCCCACCAGCAGATCCGCGATCTCGCTGTCCTCTTTGGCCGCCATCAGGTACGGGCGCACCTGGGCCACGGAATCCCGCAGCCACATGGCCGGGATATCCCCGGTGATCACATGGGTCGTACCGTCCTCCATCTTCCTGACTGTCGTGTCCAGCGTGTTGGTGAAGCAGTTGATGAACAGCTCCACCATGGCGGGATCGTCCTGAAAGGTCTCTTCCACCTTCGCGATCAGACGCTTTAAGGACTCCGGTAAATTAGCTTTCATACCTCGTATTCTCCTCTCCTGCGGCGGCCCCTTTCCGGGCGGCCCGCCGCCTCCTGTATGCCTATGATTATAAGGCATCCCCCTCCCGTTCGTCAAACTGTATCGGGGCGGTTTGGCCGTCCTTTTTCCGCCCTGGCGGCTGAAAGCGGGGAAACTTCCTCCTTCCCAATTTCCGAAACCCATGCTACAATGGGGAACATGAGCGATTTAGAATACACCTTACGGACAAAAGAAGAAATACTAAAAAGCTATTACGGCTACAGCTCCTTCCGGGAGGGGCAGGAAGAACTGATCGACTGCCTGCTCTCCGGCCAGGACGTCTGCGGCATCATGCCCACGGGCGCCGGCAAATCCGTTTGCTATCAGGTGCCCGCCCTTTTGATGCCCGCCGTCACGCTGGTGATTTCCCCGCTCATCTCCCTGATGAAGGATCAGGTGCGCGCCCTCAACCAGATGGGGGTGCACGCCGCCTGGCTCAACAGCTCCCTTTCCTTCGCCCAGTATAAAAAGGCGCTGGAATACGCGAAGGAAGGCAGATATAAGATCATCTACGTAGCGCCGGAGCGCCTTTTGACGGAAGGCTTTCTGGACTTCGCGCAAAACGCCTCCATTTCCATGGTGGCGGTGGATGAAGCGCACTGCGTCTCCCAGTGGGGGCAGGATTTTCGGCCCAGCTATCTGAAAATCCCGAAATTTCTTTCCCGCCTGTCCGCCCGCCCCGTGGTGGGAGCCTTCACCGCCACCGCCACGAAGGAGGTCCGAAACGACATCGTCTCCATGCTGGGGCTGGAGAACCCCCACGTGACGGTGACCGGCTTCGACCGGAAGAACCTGTATTTCGAGGTCCGCCATGAGAAGGACAAATACCGGGCCATCCGCGCCTATCTGTCCTCCCACCCCGGGCACTCCGGCATCATCTACTGCGCCACGCGCAAGGCGGTGGAGGAAGTCTGCGACCGGTTAAACGGGGACGGCTTTCCGGCCACCCGCTATCACGCTGGGCTTTCCGACGAAGAACGCCGGAAAAACCAGGAGGCTTTCACCTACGACGAAACGCCGGTGATGGTAGCCACCAACGCGTTCGGCATGGGAATCGATAAATCCAACGTCCGCTTCGTGCTGCATTATAATATGCCGAAGAACATGGAAAGCTATTATCAGGAAGCCGGGCGCGCCGGACGGGACGGCGCGGCGGCGGACTGCATCCTCTTTTACAGCGGGCAGGACGTGATCACGAACCAGTTTTTCATCGAACGGGACCGGGAAAACGAAGAGCTCACCGGAGAAGCGCTGGAACTGGTGCGCTCCAGGGACCGGGAACGGCTTAAAAAAATGACCTTCTACTGCCATACCACAGACTGCCTGCGGGACTATATGCTGCGCTATTTCGGCGAATACGGGGGGAGCTTCTGCGGCAACTGCGGCAACTGCAAAACCGGCTTCGAGACCGTGGACATCTCCCTGATCGCCAACGACCTCATCGGCTGCGTCCTCACCAGCGGCATGCGCTTCGGCATCAACGCCATCCTGGACGCCCTGCGGGGCAGCCGGAGCGAAAAGGTGCTCCGCTTCGGCCTCGATCAGAACCGTTATTACGGTTCCCAGGCCGGGCAGACCATCGTCTTTTTGCGGCAGGTCTGCCAGTATCTGATTCTGACGGAATATCTGGCCGTCACCGACGACCAGTTTCCCATATTAAAAGTGAAAGAAAAGGGACTGACCTTCTACTCCGAAGACGGGGAACTTCGCCCCGTGCTCACCATGAAGGCGGCAAGGAAGACTACGCAGCCGCCTGCAGGAGCCGGCGCATCCGCCGGCCAGCCCCAAACCGGCGCAAAAACGCACAGAAACGGCGCATCCCGTCCGGGCAGCGCTCCCTTCGAGGAGCTTCGCAGCCTGCGCACGCAGATCGCCCGGAGGGAACACGTTCCCCCCTATCTCGTCTTTTCCGACAAGACGCTGGAATCCATGTGCGTCCTGCTGCCCCAGAACAAAGAAGAAATGCTCGCCGTCCACGGTGTCGGCGAGCTGAAATATCAAAAATACGGCGAGCCCTTTCTGGCGCTTTGCCGAAAGCTCGCCGGAGAATCGGAGGAGTTTTAAAAATTGCATTTCAGAAAACTGAATCCAAAGAGCGCGAAGCACTACGGCTGCATGGCGGCCGGCGCCGCCGTCCTGTCCTTCGGGCTGTTCAACGTACACAGCCAGAGCCGGATCACGGAAGGCGGCGTGCTGGGGATGACCCTGTTCCTTCATCGTTGGACCGGGATATCTCCGGGCATCTTTTCCTTTCTCCTGGACATGTCCTGCTATCTCGTGGGGTTCCGCCTGCTGGGAGCGGCCTTCCTGAAGAACGCCATGTTCTCCACCTGCTGCTACGCCCTCTTCTACCGGCTGTGGGAATTCACAGGCCCCATACTGCCTTCCTTTTCGGACCGGCCTCTGGTCGCCGCCCTGCTGGGCGGCCTCTTCGTGGGCGCGGGAGCCGGGCTCATCGTTTCCAGAGGGGGCGCTTCCGGAGGGGATGACGCCCTGGCCCTGATCCTCCATCGGGCGACGGGCTGGAAAATCGCCAGCGCTTACTTCTTTACGGACTTCGTGGTGCTGATGCTGTCTTTGACCTATATTCCGCCGGTAAAAATCCTCTTTTCCCTGCTGACGGTCTTTCTCTCTTCGAAGATCATCGACCTGCTGCACAGCAGGCTCTCAGATTCCGGCCTTCAAAAAGTCTGACAGCCCCCGCGCGGTATCCCGGAAGCGGATGCCGTGCGCCCGGGCTTTCCCGGGATCCATACACAGATTTCTCGGCCTGTTCCCCTCTGCGGGACGGGCCAGTTTTTCTTTTCCCAGGGGCCTTAAGACGGCGCGCACGGTTTCGTACAGGGACAGGGTATTGGGGCTCCCAAAGTTATAGATCCCCGGCGGCAGGGAAAATGCTGCTTCCACATATCCGGCCGCCTCCCACGCGTCCGTCACGCCCCGGTAATCGGCATCTGAAAAGGACCATTCCACATCTTCCCGCACCATGCGCCTCACGATCTCCCCCAGGTTCTGCCGCCCTTCGTCCCGCTCTTTTTGCGTCAGCTCCCCGTACATCCAGCTCAGCCGCAGGATCACGCTGTTGGGGCACAGGTTCCGACAGGCCCGCTCCGCCAGCAGCTTATGCTGTCCGTAGACCGGGACGGGATGCAGGATTTCCTTCTCGCAGTGGGCGAACTGATTCATGCCCGTTTTTTCCTCCGCCGGGCCGTCGAAATAGACCTGATCCGAGCTGCAGAAAATCAGGCGGGGCCCATCGGACGGCGACCCGCTCCCGCAGGCTGCGGCCAGATTCTTCGTCCCCTCCACGTTGACGGCCAGGGACAGGGCCGGATTCCTTTCGCAGGCCCCCACGTCCGAAACGGCGGCGCAGTGGATCACGGCGTCCGGCCGAAATCCCCGGACTCCCCTGCTCACCGCCCCGCCGTCCGTCAGATCCAGCTCCCCGTGGGCCGGCGCCCACACTTCATTCTTTTCTCCGTAAAAGGAAAGGAGCCGGCTTCCCAGAAAGCCGCCGGCCCCCGTCAACATCAGACGCATGTTTTCCATTTCCTCCATTTCGAAGCGTCTTCGCTCCCACTCCGTCGGTGCGGCGCCGAAAGCGCCCCTTAAAAGCTGCGCAGGGCGTCGTCCCCATCCGCGGTCTTGTCGATGGAGCGGATCACCACGTAGTAGCCGTTTCCGCCGCCCAGATCCACGAAGACCCGATCCCCGATCCGGCGGCCCAGCAGGGCCTTTCCCAGCGGCGATTCGCCGGAGATGAGCCCCTCCAGGGAATTCTGGCGCACCGTGGTGACGATCTTGTAGCGCTCCGTTTCCCCGTCCTCCTCGAAAAAGACCTCCACGCCGTTGTTCATACCCACTTCGTCCTCGCCGGATTCCTCCGAAATGACTTCTGCGGTACGGATCATCCGCTCCAGATAACGGATCCGGCTCTCGTTCTTATTTTTGAACTTCTTGGCGGCATAGTATTCGAAATTCTCGGACAGATCCCCCTGGGCCCTGGCTTCCTTCACGTCCTCCAGCGCCTCCTGGCGCACCACCAGTTTCCGGTATTCGATCTCTTCCCGCATCTTTTTGATGTCTCCGGGCGTCAGCTGATTGTGCATGTCTTCCTCTCAGTCCTTCGGGCAAAAGCCCTCGAAAATAAAATAGTCAAAGCAGTTGCGGCAGGCGTCCAGCTGCGCCTGGCATTTGACGGTCCAGGCCACCGCCGGGCATCCGAAGAGCCTGCGGCAGACGTTCTTCGAAACCGCGTGCATGGCCCTGCAGTCATAAGCGATGAAATCGGGCCGGGTCAGGAAATTCGTCAGCAGATGGCGCATCACCCAGTAGTGCGTCCCGTGGGATCCGTCCTCCCTCTGATAGTTCATGGACAGCTGCCCTCTGCACACCCGGGGACAGTGCTTTTTGAACCAGAGCAGCGCCCGGGGATGGAAGGATTCCACGCAGTAAACGCCCCGGTAATTTTTCAGAAGCTCCCACGTCTTCTCGCAGACGCGGTCATCCTTTCCCCGGTATTTGATCTCCACGATCAGCGGCACCTTCCCGTTCACCAGCGCCAGCACCTCGGAGAAGAGCGGGATCCTCTGCCCGCTGCCGTAAACCGGAAAGCCCTGCAGCTGTTCATACGTGAAATCGTCCACGTTGCCGTCCACCCCGCAGATGCGCTTTAAGGAAAAATCGTGGGCCACAACCACCTGACCGTCCTTCGTCAGCTGGACATCCAGCTCGATCCCGTAGCCGTGCCGCACCGCCTTCCGAAAAGCGGCCATGGTGTTCTCCGGCGAATCCGATATGTTGTCGTGCAGCCCCCTGTGGGCGTAGTAGACCTTCGGCATCCGCTCCGGCCTGTCCTTCAGCCTGGGGGATACCGCGAACAGATATGTCCCCGCGGCGGCCAGCGCCGCCGGCATCCATTTTTTCATCTCGTCCTTCCTTTCCGCTCTCGCACTCCGCCTAATCTTCGACATCGAAATGTTCCAATAGCTTCTTCTTTCGCTCCGGCCGGTTATCCCCGTGCCTGACCATGCTCATGGTGATCATGGCCGCGACGGTGAAGACGCAGGCGTAGGGAAACAGCGTCCGGTAGGAAACATACTGCAGAAACGCGCCCGACAGGATGGGGGTGACGATCTGGGCCGACATGGAAAACGTGTAATACAGCCCGGTGTACTTTCCCACGTCGCTGTTGGAGCACATCTCCACCACCATGGGCAGGGAATTGACGCTGACCGCCGCCCAGCCGATCCCGATCAGGGCGAAACCCGCGTTGATGACGGGATGGTATTCCACGAAGAACACCGCCGCCAGAAAGCTCGCCAGCATCAGCGCCAGCCCGATCTGTATGCAGCGTTTTCTTCCGGCGCGCGCCGAGAAAAAGCCGATGGGAATATAACCCACCACGGCCGATACGGTGGCCACCATGAGGCAGTTGGCGAAGCCGCCTCCCTCCATCCCCCAGACCGTCCTGGCATAGCGTGAAAACGCCGTGGTCACCGCATTATACGCGGTAAACCACAGGAAAATGGAGATCAGGATCCAGCGCAGGCTCCTTTTCACCGCCGGATCCAGCCGCCCGGTCCGGCCCGCCGCTTTTTGTGCGGCCTTCCCCGCTTCCGGCTCCTCCTCCGGGTTTTCCGCGGCCACCCGGGCCGCCAGCTCCTTCTCCCGGATCGTGGCGACCAGCAAAACTACGGACAGCGCCATCAGCGCCGCCACCCCGACGAATACCGGCATATAGTCCGGCCGCTCCCCGTCCCCCACCAGTAGGCTGATCAGGATCAGCGTATAGACGCCGCCCAGGGCGCCCATCAGGTTGATGATGGCGTTGGCCTGGCTTCGCAGCGGTTTGGGGGTCAGATCCGGCATCAGGGCCACCGCCGGGGAGCGGTAGAGCCCCATGGCGATGAGCAGGCAGAACAGGGCCGTCACGAACAGGGCCAGGTTCTGCCCCCGGTCCGCCGCCGGAAGGAGCATCATCAGCACCACGGCCAGACAGGTGCCCGCCACGATGAAGGGCATCCGCTTCCCGAAGCGGGTATCCACCCGGTCCGAAAGGGAACCCAGAAGGGGCAGAAGGAAGACGGCCAGCACGTTATCCGCGGCCATGATGGCGCCGGTGACGGTCTCGTTCATATGAAAAGTCCCCTGTAAGATCAGCGGGATCAGATTGTCGTACATCTGCCAGAAGGCGCTGATGGACAGAAAGGCCAGCCCGATCAGAAAGGTCCTGCGGTAATTCAGCTTCATATTCGTAATCCTCCCGCCTCTATCTTACATCCTTTCGGCCGGGTTTACAATTTCTTTTTAATCCTCCTGATAGTGGCTGAGCCACTTATCCCCGGAAAACCGCTTCCAGAACACGGCGGTCCGCACCGCCCACTCCAGGCACATGCAGATCCAGACGCCCGGAAGCCCCAGGCCCAGGGGGATGGCGAACACATAGCCCAGCCCCACGCGGATCACCCACATGGTGACCAGGGAAAAATAGGAAGAAAAAGAAGCGTCCCCGGCGGAGCGCAGGACGGAGGGCAGGGTGTTGGACGGCGTCCAGAAAAACGGCATGCACACCGCCGCGATGGCCAGCACGGTATAGATCATGGTCAGCGTATTGTCCGGAGCCTGATAGAGCTTCAGGATCAGCGGCAGCAGGGGCAGGAGCACGGCCAGGGCCACGACGTTGATTCCCGTCCCCAGCTTCACCATCCCCTTCCCGTAACGGCGGGCCAGATCCCTGTCACCGGCCCCCACGCACTGTCCCACCACGGTCACCGCCAGGGTGGCCACCGCTGACGGAGCCGCGTAGAGCAGGGAATAGGCGGAGTTGGCCACCGCGTTGGCCGCCACGTTCATGGTGCCCAGGCGGGCGATATAGATCTGCACCAGCATGGAGCCCCCGTTCATGAACAGCTGCTCCATGCCGAAGGGTATGCCGATGCGGAAGATCTCCCGGATGATCTTCTTATCGATCCGGAACACGTGGCAGGCCTGGACGCGCAGCACGCTTCTGGGGGAAAGCAGCATCCAGACCGCCGCCACGCCGCCGACCAGGCGGGCGAGGTTTAAGGACAGGGCGCTTCCCATGATGTCCAGCCGCATCATGTTGATGAACACGAAGCTGGCCAGAAAGTGCAGCAGGTTGATGATGATGGTCAGATGCAGGCAGATCTTCGTCTCGCCCAGCCCCCGGAACACGGCGAAGCCGCTCATGTAGACGGCCAGGAAAATCATGGAAATGGCCATGCCGATGAGGTAGTTTTCTGCCTTGACGAGGACCGTTTCCTCCACGCCCGCGAACAGGAAGTGGACCAGCGGATCCGCGAAGGCCACCAGGATCACGCAGGCCACGATGGCGGAGAGCGGCGTGGCGAACAGAAGCTGCCCGGCCGCGGATTTCATCCGCTCCACCTCGCCCTTCCCCTTAAACTGCGCCACCACCACCGTGCCGCCGGCGGAAATGGCGTTATAAACCGCATAGATCATCATGTAGAGCGGGCTGACCAGGCTCACCGCCGATACGGATTCCTGGCTGGAAGAGCTGATCATGGCCGTGGTCAGCATACCGATCAGGCAGATGAAAAAAGAATCCATGATCAGCGGCGTCAGCATGGAAAAAATCTGCCTCCAGGAAAACATGGAACTGCCGAACTGCCGGTCCAGCAGCCGGTCGATCCGGGATCCTTCCCGGATCAGAGGGGAACGCTTTTTCTCCCCGTTCAGTTTTTCACGATCTCGCCTCACCGTGTTTACCTCCGTTCGCTTTCACGCGTATTTTCGGAATTGAAATCATGGTTAATGATAGCAGAACAGTCCAAAAAAACAAGTACAGGAAATGATATTTTTTGTAATACTTTTTACAGTCTTTCATCCCATTTTCATCTTTCCGGTTTATAATAAAACCAGATCCCGCGGATGCGGGGATATTTTCAAACGGATCGGGAGGATGCGACCATGAGGCTGCTCGTAGCGGAAGACGAAAGGGACCTGAACGCGGTCATCACAAAAACGCTGATCAAGAACCACTACTCGGTGGATTCCTGCTTCGACGGGGAGGAGGCGCTCTCCTGTCTGGAAATGGCGGAGTACGACGCCGTCGTCCTGGACATCATGATGCCGAAAATAAGCGGGCTGACGGTGCTCAAAACCCTGCGCGCGGCCAAAAACCGGGTGCCCGTCCTGCTTCTGACCGCGCGGGATTCGGTGGCGGACCGGGTTGCCGGGCTGGACGCAGGGGCGGACGATTACCTGGTCAAGCCCTTTTCCTTCGACGAGCTCCTGGCCCGCATCCGGGTCATGCTGCGGCGGGAGAGCGGCCGTCCGGACAACTGCTTTCGGATCGCGGACCTGACCATCGACTGCGACGCCCGGACGGTCTTTCGGGGGAATACCCCCATCGCCCTCTCCTCCCGGGAATTTTCCATCCTGGAATACCTGGCCGGCAATCAGGGCATCGTCCTGTCCCGGGACAAGATCGAACAGCACATCTGGAACTATGATTACGAAGGCGGCTCCAACGTGGTGGACGTCTACATCCGCTATCTGCGCAAAAAGATCGACGAAGGCCATACCCCGAAGCTGATTCACACCGTCCGCGGCGCCGGATATGTGTTAAAGGAGTGACAGACGATGACCATCCGGAAAAAAATCACCCTCTGGTATACGGCCTTCATGGCCCTGTTCGTGGTTCTGGCCCTCTGCCTTCTGTTCGTCATGGCCAGCGGCCGTATCCTCTCCGACACCAGGACGCGCCTGAAGGACACCGTTTTGAGAAGCTTCGACGAAATCGAATACGACGACGGCGTTTTGACGTTCGACGACGACCTCAACTATCTGGGCGCGGGGATCTATCTTTCCGTCTATAACTCCGACGGGGCGCTGATCTACGGCAGGATCCCCTCCTCCTTTTCGGGCGCCCGGCTTCTGACCATGGACCGGATCCAGCAGGTTCCCTCTTCGGGCGGCGTCTGGTACGTTTACGATTACTGCCAGGCCGTTCCCGGATACGGAGACCTCTGGGTGCGGGGCATCCTTTTCTGGTCCGGCATGGACGACTCCCTGAGCACGCTCCTGTTGTTTTCGCTGGTCCTCTTCCCCTTTTTCGTCCTCTGCACCGCTCTGGGCGGATATTCCATCATCCGCCGGGCCTTAAAGCCCCTTTCCTCCATGTCGGAAACGGCGCGGCGCATCAGCGGCGGAAATGATCTGACCCAGCGGATCCGGCTGCCGGAAGGGGCTGACGAGGTGCACGGCCTGGCTTCCACTTTCGATCAGATGATGGACCGGCTGCAGGCTTCCTTCGAGCAGGAGAAGCAGTTCACCTCCGACGTCTCCCACGAGCTGCGCACTCCCGTGGCCGTCATCCTGTCCCAGTGCGAATACGCCGTCCGGGACGACGTTTCCGATTCCGAACGGCTGGAGGCCCTCTCCTCCATCCGCTCCCAGGCGAACCGGATGTCCGGGCTGCTCTCCGGCCTGCTCACCCTGGCCCGGGCGGATCAAAACCGGCTTCCCCTGCATCCGGAGCGGATCCTTCTGAACGACCTGGCCGCCATCGTCTGCGAAGAACAGCAGGAATTTGCTGACGCGAAAAAAATCGCCCTGCACCTGGAGGCGGATCCCGACCTGTGGATGGAAGCGGACGAATCCATGATGATCCGCCTGCTCATCAACCTGATCTCCAACGCGGTGCGCTACGGCAGGGAAAACGGGAACGTGTGGATCCGCCTTTCGCGGGACCGGGATCATGTCCTGGGCCGCGTGGAGGACGACGGCATCGGGATCCCGGAAGATCAGCTGGATCTGATCTGGAACCGGTTTTATCAGGTGGACCCGTCCCGCAGCGCGAAGGCCTCCGGGGGAGACGCGGCGTCGGGCCCCGCCGGGGAAGGCGGATACGGGCTGGGCCTTCCCATGGTCAGGTGGATCGCAAAAGCCCACGGAGGAACCGTTTCCGTCGCCAGCCGTCCCGGAGAAGGAACGGTCTTCGCCTTCCGCATCCCACTGTTTTTCGAAGAGAAAGGAGACGATCCGTCATGAAAAAGCGAATGTCCAACAGCCGCCTTTTTCGTTCCCTGGCCGCCGCCCTGGCCGCATCCTGGCCGATCCTTTTCTCCGCGGGCTGCGCGGCTCCGGAGCCTCCCCGGACCCAGGCCATCACTTCCGATCAGGAGCTTTTGGCCGCCGGGGCCAACCGCACTTCCATCCGGGCGGACCTTCCAAAAGTTTCATCGGAGAACCCGCAGGAGGATGCTCCCGCCGCCGGAGGATCCGCCGTCTCCGGGGAAGCCACCGCGGCAGCTTCCTTCCTGGACGCCGGTCAGGCCCAATCCATCGCCCTCTCCCATGCCGGGGTGGACGAAGAAAAGGCCCTGCACCTGAAGACGGGGCAGGACTACGATGACGGGCGCTTTCATTATGATGTGGAATTTCTGGCGGACGGCATGGAATACGAATATAAAATCGACGCCGCCACCGGCGAGATCCTGGAATACGGCTTCGAATCCGCCGAAACCGGCTCCGGGGATTCAAAGGCATCCGGCCAGGACGGCTCAGCCCCTTCCGGCGCCGGGGAAGGGGAAATCAGCGAGGAGCAGGCCATGCGGATCGCCCTGGACCTCGCGCCCGGAGCCGGGGAAAGCCACATCCGCATCGGGAGCGGCTACGACGGCGGGCGCAGGGTCTACGAGGGCAAGATCGTCTATCAGGGCATGGAATATGAATTCGAAATCGACGCCGCCACCGGCACCGTCCTGGAGTGGGACGCCGAACCCTGGCCGTAATGGTGTGATAAAAACTCCCTGACCCTTCCGGAGCGGGGATTGGTGAAAAGGTCCTGCGGCGGGGCATCCTCCTCGATGACACCTTTGTCGAGGAACAGCACGCGCGTAGAGATCGTACGCACAAAGGTCATCTCATGGGAAACGACAATCATGGTTGTTCCTCTTTGTGCCAGGGACTTAACGACTTCCAACACTTCGCCCACCATTTCCGGGTCCAATGCACTGGTCGGTTCATCAAACAACATCAGTTGGGGTTCCATGCACAGCGCTCTGGCAATAGCTACCCTCTGCTTCTGCCCGCCGGAGAGTTCCAATGCGCCCCGGTGCCAAAAGGACGCCATCCCCACTTTTTCCAGATGATGCAAAGCGATGTTCTTCGCTGTTTTTCGATCCATCCGTTTGACTGTTATCAGGGGAAGTGTGCAATTTTCCAACACGGTCCGGTTGGCAAACAGGTTAAAACTCTGAAAGACCATGCCTACCTTCTCATGTAGTTCTTTGAGAGGAGCCGACATATTCGTATAATCCGTCCCGTCCAAAATCACGGAACCCCTGTCCGGTTCCTCCAGGAAATCAATGCAACGGATGAGCGTAGATTTTCCGGACCCGCTGGGGCCAATGACGGAAATCACATCGCCCTGATACACATCCAAATCGATCCCACGCAGAACGTGATCGCCGTCAAACCCTTTTTCCAATCCCCGCACACTGAGGACACATTTTTTCTCATCCATTCGCCTTGTCCCCCTTTCCCGGATTACGCCGGTGTAAGGCACAATCCACCAGTTTATTCAATCCATATGAGAGCAGGACAACCAGTGCCAGGTACAGAACTGCCGCTACAAGATAGGTGGGAAGATACCGGTAGGTTTTACCCGCAATAGATGTAGTTGCGAACATAAGCTCTCCGAAACCAATCACCGTGAGTACCGATGTACCTTTAATATTGTTAATCAGCTCGTTGACAATGGAAGGGAGGCTATTGCGTATTGCCTGAGGATAAACCACCCTGGTAATGGACTGCCAGGGCGTGAATCCCAGAGAAAAGGCCGCTTCTTTTTGCCCCTGCTCAACCGAATCGATACCACCGCGAAGCACCTCTGCCAGATAAGCGGCAGAATTCAAAATCACAGTAATCAAGGCAGAGGCAAACAGAGACCAAACCTGATTGACCTGTGTAACAGATGCACCCGGCATCAGTGCCTTCACAATAGAAAAGCCTCCGTAATAAATAATACAGGCCTGTACCATCATGGGCGTTCCGCGAATAATGGTTACATACAATTTTTCCAATGTCAGCATCATGTACTTCACATACTGGATGGGTCTGGGGTCTCGCAGCGTGGGCTCATTCTGCCGAATGTAGGCCAGCACCACGGCAAAGGCAAAGCCAATCCCCGTGCCGGCTACGGAGGCCGCCATTGTTTGTCCGATGCCGCTGATCCATGCCCTGCGCTCGCTCATCAGCAGATAAAGCATGGCATCGAGATCGCCTTCCGGCATTTCAGGAAGGCCCGCCACCCGGATAAACCGGTATATCAGCCATACGGCCAGGGCAAGCACGAGAACGGCAACGGCGCCCCAGAACCAGCAAAAATTCTTTGCTTTCAAACCCATTTTCATGATTGATTACTCGCCTCCGCGCTCGATAGCAGCGTCAAAGAGCTCCGTCCTGTCCGCCTCGCTGATCTCATCCAGCGCTGCATTGATATCTTCCAGCAATTCCGTGTCTCCTTTGCGAACACCTGCGCAAATGCCGCTGAAATCCAGTTCAAAGCCTTCTCCTTCATCGAAAGTAAGGCCAACCAGTTCCTCGTATTGGGAGGTATAGACCTCCACGGTTTCCCGGTTGATAACAATTCCGTCTACCGTCCCCTTGAGCAGCCGATCCAGCATGGCGGGAATCGTATCTACCGGAGAAATATGGTTGACGCCGGGAATCTGGTCAATCACCGTGTCCAGACGGGTACCACGCTGACCCAAAACAGAAGCGCCGCTGAGTTCTTCCAGAGACGTCGCCCCGGCATAGGCGGAATCCTTATTCACCAGAACCGTGTACTCCGTTTTGGTAACAGCATATGTATTGGAAAAATCTGCGGCCTGACGATGTTCCGGGGAATCCAGCATACCGGAAATAACCACATCAATCTGTCCATTATTCAGCGCCTGCATCAACCCGTCAAAAGAAACCTTTACAAACACAGGCTCCTTGCCTATAGCTTCCGCCACCCGCTTCGCAATTTGCACATCGTAGCCGTCGCCATAGAAACCGTCATGGTTTTCAATCGGCATATTATACCCGGTGGCGCTGTCCTCTTCCCAGTTGTAGGGGACATAGGCGAACTCGCAGCCGATGCGCACCGTATTATCATTATCCTCCGTTTCCGTAGAATTGCTGCCGCATCCAACGGCAAGCAATAAGACTGCCGCCATCAACACACACAAAACCTTTTTCATAAATTTTCTTCCTTTCATTTCAAAGAATCTTCTTTTAGCCTCTGACGGTCAATGGTCGCCTAACAGATTACCGGCTGCATATTTTACCAGCCCCCCATATGGATATGCCCGTCCGGGCTGCTGCTGTACTGCTCTAAAACCAGCTCGTCCTCCTTCGGGTACCCTACTCCGATAAAGCACGGGGTCATCCAGCCCTGCGGCACTCCCAATGTATTCAGCACAACATCGTGTTCTTTGTTCAGCGGTATCCGCAGCGAGTAGCCCAGCCCCTCGTTGATAACGGCCAGCATGATATTTTCGGCCACACACCAGGCGGTGGTAAGGGGATTTAATTTGCTTACCCATTCCCCATTGAGCCTGCTACACTTGAACAACGGGACGATTACATAGGGACAGTCCACCAGCATGGTATACTGCCTCGGCATGGCATAGGCATACATTTTCTGCGCCAGATTGGGGCGCGTATATGTGCGGTTGCTGTCCACATAGCGTTTGGCAACGGCCTTTGCATAGGCAAAGGCGCGCTCCTTATCCCCGCGCTCATGCAGAACAATAAACTGCCAGTTTCGGTAGTGATCCCAGGAAGGGGCCTTCATGCCTGCTTCCAGAATCCTTTTGATTGCCTCAAAGTCCACCTCTTTGTCCGTCCACTCACGGCTTGTTTTCCTTTGATTGATAACTTCATTAAATTCCATCGAATCATACGCCTCCTCGGATTTCTTACCATTTGTTCCAGCGAACTTTATTTTCCACGGTTGCTTTGACCTGCGCGGGCAGGAGAGGGTCTTTGATGGAGTACCCTAATACCACCATAGCGGGCAATCCCCAACCATCCGGTACCTTCAGGAAGTCCTTGATCTGCTCCGGCTCTTTCTTTACCGGAATATGGACCACGCTGCCAACTCCTTCGGCGGTGGCGGCCAGCAGCATATTTTCAATGAGCGCCCAGGTCGCGCCATAATCCATCAGACCATAGCCGTTCTTGTCCTCGCTCAGAGGGTACTTCTGCTTGTAATAGGGAAGAATGACGCAGGCTGATTCCTCAATCATGCTGCGCTGGCGCGGGTAAGCAATCTTAAACATTTCCTGCTGCGGGGTCTTTGGCTCCTGAATCCGGCAAGGGTAGGGACGGATGAACTTAGCCAGCTCCATTATCATAGCTTTATCCGTCAGGGTAAGAAGTTCCCATCTTCTTTGATGATTGGAAGAAGGAGCCTTCAAGCCTGCGTCCAAAATCCGCTCCAATACCTCCCTGGGAATCTCCCTGTCCTCAAACTGACGGATGCTTCTTCTCGTGTTAATGACCTCATAAAATTCCATTTGTTATTCCTCCGTTTCCTGATTTACCAACATCGTTAGATTCTTTGTAAATGTCCGGGACAAATCAACCAACTGCTTTTGTTCCTCCGGCGTAAACATCGACATGGCCGTGTCCTCCGCCCAAGTGATATGCCGGACTACCTTTTCACAACAGGCCCGACCCGCCTCTGTCATTTCCACCATTTTGTTCCGCCTGTCTTCCGGTATCTCCGTAATGGTAACATAGTGATCTGTCCAGAGATTTCTAATGATGGAATTCACGGTTTGCTTTGACTGAAATGTTCGCTTACATATCTCTGCCTGCGTCATCCCTTCCTTTGCATAAAAGAGAGCGTTCAGCACCAGCAAGGTTTTCATCAACATACCGTGGCGTTTTGCATACTCATCATACAAAGCGTACTGTTGGTCCCTGAACTTGCAATACAGATAGGCGTTTTTCTTATCCTCCTTGTTCATCGTTCATCACCCCATGAGTCCATTCTTTTACAGTCTAATATTTGACTATTTTATTTTAATAAACCTCCGGAGATTTGTCAAGTCCCCTGGAGGCTTTTCACCGGCCTGTTTTATTCCTGCCTGAAATGTTATTCCTTTCCCAGCCGCATGGAGTCGGCCCACCGGACCAGCCCGGCGTCCGCGCCGTCAAACAGATAGTTTCGGCCCTCTTCCCGCTTCTTCCCCCAGGTTTCCCGCACCTGTTCCCGGGTCTGCTCCACCTCGTCCCACAGCTCCCTGGCCGACATCCTCCGCGCCCCCTGGCCGTAGATGATCACCTGCTCCAGGGCGTCGGAGGTTGCCACCGTCACCTGATTTCCCCTGCCGATTTTGTGCACGGTCTTTTCGATGTACTGATCCGCCGTCTCCGCCTCCCTGGTAAAGACCACGTGGATGTTGTGGTATTTCTGTACGCTGCCCCGTCCGCCTTCCACCCGATAGGCGTCGAAGACCAGGATCACCGTGCAGGAATGAAAGCCCTGGTAATCGCAGAGAATGTCCATCAGCTGCCCTCTGGCGCTCTCGATGTTCTCCGCCGCCAGCTGCCTTAAGCTCTCCCAGGCGAAAATGATGTTATAGCCGTCCACCAGAAGGTAACGTTCCCCGGGATCCTGCCGCTTCTGCGGCGTCCGCCGTTCTCCAAAAGCCGTCTGCCCCGGCCCCGGCGCTTTGGTCTCCACCCGCTTTCTGGCGTATCCGTTCCTTCGTTCCTTTCCGTTGCCGGAAGGATAGGTCCGGGCGAAAATCTCCTCCAGCTCCTCCTGGGTAACGATCCGCTCCGCGGGGCCCTTTTGCGACGAAACCGGCCTCAGCCCCTCCGGCTGCGGTTCCGCCCCCGGTTCCCGACCATCCTCCGGCACATAGCATCTTTCCAGGTGCATGTAGTCCTCCACCTGGTCCCAGGGGACGACGAAGCCCGCCCCATGCGCGCAGAATACGGAGCCGCAGGGATTTTCCGGATCCGCGTCCGGGTCGTAGCCCGCCGCCTCCACCACCTCCCGGGCGTTGTGGCAGGGCTCGTATCCCTTCAGGGCGCACTGCAGCCTGCCCCGCCCCCGGGTATAGGAAATCACCTCCCGCTGATAATTCCCCATTTCCGATACCGGCACGGTCCCCGTCAAAACGGCGTACTCCCCGGCCAGCTCCGGCGGTGCGAAGCGCCCCTGCATTCTCTGAATATCGCTCATGGCCCTTCCCACATGCTGGGACGGCACTTCCAGCGTAAAGGAGTAAACGGGCTCCAGAAGGATGCTCTGAGCCCGGCGCAGCCCCTGCCGCAGAGCCCGGTAGGTGGCCTGCCTGAAATCGCCGCCCTCGGTGTGCTTGAGATGAGCCCGTCCGGTCAGCAGCGTGATCTTCATGTCCGTGATCTCGGCCCCGGTCAGCACTCCCCTGTGCCGCTTTTCTTCCAGATGGGTCAGCACCAGGCGCTGCCAGTTTTCGTCCAGCACATCGGCGCTGCAGTCCGAAGCGAAGGACAGCCCCGTTCCCCTCTCCGCGGGCTCCAGCAGCAGATGCACCTCCGCATAGTGCCGCAGCGGTTCGAAGTGCCCCACGCCTTCCACCGGGGCCGCGATGGTTTCCCGGTAGACGATGCTGCCGTTTTCGAAGGAGACCGCCGTGCCGAACCGCCGCCGGATCTGATCCTTCAGGATTTCGATCTGCACGTCCCCCATAACCCGGGCCTGAATCTCCCCGGCGGCCTCTTCCCAGAGGATGGAAAGCTCCGGTTCTTCCTCCTCCAGCTGCCTGAGTTTCAGATACATATCGTGCACGTCGCAGCCCTCCGGCAGTCCGATCCGATAGGTCAGCACCGGCTCCAGAAGGGGCAAAACGGGCTCCGTTTCCAGCCCGAGCCCCTGTCCGGCAAAGGTCCTGGAAAGGCCGGTCACCGCGCATACCGTCCCCGCTTCCACCTCCGGGACCGCCTGAAAGGTATCCCCGGAATAGAGCCGCAGCTGATCCGCCTTTTCCTCCCAGGTTTCCCCTTCCGCCTGTCCTCCGCCCTCCCGGCGACCGGTCAGCGGCATCTTCACGCATAGCCTGCCGCCCGTCACCTTCAGATGGGTCAGGCGGGCTCCCGACGGATCTCTGGAAATTTTGTACACCCGCGCGCCGAAGGATTCCGGATATCGCTTTTCCCGCATACATTCTTCCATCAGGGAAAGCAGCCCCGTCACGCCGAATCCCTTCAGCGCGGAACCGAAGCAGCAGGGGAAAACCTCCCTCCGGGCGATCAGATCCGCGATATCCCCGGACGAAATGGCCTCCCCTTCCAGATAGCGCTCCAGCAGGGCCTCGTCCCCCTTGCCGGCGCGGCGGGCGGCCTCCTCGGCCTGGACCTCTTTCGCGCGGCCCACATAGGCGGGGTCCTTGCGGCTGAGGGTGAACTCGGCCAGGCCCAGGGGGTTGGAGCGGTAGGAACTGGTCTCACCCGAGGGGATCAGCTCGTCGGTGGTGGTGACGGGGTCGGTGATGTAGGACGCCACCTTTAGCAGCAGGTTATCCCCCAGCGGGGCGATCTCGGGCCAGTCCTTGATGTTGGGGCCCAGCTTGAGCAGGGCGTCGTAATCCCCGCGGCCAAAGCCCTGGTAAACGCGGGCCTGGTAGCTCGCGTCGTCGAACTCGTAGTCGGGGACGGTGGGGTCGTAGTCGATGGCGGTGGCCGGAGTCAGGATGCCGCCGTTGGCCGTGGTGGCCGCGATGCTGCGGGCATCCATCAGGGCGACGCCCGCCAGCTGGCCCGCGCCCGGCTTGGAGCCCTCGCGGCTGGGGAAGTTGCGGGTGGTGTGCCGGATGGACAGCGCCCCGTTGAACGGCACGTCGCCCGCGCCGAAGCACGGCCCGCAGAAGGCGGTGCGGATGGTGGCGCCCGAAGCCATCAGGCTGGACAGGGCCCCGGCCTTGTCCAGAGCCATCATGACCGGCTGGCTGGCGGGGTAGACGCTGAGGGAATACTCGTCGCAGCCGCCGGTGTGGCCCTTGAGGATGGACGCCGCCTTGATGATGCTGTCGTACAGGCCGCCGGCGCAGCCCGCGATGACGCCCTGGTCCACCCGCAGCTTGCCGTTCTCGATCTTGGAGCACAGGTCCAGCTTGACGTCGGTGCGGCCCACCAGCTTCTGGACGTCCTGCTCGCAGGCGTGGAGGATGTCCTCCAGGTTGGCGTTCAGCTCCTCGATGGTGTAGGCGTTGGAGGGGTGCATGGGCAGGGCGATCATGGGCCGGATGGACGACAGGTCCACCTTGACCACGCCGTCGTAGTAGGCCAGGCCGGCCGGGGCCAGGGGCTTGTAGTCCCCCGCGCGGCCGTGGACGGCCAGATACCGCCGGGTGGTCTCGTCCGTCTCCCAGATGGAGGACAGGCAGGTGGTCTCGGTGGTCATGGCGTCGATGGCGTTGCGGGTGTCCTGCCTCAGGCTGGCCACGCCGGGACCGATGAACTCCATCACCTTGTTCTTGACGTAGCCGCTCTTGAACAGCGCGCCCACCAGGGCAATGGCCACGTCGTGGGGGCCGCAGCCCACCGGCAGCGCGCCGGTCAGATAGACCGCCACCACGCCGGGGCGGGCCACGTCATAGGTGCGGCCCAGCAGCTGCTTGGCCAGCTCGCCGCCGCCCTCGCCGATGGCCATGGTGCCCAGCGCGCCGTAGCGGGTGTGGGAGTCGGAGCCCAGGATCATCTTGCCGCAGCCCGCGAATTTCTCCCGCATATACTGGTGGATGACCGCCAGGTGAGGCGGCACAAAGATGCCGCCATACTTTTTGGCCGCCGACAGGCCGAACCGGTGGTCGTCCTCGTTGATGGTGCCGCCCACCGCGCACAGGCTGTTGTGGCAGTTGGTCAGAACGTAGGGCAGGGGGAACTTTTCCAGCCCCGACGCCCGCGCCGTCTGGATAATGCCCACGAAGGTGATGTCGTGGCTGGCCATCGCGTCAAACTTGATCTTGAGGTTGTCCTCGTCGCCGCTGGTGTTGTGGTCCTGCAGGATGCCCCATGCGATGGTGCCCTTTTTGGCCCCGGCCACAGCCGCGGCGTCAAAACCCAGGGCCGCCAGGGCTTCCGGCGCATGGCCGTCCGCCGGGACCCACTGTCCGCGCGCCAGATACGCGCCGGTGCTCGTGCACTCGATCATTTCATTCGCCTCTCTCTCAAAATTTTTACTTTCCACACAAGACCCCGCCCGCATCCGCTGCGTGCCGGCCCCTGATTTTTATAGTATACCACGGTTTTACGGGTTGGGAAAGGGTTTACTTCATAGAAACCAGCGCGGCGTCGAACAGCTTCAGATAAATCGACTCGATCCGCCCAAAAATTTCCTCCGCTGTTTTCTCGTCGTATACATGGCTGGTCAGGTTGCGGTCGTTCAGCAGCCTGACCCAGCCGTCAGCATCTTCGATCATGCCGTAGGCGAACGCCTGCCGGATCACCGCCTTTGGGCTGTTGATCTCGGTGTATCCCTGGTCCAGGAGATACTCCCGCATCGTTTTCCAGGCAAGTTCGGCGCAGAACTCGAACCGCTGGATCACGCCGTCCCGCACCGACGACAGCGGCGTGCGGCGGTAGTCTTCCAGCGCTTCCCGCAGGCGGGACACCGCCGCCGCAAATTGTTCGTATTTTTCGTGCAGTCTGTCCATCAGCGTCACACCATCCCTTTCAATGTTTGCCAGAAAAGCGGGGTTCATCCCTTCCCGGATCTGTACGATGTCAAGTTTCAGCAGGGTGGGCAGTTCTTCACAGTCCATCCCAAACGCGCCCATGTTTTCTTCCGGCATCCCATAGACCGCCAGGTCGATATCACTGTTGTACCGGTTATCGCC
>OEQQ01000088.1_pt1 | contig 22611 bp, 18 predicted proteins | sample 1539741 | NCBI WGS metagenome assembly OEQQ01 (sample SAMEA3891876, study PRJEB23780) | metagenome | biome: terrestrial biome; feature: animal house; material: Caecal content | place: Italy | collected 2015-05-05
AGCTGGCGCCGCGGCGGCGGGCACTTATTACTATTTACAGAACCAGAAGAAGACGAAGGCGGATCCGGATGCCGAAGCGGCCGACGATGATGCCGTTCAGGACGACGACTTCGAAGACGATGATTTTTTCGATGACGATTTCGAGGATGAGGAAGAGGAAGGCGAGAAGAAGGACTCCTCCCGCATTTTTACGGCCGGAACCGACTCCCAGGGCCACACCTACGTGACGCTGGATTTGAAGGCCGCTTCGGATAAGGCTGCGAATCTCTGCGACAACGTGGCCACCAGATTCGGCGAGGCGGTGCAGAAGCTGAAGAACAGCAGCGAATTTGAGGCCGTCAGCGGCAAGGTTTCCGAAACCGTGGACAAGATCAAAAACAGCGAAGAATTTCAGGCCGTGGACGAGCAGGTGGAGAGCGCCCTGCACAAGGTCCGCGAAGTGACCTCCAAAGCGGTGGACACCGTCAGCGAAGCTGCCGAAACCATGGCTCAGAGCGCGCACGCCACAGCCGGTCAGGCCGCCGACGCGGATCCTGTGCCGGAACCCGCGCAGGACGCCCCGAAGGCGGAGCCCGACGCGGAAAACTGAACCGGCCTTCAGGAGGAAATAATAAAGGAGGAGGGCCGCCCCGCCATCCGCGATGGATGAAGGGGCGGCCCTCCTCTTTTTTCTGTTCAGCAGTCGCCTCACCGGGTTCTTTCGGCCGGAATACACCATCTCTATCCCTTCCGATCGACGATCAGCCACGTTCCTTTTCGGCTGGAGCCTTTACGCTTTATCGTTCCACTTTTCTGGAGATCTCCCATAAGTCGCTTTACAGTCGCAAGGGAGACGTCCAGCGCCTTTCCAATCTCTTTTTGTGTCACCGCTGGATTATCCTCGATGATTTTTAACACAGTTTGCTCATTGGTATCATCAGGTTCAATATTGGTATCATTGGTATCATATTCTTTGGGATCAATGACTCCATTTTGATCTGTTCGGAGACTTTTACGATAGAGGTTGATGCGGAAATCGCTTCCCATGTCAATCAACTCCGGCTCCCGAAGACCGTATTCCTGGGCTTCACGGAACATCTTTGGGATACCGCTGCCCCATGCCTCCACGATATTCATATAAGAGAAAGCCGCAGCAATGCCTCTGTTTCGGATCTTTGAGAGGCCTGTTTTCATCTTCTCAATGGTGATCTCGTTGTCCAGCATACCGGGAGATGTCACTTCCAGCCGGTCATCGAAGAGCGCCACCTGGATTTTCCCCGGCGTGAGGTAACTTCTGTGACAAACGGCATTGCAAATCATCTCCCGAATGGTCTTAACCGGTAGTTCATAGTAGTCCTGACGTGCAATCCCTTCGATGCGAGATCCGAGATCAATATGCTGCAATACAAAGTTATAAGCATCCTCGATCTGCTCATAGATTGGACCTGCAAACTCTTTACGGGTGATGAAGATGTCCCGCACATTGCCTTTGAACACAGCGCACTGGATGGTGGCTTCCGGAAACTCCTCCATATTTCCATCCAACAGCAGATAACCGTTGGTGGTATAACAGATTCCATCCCGCTCCACCAGCAGTTTCCAGGAGAGCAACTTTGCCTGCCTTCTGAATCTGCGCTTTTGCAGAATCAGTCTCAGCCAACTTCAGGGCATGATAAAACATCTTCTCGCAGAAAGAGAGAATCTCATCCTCCGTGACAGGCTGCTCCCTCTCAATCTGGTCAAAGGAGCGATTCGTTCCCTCCACGATAAGTTCCTGAACGCGATACCGTTCCGCATGGCGTGTGGTTCCTGCTATCCAGCCTAACGGAAAGAGGATACCCGCGGTATCCTCTTTCTTCTGTCCGTTCCGGTTTAAGCGAAATGAAGCCGGATCGTTTTGATCTCAAATGCGCGGAAGGAAAGGGTCATGCTGCCGTCCAAAACCTCGAGGGCGGACAGAGGATTTTCCAGCATGTCGCATTCCTGCGCGGTGAAGCTGCCCAGATGGCAGTTGACCTTCGTGCTCACCGCAGCCTTTTTGGACTCGTACAGGCGCAGGATCAGATCCCCGCTGCCGTCTTCCGCGGGCTTGCAGGTATCCAGCACCACGTTGTCCTTCTCCACGTCGAAGGCGCTGAAGGTTTTTGCGCTGCCCTCCATCACCAGGGGGGCGACGTTGAGTTCATAGCCCTGGCGCACCACGTCGCAGTCCATGAAGCTGCCTTCCCATGCGGTGAACGCATAGGTGAAATGATGAAGCCTGTTATCGGCGCGAAGTTCGGGCGCGCCCGCGGCCCGCAGCAGCGTCAGCTCCAGGGCGTTGCCGTTCAAGCTGATGCCGTACTTGCAGTCGTTTAAGACCGCAGCCCCGTGGGCGTTGTCGCAAAGGGCGCTGTAACGGTGGTTGCACACCTCGAAACGATCCTTCTCGTAAGCCCTGGAACGGTGGGTGGGGCGCTTCACGAAGCCGAATTGCATCTCGTTGATGCCGTCCTCCGCATAGACGTCCACCGGGAACGCCACCTTCAGCAGGCGGTGCAGCTCCTTCCAGTCGATGTCGGTGGAAAACTCCAGCCGCCTGCTCTCCGCCGCCAGGCGGATCCTCTGGGTCAGGGTGGAGTTCCCGATCCTTCCGTTCAGCACCAGGACGGCTTCCAGCCCTTCCTTCTGCTCTATGCTCACCGTCGCCTCCTCCAGCGCCGGGATCTCCTGATCCACGTAGTTGGAATCGATGTCCCAGGCGTCGAACAGGCGGGGCACGTCCTTGAACATGCGGAACCGGTTCATGGGCGCGGCCGCGAATTCCCTGCCGCTCTCTTTGAGCACGAAGGAAGTCACCTCGCCGTTTTTGCCGATCACGGCCTTCACCAGCCCGTTTTCCATGACAAAGCCGTCTTCGGTCTCTTCAACCCGAGCGGTGCGGACTTCGGCATTCCCGTTTGCGGGCACCAGGGAAAGGGCGCCGCAGGAAGGAAGGGTCACCAGCGCTTTGACGCCGTCTTCCGTCTTCTGAACGGGTACGGTCTCCCCTTCCGCCGTCTTCGCCCCTTCGGCGAATTCCGCCGGCAGGGAAATCAGGGCCTTTCTCTCAAAGCCCAGGGAATTGAAGGCCGTCACGCCCGCATCGCCGTCTAAAAGCACGCGGGCCGCCTGCGCGGTCAGGGCTCCGGTCTCCTCATGGATCTTTTCATAAGCCGCTTCCGCTTCCTCGTACACCCGCGCGATGGAAGAACCGGGCAGGATATCGTGGAACTGATGCAGCAGCACTTCCTTCCAGAGGGCGTCCGCCTGCGCCAGCGGGTATTCCTGTCCTCTGCGCATCGCCAGGGATCCCCACATTTCCAGTTCTCTCAGACCCAGCTCGGACTTCCTGTTGTTCTGCTTCACCATCGCCTGAGAGGTATAGGTGCCCCGGTGCGCGGAGAAGTACAGCTCTCCGGTATAGGTATGCTTCGGCCCGCCTTCGGCCTGCATATCGTCGAAAAATTCCTTCGGCCCCTCCATCTTCACCCGGGGACAGCCTTCCAGATTTTCCTCCCGCAGCGCGTACTCGATGTAATCCCGGGCCGGACCGCCGCCGCCGTCGCCGTAGCCGAAGGGCAGCAAAAACGCGTCCAGATCCCTCTTCTGGCTCCGCTCTTTCCACACCTTGGCCAGCTCCGTGGGATCCGTCCGATAGGTATAGCTGGTGGGCAGGAAGGAAACCACCTTGGATCCGTCCATGCCTTCCCAGTAAAAATAGTGGTAGGGGAACTGCTCTCCCTCGTTGTACGACCAGAAAATCTTCTGGGTGACCAGATATTTCACGCCGCAGCTCTTCAGAATCTGAGGAAGGGCGGCGGTGTAGCCGAAGGTATCCGGCAGCCAGAGCACCTGGCTGTCCACGCCCAGCACGTCCCTGTAGTACCGTTTGCCGTGTACCAGCTGACGGATCAGGGCTTCCCCGCCGGCCATATTCGTATCGGGCTCCACCCACATGGCGCCTTCCGCGATCCACTGGCCGCCTTTGATGGCTTCCCGGATCCGCTCGAACAGGGCCGGATAATATTTTCTGCACATCTCGTATGCGGCGGGCTGGCTCTGGATGAACTTATAGGAAGGATACTCCTCCAGCAGCCGCAGCTGGGCCGCGAACGTGCGCTCGGTCTTGCGGTGGGTCTCCGCCATGGGCCACAGCCAGGCCAGATCGATGTGCGCGTTACCCACCGCGTAGAACACGGGCATGGTGGAACCGTTCACCGCTTCCAGAGCCGGGCGCAGAACCTCCCGCCCCTTCTTATAATCCGCGATCCGCCCTTCCAGATCCTGCTCGAAATCCACGGTCAGGGTGAACTTCTCCAGCGCTTCCGCGATCCGGGCGGCGCGCAGGGAATTCTCATCCAGGGTGGTCAGAAGCTGCTGCAGGGTGTCCACGTCCATGTACAGCTGATAGGCGTCCTCGTTCCAGATGCCGAAGGTGCACTCTCCCAGCTTTCTCCGGGCACCTTCCGGCAGGGGATCGGTATAGGCTCCGGGCAGCACGGGTCCGGTGGCGCATCCGCCGTCCGGCGCTTCCGGAATATAATGTCCCGCATACACCTCCATCAGCACGTCATAGACGGCGCCGGCCTTTCCTTCCCTGGCCAGCACGTTGTCCACCATGAAATGATGGGGCTGCGTCACCCAGGACGCGCGGTAGGTGCCGAACTCCTGTCCGTTCACAAAAATGGTGGATTCCCCGTCCGGCTCCAGCTTCATCACGATCCGTCTGCCTTCCGCTTCCGCAGGAAGGGTGATGGAGGAACGCATCCAGCAGTATTCCCAGGTCCTGCCCCAGGTATATCCCGTCTGAACCGGTTCGAAGTTCCCCGCCTGCGCCTCCTGGGGGGACAAATGCTCCATCGTACGAAACGCTTCCCACGAGAAAGCGCCCAGAGGCACGTACAAATCATCCTTCAGCGTGCGCTGCCAGTGCTTCAGCCTGTCGCGCCACTCCGCATGCATAATGCTCATTTCAACTTCTCCTTTTCATAGAAAGTATACTCTCTTTATAGCGTGGGTAAGGGCCGATGTCAATCCATTTTTCCTTCGAAATCATATCTCTTTTTTCAGTTTTTCCAGGCCTCTTTCAGAAGCGCGATCCCTCCGCTGATTTCCTCTTTCGTGAGCCCGCCGAAGCCCAGAAGGACCGTGGCCGGCCCGCCTTTTGCCTCCCCGGGTTCCACCATGGCTTCCGAGATCCCGTACACCCGCACCCCGGCCTCCCTGGCCCGGCGCACCAGCTCCTCTTCGCCGCGCCCCCGTCTGTCCGTCAAAAGGACGTGGAGCCCGGCGTTCTCCCCGGAAATCCGGAAATCCTTCGTCAGCGGCCGCAGTTCCTCCAGCAGCCGGTCGTGCTTTTCCTTATAGACCTTCCGCATCCGGTTTAAGTGCCGCTCGAAAGCGCCCTCCCGGATGAAGGCGTCCAGCACGGCCTGATCGATGCGGGAGACGGTGGAGGAAAAGGATGCGAACTGCTTTTCATATCTGCGCAGCAGCTTTTTGGGAAGCACCATGTAGCTGACCCGGATGGCGGGAGCAATGGATTTGGAAAAGGTTCCGATGTAGATCACCTTCCCCGCCGTGTCGGAGGCCTGCAGGGAAGGAACCGGCTTGCCCCGGTAGCGGAATTCGCTGTCGTAGTCGTCTTCGATCACGTATCGCCCCTCTCCCTCCATGGCCCAGGAAAGCAGCTCCAGCCTGCGCCCGATGGGCATGATCCGGCCGGAAGGATACTGGTGGGAGGGCATCACATAGACCGCCTTCGCGCCGGCCGCTTCCAGGGAGCCGACGCGGATTCCCCCTTCGTCGGAGGGAACGGTGACGGCCCGCCCCGAAAACAGCTGGAAAATCCGGTACGCCTTGGGGTAGGTGGGGTTCTCGAACGCAACGGTCCCGTCCCCGTCCAGAAGGCGGCACAACAGCATGAGCAGAAAATCGTTCCCCGCGCCGATGATCAGCTGATCCGGGGAACAGTTTACCCCCCGGGAAGCGTGCAGATAGCGGGCGATGGTATCCCGCAGCTGCCGGTCCCCCTTCGCCTGCCCCAGGGAAAACGCGGACACGTTGTCCTGGCTTAAAATCGCCCGGGTCAGCCGTCTCCAGATGCCGAAGGGGAAGAAGCGCATGTCCACGGCATTGGGGGAAAAGTCCGCGGCAAACCCCTTTTCCTTCGTCTCCTGCGCCGCGGCCTCCCGCTCCCCTTCCTCCTGGATCCGGTACAGCTCCTCCACCCGGGCCACATAATAGCCCCGGTACGGCACGGATTCGATGTACCCTTCCGACAGCAGCTGCTCATAGGCCAGCTCCACCGTGCTCCTGGAAACCTGGAGATAAACGGCCAGAGAGCGCGTCGAGGGAAGCTTCTCCCGATAGAGAAGCTTCCCCTTCCTGATTTCTTCCTTAATATGCTCGTATATCTGTTCGTAAAGATGACTGCCGTCATTTTTCCATACGATGACCAGATCCTGCATTATCCTTTCCTTTCAGCTCCTTTTGCCTGATCCGGCAGCCGGAAGGAACTCTTGAGCGACACGATCCGGTTGAACACCGGCTCTCCCGGCCTGGAATCCTTATAATCCACGCAGAAATACCCCTGTCTGACGAACTGGAAGCTGTCGTAGGGCTTCGCGTCCTTTAAGGAGGGCTCGATCCACGCTTCCTTCACGGTCAGGGAACTGGGATTTAAGTTCAGGGACCCGTCTTCCTCGTTGTAAACGCCCTTTTCCTCGTCGATGATGTTCTCGTACAGGCGGACGGGCGCCTTTACCGCCGTTTCGCAGGCCACCCAGTGGATCGTCCCCTTGACCTTGCGCCCCTCGAAACCGCTTCCGGACTTCGTGGCCGGGTCGTAGGTGCAGTGCACCGCGGTCACGTTCCCGTTCTCATCCTTTTCAAAGCCCGTGCAGGTCACGAAATACGCGTTCATCAGGCGGACCTCATTGCCCGGGAAGAGGCGGAAATACTTTTTGGGGGGCTCCTCCATGAAGTCCTCCCGCTCGATATACAGCTCCCTGCCAAAGGGCACCTTACGGCTGCCCAGCTCTTCGTTTTCCAGGTTGTTGGGGGCGTCCAGGTATTCCACCTGCCCTTCGGGATAGTTGTCGATGATCAGGCGGATGGGATCCAGGACGGCCATCACCCTGGCGCGGCTGAGCTTCAAATCCTCCCGGATGCAGTATTCCAGCATGGCGTAATCCGCCGAGGAGTTGCTCTTGGAAACGCCGCACAGATCCACGAACATCTTGATGGATTCCGGCGTGAATCCCCGCCTGCGCAGGGCCGCGATGGAAACCAGCCTGGGATCGTCCCAGCCGTCCACGATGCCGTCCTCCACCAGCTTCTTGATGTAGCGCTTTCCGGTGACCACGTTGGTCAGATACATCTTCGCGAACTCGATCTGTTTGGGCGGATGCGGGTATTCCAGCTCACGCACGACCCAGTCGTACAGCGGCCTGTGATCCTCGAACTCCAGCGTGCAGATGGAGTGGGTGATCCCCTCGATGGCGTCCTCGATGGGATGCGCGAAATCGTACATGGGGTAAATGCACCATTTGTCCCCGGTATTGTGATGGCTCATGTGGGCCACCCGGTAGATCACCGGATCCCGCATGTTCATGTTGGGGCTGGACATATCGATCCTGGCTCTCAGCACCTTCTCTCCGTCCCCATAAACCCCGTCCTTCATCTCTTCGAACAGCTTCAGATTCTCTTCCACGCTCCTGTGGCTGGAAGGGTCCTCCCTGCCGGGCTCGGTCAGCGTTCCCCGGTAGCTGCGGATCTCCTCCGCGGAAAGGTCGGAAACGTAGGCTTTTCCCTTGCGGATGAGCTTCACCGCCGCCTCGTACATCTGATCGAAATAGTTGGAGGCAAAAAACAGCCTGTCCTCCCAGTCCGCGCCCAGCCAGCGGATGTCCTCGAGAATGGATTCCACGAACTCCGTCTTCTCCTTCGTGGGATTCGTATCGTCGAAGCGCATGTTGAACTTGCCGCCGTACTCCTGCGCCAGGCCGTAGTTGAGCAGGATGCTCTTGGCGTGCCCGATGTGCAGATAGCCGTTGGGTTCCGGCGGGAATCTGGTGTGCACCGTATCGTAAACGCCTTCCGCCAGATCCTTATCGATGATCTGCTCGATAAAATTTCTGGAAACGGGTTCTTTGTTCTCTTCTACTGCAGGGTTTTCCTTACACATTTCCAAACAGGGCAAAACCGTCGCCCGATGTCCGCGCGGCCGCCCCTTCCCTCCTCTCGCTTTTCTTCATTATTGACTATATTAGCAAACAAAGCGCGAAAATACAATAAAATCTTCTTCCCCGCGAAAATGTTGCTAGTTTGTGGAAAAATAAAATTTCTATATGGAAACTGCCGGACATATGGTATAATGATTTCGTTTCAAAATAATCTTATGCAGGAGGATTTTACGTATGAACCGCGCTCTATTGAAACAGGATGCCAAAGATGCCATGCGCGCTGCGACCCCGCACCCCGCGCTCACGACTCTGGCCTATCTCGCAATCAGCATCGCTTTCTCCATGGTCATCTGCGCAGTCAGCAGCATCTTCGGGATCACCGGTGCTCTTCTGGGCTCCGAGACGGTGGGAGTTTTCTCCGCCTTCATCAGCATGATTCTGGCCGTTGTCCTGACGCTCCTGGCCGCTACCATCCAGTTCGGCTATTATGTTTACTGCCTGAAGGTCTTCAAGCATGAGGAGACCGGCGTCGGCGAGCTGTTCGGCTACTTCTCCCTGTTCCTCAAGATCTTCGGCCTCTCCCTGTGGATCGCCCTGTTCGTCTGGCTGTGGAGCCTTCTGTGCTTCATCCCCGGCATCATCGCGGGGCTGCGCTATTCCCAGGCGTTCTTCATCCTGGCGGAGAATCCGGAGAAAGGGATCCGCGAATGCGTCAACGAGAGCAAGCTTCTCATGTCCGGACGGCTGTGGGAGTTTTTCGTGCTGCAGCTCTCCTTCATTCCCTGGTCGATTCTGACCGCAATCACCTGCGGCATCGCCGGCCTGTATGTGACGCCCTATACCACCGTGACCTTCGCCGGCTATTACCTGAGCTTAAAGCCGCCGACAGATTCGCAGCCCGGCTACAACAGCTATGAGGGAAATGAGCAGGGCGGCTACCAGCAGTAAGCCCGCAGGTTTCACCTGAAACGAATTTCACTTTTGGCAGTCAAAACGGCCGTCCCCATGTTTCGGACGGCCGTTTCCTTTTTATTTCTGCGGTCTGTGTTTCATGTCCCTGATAGGAATATTCGCAAACAGCGCGGGAACCACGCCGTTGCTGGTCTCCGACTCCGTCTCGGTGATCTGGATATCCAGCCCCTGGGCGTCGATGTCCATATATTTGGAAATCACCTGGATGATATCGTTTTTGATCATCTCCATCATTTCAGGGGAACAGTTCGCCCTGTCCGATACGAGCAGCAGCTTCAGACGGTCCTTCGCGATCTCTCCGGAGCTCTTTTTACGAAAAAAATCCATTAAACGCATAGCCTGTTTCCCCCTAGCTTCTTCTAAACAGATCCTTGAGCATCCCCATAACGCCCTTTCTCGCCTCCAGATCCATCAGCGGAACGTCCTCTCCCATAATGCGGCGGCAGATATTGGTGTACGCCTGTCCGGCCATGCTGCCGCCTCCTACCAGAGGATCCCCCTGATTGGTGGAAACCACCACCTGTTCGTCGTCCGGGATCACGCCCAGAAGCGGGATGGACAGGATGTCGCAGACGTCCTCCACCTTCAGCATATCCCCCCGTCTGACCATGTCCATACGGATGCGGTTGATGATCAGATCGATCTTCTTCATCTCGTTGGCTTCCAGAAGGCCCACGATCCGGTCCGCGTCGCGGATGGCGGAAACCTCCGGCGTGGTCACCACCAGCGCCCGGTCCGCGCCCGCGATGGCGTTCTTAAAGCCCTGCTCGATCCCGGCCGGGCAGTCCAGAAGGATATAATCGAATTCCGGCTCCAGCTCGGCGATGAGCTCCCTCATCTGCTCCGGCGATACGGCGTCCTTGTCGCGCGTCTGAGCCGAGGGCAGCAGGCAGAGGTCCGGATATTTCTTATGCTTGATCAGCGCCTGTTTCAGCCGGCATTTTCCTTCCACCACGTCCACCAGATTGTATACGATCCGGTTCTCCAGCCCCAGCACCACGTCCAGGTTTCTCAGCCCGATATCCGTATCGATCATCACGACCTTTTTATTCAGCATCGCCAGGCCGGTTCCCACGTTCGCCGTGGTCGTCGTCTTGCCGACGCCGCCCTTTCCGGATGTTATTACGATTACTTCACTCATTCCCTCGTTTTCCTCCTTGGTCCTTTTTCCATTTCTTCCGTTTCATCGATGAGGCCCGTTCGCCGGCCGGGATCCGCCCCTGCCGCCGGGCAAAGGCCTGCCCCTGCCCTTCACAGCCGGTCCAGAAACCCTTTCGTCATGGGCTCAATGCAGATATTGCCATCCCGCACCACGGCCACGCGGGGAAGCGCATCCCCTTCCCTGTCCTTCCGGCGAAGCCGCTTCGGCCCCCTGTCCCGGTCCGGGCTCTTCGCGATAAAATCTCCAATCTGCAGCTGAATCGGTTTCATGTCCAGCGCAAAAATAAAGCAGCTCCCGTCTCCGGCCGCTCCCGCACGGGCATTTCCCTTCAGCGATCCCAGAATGACGATGCTCCCCCCGGAAACGATGTTCGCTCCGGGATTCACGTCGCCGATCAGGGTGATGTTGGAATCGCTCTCCAGGATCTGTCCCGATCGCAGATTTCCTTTGTAAAAATCCGCGTTTCCGTCTCCCGCCGGGATCTCCCGTCCGGACGCCGCAGGCGCTTCCCGGCCGGACTGCCGCCCCGCGCTCCTGCCCGGCGCGCCTTCCGTCCTGGCTTTCATCTCCGCTTCCAGCGCGGTGTTTTGCTCCATGATGCAGACGATCTGAATGGAGGAATTCTCCATGATGACATCCGCGATCCGCTTCTGTTCACCCGCCGAAAGCCGGCGCCCTTCAAAGGAAATCGCCATTTTGGCATCCTTGAAGAAACTGCCCGTTTCCTGAAATTTATTCCCGATGATGCGAAGCAGCTCCGGAAACGGCGTCCCCTCATCCAGGATCAGGTTCAGGCCGTAGCGGTTGCTCTTAATCACTACTTCGTTTGCCATGTCCTCCTCCGTACTCAATTCGTTATTGCGATTATAACCCTATTTTCCCCGGACAGTCAAGAAGAGGGTTCTCCGGGGCCTGTATGGCGGCTGAAAATGCGGGCCATGCTTTCTTCCACAAAAGCACGGCCCGCCGTTCTTCCCCCGACAGCTGCGGCCGTCAGGGAGAGCATATCCAATTCTCTTTCAAAACGCAATCCATTTATCACCGAAAACGGCAGTATAATCTCAATGGTGGAACAGGCGGATGCCGGTGAAGGCCATCGCCATTCCGTACCTGTCGCAGCACTCGATCACCGCGTCGTCCCGCACGGAGCCGCCGGACTGGGCGATATAAGCCACGCCGCTCTTGTGCGCCCGCTCGATGTTGTCCGAGAACGGGAAAAACGCGTCGGAGCCCAGCGTCACGCCGGAAAGCTGATCCAGCCAGGCCCGTTTCTCCTCCCGGGAAAAGACCGGAGGCTTGACCTTGAATTTCGTCTGCCACACGCCTTCCGCCAGCACGTCCTCATACTCGTCCCCCATGTAAACGTCGATGGCGTTGTCCCGGTCAGCGCGTCCCAGCCCGTCCACAAAGGACAGCCCCAGCACCTGCGGGGACTGGCGCAGCCACCAGTTGTCCGCCTTCTGTCCGGCCAGACGGGTGCAGTGAATGCGGGACTGCTGCCCGGCCCCGATTCCGATGGCCTGCCCGTCCTTCACGTAGCAGACCGAATTGGACTGCGTGTATTTCAGGGTGATCAGCGCGATCTTCATATCGATGAGAGCCTCTTTGGGCACATCCTTTTTCTTCGTCACGAAGTTGGAGAGCAGGTCGCCGTCGATGTCCAGTTCGTTTCTCCTCTGTTCGAAGGTGATGCCGTACACCTGCTTTCTCTCGATGGCCGCTGGCTGATAGGAAGGATCGATCTGAATCACGTTGTAATTGCCCTTTTTCTTCTCCCTGAGCATCTCCAGCGCTTCCGGGGTATAGCCGGGCGCGATGACCCCGTCGGAAACCTCCCGCTTGATCAGGCGGGCCGTATCGGCGTCGCATTCATCGGACAGGGCGATGAAATCCCCGAAGGAAGACATCCGGTCAGCGCCTCTGGCCCTGGCGTAGGCGCAGGCCAGCGGGGAAAGGCTCCCCAGATCGTCCACCCAGTAGATTTTCGCCAGGGTGTCGGTCAGCGGCAGCCCCACCGCCGCCCCGGCGGGGGAGACGTGCTTGAAGGAGGTTGCCGCGGGCAGGCCGGTCGCCTTTTTGAGCTCGGAAACCAGCTGCCAGCCGTTGAAGGCGTCCAGGAAATTGATATAGCCGGGCTTTCCGTTCAATACCGTCACCGGCAGGTCGGAGCCGTCCTCCATGAAAATGCGGGAAGGCTTCTGGTTCGGGTTGCATCCGTATTTCAACTGAATTTCATTCATCTGTCTGATCCCCTTTCAGCGATTCTTACTGGCAATTCTTATTGACGATTCTCGTCTCGTATTCCCCGGTGGCGATGTCGATGAACCGCACGAACAGGGAAACTTTGTTTTCTTCATTTAAGCCGTTCCACACCGTCTCCGTGAAGCTGTCGATGTCCCCTTCGATTCCCACCAGCTCCGGCTCGCCCTCGAAGCTGGGCAGGGGATTCCCGTCCCCCTGATAGGTGTGGATGAAGCGCCCCTCTCCCGCCTTCGGATTTTCATAGGCGAAGGTGAAGCGCAGGCAGGAGGAAGGATCGCCGCCGTCGCTCTTTAAGACGGACATGGCATAATTGTAAGATCCCCCTTCCAGATGCAGGATGCCGGAAATTCTGGGCGTATAGTTGGGCGCGTCCGGTTCGAAGCAGCGGCTCCGTAAGCTCTGCTCGAACGTCATCTGATGATCCATCCCATCGTAAATGGTATCCGTCTGATCCCCGTTGGTCACGATGGTCTTGTTTCCCAGCACCCGCACAGGTGCGTAGATGATCAGGCTCGGATCCTCCAGTTTGGAGGGATCGAAGGCCTGGGTCCTGATCCCCTCTCCGTCTTCCACGAAGATCCTGTTCCTGGAATTCGCGCTCCTTCCCATGATGAAGTAGGCCGTCACGGCCTTTTTCCCGTCCGGAGTTTTCCCGATGACGATCCCCCTTCCCGGATAGGCGTTGTTCTTCAGTTCTTCCGCAAGATTCTTTTTCTGCATTTTCTCCTCCATTCCGAAGCGCATTCGCGCATTCGCTTCTGCAACCTGAAAACCGACCGCCCGGATACTCTTCTCCCATAGTCAGTTCAGGTACCCAGGCGGTCGGTTTCATCCGACGTGCTCCCTGTGGTGAACTCCACTGATCCGCCAGTCACACGCCGTTTTTATTCGATTCAGTCTCCCGAGCTGTAGTTGGGCGCTTCCTTCGTGATGTGGATGTCGTGAGGATGGCTCTCCCTGAGAGCGGCCGCCGAAATCTTCACGAATCTCCCGTTTTCCTTCAGCTCTTCGATCGTATGGGTCCCGCAGTATCCCATGCCGGCGCGCAGACCGCCCATCAGCTGGAACACCGTGTCTTCCACCAGACCCTTGTAGGCCACGCGGCCCTCCACCCCTTCCGGAACCAGTTTCTTGGCGTCCGTCTGGAAGTAGCGGTCCTTGCTGCCGTTTTCCATGGCGGCGATGGATCCCATGCCGCGGTATACCTTGTATTTCCGTCCCTGATACAGCTCGAACGTCCCGGGGCTCTCGTCGCAGCCCGCGAACATGGAGCCCAGCATGCAGACGTTGCCGCCCGCCGCGATGGCTTTCGTGATCTCGCCGGAATATTTGATCCCGCCGTCAGCGATGATCGGGATCCCGTATTCTTTCGCCACCGCATAGCAGTCCATGATGGCGGTGACCTGAGGCACGCCGATGCCCGCCACCACGCGGGTGGTGCAGATGGAGCCGGGCCCGATGCCCACTTTCACCGCGTCCGCTCCGGCTTCGATCAGCGCTCTGGTCCCTTCGCCGGTGGCCACGTTGCCCGCGATCACCTGCAGATCCGGATATTTCTCCTTGATCATCTTCACGCAGCGCAGCACGTTCTCCGAATGCCCGTGAGCGGAATCCAGAACGATAACGTCCACCTTCGCTTCCACCAGAGCGGCCACGCGGTCCAGCACGTTGGCGGTGATGCCCACGCCCGCGCCGCACAGAAGTCTCCCCTGCTCATCCTTGGCAGCCAGGGGATACTTGATGGTCTTCTCGATGTCCTTGATGGTGATCAGGCCCTTCAGGTTGAAGTCCTTATCCACGATGGGAAGCTTTTCCTTCCTGGCCTTCGCCAGGATCTTCTTCGCCTCTTCCAGCGTGATCCCTTCGGGCGCGGTGATCAGCCCTTCGCTGGTCATGGACTCTTTGATTTTTTTGGTGAAATCCGTTTCGAATTTGAGATCGCGGTTGGTGATGATGCCAACCAGCTTTTTGCCTTCCGTAATGGGCACGCCGGATATACGGAACTTGGCCATCAGCTCATTGGCATCCGCCAGCGTATGTTCCGGGGATAAAGAAAAAGGATCTGTGATAACGCCGTTCTCCGAACGCTTTACCTTGTCCACCTCATCGGCCTGCTCTTCGATGGACATGTTCTTGTGAATAATGCCGATGCCGCCCTGCCGCGCCATGGCGATCGCCATCCGGTGCTCGGTGACGGTGTCCATTCCCGCGCTCATGAGCGGGATGTTCAACTTGATCTTCTTCGTCAGCCAGGTGGTCACGTCCACCTGGTTGGGGATTACCTGAGAATATGCCGGAACCAGCAGCACATCGTCAAAAGTAATGCCTTCACCAATAATCTGACCCATCTTCTCTCCTCCTGTTTTCTCTCGTGTAAACTCGCTGCTCCGCCCTGCGGGGCGGGGGATAAAAGTATACGAAAACTGCCAGTAAAGGCTACTGACAGTTCATGATTAACAAAGTGTAGCAGATGACGTCCCGTCTGTCAATCCAAAAATACTTTTCTCGGAGCCACGGCCTGCATCGCCTTCACCATCTCCTGGCTGGGCTCGAAGAGGATCTTTCTCTCGCCGTTGTAGATCATGGCGTACCGCCTGTCCGGCTGCCCCGCCACGCCGCTGCTGTAATCCGTCGTCTTGAACTGACGGTTCTTATAGTTGTCCAGATGCCAGGAATTGACGGGCGCGAAAATCTCCACGCGGTCCAGCTCGAACTTCTCCGCCTTCTTCCGCCTGGACTTGTTCAGGATCTTGTCCACGGAAATTTCCCTGTCCACATAGAGATATTCATACTCCATGCTCGAATACAGGGACGCGAAATAGGCGCCCACCGCAGCCGCCACAGCCACGATCAGCAGCGGAAACGCGATCATCCCTCCCAGGACCCCGATCACCGTCACCGCGATCAGCAGCGCCTTCAAAGCCTTCATCCCTCCGGACGGCCTGCGCGCTACCAGACATTCCACATAGCTCTCATTCATGATGCCTACCACCTTTTTCAAAAATGTATCCGGATCCGGCCGGCAGATCCTTTTTATTATCATATTACATGGCGGCTTCTTTTTCAAGGCGAACGGTCCCGTTGTTCATAAAATTTTCATGAATCAAAAATCGCCTTTCATTGACTTTATCCGCGCAAACGTATATCATACTTACTGAAAATATATCGACTTTTGGAGGTAGACAGGCCATGGCTGCAGGGAATTCGGTAAACGATGAGATCAGGGAACAGCGGCAGAAGCTGAAGGGGAAAAGCCTGAAGGAAAAGTTCGCCTATTTCTGGGAATATTACAAAATTCATACGCTGATCACCGTTCTGGTGCTGATTTTCGGCGGGAATTTCATCTATACTCTCGCCACCAGAAAGGACATCGTCATGGAAGCCGCCTTCGTGAACATGGTGCTGGCCGACGATCTGGACACCGAACAGGCGGAGGCCGGTTTCGTCTCCTGGGCTGGCATCGACGGGGACGAATGCGAAGCCGTGCTGGACACCGGCATCTATATCAATTATGACGGCGGCGACGAATATACCGCCGTGAACATTCAGAAGATCATGGCCATGGTTTCCGCCCGCGCGCTGGACGCCATCATCACCGACGACAGCTATCTGGAACAGACCGCGGACGAAGGGTACTTCGCTGATCTGTCCGAAGTCCTCCCCGCGGAAATGCTCGCCTCGCTGGAAGAACAGGACCGCCTCCTCTACCGGGATATTCCGGAGGACGACAAGGGGGAGATCCCCATCGCCGTGGACGTGCGGAATTCCTCCTTTTTCCTCTCCAACGAGGTCCCTGCCTGGTTCTGCATCGTTTCCAATGCGGAGCACCCGGACAACGGGGTGAAGTTCCTGGAATATATGACGATGGAATTGGAATAAGAAGGGCCGCACAGCAAGAGCCCCGTATACCGGTGCGTATACGGGGCTCTTTCAATTTGTGCGGCCCCCTCTCATTTCAGCTTCAGCCGTTCCACTCCAGGGATCCTTCGAAAACGAAGCGGGCCGGGCCGGTCATGAAGACGTGGTTGCTCTCCTCGTCCCAGTCGATGAAAAGCTCCCCTCCCGTCACTTCCACCGTCACCTTCCGGTCCGTCAGGCCGTTGAGCGCGCCTGCCACCGCCGTGGCGCAGCAGCCCGTGCCGCAGGCCAGGGTCTCCCCGGTCCCCCGCTCCCAGACCCGCATCCGAACCCTGCTGCGGTCCCGGATTTCCACGAATTCCGTGTTGATCCTCCTGGGAAAACGTTCGTGATTTTCGAAACCGGGGCCGATCTTTTCCAGATCCATTTCCTCCACCCCGTCCGCGAACACCACCGCGTGGGGATTTCCCATGGAAACGCAGGTCATCCGGTATTCCTTTCCGTTCACTTCGATGGGCTCGTCCACGGCCCGGCTCCCCGACGCCTTCACGGGGATCTTTTCCGGATCCAGTTCGGGTTCTCCCATATCCACCCGCACCGCGACAGTTTCCTTTCCCTCCACCGTCAGCTCCATCCATTTGATCTGGCCGCCGCTGATGATGGAAAAGCGGTCCCGGTCCGTCATCCCCTTGTCGTGAACGTACTTCGCCACGCAGCGGATGCCGTTGCCGCACATTTCCGAACGGCTCCCGTCCGCGTTATACATCTCCATTTCGAAATCCGCCTCCGAAGAGGGGTTGATGAAAATCACCCCGTCGCCGCCCACGCCGAAGTGCCGGTCGCTGGCAAAGCGCACGAACCCGGGCTTTTCTTCCTGTGTCAGGCCGCAGGAAGCGCCGTCGATGTAGACGTAATCGTTCCCGCAGCCCTGCATTTTGGTAAATCTGATCTCCATTCTTTCCTCCATCCCATTCCGTTTTATTCATATCCCGGCCCCCAGCCGCGTAAACTGCAATAACAGACAGATTGGGGATCGCGCAATGAGTTCCAAAACAAAAATCATCGTACTTCATCTAAAGGAATTGATCTATACCGGCATCTTCATTCTCCTGGCCGTCCTGTTTCTCATCCTGATGGCCCTGATGTTTCTGCCGGGAAAAAAGGGCGAAAAGCCGGTCTTTTCCGACGACGTGGTGCGTTATGTGCCCGGAAAGTACACAACCTCCCTCCAGATCGGATCTGCAGGCGTGGATGTGGAGGTCGTTGTGGATGATTCCTGCATCACTTCCATCCGGCTGATCAATCTGAGCGAAGCCGTCACCACCATGTACCCGCTGATGGAGCCCTGCCTGGAATCCATCTCGGATCAGGTCCTGGAAAACCAGTCCCTGGAGGGGATCACCTGGCCGGAAGAAAATCAGTACACCTCCCAGCTTCTGCTGGAAGCGATCTCGGCCGCCCTGCAGAAGGCAGCCGTCGCCGAAGAGGAAACCGGGTCAGCCCCTTAAATCGCGTCCAGTTCCTTTTGCCAGACGGCCAGTGCGGCATCCGACGGCATGCGCAGATCCCCTCTCGGAGAGAGCGCCACGCTGCCCACTTTGGGGCCGTCCGGCAGACAGGAGCGCTTGAACTGCTGGCTGAAGAATCTGCGGTAAAAGGTCTTGAGCCATTTCAGAACGGTCTCTTCCTCATAGAGGCCCGCAAAGGCCCGCACCGCGATCCGATACACCTTCGCCGGGGAAAATCCGCAGCGCAGCATATAATACAGGAAGAAATCGTGCAGCTCGTAGGGGCCCACCAGGTCTTCCGTCTTCTGGCTGATCACGCCGTCCACCGGGGGCAGGAGCTCCGGGCTCACCGGCGTGTCCAGCACGTCCAGAAGCACCTCCTTGAGGTCCGCGTCCCGGCAGGTATCCGCGCAGTACTGCACCAGATGGCGCACCAGCGTCTTCGGGACGCCCGCGTTTACGCCGTACATGGACATGTGGTCCCCGTTATAGGTGGCCCATCCCAGCGCCAGCTCGGACATGTCCCCGGTGCCGATGACCAGGCCGCCGGTCTGATTCGCCAGATCCATCAGCACCTGGGTGCGCTCCCGGGCCTGCCCGTTTTCGTAAGTCACGTCGTGACGGTCCTGATCCTGGCCGATATCCCCGAAATGCACCCGCACCGCTTCCCGGATATTCACTTCCCGCAGCGCGCTTCCCAGCGCCCGCGCCAGGCGGCAGGCGTTTTCATAGGTGCGGTCCGTGGTCCCGAAGCACGGCATGGTGACGGACAGGATCCGGGAACGGTCCATCCCCAGCAGATCGAAGGCCCGGGCCGTCACCAGCAGGGCCAGGGTGGAATCCAGGCCGCCGGAAACCCCGATCACCGCGGACTGCGATCCCGTATGCTCGTAGCGCTTCTTCAATCCCAGAGCCTGAATGGCCAGAATTTCCTCGCACCGCCTCTCCCTGAGCTTCCCGTCGTCCGGCACGAAGGGCCTGGGCGCGAAACTCCTGGTCAGCGGCGTCTCCTCCATCCGGAGGGCGAAGGAAATCTTTTCGTAGTTCTCCTGCCCTTCCTGCACAAAGGTGGTCATCCGGCGCCTCTCATGGCGCAGCCGCCCCAGATCCAGCTCCGAAACGACCATCCCGTTTTCAAAAAGCCCGGCTTCCGCCAGGATGCTCCCGTTTTCCAGGATCATGTTGTGGCCCGCAAAGACCAGATCCTGCGTGGACTCCCCTTCTCCGGCGCAGGCGTACACATAGCCGGCGATGAGGCGGGCGCTGGTGGCCTTCAAAAGCTCCCTGCGGTAGTCGTCCTTCCCCACCGTCTCGTTGGAAGCGGACAGGTTGACGATCACCGTAGCCCCGGCTTTCGCCAGCCCCGTGGAAGGGGGATCCGCCACCCACACGTCCTCGCAGATCTCGCATCCCACCGTCAGCCCCGGCACGTTGGAGCAGGCGAACAGCAGATTCGCCCCGAAGGGAACCTCCTGCCCGTCGAATTCCACCGTTTCCGCCCGCATGCTCCCCGCCGCGAAATGGCGCACCTCGTAAAATTCCGCGTAATTGGGGATATTCCGCTTCGGCACGAAGCCCAGCAGCCTTCCGTCCTGGATCGCCGCCGCCACGTTGTAGAGCTTTCCGTCCTTCTCCAGGGGCAGGCCTGCGAAGACCAGCGCGTCCCGGCCCTTCGTATGGGCGATCACTTCCCTGAGCGCTTCCTTCGCCCCGTCCAGCAGCCGTTCCTGCAAAAACAGATCCTGGCAGGTAAAGGAGGTCAGGCACAGTTCCGGCAGCACCGCCACCTTCACCTTCTCTTCAAAACAGCGGTCCAGACACGCGCAGACCGCCTGCGCGTTGTACATGGGATCCGCGACCCTGATTTTCGGCGTCACCGCCGCCATCCTGACAAAACCGTGTTTCATCGGCACCTCCTCATGAGCTCTTTGAGCCCGTCCAGCTCAAACGCGTAGTTTTTATTGCAAAAATGACAGTTGATCTCGATGGGCTTCCCCTCTTCGATCATGTCCGAAAGCTCCTGCTTCCCGATGGAAATCAGCGCCTTCTCCACCCGCTCCCTGCTGCAGTTGCAGAAGAAGCCGCACCCGGTTTTGCCGGTGAACTCCGGATCGAAACCGTCCAGCACGCGCTCCAGCATCTCTTCCGGCGTCATGCCGCAGTCCAGAAGGGCGGTGACGGAGGTGAGCCCGGACAGGTTTTTCTCCAGGCGGGAAATCACCTCTTCCGAGGCAAAGGGCATCAGCTGAACGAGAAAGCCCCCGGCGCAGCGCACGGTGTTGTTCTTTTCCATCAGCACGCCCAGCCCCACGGAGGAGGGCACCTGTTCGGAAGCCGCGAAATAGTAGGTCAGATCGTCCCCGATCTCCCCGGTCTGGAGCGCCGTCTGCCCCACATAGGGCTCCTTTAACCCCATATCCCGGATCACGGAAAGGGTTCCGCTTCCCACCGCCCGGCCCACGTCCAGCTTGCCCCTGGGGCTGGCCGGCAAAATGACCTGGGGCTCCACGGCATAGCCCTTGACATGGCCGTTGGCGTCGGCCGTCACCGTCATGCCTTTCATGGGGCCGTCCCCTTTCACCTGCAGCGTCAGGAGGTCGTCCTCCCCCTTCAGCATGGTCCCCATCATGGCTCCCGCCGTCAGCAGCCTTCCCAGCCCCGCCGTCACCACCGGGCTGGTATTATGAGCCTGTCTGGCCGCTTCCACCGTATCCCTGGTAGCGGCCGCAAACGCCCGGATCTGCGCTCCTGCAGCCGTAGCCCTCACGATATAATCCTTCATCCCTTAAATTCCGTCCTTTCCCCGTTCTTTCGCCACCGCAAAAATCCGTTCGCTCTCCTCTGCGGGACGGCCCCCGGTATCCGCATCCAGGGCGTCCACCCAGATCAGCCCGGCTTCCTCCGCCAGCCTTCGGATCGCGTCCAGCGTATATCCCCTCTGCACGTGGGTCTCCGTAAACCGCCGAAACAGCTCCCCCTCTTCCCGCAGGAAAATGGTCAGATCGTATTCGTTGAGCCCGCTTTCCCCGTCGTAATAGTTTTCCCAGATGAAGCTGCAGTCATCCCGGTTTTCCGCGATGGTGCTGTCCCCGATCACGGTTTCGTATTTGTAAACCGTATTGAAGTCGAACAAAAACAGCCCGCCCGGATCCAGGTAGTTGTTCACCAGGCGAAAGGTCTCCCTCAGCTCGTCCTCCTCCAGCAAATAGTTGAGGGAATCGCACAGGCAGACCACGGCCCGGACCGTTCCGTAGAGCTCGAACTCCCTCATATCCTGCTGCAGGTAGAGGATATCCAGCCCCGATTTCTCCCGTTTCTTCAGGGCGATATCCAGCATCCGGGCGGACAGGTCCACCCCGATCATATCGTATCCGGCCCGGGCCAGCCGCTCCGTCATGTTCCTCGTCCCGCAGCCTAAGTCCAGCACGAGCCCCTCCCGGATCCCGGCCTCCTCCAGGATCTTTTTCACGCGCCCGCACCAGCCGTCGTACGGGGTTTCATCCATAAAGGTATCGTAGACTAGCGCAAAATCTTCGTAAGCTTCCATGGAAGCCTCCTTTCCAGCAAATCCAGCAGGCGGCACAAGAGCAGGGGCAGAGCGATGCCCGCCGCCACGTACAGCATCCGGAACGGATCCAGCCCGCCGGGCAGATAAACATAATAGACGTCCGTCAAAAACGCTTCCCGGTCGAAATCCGCAAAGATCCCAAACAGCCTTCCCGCCAGGGCGAACGCCCCCTTCACGGCAAAAAACGCCAGCACCTGATGCATCATCACCGCAAACGTATGGCTTCCGAAGTAGAGCCAGAAGCGGCTCTTTCCCAGAGCCGGCGCCAGATCCCGGGAGACCCGCAGCCAGAAGGCGATTCCCGTAGCCGCGGTCAGATAGGGCGTCAGAAGGCCGTTGGAAAAGCCGTTGCACCAGGCGGCGCTGACCGCCAGGCCGTTGCAGCAGGACGCCAGGATCAGCTGGACGGCCAGCAGAACGCCGAAATACAGCCATCCCGGCGCGCGGTCCAGCCGCTCCAGCTTCGTCCGGTACAGCCGTCCCATCTGATAGCAGGGCAGCATGTACAGAATCCTTCCGGGGATCCGGTACCAGTCGTACACATAGCCGTTTTGGGACAGCCAGACTGCGGCCATCCCCATGCACAGGTACAGCCCGCCGATCAGCCATTCCCCCCGAAGGCGAAACAGCCCCAGGATCCGGCGCAAAATCAGGTTGGCCGCCTCCGCCAGAAACAGGGCCGGCACGAACCAGGCCGGAGCGTTGTACAAAAACTGATGGCCAGACAAAAACGGATCCAGAAACAGGGTCCGCAGGGACGGTTCGTTCCCGATATAAAAGCCGCAGGCCCGCATCAGGCAGACCAGCAGCCCGTAAAGCAGATTCCAGACCAGATAGGGCAGCAGCAGGGTCTTCGCCTTTCTGACCAGCCAGGCCCCGATATGGCCTTCTTCCTCTTCCCGGTAAAAATATCCCGAGATGAACAAAAACAGGGCGATGTGGAAGGAATAGTAGGGGAACAGCCCCCCTACCGTGCGCCTCCCTTCCTCCACGTGCCCCATCACCACCAGGATCATCCCGACGGCGGAAAGAATGCAAAACTGCAGGTTCTTAGCGCTCGCTTTTTCCATTCGCAACTCCCGCGCGGCCCGGGGC
>OEQQ01000090.1_pt1 | contig 22405 bp, 15 predicted proteins | sample 1539741 | NCBI WGS metagenome assembly OEQQ01 (sample SAMEA3891876, study PRJEB23780) | metagenome | biome: terrestrial biome; feature: animal house; material: Caecal content | place: Italy | collected 2015-05-05
TAGTATAACACATTTTTCCGGGTTTTCAACAGAGAATAATCACATTTTTCTGACATTTCAAGGCATGAAAATACACATTTTTCTAAATAGGGCTCCGTCTTTCAGCAGGAACAGGATATCGATGCTCTTCTCATTTTCTGAAATCTGAGGAGGATTTATCGGCAGCATAGCCTTGATTTGCGGGAGATCAATCCAGTAAGCGACAATGGATGTCTTATTCTTTATCTTTCGAAGAAATGCACTTTTGGAGTAAGCCGTCGGAATCTGCCAGCTCATGGCATTTGATTTGAGTTAATTTTATCATACTGATATAAATTTTCAGAATATTTTGTCAACTTTCCCAAAGATATCTGACCAAAATATATGTCATGTATTTTATACAATACATAAAAATATAATTCCAGGAGTCTTGTATTCCGGGGCTCATGAATCGGCAATTTACCGCTGCCCTTTACAAATTCATCTCCCGGAACACCTCATCTTTATCATCCTGATCGATGGACAGGTATCGCTTCGTAATCTCAATTGAAGAATGGTTGTAGATGGACATGATCAGCGCCGGAGGAACCCCTTTCTTCCAGGCATGGTAGCCAAAAGTCTTGCGCAGAGAATGGCAGCTGATCGTCCCTTCCAGATCCAGCTCATCGACCGCCCTTTTGATTATTCGAAAGGCAAATGTGCGGTCGATGGGCTTATTTTTTCCATTTCTGCTCTGAAAAAGGAAGTTCTCCCCTTCTGCCTCCCTTTTCAACGACTCTTTCAGCAGGTCCAGCGCACCGATCGCTTCCCGGTTCAGCGCGATCCTGTTTTTCTTCCCGGTTTTTTGCTCCGTCAGCGCAATGTGCCCCCGATAGACGCCGGCCTTAAAGTTGTATACGTCATCCCATTTCAAATGAAGCAAATCCCCTATTCTCAAAGATGTGTTCAGCGCCAATGCCACCATGGCATAGTTCCGGTATTTTTTCCGATTTAAAAAATATTCTTTCAAGCGACGGATGTCGTCGGGATTCCGGATGGGATCTGTTTTGCACATGAATTTTGTCCTCCTGGATAACAACATGCTATTTCAAATTGTTGCCTTTCCTGATATCTCAACAAAACAAACGATATTTCTCGCACATGAAGAATAATAATATTTCCTCCCTACCGGAGCATTCCAGGCACAAGCCTTTCCTTACTATAGGAATCGCAAGTTACAATTATGCAAGTTATCTGCCCTATGCTTTTCAACAAATCAGGAAACAGAAATTTTCTGATTTTGAAATATTATATTGCGATGATGGATCCAAAGACAGTTCTACTGATGTGATATGCAGCTTCATTGACAGTCACCCAGAACTTTGTATTCGTCTTATTAAAGGAAAAAATGAAGGACTCGTCGCTAATCGGAACCGTATATTGGATCATGCCAGAGGAAAGTACCTGATGATCTGTGACGCGGATGACCATATGTTGGACGGCTGTCTGGAAGCACTTTGCCATAAAGCAGCCCATACTGAAGCCGATTGTGTAATCGGAGGTTTTGTGGAAGCCGATCAGTCAGGACGTATTCTGAAAAAGCATATTCCAAAAGCCGACTCTTGCAAATGGCTTTATACCTGGCATCATGCACAGATTTATAAAACAGACATTATCAGAAAACACCGGATTCGATTTACTTCTCTGCCCGACGATGCTCTCTTTTTGCAGCAGGTACACCTGTATAGCCAGAGGATTGCTTTTATTTCCCGTCCCCTTTATGTATGGATGCGCCATTTCGATTCGGTCAGCAGCGATATAGCGAATCATTCCGACTGGGATCCCTTTTTAATATGGAATACATTGTCCGATTCTATTGGATATCTGCGCTCTTTAGCTACACAAACATATGACAGGCAGTCGCTTTCTTATTATTTATACAAATGGTTCTATTTTAATATATGTGACTTGAGTGGCACTGAAAATAAATATTCCGTATCAACAATCCGTAGAATGCAGCTTCAAATGGAATACGCTGTTCCAGGATACAGAAATCCTGCCAATCTGTTTCAAGCTCTGAAAACGCGGGATACACTTTTTGCCCGGGCTGCCGTATTGGGATGCTGGTCATTGGAAGCGGTTAATTTATTGCCTGTTCTTGTGTTTGCAAGAGGACTACAGAATACTTTTCGAAAGCGAAAAAAACATGAAAGAGCTGAATGTATTATACATATGCGATGATACCTTTGCGCCTATAGCCGGTGTATCCTTAACCTCTTTATTCGAAAATAATTCTAACACACAGATTTCGATTACTGTTTACCTGCTTTGGGTTGGAGTCAGCTCACGCAATCGGGAACTGTTTCTTCAGTTAGCCGAAAAATATGGTCAAACAATCCACCTGATTGATGCCGAGCCGCTCATGCAGAAGATATGTTCACTGAATCTTTCTACCTATCGGGGATCCGCGATGACGAATCTTCGCCTATATTTTGATCTGCTGATACCCGACTCCGTTCATCGGCTGCTTTATCTGGATTGCGATACTCTTGTTTGCGCTCCGGTTTCAGAACTGGCTGATCTGGATTTGAAAGGCAGGACATTGGGAATGATTCTGGATGCGTATGGTAGCCCAGAAGCAGCAGTCAATATAACGGATACGCCCTACTATAACGCCGGCGTAATTCTGATCGACTGTAACAGATGGAGAACTGGAAATTGGGGAGCGAAAATAGAAACGTATCTTCGAACGGGAGACGAACATTTGTCTCATCCCGACCAGGATCTCCTTAATCTTTTGTGCCGGAGTGAAATTCTCCGGCTTCCTGTTCGCTACAATCTTCAGACAATACACAGAATGTATTCCAACCAGATATACTTTAAATGTTTTCCATGTAAGGACTACTACTCTGAGCAGGAAATAAACGAAGCAATCGCTTCTCCCGCAATCCTTCATATGATACGGGTATTTGGGGAAAATCCATGGAACTTCGGCAGCCATCACCCTGATGAAGAATTATTTTTGCGATATAAGAATATTTCTCTCTGGAATAGCTGGTCGGCTGGTTCTGGAAGAGACGATCCTCTTCTTCGAATAGAAAGAATCCTTTTCTTTCTGCTCCCGCCCAGCATCTTTCTGCCGTTATCTGTACGTGCGATTCGTTGGATACAGAAATTTGATAAAAAAAATAATTATTAGTCTAAATCTTGATTATGAACAAAAAATATAAAATTTTATATTTCATGAACGTAGATTGGTGTTGGATTAGACAACGTCCTCACATTCTGGCCCAACTGCTGGATACCAAATATGATCTGACCGTTCTGTACCCTCATTATCTTACGCGGCCTTGGAGAAAACAGACACTAACCCGCAAACCGACAAAATGTCGGCCAATATTCTACCCACCTTTTTTCTCCAAAATCCATTTTTTAAGATACTTGGTGAATCAGCGCATAAAACATAGGATTGGAGATGTGAATCAATATGACCTGATCTGGCTGTCCACGCCGATATACATCGATCAAATTCCGGCAGATTACCGGGGCAAAATCATATATGACAATATGGATGATATTGTCAGCCTTCAAACGGATCCACTCCTAGCTAAATGCCTGGCTGAACGGCAGGCACTTTTGTTTCAGCGCGCAAATGCCGTTATAGTCACAAGCAGCTATTTGTGGAAAAATATACCGACAGACGTCCAAGCCCGAACAAGCTTGATTCGAAATGGGACCTTTCAGGAACAGATATTTTCTCTTAAGGAACCCTGTCCCTCCAAAAGGAAGTTCACGCTCGGTTACATTGGTACCATTTCCGAATGGTTTGATTTTGGACTGATCCGGCGTCTTTTAGCATCGGTTCCCTCTTTCAGCCTGGAATTGTTTGGTCCGAATATTGTAAAGATCCCTCATATTCCGGGCATGCACTGTCACGGAGTAATTGAACACGAAAGGCTTCCTCAGGCAGTACGCGACGTGGACTGTCTGCTGATGCCGTTTTGCCTTAACTCAATCACCCTGGCTGTGGATCCTGTCAAATTGTATGAATATATCGGGCTGGGGAAATGCATTGTTTCTATCCGCTATCCAGAAGTAGAACGTTTCTCTCCGTTCGTATATTTCTATGAGACGCAGGACGAGTTCATAACACTCATGCAGCAATTGGCTAAGAACGGTTTTCCTCCTAGATACAATGCCCGCATGCAGCAGGAGTTTCTGTTCTCCAACAGCTGGGAATCGCGCCTGAGCCAGATTGATACTTTAATAAAAAATATTTCAAATGATGGAGAAAGTCATGAAAGTAATGTGTGTATTCGGAACTAGACCGGAAGCCATTAAGATGTGTCCCTTAGTTAAAGAATTAAAATCACGTCCCCAATTACAAACTCTTGTCTGTGTGACTGGTCAGCATCGCCAGATGCTGGATCAGGTACTCAGCGCATTTTCTGTTACTCCGGATTATGACCTTTCCATAATGAAGGAGAGCCAGACTCTTTTTGATGTTACCTCCAGCATCCTGGAGCGGATACGCGCTGTTTTGGAAAAAGAACGCCCTGACGTTGTTCTGGTTCATGGAGATACTACAACCACTTTTTCCACTGCTCTGGCATGTTTTTATCTGCATATCTGCGTGGGGCATGTAGAAGCCGGCCTGCGAACCTATAATATCCAGTCTCCCTGGCCGGAAGAATTCAACCGCCAGGCCGTTAGTATTTTAGCAGACTATAACTTCGCTCCCACGGATGCTGCCAAAAACAATCTGATCCGTGAAGGGAAATCTCCCAAACGTATTTTCGTGACTGGCAATACCGCAATTGACGCCCTGAAAACAACCGTCCGGAAGAATTACACACATCCCGAGCTCGAATGGGCTGCAGAAAGCCGACTGGTGCTCTTGACCGCCCACCGCCGTGAAAACCTCGGCATGCCGATGCGGCATATGTTCCGTGCAATTAAGAGAATTGTAGACGAAACTCCGGACGTAAAAGTCATATATCCTATTCATATGAATCCAGCTGTGCGCCAGGCGGCTTCTGAAGTTTTCGGAAATGACGACAGCTTTCACATCATCGAACCTCTGGATGTGCTTGATTTTCATAATTTTATGGCCAGAGCACATCTAATTCTGACCGATAGCGGTGGAATCCAGGAAGAGGCACCGAGTTTGGGGAAACCTGTTTTGGTTATGCGGGATACTACGGAACGCCCCGAAGGCATTTCTGCAGGTACTCTAAAGCTGGTCGGGACAGAAGAAGAGAATATCTATAAAGAGTTTAAAAAACTTTTGAATGATAAAAAGGAATACGACAAGATGAGTACAGCATCTAATCCGTATGGAGATGGACTGGCAAGCAGGCGAATTGCGGATATTCTGTGTTCTACTAAAGCAGGAGAAAAAAATGAGGATAGATAAACCAAAAGCTATCAAAATTGTATATTTTGTCGTTAGTATCGTATTAGCCGCACTCCTTACGCTGCTGCTTTCAAATCTTTATTGGATTCAACAACGCCTGGGAAACACAGAAAAATTTTTTTATGGGCCGTTTCAGCCATATGAGAACACACAGGATCAGCAGCGTTTTGCCATCAACGATTTGAACCACACTATGAGCCATATGATGCTATCCATCTCCGCAGTGAATAAAGATTATACGGCAGAAGTTCACTATCAGTTACCGGGAGACACCTCATTTTATTCTGCCTCCCTCTCATTGAGAGAATCGGATGGAGTCACATCCCACTATATCTTAAAAAGCGGGGATATGGCACAGAATTTGTACGTGGATCTCTACGGAACCTTTACGCAAACACCTACTCTTTCTGTAAGCAGCGAAACGCCTACTCTGGGAATTACCCCTGTTGCCTGCGCAATGGGCTTCGCTTTTTTCCTGGTAATGTATATGCTCTTTCGACTGCGTTATTTTTTCTTCGATATCTATAAAAATAAAGAAGTTATAAAAATGCTGGTTTTAAACGATCTGAAATCCAGATATGCCGGCTCCTTTTTGGGTATCATGTGGTCCTTTATTCAGCCGGTTCTGACGATACTGGTTTTCTGGTTTGTATTCCAGTTGGGCTTCAAAAATCCTCCAGTCCAGGATATTCCCTACATCCTCTGGTTTATACCTGCCTATATCCCCTGGATGTATTTTCAGGAGGTAGTTATCAATGCCACGGGATGTCTCAGGGAATATTCGTATCTTGTCAAAAAAATCAAGTTTAAAATCAGTATTTTGCCGGTAATAAAGGTAGTATCCTCTTTTCTCATCCACCTTTGTTTTATCGCATTTATGTTTTTCGCGTATGGCGTATATGGAATAAAGCCGTCTTTAATGGCATTGCAACTTCTGTACTATAGCTTTGCGATGGCGTTCATGGTATGCGGCCTTTCGTGGCTGATCGCTTCGCTATCTGTTTTTATGAAGGATCTTGCACAGATTATTGGAATCATACTACAGCTAGGGTATTTTGCCATTCCTGTTTTCTGGACAGAGGATATGATGGCGCCTGGCGTTCTGACCGTTTTAAAACTCAATCCAATCTATTATATCGTACAGGGTTATCGGGACTGTATGGAAGGTACTGTATTTTTCTGGCAATATCCTTTGCTTACCGTATATTTCTGGGCCTTTTCCATCGCAGTATTCTGGGGTGGCATCACTTTATTCGAAAAGTCTCAAAAGCACTTTGCGGATCTCCTGTAACGATAAGAAAGGGAATTAGCAGATGACAAATGATATCGCTGTCAGCGTTCGCACTCTGACAAAGCTATACAAATTATATAGCCGCCCCATCGACAGGCTGAAGGAAACCCTGCATTTTCCGAGTCAAACTCCCTACAGCCAGGATTTTTATGCACTGAAAGATCTGAGTTTTACAGTAAAATGCGGCGAAACGGTAGGAATACTTGGAAAAAACGGAGCGGGAAAATCCACTCTGTTAAAAATCATAACAGGAGTCCTCAGTCAGACTTCCGGCACAATCCAGGTAAACGGGATTGTCTCCGCCCTCCTCGAGCTTGGTGCTGGCTTTAATCCGGAATACACGGGGTTGGAAAATATCTATCTCAATGGAGCCATGATGGGAATGACGCGCGACATGATGGACGCAAAGCTGGACCAGGTGATCGCATTCGCCGATATCGGAGATTTCATCTATCAGCCTGTCAAAACCTACTCCAGCGGAATGTTCGCACGGCTGGCTTTTTCTGTCGCAATCAGCATAGAGCCCGATATCCTCATTGTAGATGAAGCGCTCTCCGTAGGAGATACCCGTTTTCAGATCAAATGTATGGATCATATGAAATCTTTGATGGAAAAAGGTACTACTGTACTTTTTGTATCCCACGATATCAATGCAGTTCGCCGTTTCTGTCAACGCTGCATCTGGATTGACCATGGTGAGATCATTTTGGACGGCGATGCCAACCGGGTTGCAGACGCCTACTCCGATTTTCTGAAGCGCGATTCTGTTTCGGCAGCCGAATACAGGACAATGGATCTGGAACCGAAAAACCGGGCAAAGATTGGCCAAAGTCCACGGGAATATAACGCTGACTGTATCGCGGAAATCACTGACTTCAGAGTATACGGCCACAATGGCCTGGTCGGCGAGGATATTTTATATGATGAACCGCTCACGGTAGAAATCACCTATGAGGTATACGATCCCTGCGTAAAGGATCCGGTTATCGGTGTCGCAATCCGCAGCGCTGACGACGATTACACCTGTGGTCTGAATACTTTGCTCGATCAGATCACAATTCCCTGGGAAAAAGGGACGAACCGGATTCGGCTTTTATATCCATATGGTATCAGAGCGGTGGGCGGAGATTACTATTTTGAGGCAGCTATAGAAGATCAGACCGCCACTGTTGGAATGCACTATATTCAGCGAATCCAGCGCTTTCACATGGTCATGAAATATAAGTGCGAAGGAAGATACAACATTCCACATACATGGGAGGTATCGTAATGAGTTTTTATGATTTTGAGCTTGATCTTTATACCGATAACGCGAATGCGGACATCATAAAACGCGTTCGCCCAGGAAGCGAGATTCTGGAATTCGGTCCCGCCTATGGGCGTATGACCAGATATCTGGCTGAAGAACTGAAATGTGCCGTCGATATTGTAGAAATAGATTCTGAATCCGGAAATGTTGCGGCTCAGTATGCCAGACAGGCCTGTATCGGTCCTGAAGATGGAAATATTGAATCCGGAAACTGGACAAAAGTCTTCGCGCATAAGCTCTATGATGCCATCATTTTCACAGATGTTCTGGAGCACCTGCATGATCCGTTCCAGACGCTGAAAGAATGTCGGCTCTTTTTAAAAGATGATGGATGCGTGCTGTGCTCTATCCCCAACATTGCACACTCTTCCATCATCCTGAGTCTCTTTTCTGGAAGCTTCAATTATACAAAGACAGGCCTTTTAGACCAAACACATGTCCGCTTTTTCACGGAAGAATCCTTCCTCAACATGATTTCCGCATGCGGATATTATCCGGCCTATGAACACGCCATCATAGTACCTGTTGATATGACAGAAATTCCTCTCACCTATGCTTCCGTAGGCAGAGATGTAGAAAACGTGCTTCGCCAGCGCCCCAATAACGAAGCATATCAATTCATTTTTGAACTAAGGAAGAGCAGCGTTGGAAGGGTAGAGGAAAGTACCGTCATTACGGAGCCAGCATCTGCACGCAGGTGCATCTGCTATTTAAAGGAAGTGAAGGACTCCGCCTTCTGCGATCAAAAAAAAATATGTCAGGCCGTCATGCCGGGAAATAACGATATTTCCTTTTCTTTTCGTGACTTTCCTGAAGTCCGGTCGATACGTTTTGTCCTCATAGACAGTAACGCGCTGATTCAGCTCCATAAAATAACCGCTATATCGGATAAAGGGGAAGAAGAACTAACAGAATATACGTCTACTGGTTCCATGGTCGCGAACGGACTGCATTGTTTTTTTGATAACAACGCAGAAATCTACCTGTGGCTTCCTGAGGGCCGACAGTATCACGCCATCCGTTTTCAGTACAGCGTACTGGTCTACCACTCCGATATTCTGTCGATTATGGGAAAAGAATTCTGTGAGGGGCTTCTGAAAAAACGGGCTGAACAGGACGACACCATAAATCAGATTTCAGATTCACTCCAGAAGCTGTCCAACCTGAATGCATCTCTTAAGAACCAACTGGCCTTTCAAGCGGAAGAAAACAGAACTGTTCTGAAAAAATTGTCCCAATGCGAGGAGGAACAAAAAATCGCATCCAACCGGATTCAGGAACTGACCAGACAGATTGAACTCCTTGATGATCAGAAGGATATGCTTCTTCAGGAAAAAGAAGCTCTTTCCTGTCAGCAATCAGACCTGAAACATCAGAATGAACAGTTACTTTCTCAACGCGATCTTCTGGTGTATGAGAAAGAAGAGCTTAGTCGTCAAAAGGAGGATGTCGTCCGTCAGTTCCAGCTTATTGTTCAGGAAAGACAGCTCCTTACTCAACAGACGGATTCTCTCTCAAGCCAGCTTACTCTGGCTAATAACCGCATAGCACAGCTGGAGACTTCCTTATCATGGAAGCTTACTAAACCGCTCCGCGTCGGAAGGTCTGCTGCTGAACGCATTCTGGGGCTTGGTTCTGCTGCCATCAGGCTTTGGAACAACACTTTGTTTTATTATAAGCATTATGGCCTTAAAGCCAGCCTGCATCGAGCAACACATTATAGAAAAATCAAAGAGTGGGAAGCGCAGCAACAACAGGAGATCCGGCAGGAGGCTCAGCAGATGGACCAATGGGAGGCATTAGGTCGATGGATTGATACCACTCCCCATGATTTTATTGATATCTTTCCTGTTCCCATGGGCTGGAACACACCACTGTTCCAGCGCTTTCAGCATTTATCCCTACAAGCTGGAAATGCGGGTGGGATTTCCTTTTACGGGGCACATCCTTCAGTTGACCCACAGGTGAAGCTCTATGAATTTATCACACCTCGCCTGTGCATTGTAAATCTGGACAATCCAGACGTAACAGAAAAGTTCTGGCAGGTTTTGGATCAGAAAGCTGGGCTCAAATACCTGCGCATTCAGTCCATCGATCTGGCCACGGATACCGAAAGGGTGGAAAACTTCCTGCAAAAAGGCTATCAGATTGTTTATGAATATATTGATGAACTTACACCTCAGATTACAGGCAACATTCCTGATTTTGTTTATAAACGGCACGAATATATGCTGAGAAATGAGGAGATCACGGTCGTTGCCACTTCGGATAAGCTGTTTGATCAAGTAAAGCCCTATCGCGACCATAATATGCTCATGCTGAACAATGGTGTAGACTATGAGCACTGGCATTTAAACCGACAGGAAACGCCCTGCCCGGAAGAGCTTGCGGAAATTGTGTCTCAGGGAAAAATCATAGTTGGCTATCACGGCGCGTTGGCTCAGTGGATCGACTATGATCTTCTCAACCGTATCGCCCTTGACCCTCGTTTCATTCTTCTTCTGATTGGATATGAACACGATGGTGCTCTTAAGAAAAGCCGTCTTCTGGAACACAAAAATGTTTACTATCTTGGTTCCCGCAGCTATCAGGAACTGGGCCGCTACGCAATATTCTACGATATCGCTATTTTACCGTTTATAGTAAACGATATAACGTTGTCTGTTTCTCCGGTCAAAATTTTTGAATATATGGCTGCAGGGAAACCTGTCGTCACCTATTCGCTTCCAGAATGCCGGAAATATACGAGCTGTCTGTGCGCCGATACACAGGAAGAGTTTCTCGTTCAGCTCGACAGAGCAATTTTGCTGCGCCAGGATCCCGCCTATCTGGAGGCGCTTCGAAAGGATGCTCTCGATAATACCTGGCTATCCATCACCCGCAAAATGCTCGAATATGTAAAGCGCCAGTATTCCAAAACTCTGGTTCGTCTCAACGCTTCCACACTGATGAATCCCATGCTGGATAATGCCTGTAAGGACCGCGTTATCGAAGACATGCTACATCTTCCAAAATATCGTGCAGAAGAAGAATACAAAGAACTGACGACTGCTCCTTACCAGCGCAAGGAAGGAGATTGTAAGATTATTGCTTATTATCTTACTCAGTTTCACCCCGACCCGCACAATGAACAGTGGTGGGGGAAAGGGGTAACGGAATGGAACAACGTTTGCCGCGCCGTTCCTCAGTACGTGGGGCATTACCAGCCCCGCCTGCCCGGTGAGTTGGGATTTTATGATTTGCGCATTGCTGAAAATATGAAGCGACAAATTGAGTTGGCGCGCATGTATGGAATATATGGGTTTTCTTTCTACTACTACTGGTTTAATGGTGAACGGCTGCTTGAACAGCCCCTGGAAATGTTCTTAAATTCACCGAAATTGGATTTCCCTTTTTCCTTATGCTGGGCGAACGAGAATTGGACCAGAAGGTTTGACGGAACCAATCAGGATATTCTGATGGAACAACCTAACACCATAGAAAGCTACAAAAACGTGATCTGCGATATGGCCCGTTTTCTTCAGGATTCGCGATATATTCAGATTGACGGCCGTAAAATGATAACGGTTTACCGTCCTTCCCTGATGCCGCAGCCCAAAGCAGTCTTAACCGAATGGCGAGACTATTGCCGGAAACATGGTCTAGGAGAACTCTATATTATTGCTGTCAAGGAAAATATGGTCGATATCAACTGGCTGAAGGAGGGATATGACGCAGTATCAGAATTCCATCCAGGAACCCTATACACCAACTGCCGCAATATCGCCTCTGAACTGAAGTTTCTTCGAAAAGATTTCGGGGGAGAAGTCTACTCCTATGCAGATATCGTCCATAAGCAAAAATACTTCCGGTACGACCTGCCAAAGCTCTATCGGGCGGTAATGCCGATGTGGGACAATACGGCGCGACGCGATCATAAGGGGATGATCTTCCATGGTTCCACGCCCTCTCTGTACAAACGCTGGCTGAAGGATGTCATACAGGCCGGCGCCAGAAGAGAGGATCTGGAAGATAACATCATCTTCATCAATGCCTGGAATGAATGGGGAGAAGGCGCTTATCTGGAACCTGACAAACGTTATGGATATGCATACCTTGAGGCTACAAAAGAAGCTGTCGAGGAGAGTGCGGATCTGTTAAACAGGAGTGGAAAATAAGCCATTTGGCTTATTTTTCACTCGAAGGTTATGCCAAAGCGTCATAAGGCACTCTAAGCCTACCGCTAGACAAGGAACATAAAAGTTTTCTATTTAATAGTAATGCTTCGAAATAGGAGGTTAACATGCCCATAAGCAGAAATATCTCTCAATTTAAGGAATATCTCTTCAATGGGAAAGTTCGTTCCATATTTTTCAAATGCTCTGCCGCATGTATCGTTATATCATCATTGTTATCTCTTTTTGCAAACATCATCTTTCTACCGCTTTTTTATCATGCCGCTGCATTATGTAAATTGGAGCATCTGCAAAATTATTTTAAACCCGCATTAAATTTTTCATGGAATAGAGTATTTTTCTTCTTTATCCTTTTTCTGCTTCTTATGTCCATATATCTGTTCGGACTGGAAAATATCCTGCGTTATCGCTATCTGGTTGCCGCTATCCTTTTTTTTCTGCTGGTATCGGGTAAATTTACTGGTTCCTCTATCGGAGCGTTTGACCAAATGCTCTATGGCAACACGTCGGCTCATACGGATACCACTATTTTAGGCAGAGCTCAGGGAATCCGTGCGGATGAATGGGCCATCGAAAAGCCCTACTATTTTGCACAGGCTGCTGAAGGCGTCAATCAACCTTACTATAATTATAATCTTATGATTGACGGAGCCGATATGGTGATTATGGCCTTCTCTCCTGTCAGGGATATCATTATGTCCGCACGCCCGGCACTGTTAGGCTTTCTGTTTTTACCCGTAGAATACGCATTCAGTTTTTATTGGAATTTCCGCTTAATCTTCCTTTTCCTGAGTACCTTTGAATTAGGACTCCTGCTTTTAAACAATAAAAAAATATCCTTCTGCGTAGCTATTGCACTGACATGGTCAGCTCCAGTACAATGGCTTTTTTCTCAATGGTTGATCGACATTATCATAAGTGGTCAGTACGCGGTCGTATTCTGGAATTATCTTCTGGCCTCAAATACCCGTAAAGAAAAACTGCTCTATTCTATTTTGCTTGGATGCGCCTGCAATATGTATATCTATGTCATGTATCCTGCCGCTCAGATTCCCTTCTTCTATATTTTTATCTCGATGGCAATATATATAATGTGGAAATATCGAGCGCAGAAGCCTCTTTCACGTAGAAATTGGCCATGGTTTGTCATAGTCTTTTTCCTTATTTCCAGTATGGCGCTTCATTTTCTTTATATGTCCAGAGATGCCTTGACCACTATGCTGAACACTGTCTACCCCGGGGGGGACAGGGAGTGGGGAACTTTCGCATGGGATTATGAGCTTCTTCCCTTTATGAATCTTTTGACCGGAATCTATAAAGATTCCCCATATCTGAATAATTGTGAAACCGCTCAATTTGTTTACTTTCTTCCATTCCAGCTTGCGTGTATCCCGTTCATAGTCAGGAATAAAAGAAAGGACTCCAAAACTCTGTGTCTATTCATGATCGGCTCTGTATCGCTGATTTTGTACCTATTAGCTAAACTGCCGAAACAAACTTTACTCAGCGATATCCTCTTGCTCGGCATGTCCTATCCGAGACGCTTACATTATGCGCTGGGATTCGGTTTTTTCTGGACACTCTGGATCATCGTATGCATCTTATTTCTGCACACAAAAGAAAAAGCCTCCTTTCGCATTTCAAAATCATTTTCCATATTTTGTACCGTCGTTACTCTGTTCGCAGTTATCTACAGCGACACGCTTCGACAATACTTCGGCATCGGTTCCTCCGTCACGGGAACGGTCACAGTCATCCTGCTCTGCCTTGGTTTCGGTTATATGGGATATTTATTGCTGTTTCATCAAAAGCAAAATATTCGTAAATTCATAATAATTTATCTGATAATCACCATTGCTTCTACTCTTTTCGTAAACCCTCTTTCGTGCGGGATGGACAGTATCTATGAAAAGACTAGCCTAGAAGCAGTACGTCAAATAAGCGCACGTGATAAGGATGGCCGGTGGATGATAAGTGGGAATGCAGGCATTGGGAATCTGGTTTCTGCTCAGGGCGTTAAACGTTGCTCCGGCTATTACTATTACCCCGATATTTCCATGATGAAGCTCATCGATCCGGAAGAAACATATGTAAATCTCTGGAATTCCTTTACGGCTGTGGACATGCGCTTAACAGAAGGAAATAACCATATTGAATCTCCGGAAAATAATGTTGCAATAACCGCTTATATCAATCTGGAAACAGCAAAAAAACTTAATATTCGATATGTGTTTGATATGGGAACTATCTCCGATGAATTTCTATCTTCCGGAAATCTGGAGATAATCTACATAGATCCTGTAGATAACGTTACTATCTACAAAATAAACTATCAATAGAAGCTTTGTCCGAAACATCAGTCCTTCAAAGATTTCCGAAATATAAGAAAGGTGGATAACAAATGGATAAAATCGCTGTACTGATCCCATGCTACAATGAAAGGCAGACTATACGAGAGGTTGTAGAGGGCTTTAAACGGTCGCTGCCTGACTCCGTCATCTATGTATATGACAATAACTCTACAGATGGAACCGATACTGAAGCCGTAGAAGCAGGAGCTGTTGTCCGATACGAATATCAGCAGGGAAAGGGGAATGTCATACGACGAATGTTTCGTGAAATAGAAGCCGAATGCTATATCATGGTAGACGGAGATAATACCTATTCTCCGGATGACGCCCCCGACATGGTTCAAAAAGTCTTGATGCATAACGCAGATATGGTAGTAGGAGACAGACTTTCTTCCACATATTTTGAAGAAAACAAGCGTCCTTTTCACAATTTAGGTAATTCCCTTGTACGAAAAGCGATCAATGGTCTGTTTCATACGGCAATCAAAGACATTATGACCGGTTATCGCGCATTCAGCTACCAGTTTGTCAAAACCTTTCCTGTACTCTCAACTGGTTTCGAAATTGAAACAGAAATGACCATACATGCAGTATACAACAATTTTCAGGTAGAAAACCAGATTATCCAATATTCGGATCGCCCGGCCGGAAGTGAATCAAAATTGAATACCTATTCGGACGGAATGAAGGTTTTACGAACTATTATCAGAATGTTCAGGCAATATCGTCCTCTGAAGTTTTTTGGTTGCCTGTCTCTCTTTCTGTTTTTGATTTCCATCGCTTTTTTCATTCCGCTGGTAATAGAATTTCTGGAAACTGGACTGGTTCCCAAAATACCAACTCTTATCGTATGCTGCTTTTCCTTATTGGCCGCTACTATTTCATTCTTTTCCGGCCTGATACTACAGAATCTGGAGAAAAAGGATCGTCGAGATAATGAATTCAAACGTCAAATTATATGTATGATTACACAGCTTTGATTCTTTGATTATTCTAAGGCCTTTCAGCTATCCGGCTGAGGCCTTAGTTTATGTGAGTACATCTGCCTTCTCTTGTATGGGGCCTTACTTCTCCCCTTTTCCTAAAACCAGGCAATAAAAAACGCCACTCTTTGAAAAGCGACGTTTTCATGTACAATCAAAACTCTTGCTTAAATGAATCTTTCCTCTCCCCTTCTTCTCCCTCCCCGCGCAATCAGCCGTTCCTCTTCCACCACAATGGAACGGCTGATCGTACGGGAGTGAAAAGAACTGCTACTTTTCCGAGCAATGATCTTCTATTCTCTTTGCTCTTCCAGATACTGATAGTAAATATCCGTATCTTTTATAAGGCCTTTGGATCTTCCTCCTGTAAACAGGATACCGCAGCAAATCAATATGACAAGAAGCGAAGGAATCAAAACAATACTTTGACGCATATATTTCATCAATATTCTTCCTGCTCCGTTCTGCTTTTTCAAAACCATTCCCAAAAGAGCTGTTATTTTGCTATATGCTGCTACTGCATAGGGCATCAGGAGTGAAAAATACGGAAGCGTATACTGACCTTTTGCCTCCCAAAACAAATGGAAAAGAAATCCTCCAATAAAAGCTATGATTAGTCCAAGGCTTACAAAAAAACTACGTTCTTTCCAAAACAACATACAATAGAAGAAGGCCCCTGTTAACAGGAAAAACTGTATGATATCCAGGTACTTTGTTCCGGTATCTGCTCCGTTTGCACTTACAAACTTTAAGGCCCAGTCGCTGCGTTCTATTCTCGAATCTCTCCATTGTATTATATTGTAGCATTGAAACGTGGGATTATTCCACTCAGAGGCTGTCTTTTCAAAAAAGAAAACTGACGCGTCTCCCGGATGCATAATAAATTCTTTCAGCAATCCTCTGACTTCTTCTTTTGCCATACTTTCCTGTACTTCCTTGTTATAGCCGCTGGCAACATATGAATCATAAACATAGCCATTATACCATCCTGGCGCTTTATTTTCAGCTCTTTGAAGGCCCATGGCAACATATCCCCAATAGCTGCTTCCATTTAATGTAGTATTGGATACCTTTTCAAAATAAGTCCGAATCCCATTAGATTCGATCAAAAATCCCACGATAAGCAACACTGGTATTACGAGAAAGAGTATGCGCCTTTTGTGAATTGATTCTGCAATTGCCAGAATTATCATGGCTATCATAAAAATTAAAGAATTTGATTTAAAAATGATAGCCAAAGTCATCGACGCTGCGGCCAATATCAAATCAGTCTTCTTTCTCTTTTCAAAAAAATCCAGTTCTTTTCTAATGGCCGCTACAGAAAAAGCTAATCCACAGATATTTCCATAAATAAAAGAAGAATACATCAACAGAGGGAAGAAGAAAATTCCGGCACAAAGGATCGCCAACTGCTGTACTCTGCTCATCTTCATATGAGCTCCTATCGATACCAGTGAACTATAAAAAAGAACGATTCCAGCCGCGTTGAGCAATTGGAGCGCTACATAATTTTGACTTCCTATTATGAAGGAAAGCATATAGCAAATCCATACATATCCCAGCTGATGTACATTTTCCGAAAGATATCCGTCAATTGCAAACAAGGAATAATCCTGATCTCGCAGATACGAAACTGCATTCTGAAGCGTAACCTGATCAGAACCCGGGGTATACTGTGTCGCCAATAGCCAAAACACGGAAATCCCGAAAATCGTAAAAAGCAATATCCGTCTGCATTTTCGAAACAGTCTGCCATCGCTTTCTATTTTACTGCAAAATTCCTGTATCCTTGTACTCCTTGACAGAAGGCAAAGAACGATCATCAGTAAAATCAGCGAAATGATATTTTTCCCCGCAGAATCCACCACAAAATATGTCTTTTCATCTATGTCAATATAGCATGTAAAGAACATCGCCAGCACCAGTAAAATGCCCACGATGAGCTGATAAATATTGGCTACGATTACCTGATAAATCATCAATAAAGTTTTATCCCAACGTTTCATCTTCCTTCTTTCCCCTCTCTTGTATCTGTTTCTTTTCTTCCCCCTCCCCGAAGTTCAGCCGTTCCTCTTCCACCACGATGGGACGGTTGATCACGCGGGAGTTGATGTTCAGGATGTATTCTCCCAGCAGGCCGATGAAGAACAGCTGGAGAGAACCGATCACGTAGATGCCCAGCACGATGGGAGCGCTGCCGGCGCTAAAGCGGTTCCACCAGATCAGCTTCATGATCAGGTAGATCAGGGCCACCACCAGGCTGAGGCCTGAGGAAATGAAGCCCACGAAGGTCGCCAGGCGTAGGCCCACCTTCGTATAGGATGTGATGGAGAGCATGGCCGCGTCGTACAGGCTGTAGAAGTTGTTCTTCGTCTTTCCCGCCCGTCGCTTTTCCTGACGGTACGGAATCTCGATCCGGTTGAAGCTGTGGCCGTATTCCGCCACGATGCCGCGCAGGAAGGGGCTGGAATCGTGCAGCTCCCTGAGGAGCAGGATAAAGCTTCTGTCATAGAGGCCGAATCCCGTGAAGTGCTCGATGAATTCCGTCTGGGACATGGAGCGAATGATGCGGTAATAGACGGTGCGCAGGAAATAGATAAAGCCGTTTTCCCGGCTGGAGGTCTTGACGCCGCTGACGATCCGGTGTCCCCGTTCCCACTCCGCCACGAATTTCGGGATCATGTCCACCGGATCCTGGAAATCCGCGCACAGGAGGACGGTGCAGTCGCCGTCCGACTGGCACATTCCGTAAAAGGGCGAGTTGAACTGCCCGAAGTTGGCCGCGTTGAAGATCGCCTTGATCTTTTTGTTTTCCTTACAGAGGCCGCGCAGCTTATCCCGGGTGCCGTCCGTGGAGCAGTTATCGATGAAGAGGATCTCATAATCGTAGTCCGGCAAATCCTTTTTCATCATGCCGATGACGGCTTCGCTGATGGGGCAGACGTTCTCCACTTCATTAAAACACGGTATCACGATGCTGATTTTCTTCATGTTCTTTTCTGACCTTCTTCCTGTCGCTTTACAAATTCCGCAGTTTTCCGGATCCCCTCTTCAAAAGTCCAGCGCGGGGAGAATCCGGTATCCCTTCGCAGGGCATCGATGTCCGCGCACAGATACATGACCTGGTCCTTCGCATAGGGAAGCTCGCCGATTCCCAGCGGCAGTTCCTCCTTCGGGATTCCGTTGAGCCCGGCCACCGCGTCGCGGATCCGCTCCATATAATCGCGCAGCTCTTTCGCAGTTCCGCCGCCCAGGCAGTATACGGTTCCGTCCTTTCCCCCATCGCCCAGCAGATACAGCGCTTCGGCGGCGTCCTCGCTGTAGAGGTAATCCCAGCGCTGCTCCCCTCTGGTCAGGGCCGGCTTTTTCCCGGTCAGCAGCGCCCTGATGACGCTCATCACCATGCTTTTCTCCGTATCCCACGGGCCGTAGACGCTCAAAATCCGGGCCCAGACATGCCGCATTCCCAAATCTGCGCAGAGGAGACGGCTCATCTGCCCGGCCGCCAGCTTCGCCATGCCATAGCCGGTCAGCGGGGCCGTCGGGGTATCGGGCCCCAGCGTTCCTTCGCAGCGACCGTACTCCGCCTGGGATCCCGCTCCCACGAAGACGCTGCAGCCCAGCCGTTTCGCCAGCCGAACCGCTTCCAGCGTTCCGGCCACATTGGAGAGCTGCAGATCCACGTCGTTTCGCTCACGGCCCACGGTGCCTTTCCAGGCCAGATGGTAAAAAGCGTCCCACCGTTTTTCCAGCGCTGTTACGGCGGCATAATCCTCCAGTCCGGCTTCCAGCTTCGTCAAAAGCGGATGATCCTCCAGCTGCGCGCTGCGCCGGGATCCGGGACGGCAGAGCGCCAGCACTTCAATCCCTTCGGAGAGCAGCCTGTCCACCAGGGCCCGCCCCACCGCTCCGGTGGGGCCGGAAACCACGGCCCGTTTCATCCGAGTCATTCCAGATACTCCTTCAGCGGTTCGATGAACAGGTTTTTCCGGATTTCCTCTTTGGGCAGAAACGGGGCCAGATCCTCCAGCGGAGGGGAGAACAGGGAACCGTCCTCCAGCTTCCTGGTGCCGCTCTTGGGCTCGAAAACCTGATCCGGGGAAACGAAAATCTCGCAAAACGCCGGGCCCTCCTGCCCGAGGGTCTGTTCCACCGCCTCTTTCATCCCTTCGTTGCTGTGGGCGCTGAAATACGGATAGCCGAAGGCGTCGGCGATTTTTTCGTAGTCCGGGAAGGAAAGGTCGCCGCTCTCCGGCCCGATCCCCACCTTGCTATGACCGGAGAACAGGTTGTTCTGTGTCTGGCGGATGGAATGATAGCCCTGGTTGTTGATCAAAAACAGCTTGATGGGAAGGCGGTTTGTCAGCACGGTCTGCAGCTCCTGCAGGTTCATCATCAGGCTGCCGTCCCCCTCGATGCAGACGGTTTCCTTTCCGCCCGCCGCCGCGCAGGCGCCGATGGCCGCCGGAAGGCCGTAGCCCATGCTGGCGATGGCGCTGTTGATGAGAAAGCGCGCGTTTTTCTGGATCACGTAGTTATGGCTGCCCACCACGCAGGCGCTGCCGTTGGAAACCACCGTCAGGTTCCCCTGGGGAAGCCGGGAGCTCAGATGGCGGATAAAGGCGTAGACGTTGGCGTATTTCCCGTCTTCCTGCCAGTGCCGGGGCAGGGTCACGGGATAGTTTTCCTTCCAGGCGGCGCAGGCCTCCAGCCATTCCTTTCCCGAAAACAGAGGGCCTTCGGCGGGCCCGTCCCCGGCCTGTTCTTTCAGGCATTCCGCCATCGTATGAAGGAAATCCTTCGCGTCCGCGCAAACCGGCAGTTCCACGTGGATCGTGGGCTTTTTCAGCTCCGCGGGATCCACGTCCACCATGATGACGAAGGCTTCCCTGGCCCAGGTTTCCCAGTTGTATCCCACCTGGCGGATGGACAGGCGGTTTCCCACGGCCAGAATCAGGTCGGCGTTCTGCACCGCGAAATTGCCGGCGCGGTCCCCCATGCCGCCGCCCCGCCCCACGTACAGGGGATGGGCGTCCTCGATCAGATCGATGGAATCCCAGCAGGTGACCACCGGGACGCCCAGCGCGTCCACGACTTCCCGGAACTGCTCCCATCCTCCGGACAGGCGGATTCCGTTTCCCGCATAGAAAACGGGACGTTTCGCCAGACGGATCTCGTTGAGGATCGTTTTCACCGTTTCCTTCGGCACGGGAAGGGGCATTTCCCCTTCGTCTTCCGCTGGATCATATCCCTCCAGATCGTCGGTTTCGATGGTGCAGCCCTGGAAATTGACCGGGATATCGATCCAGACGGGCCCCCTGCGCCCGGTGTTGGCCAGATGCCATGCCTTTTCCAGCAGATACCGGATCCGCATGGGATCTTCCACCATGGCGGAAAACTTGCACATGCAGGAAACGGATTTGAGGATATCGAATTCCTGATCTCCCACGGCCCGCAGGGGCAGCCCTTCCGTGAACCGCTCCCCGTACCGCGCGGTGGTGTCGTAGCGCACCTGGCCGGAGAGGACGAACATGGGAACTGAATCCAGCCATCCTCCCACCACCCCGGTGATGGCGTTGGTGCCGCCCGGTCCGGTGGTCACGCAGCAGACCGCCGGTTTGTTTTCCACGCGGGCATAGGCCTCCGCCGCCATGGCGCACGCCTGTTCATGATGGTTGAAAATACAGCGCAGCCCCTCTTTGTGGCCCAACGCGTCGTTTAAGTGCATGGCCCCGCCCCCGGTGACCATGAAACAGTCCCGGACGCCTTTCTCCACCAGAAAATCCGCAACGTAGTCCGACAGCCTCTGCTTCATCTTCCGTCTCCTCCTTCTCTTACCGCTTTCTCGATCTCCTGTCCCATATAGTCGATCATTTCGTCCGTCATGCCCGGATAAACGCCAACCCAGAACGAATCCCGCATGATCCGGTCCGTATTTTCCAGACTTCCCGCCGTCCGGTACCCTTCCTGACAACTGCGCATCTCGTCGAAGCAGGGATGTTTGATCAGGTTGCCCGCAAACAGCATCCGGGTCTGAACGCCTGCCGCCTCGATTCGCTGTACGATGCGGTTTCTGTCCGCCCCTTCCCGGCAGGTGATCAGGAACCCGAACCAGCTGGGCCTGGAGCCCGGGCAGGGCTCCGGCAGGATCAGCCGGTCCTCAAGGCCTGACAGCCGCTCTTTGAGCCGGTCGAAGTTCCGCCTTCTTTTCTCCACGAAGGAAGGGAATTTATCCAGCTGCGCGCAGCCGATGGCCGCCTGCAGATCCGTGGCTTTCAGGTTGTAGCCGAAATGGGAATAGACGTATTTGTGGTCGTAGCCCAGCGGCAGCTCCCCGTACTGGCGGTCGAACCGGTGTCCGCACAGGTTGTCCTGCCCGGAAGGGCAGACGCAGTCCCGGCCCCAGTCCCGGAAGGACCGGATGCACTTGTGCAGCAGAGGGTCGTCGGTATACACCGCTCCCCCTTCCCCCATGGTCATGTGATGGGGCGGATAGAAACTGGAGGTTCCGATATCGCCCACCGTTCCCGTCAGCCTTTCCCGTCCGTCCAGGGTGTAGACGCTGCCCAGGGCGTCGCAGTTATCCTCGATCAGCCACAGCCCGTGCCGGTCGCAGAACGTTTTCACCGCCTTCAGATCGAAGGGATTGCCCAGGGTATGGGCCAGCATGACGGCTTTCGTCCTGGGAGACAGGGCGGCCTCCAGGCGATCCGGATCGATGTTGTACTGCGGGATCGTCACGTCCACGAAGACCGGCACCGCCCCGTACTGGACGATGGGGGAAACCGTGGTTGGAAATCCCGCCGCCACCGTAATCACCTCGTCTCCCCGACGGATCCGGCGTTCCCCCAGAAGGGGGGAGGTCAGGGCCATAAAGGCCAGCAGGTTGGCAGAGGAGCCGGAATTGGTAACGGAGCAGAAC
>OEQQ01000092.1_pt1 | contig 22351 bp, 16 predicted proteins | sample 1539741 | NCBI WGS metagenome assembly OEQQ01 (sample SAMEA3891876, study PRJEB23780) | metagenome | biome: terrestrial biome; feature: animal house; material: Caecal content | place: Italy | collected 2015-05-05
TGCGGTCTGCATGGTACGGGTTTCTTCGCTCATGGCGCTCCTTTCTCCGGGCGGGCCGCCGTCCGGTCAAACAAAGTTACTCACTTTTACGGTTCACAAGGTCTTTGGCCGTCGCTTTGGTGGCACCGGCGTTTCCCTCCCGGAAGTTCTTCCCGTCAAAGAGGATAGGGGCGCACCGTTCCAATATGTGGTCATAGATACGGGCATGGGCCAGATCGGGCGAGTTCTTGAGTTCCGACAATTTCAGGTTGGTGGTGATAATCATGGGCCTGCGGCTGCGGTAGCGGCTGTCAATGACGAAAAACATCTGCTCCATCGCATAGTCGGTGCTGCGCTCCACGCCTAAATCGTCAATGATAAGCAGGTCATACTCGTCCAGACTGGCGATAAAGGCGGCCCTGTCCTCGGAGAACATTCCTGTCAACCGGTTTAGGATGGTGGGGAAATTCGTCATCAGCACCGGCACATCACGGTCAAGCAGGGCGTTGGCGATACATTCGGCGAAAAAGGATTTGCCGGTTCCTACATCCCCGAACAGCAGCAGGCCGGTGTTGTTTTTATATGCCTCCTTCCAATTCTCCACATAGGCGCGGGCCTTGTCCAGCAGCGGGTTTTGGCCGTTGTCATTGGCAAAGGTGTAGTCATACAGATAGCGGTCTTGAAGGCCCTGCGCTTTCCGGCGCTTGATACGCTCCATGTCCTTAATGACGATGGCCTCCACCCGCCCGGCCTCGACTTCCTCCATCATCGCCAGAAAGCCGGGCCGGTCAAAGCGGGTTCCAGAAATGCCATCATCCGTGAAGTGGGTGGGGTTCGGAAGTCCGTTCCGGCGGGCGTATTCCTCCAACATCTGCTTTTGGTTGGATATGGAGTTACTCTCGCCCTGCAATTCATCATCGCGGCTCAAACGCTCGTACAGAGGAGTGATTTTTCCGTTTCTCATGGCTGTACCTCCTGAAATGAAAATGCTCTAAGTGTTCCCTTCACTAACCATGACAAAAGCCTTGATTAAGAAGTCACTTAGAGCATATATCACCCGCTTCCGTTTTCTTATTGTTTGTTAACTGTGATATACTTTTGATTTTTACTCCTCGGTTTATCGGGAATTGTCATTTGCAAAACACCGCGATCCAGTAGTGGCCGCAAGTATTTTTGAACAAAGTTTTTCGTATCTTTATATCCACAGTGTTTCATAATTTCTGCCTTGGAGCGTGGCTCCATGCAGAAAACCAAAATTTTATCATAGGGGGCAACATGAGGGGTGTCTTGAGGGATGGCGGGATTTCTTTCTTACGGCCCCACCTTTTCTACTGCAACAGAAGTCAACGGAACCACCGTGCGGAACACATCGCCCTCGATAAATTCCGGTGTGCCGCCAGAAGAAAAGGCTGAGCGGATAGCGGTCTGCGAGAAGCAGGCCGTTCTTTTTTTGAAGTCTTATGTTTATGGGTTCTTATGATAAAATAATTGTGCTATACTTCATTATAAAAAGATCAGGGAGAGCATATGAGGAGCAGGGGAGACGATCCTTTCAAAATATGGGGACTGATAGACAGGAAGGAATATCCTGGAATATTATTTCTGGCAGCTGTAATCGGATTCGGCACAGTGCTTGAAACGACGGTATTGAACGATCGTTTGGGAAAAGTGATCGATCTGGTAAGCCAAAAAAAGAATATCGGATCCGTGCTGCTGGAGTTTCTTTTTCTGGCAGCAACGATTGCGGGACTGAGGGTATTAAAAACAGTTTGTTCCGGCTATTTACAGCGCGATCTGTGCAATTCCTGTCAGGATAGATTATGGAGCGGATTGGTCCGGAAAAGGAACTGGCAGGAAACGGATATGCAGCAGACGCTGAACATCTTTCTCGAGTACAGCGGCCAGATCGCGGAAAAGAGCCTGCGATTCATCGAAATGGCCGTAAGCGTGATCGTGGGAATCGGCGGAGCGTTTCTGTATTCTTTTGGAGTAAGCCTTGCGGCAACGGTCAGCGGCTGTACGCTTTCCGCCTTCTTTCTCGGTATTTTCTACTTTGTCTGCCGCAACAATTTGAATAAAATTTCAGATGCCTGGGATCTGCGTTTACAGAAGGCCAACGCCGTTTATCAATCGGTCTGGGAACATGTGAGAAATGCAGAAGTTACGGGTTTTTTGAACGAAGATAAGATCGGGGAAAAATATATTTTTCAAAATGAGTCTTACATAGAGGCGTTAAAAAAGCATAAAAGGGTAAACCGCATCAGCGTAGCGTTATCGGATTTTTTTATGCTCCTGATCGTTTTGGGAATGGGAATGACAGGGTATCTTTTATACCGGAAGGGCATGGTATCGATGGGGGAAAGCTATGCCCTGATTTTGGTTTTCTATCAGTTCCTCGCAAGGCTTTTTCAAATACCGGAATTCGACGTGCTATGCAGGGAGCTGCACAAAACCTGGAATACCTATAAAGAGCTACTGGAAAATATGGCGGCAGGGGCGGAGAAAACGCACGTCCTGAAGGATCCCGTCCGTTTTGATCTGCAGGGCGTGACGATGGGATATGGGGAAAAGGCGGTTTTAACCGATATATCGCTGTCTTTTGGCAGGGGAGAGTTCATAGCCATCGAAGGGGTGTCGGGAAGCGGCAAGACGACATTTATAAGGACGCTGTTAGGACTTATGGATCCGATATCCGGAAGAATACTGCTCAACGGCATGGAGATGGAAAAGGTCGATCTTCATTCTCTGTGGAAACGGATCGGATATGTGGGGAAAAATGTGCTGCTGACAGAGGAAAGCGTAGAGAGAAATATCGTTTTGGATTCGCAGATGGACCGGATAAAGCTGCAGCGGGTTACAGGGATTCTGGGGATTTCCGATGAAATGCTGCAGCGCAGTTCCACCGGGAATTTATCGAGCGGAGAAAAGCAGAAAATTGCGATCGCGAGGATTCTGTATCAGGATCTGCCCATGATGATATTGGATGAAGCGTTGTCAAATTTGGATGAAAAGACAAAAGTGCGCCTGGTGGAATACTTTGCCCGGATTTGTAAAGAGAGAGGGAAGCTCGTGCTGCTGATTTCCCATGAGAGACTGATATTGGAAAAGACAGAGCGCCGAATCCACATTCATGGCGGCGTTTTAACGGAGAAAACGGGATGAGACGGGAAAAGAATCATTTGTGGAACGATCTCGGTTTGAGCAGGAAAATCATGGGGAATACATGGCTTCCGATGATTTCCCTTTGCTCTTTCTATTCCCTGGTGGAGCTGGGAAAGAATCTGGTTATCCCGGTTTACTTTGGAGTGCTGTTTGAGATTTTTGAAGGAAGCCTGAATGTGGGAGTGCGGTTACATGCAGCCGTTTTCCTGATCTCAATTTTGATTTATTTTGTGGACTTTGTATGCAGCGTCGCGATCGATCCTTATGTGGAAAAAAACATGAATTTATCCAGGTTGACGGTATTGCGAAGATATCACAGGGAAAGCTGGCATGTTTTGGGGAGGAGATATGCGCAGGAGGAACAGGCGAACAGACTGCAGTATGGCGTTATGGGGGCGGTATATCTCTGGTCGTCGCTGATCTTTATGATACAGAAAGCGGCAATTGTTTTAGCGGTTTTTGCGGTGTTTTCAGGGAATGGAAAATCATTTTTCCTGTTGCTCTGTTGTTTCGTGTTATCGAATTTTATATTTCTGATGGTATATGATAAGCTATGTGAAAAGAAGAACCGCATCATGCAGGAAAAGAACAGCAGAATGGAAGGAGCGGCCTATAAGGTCGTGATGCAGGTTGAAGATGCGGTACTCGGCAAAATGGATTCCCTGATGTGGATGAATTTTGAGAGCGTCAGGAGAGAAAAATGGAGGGCAGAATTAAAAAAAGAGATACAGGATAGCGTTCTGGAAGAGGCGCAGTTTTTGACGAATCATATGTGGCGCATCGCGCTGTTCGATGGGATTAGCGGGTGGGAAGGCGAAAACAGGTTATTGCGCGGAAACGCCATGCTGGACATACCCGGGATGAATGCCCTCATCGATACGGAAATAACCGCCATGAATGAAATGACGGAGCCGATGAAAAGGATGAAATTGTTTTCGGCTATGCTGTCGCGGTTAAATGAGTTTTTGCCGTGTTCGAAAAAAGATATGGAAATTTCTGATGAGAGTTCGATAGAAAAAGGGTTTATGGCGGAAGAAGATGAAATTTTACGGATTGAAAACCTTTGTTTTGAAGCGGAAGAACGGATTCTGCTGAAAAATATCAGCTTTCGTTTAAAGAAAGGTGAAATGGTAGCGCTGACAGGAGAAAACGGAAGCGGCAAGACGACGCTTTTAAGATGTATCTGCGGTTTATATCATCCGTCATCAGGGAGGATACTGAAAAAATGTGGGGGCAAATGGACGGATAAGGACGAACAAAGGATATTCGCCTATGCACCTGTGGACAATCAACTCTACCAGGAAACCGCCCGTTTTAACGTAGACACAGGGGTTATGGGGAAGCGGGAAGGGAACCATGAATTATATAAGATGTCCGGAATGGAAGAGAAGAAAGAGACGCGGATTGAGCGTTTATCGCAGGGACAGCAGCAGCGGGTAAATATCATGCGAGCAATGGCGAAGGAAGCGGAAATAATAGTTCTGGACGAGCCGTTTGCGAATCTGGATTATCGCGTTATATCTCAAATCGTAAATTATTTGAGAACTCAGAAGAAAACCGTTATTTGTACGCTGCACGACAGGGAGCTGCTGCCGTACTTCGACCGCATTATGAGAATGGAGAACGGCACAGTATCCGAAATCATCTTATGAAGAAAGCAGGTAAACCGGTGCTGCATATAGCGATTTGTGATGACGAAAAGGACTTCGTTCAGTATTTGACTGACCTGATCAACCGATACGGCAGGGAAACGGGCCGCGATATAAAAATCACCGCCTATTACGATGGCATGGAACTGATCGAAAAATACGACACGACCATCGACCTGATTTTTCTCGACATTCAAATGCGGATTGTAAACGGCCTCCATGCTGCGGGGCGTATCCGGCAAATGGACGATACCGTGGGCATTATTTTCCTGACCACTCTTGCACAGTACGGCCTTGAGGGATATAAATACCACGCTGCAAACTATATCATTAAGCCCATGAAGTATCCCCGGCTGAAGTCGGAACTGGACAAATTCATCGAGCGCAGCCGGAAAGAAGACGCACCCTCTCTGGTGATTGCCAATGATTCGGGCAAATATAAAGTGCCGCTGAAATCCATTCGATACGTTGAAACCTATAACCGCAATCTGATGTTCCACACCGAACAGGAAAATATCATCTGCTACAGGAGCATGAAGGAAGCGGAACGGGAACTTTGCGGAAAGGACTTCGCGCGCTGCCATACCAGCTATATCGTCAACCTGTTCTATGTGAAAGGCGTTAAGAAACTGGATATTGAACTGATTACAGGCGAAACAATTCCAATCAGCCAGCCCAGGCGAAAGGAATTTATGGAGCGGCTGACGGAATATTGGGGGGATTTCCTATGATTCGTTTTTTTGAAATTCTCTCCTTTCTGCTGGCATGGGGATATACGGCTGTTTTCTTCCTTATTTTGAAGGCTTTTCTTCCTCTCCGCAAAAATGCGGCGCTGAAGGCGGCGGCATTTCTGGTCTGCGGCTATCTGGCTGATTCCATCATCTATTCCAATGATGCCGGAAGTCTGTTCGGTACGATGGTTCTGTTTTTTCTCTATGTCCTGCTGTTTTATCGCGGGACGTTTATGGAGAAATTATCGGTCATGCTCGTTTTTTATCCGGCGCTCATCGCCATTAACTATTTGATGCTGGACACAGGGGGCAGGCTGTTTCAAATCATAACCCGGGCAGGCTTTGAGGAGGCTTTGCATTCTCCGGCGCTCATGCTCATCAGCACGGCCATCCATACGGCGTCGCTTTTGCTGCGCCTGCTGTTCTGGATTGGAGCGTGGCTGATTTTGCGGAGATTTTTGGCGAAGATCCCCTCCCATCTCAACACAAAGACCTGGCTGATTATCGATATGCTGATTCTCGCCTCTTTTGTGGCAATCTTTACGATTATTTATTTCATGCCGGAAGAAACGGCCATCGTGTATCCCATCTGTGGGGCCGCTATCTTTTCCAGTTTTGGGTGTATGTATCTGGCTGCCTATATCTACGATTCCATGCAGACGGCATACCGGGTACAGCAAATGGAAACGCAGCGGGATTACTACAAAGAGCGTATCGCGGAAGAGGAACGGGTTCGCGCCATCTACCATGACCTGAAAAACCATCTGCTCGTCATGGAAAGCAGGCAGAATACGGAGGAAACCCGCCGGATGGCCCAAACGCTGCGTTCCCAGATCGCGGACTATGAGGACTATGTGCATACGGGAAATGAATTCCTGGACATCATTCTGAAAGACAAGGCGGCAAAGGCCCGCGAAAAGCGGATCGATTTCTCCGCATTGGTCGATTTCAGGGGCATGGACTTCATGGAGCCGCTGGATATCAGCACCATATTCGGCAATGCCGTCGATAACGCCATAGAGGCCAGCGAACGGCTGCCGGAAGATCAACGGTTGATTACGGTAAAGGCCGAACGCATTCGGGATATGTTGATTATCACAATGGAGAATCATATTCTGCCGGGGACGCCGCAGGCAGCGGGAACCACAAAGAAAGACCGCTTCGCGCATGGATTTGGGATTCCCAATATCAGAAAAGCCGTAGAAAAATACGGCGGCCAGTGCAGCTTCCAACAGGAAGAAAGAACCTGGCGGCTGAAAATCCTGATCCCCATTCCTTAACGGTCTCTTAGTTTTTTCGCTGTGGATGTTAGATTACGCGTTTTGCATTGTGCCTTTCTTTCGCCCGGATATAATGGAGAAAAAACACCAAACAGGCGAAGAGAGGTCATAGAACATGAGTATTTTAATCACCAGAGATCTGACAAAACAATACGGCGACGGGCAAAACAGCGTCAGGGCCCTGGACGGCGTGAGCATTTCCGTCGAGCGGGGAGAATTCGTCGCCATCATCGGTACATCCGGCAGCGGCAAATCGACCCTGCTGAATATGCTGGGCGGTTTAGACCGGCCCACTTCCGGCACGGTCAGGGTGGATAACTACGAACTGGGCAAGCTGAAAGACGAGGACCTGACCGTGTTCCGCCGCCAGCGGATCGGCTTCATCTTCCAGAACTACAATCTGGTTCCCATTCTGAACGCGTATGAAAACATCGTCATGCCCATCCAGCTTGACGGGAAAAAGCCGGATCAGAAATTCATCAAAGAGATTGTGGCGCTGCTGGGACTGGAAAAGAAGCTCTACAATATGCCCAACGCGCTTTCCGGCGGCCAGCAGCAGCGCGTCGCCATCGCGAGGGCGTTAGCCAGCAAACCGGCCATTATCCTTGCGGATGAACCAACCGGCAATCTGGACAGCAAGACCAGTGATGAAGTGATTCAACTGCTGAAAGCCACCGGCCAGAAATTTCACCAGACCCTTGTAATGATTACCCACAACCCGGAAATCGCAGCGCAGGCAGACCGCACGATCCGCATTGAAGATGGCCGGATTGCGGAGTAAGGCGGTGATATCATGAAAGGACAGAAATCGATCGTTCGTACATTGACAAACCGCAGCTTTCAGGCGAACAAAACGCGCAATCTGATCGCCGCCTTCGCCATCGTCCTGACGACGATGATGTTTACATCCCTGTTTGTGTTATCGCAGAGCATGGTAGAAAACCTGCGGAACATGAATTTCCAGCAGGCCGGATATAACAGCCATTTGAGCTCCGGCACCATGACGGACGCTGACGCGGAGAAGATCACCTCCCATGAAGCTGTCCGCGACTTTGGGAAAAGCATTGTCGTCGGCATTGCGGAAAACGGGGAATTGACCGGGCGGCAGGTGGAAATCCGCTATGCCGATGAAGCCTATGCCCGTTCCAGCTTTTCCTGGCCCACAACGGGAACCATGCCGGCAGGGGAAAACGAGATTGCTTTGGACACCATTACCCTTGACAAACTGGGGCTGCCCTGTGAACTGGGACAGGAAATCACGTTTGAATGGCGAGGGGACTTAACCACCGATGAATACACTGCCAGCACCTTTGTCCTCGTGGGCTTCTGGGACGGCAATCCCGCTGCTATGGCAAGTATGGCGTGGGTTTCGCAAAGCTTTGTTCAAAGCCAGTGTGCAGACATCGACCAGGCAGAACAGCTGGCAAACGGGCAGGTATTGGGAACGGCGATGCTCCATATCGACCTGTATAGCGACAAAAATCTGGAAGGGGCTGCGGAACAAATTTTGACCGATACCGGCCTGTCCAGTGTGTCCCTTTCTCCCAATGCGGCTTATGATACCACCATGAACCAGAATATGATCCGAGAAGTGCTGCCCATGGCAATTTGCATGGTACTGGTATTTGCCAGCGGTTATCTGATTATCTATAACATTTTTCAGATTTCCGTTGCCGGCGACATCCGTTTTTATGGCAGGCTGAAAACTCTGGGAACTACCGGAAAGCAGCTCAGGAAAATGATTTACGGGCAGGCCAGCCGTCTGTCGCTGATCGGTATTCCCATTGGACTTGTGATCGGGTATCTGCTGGGGGCTGTGTTGGTGCCGGTGATGATAACCGGGACGATGGGAGAAGCCAAAACAGCGGTCAATCCCCATATCTTTATCGGCTCTGCGCTGTTTGCCTGTCTGACTGTCCTGATTTCCTGCAGAAAGCCTGCGAAAATCGCCGGCAGGGTTTCCCCGATGGAAGCCCTGCGCTACACTGACACAGGCACCGCCAGCAAACGGAAAACCAGGAAAAGCACCGGCGGCGCAAACATCCCGAAGATGGCGCTGGCAAACCTGGGACGAAATAAGAAGCGGACCGTTACGGTGATCTGCTCCCTGACGCTGGGACTTGTACTGCTTTCCTGCGTCTATGCGAAGAATGCCAGCTTTGATATCGATAAATACATGAGCGGAACTGTTATCAGCGATTTTGAGGTAGAGGACAGCTCGATTTCTTCCGTTTTTGGAACCTATAATCCCTACGGCACGACCATTTCCCCGGAACTGGTACAGCGCATAGAGGGGCTTTCCGGGCTGGAAGCTACGGGACATTTGTATTCCCAGGTGTTTACCCATGAGATCGGCGCGTCTGCCCTTGAAAACATCCAGACCTATTATAACGCTGACGACCGGCTGGCCTATATGGAGGCTACGGACGCGGGGCTGGCAGAAGTCTATCACGACATGATCGACAGCGGGGAGTGCGTTTCCATCCTGTACGGCGTCGACGGCCTGATCCTGGATGCTTTCGCACAGGATGGCAGGATATTGGACGGCGCTTTTGAGAAAGAAAAATTCCTGTCCGGAGGCTATGTGGTGATGGAGGCGGCTACCGGCACGGAGGACAACCCGACAGAAACGCAGCCCACCTATTCCGTCGGGGACATGGTGGAGCTGAACGGGCAGCGATATGAGGTCATGGCGATTGTGGCGGATATACCCACGATCACCGAGGGCGTAAACAGCACTACGGCGGACTTCCTCTCGTTTTATCTTCCGGCAGACGCGTTCCGGGACATGTATCCGGACAACACCCTGCGAAAGCTGTTCTTCGATGTGGAGGAGGAATTCCAGCCTCAGGCGGAAGAAATGCTGATCGACTACCGCGACAACACGGACAAATCCCTGAACTATACCGCGAAGTCCACCCTGATAGAACATTATCGGGAACAGACGCGGGCCAATACGGTCATGGGCTTTGCGATCAGCCTGATCATCGCCTTTGTCGGTATTTTGAACTTCGTCAACTCCATGCTGACGGCGATTGTTTCACGCCAGAAAGAATTTGCCATGATACAGAGCGTCGGCATGACAAAACGCCAGCTTCGCAGTATGCTGATCGACGAGGGCCTGTATTATGCCGGCATCGCCCTGCTGGCGTCCTACGTTTTGGGCGCTCTGGCCGTGGGGATTGGCGTCCGTATGATGGTGGCCCCTGACTGGACAGCCACATTCCATTTTACACTTTTGCCGCTGGTGATCTGTACGCCAATTTTGATTGTGTTTGCAATTCTGATTCCCTGCATCTGTTTCAAAAATCTGGAGAAGCAGAGCATTGTAGAAAGGCTGCGGGCAACTGATTGACCGATGAAAACCGGATGCCCGACATGAATCATTTTTCGCTGGAAGAACTTGACAAATAAAATTAGAATCAATATAATAATTTTAGAATAATTCTAAAACAGAAGGAAAGATATGACGAAATACGAAAAGGAAATCTATGCGCTCATTACCCGGTCCGATCAGCATATGACGGCGGAGCAGGTATATGCCGGGGTGAAGGAGACCTGGCCCGGGGTTTCCCTGGCCACGATCTACAACAATCTGAACCGGCTCTGCGAGGCGGGGATGATCCGCCGCATCGCCATGGAGGGCTTTGCGGACCGGTATGACCGGACGGAGAAACACGACCACGTCGTCTGCGGGAAGTGCGGGAAGCTGTCGGACGCGGTTTTTGAAGATCTGACGGGCGCTCTGAAGCGCCAGCTCGGAGAAGATTTCCTTTCCTACGATTTAAAGGTGTACTACATCTGCCCTGAGTGCAGGATGCGCCGGACGGATGTCGTCATAGAAAAAGAAGAAAAGAAAGAGAGGAAAAACAAATGAGCAAATACGCAGGAACGCAGACCGAAAAGAACCTGGAGGCAGCTTTCGCGGGCGAATCCCAGGCGCGCAACAAGTATACCTATTTCGCATCCGTCGCCAAAAAGGAAGGGTATGAGCAGATCGCGGCCCTGTTTTTGAAGACGGCCGACAACGAAAAGGAACACGCCAAAATGTGGTTCAAGGAGATGAACGGGATCGGCGATACGGCGGAAAACCTCCGTCACGCGGCCGAGGGGGAGAACTACGAGTGGACCGACATGTACGACGGCTTCGCGAAGACCGCGGAGGAAGAGGGATTTCCTGAGCTGGCGGCGAAGTTCCGCCTGGTGGCCGCCATCGAAAAGCACCATGAGGAGCGCTACCGCGCGCTGCTGCACAATGTGGAGATGGCCGAGGTCTTCGCGAAGAGCGAAGTGAAGGTGTGGGAATGCCGCAACTGCGGCCACATCATCGTGGGCACGTCCGCGCCGGAGATCTGCCCGACCTGCGCCCATCCCCAGAGCTATTTCGAGATCCACTGCGAGAACTACTGATTCGGGAGCTGCAGACGGCTTACGCGGAACAGGACACCGGAAACGTGGACGAAATCGCCGATCAGATCTATCGGCTGATGACGGGTGAAATCACACCGTTTTCATAAATCCTCATCCGTTTGACATTTGAGGCCGGAGTGTAAAGAATTTTTACACTCCGGCCTTTTTGTCTATACACGGGGGGAAAACTGACAATTGCGGCCCCACGAGATGTTGACCGTGAAACTGTGCGAGCTGGACGAACGGATCGGAAGGCTGCACAGCAGGATTTATCTGAGCGGTTTTGCGCGGCACGACCGGATCAGAAGCGAAATCGGGGAGCTCCGCCAGGAATGCGAAGAGGCGGATCGTGGAGGCGGACGATAATCAGATCCTTTTTACGGATAAGGAAAACGCCCGGGTTTACACCACGGGGATGATGGAAGATCCGGCTGGTGAACAGCCGGCGCAACGAAACCCCTCTTGTCCTCTTTGCGCTCCTACTGCTATAATGGTGAAGGGAAAAGAGACGCTGAAAAATGTTCAGTAAAAGTAGAATTTTAAAAGTTGTACCGGGAAAACAAATGGGATAGGATAGAGCAGATGATCATTTGGGCCCGGAGCGAAACAGCCGGACCGCCGCACGTGGCCGGGCAATCATGAAAAAGCGCAGGAGGAATCGGAAAACATGTTTTTTACCGACAGAAAGCTGGAATGCCGCAGGGACGAACTGAAAAAGTTCAGGTACAGAGACGTGATCAAATACCATGAGTTCGCCGTGCAGGAGGACACACAGGGAGCGGTGAACCCCGTGGTCCCGGACGATTTCGAGGGCTGGGATACCCTGAAGATCGAGGACGTCTGGAGGGGGAGGGACCGTTACCTCTGGCTCCACCTGGACGTGGAGATTCCCGCCGAATGGGCCGGGAAGCGGGCCGTGGGCGTGTTCGACTTCGGCCTCACCGGAGCCGGCAACAACTCCGGGTTCGAGTCCATGCTCTACATCGACGGAGAGCCCTTTCAGGGCGTGGATATGAACCATAAGGAAGTCTTTTTCAAAGAGAGCATGTACGGGCGCAGGCTGAGCCTGACCTTCCGCCTCTGGTCCGGACTGGAGGGCGGCGGCGAGCCCAGGGAGATGCTCCACGAGCTGAAAAAGGCGCAGCTGGGCTGGCTGGATGAGAAGACGGACGACCTCTACTACATGTCCTCGGCCGTGCTGGGGACGGTGAAGCAGCTGGCGGAGGAGGATCCCGTCCGCCACAGCCTGCTGACCGGCCTGGACAGGGCCATGCACGGGATCGACTGGTCCTGCCCGGGCAGCGACGGCTTTTACGAGTCCGTGGCGCAGGCGGACGATCTGCTCAACGAGATGATCGACGGCATGGATAAGCGGTCCATGGTGAACGTATACGCGGTGGGGCACACCCACATCGACACGGCCTGGCTGTGGCGCTTAAAGCACACCCGGGAAAAGTGCTCCCGTTCCTTCTCCACGGTGATGCGCCTGATGGAGATGTTCCCGGAGTACATTTTCCTCCAGACCCAGCCCCAGCTGTACGAATACGTGAAGGAGGATTTTCCCGGGCTGTACGAGTCCATCCGGGAGCGGGTGAACGAAGGGCGCTGGGAAGCGGACGGAGCCATGTGGGTGGAAGCGGACTGCAACCTCACCAGCGGCGAGTCCCTGACCCGCCAGATCCTCCTGGGGAGCCGTTTCATTCAGGAGGAATTCGGGAAGGACGTGCACTATCTCTGGCTGCCGGACGTGTTCGGATATTCCTGGGCTCTGCCCCAGATCCTGAAAAAATCCGGCATCGACATGTTCATGACCACGAAGATCAGCTGGAACCAGTACAACCGGATGCCTCACGATACCTTCTACTGGAAGGGCATCGACGGGAGCGAGGTGCTGACGCACTTCATCACCACGCCGGAACCGGACAGCCAGCCGGGCAGCTGGTTTTACACCTACAACGGCCAGCTTCTGCCCAAAACCGTGAAGGGCGTCTGGGACGCGTACAGCGAGAAGGACATGAACCGGGATCTGCTGATCTCCTACGGCTTCGGAGACGGGGGCGGCGGCGTGAACCGCGATATGCTGGAGATGCGCAGGCGGCTGGATAAGGTGCCGGGCCTTCCCAATTTGAAGACCTCCACCGCGGGCGAGTACTTCGACAGGCTAAAGGAGACGGTGAAGAATACCGATCAGTTCGTGAACACCTGGGACGGGGAGCTGTATCTGGAATACCACCGCGGGACCTACACGAGCCACGCGCACAACAAACGGATGAACCGGAAGATGGAACTTTTGTACCGGGAAGCGGAGTGGTTTACCGTGATGGACGCCCTCTGCGCCGGAGGGGATCTGTCCCTGGCGCGCCAGGAAAGGCTGACGGAAGGGTGGAAGCACATCCTCACCGATCAGTTCCACGACATCATCCCCGGATCTTCCATTTTCGAGGTGTATGAGGACAGCCGGAAGGATTACGAGTTCATCGAGAGCATCGGCCGGGAAGTGGAAGAGGAGTTTTTGAACAGGCGCACGCGGCCGGAGGACTCCGTCTATACGGTGATCAATCCCAACGGGACAGCTATGGACGGAGCCGTGCTCCTTCCCGGGGAGAGCGGAAGGGCCTTCGCCGCGGACGGGACGCCACTGAAATCCCAGCGGACGGAGGAAGGTCTCTGGATCTGGATGAAGGGAGTGCCTTCCATGGGGACGGCGCAGATCCGCCTGAGCGGGGAAGAAGAAAAGGGCGGCGCGGCGTTCTTCGCGGGGCGCCACGAAATCGAAACCCCCTTCTATACCATCAACCTCAACGATTACGGCCAGATCACCAGGCTCTACGACAGGGAATACGGCCGGGACGTCCTTCCGGAGGGACAGCGGGCCAACGTCCTGCAGATCTTCGAGGACAAACCGATGGGCAACGACGCCTGGGACATCGACATCTTCTATCAGCAGAAGATGCGGGAGATCACGGAGCTGACCGCTTTTTCGGTGGAGCAGATCGGCGAAGTCCGGCTGAAGGTGCACATGGAATGGCGGTATATGAATTCCTCGATCCGTCAGGACATGATCCTGTATGCGGATTCCAGAAGGATCGACTTCGAGACCGAAGTGGATTATCACGAACGCCATCAGCTGCTCAAGGCGGCCTTCCCGGTGGACGTCCGCACCACCTACGGAACCTTCGACGTCCAGTACGGCAACGTAAGGCGCCCCAATCACTGGAACACCAGCTGGGATCAGGCGAAGTTCGAGACGGTGGCCCACAGATTCGCGGACCTTTCCGAGCGCGGCTATGGGGTCAGCCTCTTAAACGACTGCAAATACGGCCATGATGTGAAGGACAACGTGCTGCGCATCACGCTGATCAAGGCGGCGACCCACCCGGATCACAGCCAGGATCAGGGCCTGCACCGCTTCACCTATTCCCTGCTGCCCCACGGAGGGGATATCGTGGACGGAGGCACGGTGCGGGAAGCCTGCAGCCTGAATCAGCCCCTGCGCGCGGTGAAGGGAAGGCTGGAGCTGCCCTTCGAGAGCTTTTTGTCCTTCGATAAGGACTGCGTGGAGCTGGATGCGGTGAAGAAGACCGAGGACGGAAAGCGCATCGCGGTGAGATTCCACGACTATACCGGCGGAACCAGCAGGATCCGGGTTCGCCCGGGCTTTTCCTGGAAGCGTTTCTGCATCGGAGACCTCCGCGAGCGCCCGCTGGAAGACTGGAAGGCGGACCGGGAGATCGCCCTCACCGTGAAACCCTATGAGATCGTGACCATTCTGTTCGAGCTTTAAAGCGGAGACCGTCGCATTGCGGCGGTCTCTTTGCGCGATACGCCCGGAGGGCGACCGCCGTGCTTGCACGGGCGGGCATCCGACGGGCAACGGACATCGAGCGGCTATGCCGCGAGATGCCCGGGGTATCGCGGAAACGGCGCTGAATCAAAAAAATGTGCTCCCCATGACGAAATATGCTATACTGTAGAAAACGGCAGAATCGAGGGAGTTATGAGAAAAGGATCCAGACATTTTTACAGAAGGCTGCTGCTGGTGTATACGGCGATTCTGGTCGGCGTGGTGGCCCTGATGGTTCTGTACTTCATCTCGGAGCTCAGGCAGCAGGCCCGGGATACGAACCTGGAATATATGGAAATGGAAGGGACGGAGGGAAGGGAATACATTCTGCAGTCCATGGAGGACGCGGATCATATCCACAGCTCCCTCTACAATTCCTACGATGAGATCAACGATCTGTGCCACTATCTTTCCGACGAAATCAACAGCTACATGGAATACCGCCTGGATAATTACAGCGGGAATACGTCGGTATCCTACTGGGGAATCGAGGATTTCATGTCCAGAATGTTCGTCAATTACGGCCAGGTTTCCAGCATGAGCGTTTACAGCGACGCCCAGAAGATCCGCACCGTCTATGAAAAGGACGGAACCAGCCGCCGCATATACGAGCCGGAGGATTCCGGAAGCGGCGAAGGGGAAAGCGGGGAAAAGGGAAGGCTGGCGGCGCGCAGGGAGCTGCGGGACCCGGCCTCGCTGCAGGAAATCGGCTGGATCGAGATGGAATTTTCCACGGAAAAGTTTCAGGATATCGTGGCCTTTTACGAATGCGCGCAGATGCTGGTGCTGGATGAGGCGGGCAGGGCGGTTTACAGCTCGACTCCCGGGCTGGAAGAGCTGGCCGGGATCGGGGAAAGGGAGCTGGAGCGGGACTACGGCTTTTTTTGCTGGGAGGGCGAGACCGACGACTATCGGGTGCTCACCCTTTTGGCGAAGCGGGAAGCCCAGCACATCCCCGTCTGGAGCTTCCTGGCGGTCCTGGTTTTGGGCGCGGTATCGGTGGTGATCGGGGAAATCGGCATCCACTTCTATCTGAGCGGGATCATGCGCCGGCTCAACGCCATCGTGGACGGGATGGAGAACGTCAAAACGGGCGATCTCAATACCCAGATTCCCTGCGGGGAGAAGGAGGACGAGCTGGACATCATCGCGGACAACTTCAACCGGATGTGCGAGGATCTGGACGCGTATATCAAAAAGAGCTACCTGGCGGAGATCGAGCAGAAAAACGCGGAGATGGCCGCCCTCCAGAGCCAGATCAACCCGCATTTTTTGTACAATACGCTGGAGGCCATCCGCATGAAGGCCATCTGCAACGGGGACCGGGAAGTGGGCCGGATGCTCTACAGCATGGCGGCCATGTTCCAGAGCCAGCTGAAGGCGGCGGACGTGATCGTGCTGGCCCAGGAGCTGCACTACAGCAAGAAATATATGGAGCTGTTCGAATTCCGCTATCACGACAAATTCCGGTGGGAAGTCAACTGCGAAGAGCGGTTTTTGCAGGTGCCCATCATCAAATTCGTGATTCAGCCGGTTCTGGAAAACTACTTCGCCCACGGCATCCGCCTGGAGTCGGATACGAACTTCGTCAGCCTGACGGTCCGCGAAAACGGCGCCTTTATGGAAATCGATGTGACGGATAACGGCAGGGGGATGACGGAGGAACAGAGGGAGGCCAAAAACGAAGCGCTGGAGGCGGACGAGTTCGATTCCCACAAATCCATGGGTCTTGCGAACGTGAACCGCCGCCTGCGGGCGGTATACGGGCCGGAATGCGGTCTCATGCTGCGCCCGGGCATCGACGGCGGGCTGACGGTGACGATCCGGTTTCGGAAGGAAGAAGAGGAAAGGGGGGATCTGGAATGAGAAAGGTCATGTTGGTGGAGGATGAGGACTTTATCCTGCAGGGGCTGGAGAACATCATCGACTGGGAGGAGCTGGACCTTTCCATCATCCATAAGGCGCACAACGGGCAGGAGGCGCTGAACATGCAGGAGGAGGAGCGGGCGGACATCATCGTGACCGATGTGTGCATGCCGCTGATGGACGGCCTGCAGCTTCTGGAGAAGGTCCGGGAAACGGATCCGGAGGCGCGGTTCATCATCCTCACCGGGTACAACGAATTCGAGTACGCCAGAGCGGCCATCCGGATGGATGTTGAGGATTACATCTTAAAGCCCATCGACGAGGAGGAGCTGATCAAGGCCCTGAAAAACTGCGTTCTGCGCCTTCAGAAAATCGAGGCTCAGCGCACGGAGCAGATCGACGAGAAGGTGGAATTTCTGCATTTTCTGGAAGGTGGCATGGACGGCGACGCCCGCCGGCGCTATCTGGAGGAAAACGGGATCCGCCTGTCCGCAAAATCCGCCAGCGCAGCCGTAGTCCGGGTGGATCTGGCCACCCTGGGGGAATACAGAATCACGGAAGTGCTCCGCTACCTGGGAGGAAGGAAGGTGGACGGGGACGTGACCGTGCGCCATCTGGGAGGAAACGACATCCTGCTGCTGCTGTGCCTGAACGAAAAGCTTCCCCAGCGCATGGAGTGGTTTTGGAACCTGCAAAACGAGCTGGAAATCGATCTGGGCGTCCGCACCTTCTTCACCGTATCGGAGGAATTTACGCAGCTGGAGGGGCTGCCGGAAGTCTACCGCACGGTCCAGAAGATGCAGAGATACCTTCTGATCGACGGATACGGCAGCTGCGTGGACGAGGCCCATCTGAAAAACCGCACCAGCGAGGACGCGGTGATCGACCGGGAGAAGTTCGTGCGCCTGGTGGTCAGCAAGGATATCGGGGCGGCCCGGCAGTACGTGGAGGACCTGTTCATCAACAACATGAAAAAGGACGCCTCGGTTGACGTGCTCTATCAGATCGCCGTCCGGATCGCCCTGATCCTGCAGGAAATCCGTTCCGAGTACAATCTGACTGGGGAAGGCAGGGGCCTTTCGGACGTCATCGACGGAATCTATCAGGCCGAGGATCTGTTTTCCGTCAAGGCGCTGTTCCTTTCGGAAATCACGGATATCATTTCGTGGCTGAATACGGAAAACGCCCAGTACACCCCGGTGGTGCGCCAGATCATGGCGGAGGTGAAAAAGAATTTCAGGAACGACATGAATCTGAAGACGCTGGCCTATAAGTACCACATGAATACATCCTATCTGGGACAGATTTTTCAGAAGGAGGTGGGATGCCCCTTTTCCCAGTATCTCAACAACGTCAGAAACGATGTGGCGAAAAGGCTGATCCTCACCACGAACATGAGGATCAACGACGTGGCAAAAGAGGTGGGATATTCGGATACCAGCTATTTTTACCGGAAGTTCAAACAGAGCTACGGGGTGTCCCCGGCCGCCATGAGAGAGATGAAACAGTACTGATATTTGTGCATATTGGATATAAAAAACGCCGTTTTTGCGGAATCCGGCCCCGGAATCCTGTGAAGAGGGCGTTTTTTTCATGCCATTTGGCGGGGAATATACGGATTATACAAATAAAATTAAAATTTTTATAAACAACCATAAAAAGTACATGAAACCTATAAGTTTTTAACTATATGAACGGGGACCGTTTTGTTAAGATGGAAGCATCCAGTAAGGCGTTGGCAGGGAAACTGCACAGAGGAAGCTGTTCAAAATGTGGGTACAGGGGGAAAAATGAAAGACAGCAGAGGAAAACGTCGAAAGCTGGCGGCCGCGGCGCTCATCGTCCTTTTGTCGGTTCTGACAGGATGTGAAGAGGAGCAACGGACAGCGGCCGTTCAGTCTGAACCGGTACACCTGATCTGGTATCAGATCGGTGCCGAGCAGCCGGACGGCGATCTCGTGGAGGCGCAGGTAAACGCCTACACCAGGGAAAAAATCGGCGTTACGGTGGAAATCAGGCCGATCAACTTCAACGACTACAATTCCAGGATGAGGAGCATCATCAATACGGGAGCGCGGTGGGATCTGGCATTTTCCAGTTCCTGGGCGAACGATTATCTGGAGATCGCCCAGAAGGGCGCGCTGCTTTCCCTGAACGATCTGCTCCCCGATTATGGAGAAGGGCTGCTGGAGGAGATCGACGACAGGTTCTGGAAGGCGGCGACGATCAACGGGGAGATTTACGGGGTTCCGTCGCAGAAGGAGATCGGCAGCATGCCGATGTGGGTGTTTACAAAAGAATATGTGGATAAGTACGATATTCCATATGAAGACATCCATACGCTGGAGGATCTGGAGCCGTGGCTTGCGCTGATTGCCGAAAAGGAGCCGGACGTTGTCCCGCTATATCTGACGGGCGATTTCAGTGCCCCGACTTACATGGATAAAATTATCGATCCTGTCGGTATCGAATACGGAGACGAGACGCTGACGGTAAAAAACGTGTTTGAAACAGAGCGGATGCAGGAGACGCTCAGGACGCTGCACCGCTATTTTCAGGCAGGTTACATCAATCCGGACGCGGCGGTGGCCAGAGACGACAGGACAGTGAAGCGGTTTGTCACAAAGGGGGACGGGCAGCCCTACGCGGAAACGATATGGAGCAACGCGCTGGGGTACGAGGTGGTGGCTTCCCAGATCATGGAAACGCAGATCACCAACGCCTCGGCCAGAGGGGCTCTGACCGTGATCTCCAGGGATTGTGAAAACCCGCAGAAGGCTGTCGAATTTCTGAATCTGGTCAACACAGATCTGTATCTGAGAAATCTGCTCAATTACGGGATTGAGGGCGTGCATTATACGAAGGTCCCGGCTGAGCCGCAGGAGCTGGAACGGTGCGAAGGAAAGCGCTACATCTACGACTGCAAGGCGCACCTGCTGGATAACAGCGGGTACTCCGTATCCTATTATGTGCAGGGCGGACTGTTTTCCACCTGGGTGCCGGACACGGACCCGCTGGACAAATGGGATACGTTCGTTACATACAACCGCGATTCCGTGGAGGCGCCCACCTTTGGCTTCGACTTCGACGCCAAAGCCGTGCAGAACCAGATTTCCAACTTCCGCATCATCCTGGACGAATACGGCCCCGCCCTGTATACGGGCAGCGTGGACCCGGATGTCTATGTCCCGAGGCTCATCGAAAAGCTGGAGGAGAACGGCATACAGGATGTGATTGACGAGATGCAGAGGCAGATCGATTCCTGGCGCGAATCTCTGTAATTCCGACAGAAAAAAGGAGGGGTAAAAAATGAGCAAAGCTGCTGCACCGAACGGAAAGAAGAAAGACAGGTGGGCGAAGCGGGATACCGAGCTGACGATCCTGACGCTCCCCACCGTCATCTGGTACATCTGTTTCTGTTACTTCCCGATGTTCGGTATTCTGATGGCGTTTAAGAACTTCAAGATCGTGGACGCGACCAAGAACTTCTTTTACAACCTGCTTCAGAGCGAATGGAACGGGGTGGATAACTTCCGCTTCCTGTTCACGTCCGGCTCCGGCGCGCTGGTCGTAAAGCTGACGCTGCTGTACAATATCGTCTTCATCATCCTGGGCGTGGTCGTACCCGTGTGCCTGTCCCTGATGATGAGCCAGCTGTACAGCAAGAGGTTCGGCAAAGTCTGCCAGACCTTCATGTTCCTGCCCTATTTCATGTCCTGGGTCGTGGTCACCTACTTCGTGTTCGCGTTCTTAAGCCCGGACAAAGGTCTGGTGAACTCCGTTCTGACCAGCATGGGCAAGGATCCCGTCAGCTGGTATCAGACGCCCAAATACTGGCCGGCTATGCTGATTTTCTTAAGCCAGTGGAAAGGCATGGGCTACGGCATGGTGGTCTATCTCGCGACCATCACGGGCATCGACGGTACGCTGTATGAAGCGGCGATGATCGACGGCGCCACGAAATTCCAGCAGGCGGTCAAGATCACGCTTCCGCTGATGAAACCCGTCATCATCATGATGTTCATCCTGGCCATGGGCGGACTGGTTCGAAGCGATTTCGGTCTTTTCTACCAGGTGCCCAAAGCATCCGACTCCCTGTACACCGTAACGGAAACCATCGACGTATTCATTTACAAGATGATCAAAACGCAGCCGAATCCGAACATGGGTTCCGCGGCCTCCTTCCTGCAGTCCGTCCTGGGGTGCGCCCTGATTTTGACCAGCAACTGGATTGTGAAGAAGGTGGACAGCGACAGCGCGATTATTTAAGGGGGTGCGGAAACAATGCAGAAAACAAGACCGAAGGCGATGAAGGAGCCGGAAATTTTATCGAGGATCAACCGGGTCAAGCCGGTGACCAACTTCATTTTCAGCGCGATCTTCGCGATCCTGGCGCTGACCTGTATCGTACCGGCGATCTTTATCGTCATCATTTCCTTCTCCAGCATGGACAGCATCAACCAGATCGGCTATTCCTTTAAGCCGGTTTCCTGGTCGCTGGATGCCTATGTCTACCTGTGGAACAACCGGTCGATGATCGGAACGGCCTTCCTGGTGTCCGTATTCGTCACCATCATGGGTACCCTGCTGAGCCTGTTTCTGACCGCGGCCATGGGGTATTCCCTGTCCCGCAGCAACTACAAGCTGAAGGGCCTGTATACGACCATCGTATTCATCCCCATGGTGTTCGGCGGCGGTCTGGTAGCTACCTACAACGTGTACACGTCCGTGCTGCACATATCGGACAGCCTGCTGGTGCTGATCCTGCCTCTGGCGGTTTCGTCCTTCAACGTCATCATCTGTAAGACGTTCTTCAAGACGACGATCCCGCAGTCCATTCTGGAATCGGCGGAAATCGACGGCGCGTCCCAGATGCGCACGTACTTCACCATCGTGCTTCCGATCTCCAAGCCCCTGCTGGCGACGATTGGGATCCTGCAGAGCTTCTCTTACTGGAACGACTGGTTTTTGTCCCTGATGTACATCAACAACCCGAAGCTGTATTCCCTGCAGGCGGTGCTGATGAGCGTGGAGAAAAACATCGAGTTCCTGGCGCAGAACGCCGATACGATGGGAGCGTCCATCGCGGCGTATGCGACGAGCATGCCCAAAGAGCCCATGCGTATGGCCATGGCGGTGCTGATCGTGGCGCCCATCGCCTGTGCGTATCCGTTCTTCCAGCAGTATTTCGTGTCCGGTCTGACGATCGGCTCCGTAAAAGAGTAATCTTAACAGTTTACTAATAATTTCAAGAAAGGGTGTTTATTATGAAAAAGTTTTCGAAAGTATTGTCCTCCCTCCTGGCGGTGACCATGGCGGGAACGATGCTGGCCGCCTGCGGCGGCGGGACCGCCGCAAATACCCAGTCCTCCAGCGAGACCGCCGCCCCCCCCGAGGGCGTCACCGAGACCAGCCCCTCCGCCATCAAGG